>ORMF012397470.1_pt1 | contig 11771 bp, 9 predicted proteins | sample 1779871 | NCBI WGS metagenome assembly ORMF01 (sample SAMEA104232316, study PRJEB22302) | groundwater metagenome | biome: forest; feature: aquifer; material: groundwater | place: USA | collected 2011-08-07 | depth 5.4 m | reverse complement strand
CCTTGCCGATGCCGTCGATCAGCTTGTTCATGTCATCCAGCGTCTTTTGCGCTTTTGCAACGTCGGACTGGACGTTTTGAGGTGATGCCGGCGCGGCCGGGAGCCACAGGGCCAGAACCGCCAGCAGTGGGATAAAACGTACCATGCTCTCCTCCTTTATTTTAATAGAACAGAAATACGCATCATTAGGTCTTTTCGCCAGAGAATTCGATTATCCTTCTGCCCTCCCGGAAAGCAATGCGTCCACCGGGAGCGACTTTGGCCCGTCCTCCGTGCAAACGGCAAACCGGCTGCCATAGAGAGCAACACCCGTGTACTGACCTTTGGCATTGAGGACGTAGAAGTTCACGTTGAAGTTGGGGTTTCCCCTGCTGTTGAGAAGGCGCTTCTCAATCGAGTTGGCCCTGATGCGCTTCAAGGCAGCCATGCCGGCGTCCTTGGGGTGGGCGCCGCGACGCATCTCCTCCACTATCATAAACGAACAAAGATTGAAAAGGTTCGCTTCGCCCCTCCCGGTCGATCCGGCGGCGCCGATTTCGCCGTCCACATATAGTCCAGCTCCGAGTATCGGAGAGTCGCCTACCCGGCCGGGAATCTTGAACGCCAATCCGCTCGTCGTGGTCACCCCGCAGATCTCGCCCTTCGCATTGATCCCGTTGCAATTGATCGTGCCGTAAACGTGCTCCGGGTCGATCCATCCTTCGGCCGCCATCCCGAGCGCGGCCTTCAGTCCGATCCGATCGCGGTCTTTCGGGCTCAAATAGTGCTGCGGGTCGGTCCGCCGCTTCCACTCCAGCCAAGCCTTCCTCGAACCCTCCGTATTCAGGTCGTTCTCAACCGCAAATCCGATGTTCCGGGCAAACTGCTGCGCTCCCTTGTTGACGAGCAGGTGATGGTCGGTGAGATCCGCCACGGCCTTCGCCACCAGCGACGGGGTCCGTATCCCCTCCAATCCCGCAACTCCCCCCGCCCGCTTCTTCGGACCGTGCATACAACAGGAATCGAGCTGCACGATGCCATCGGCGTTCGGAAGGCCGCCATATCCCACACTGGAATCACGAGGGTCCAGCTCATTGATGTTCACGCACGCAATCACGGAGTCGAGCACGTCTTTGCCATGGGTGATCATCTCGAATGCAATCTGGACTCCGGTCTTCTCCCCTCCATTCTTAAACTGGTTGCCGTTTGCCGATGAGACGACGACCGGCTTTACGTCCGCCCGCTTCCAGACGGTTACGCCAGCGAATGTTCTCGACGCTGTTGTTCCAGCCCCGGCCGCTCCGACCAGTACAAGCTCCCGCCGACTCATCCTTCGCCTCATCGCATCTCCTCTCATTATTGCCTTTGAAATATGAGAGAAGATTAAGGCCGAAGTCGCGAACTTCCTGCGTCACTATTGCCCGCGATCACTCTCGGCTTGGAAAGCAAACGCCAGAACCGGATCGTTCGGTCCTGACCCCCGGTTGCCAGCGTCCTTCCGTCGGGACTGAACGCCAGACTCTCGAAAGGTTTCTTGAATTCGCGGATGACTCCAGCTTGGCGCCCGGATCCAGGCTCCCAAAGATGTACCCCAGTTCCATACTGCGCAGTGGCAAGATACCGGCCGTCCGCGCTGAATGTCGCAGCCATCGTGCTCGCGTCGGTCACGTAAGTGTTGTATGTCTCTCGCCAATCTCGCGTATTCCATATCGAGTGTGTGCTCTCGTTATGCGCAGTGGCGAAGTACTTGCCGTTTGCCGAAAATGCGAGCGCCGTAATCGTGGACTTCGCGTTTACCTTGGAGACAACCAGGACGCGTCTCTTCGTCCACGTGCTGTCCCAGATCGTAAACCATGAGCCCTCACCCGCGGTTGCGAGCAGTTTCCCATCCGGGGAGAGCGCGACGGCAGAAGCGGCGCCCGGCTCGGTCGTCATCCGTCCCCGCAGCGTTCGCGTACGCATGTCCCAAATTGAGACGATACGGTCGAAACTGCCGACGGCAAGAATGGCCCCGTTTCTGCTTAGAGCAATGGCGTGTATCGGCCCCGGACCATTTGCTATTTCGGCCGATTGAACAAGCCGACCGTTCACGATAGCCCAGAATCCAAGCTTTCCATAGACATCGCCGGTAACGAATGCGTTTGTAATGGAAGATACCGCCAGACATCGTATACGATTTTCGGTTCGGATCGACTGGATCAGTCGTAGTGTTAGTGGATCCCATAGTCTCACAGAGAAGTCGCCGTATCCGGCGGAGACAATGTAACGACCGTCCGGTGTATAGGCTAAAGCGCTAACGGCATCCTTATGTCCTGCCAGCGTGCCGATCTCCGTCGCGATCGGTGGGGGATCTTTTGTCTTTGTCGAGTGAACCCCGGTCTCGTTCGAAACACCTCGATTGGTGCACCCAGAAAGCACAATCGCCACAGCCATCACCGCCAAACAAGGCAGAGTATTTCTCGCAGTTGTCATGATCAGCATCTCCCGCAATCAAAAAACCAATCCTCCGGCATTATCGGTGACTTCTCCGATTCTCTCTGTTAACCGAATCCACGACAACGACGCTTCACAGACGCGGCTCGAATGCGCTAGACTCAATGTATGAGGACAATTTCTAACTTATCAATTCTTGTGATGGCGTTTCTGGGAGCAATGCTAATATCGGCAATTACTGCCGGCTCGATTCAGCAGCCCGACCTGCCAAAAGCATTCATTGATGGGATTGGCCCTGGCTGGCGGGAGCTTGGTAAAGACGACTTCGTTAACGTAAACTGCGACCCGGACACTTGGTCGTGGGTAAAGGACGGAGTGAACTGTACCGGCAAGCCTATCGGTGTGATTCGGTCCTTGAAACCGATCACCAAAATCGAGCTGGTCGCCCGATGGAGGCATCTGCGGCCGGCCGGCAATTCCGGGATATTCCTGTGGGGCACCCCGGAGTCCGTCAATGCGCTCAAGCCAGGGCAGCTTCCGCAGGGCATCGAGGTTCAGATCCTGGATGACGACTTTAGGACGCAATACGAAAAGAAGACCGGGAAGAAAGGGGACTGGTTCACAACACAGGGAGACGTGTTCCCCACGGGCAAGTCGAAGATGACCCCCTTTCCGCCCACCTCGCCGGACGGCAGCCGAAGTTTCCCGCGAAAGAACTTGACCCGCCCGTCGCCCCAGTGGAATCATTACTACGTCCGGGCGATCAACGGCGAGGTGCGCCTGTGGATCAACGGGGAGGAAGTGTCCGGCGGAACGTCATGCGATCCGAAGACAGGATATTTGTGCCTGGAGTCGGAGGGTTCTCCGATCGAATTCCGGGATCTCCGAATCCGCGAATTGCCTTGAGCACCGAAGAGTCACTTGATTGATGCCAATATCCGGCTTATGAACTCGTCGGCGGTCCCGGAGCCTCGTGAGAGGAGTATCGAATGAGACGAGCGGCGGTGAAATTCATCGGTTTGGCGGTGTTGGGGATGGCTGCAGCGGTTCCTGCGCAGGCCCCCGTGTCCAGCCCGGACTCGCAATACCGGCTCGGTCCGGATTCGATGGCACAGGAAGGCGTTCCGAAAGGTGAGATCCGCGGTCCGTTCATCCTTCCCAGCAAGGCGTATCCCGGTACGCAGCATACCTATTGGATCTATGTGCCCGCTCAATACGATCCCGCGACTCCAACGGCCGTAATGATCTTCCAGGACGGGCAGGCGTTCAAGAACGAATCCGGGGACATGCGGGCGCAAAACGTGATGGACAACCTCATCTATCGGCGGGAGATACCGGTTATGATCGGGGTGTTCATCAACCCGGGGCGAACGCCCGAGCAGCCAGAGCCCACGCCGCAGAACTGGGGCGACAGCAACACGAACCGCCCCACCGAATACAACTCGCTGGACAACCGGTATGCGCGGGTGATTACCGAAGAACTGATGCCGGCGCTTACGAAAGCCTACAACATTTCGAAGGACCCGGAAATGCACGGGATCGGCGGATCGAGCTCAGGCGCGATCGCCGCGTTCACGGTCGCCTGGGAACGCCCAAATGACTTCCGAAAGGTGCTTAGCAACGTCGGAAGCTTTACGAATATCCGAGGCGGCCACGCTTATTCGGACATCGTGGAGAAGAGCGCGAAAAAGCCCATTCGAGTTTTCCTATGCGACGGCCGCAACGACAATCGCGGAATCCGCAGGGGAGTTTACGATGAAAAGTGGGACTGGTTCCTCCAGAATGTCCGCCTGATGAAGGCTCTCACCAAGAAGGGTTATGACCTGAACTACACCTGGGGCATGAACAACCACGGACAGAAGTTCGGCGGGGCAATCCTGCCGGAAATGATGCGCTGGCTCTGGCGCGACAGTCCGGTCTCCACCGACCCGAACGACATGGTAGAACGCACATTTCGCGCTCCGACGCCGAAGAAGAGCGGGTGACGGTTGTGGCAGACATTCATTTCGCCTTGGTCAACGCGTAATCAACTGCCTCTTCCAACGTTAATTTCTGTCCCGCGGAAAACGAGGCTGAGAACTCGTCCCCGGAGAGCGCCGCGCGGCACGCCTCGAGGTTCTCCTCGTAATCCTGACGGTCTTCGGGCTGAAGGCGATGGCCGGTCGTGTTCCGGAACGCCTCAGCAGCCCCCAACAACTGGGCCGCGTTTGCCGGATGTCCCTCAACGACCCACGCTCCTCCGAGGCCGCCCAAACAGAGAGCCATTACCCGCCTTTCACCCAATTCGCTGCTCGCATCAAGTGCTTCCTCATACAGCATCCGGGCCTTGTCGTGCTCACCCTGCTTAAGCATCATCGTCGCGTAATTGTACAGCGTCTCCCCCAATCGCTGTTTGTCGCCTGCTTCCCGAGAGGCGACAAGGCTCTCCTCATACAGCATTCTGGCGCGCGTGTAGTCCGCGCGATACCGTGCCATCTCTGCCAGATTATTCAACTGGAGGCCGATAAGTGATTTGTCCCCAATGTCTTTGGCAATGTTCAGACTTTCTTCGAACAACTCTTTAGCGCGGGAATAGTCACCAAGGTTGCCCACCTGCACCCCAACGTTGTTAAGCGCGAAGGCAAGACCGCGGTTGTCTTCTACTTGTCTGTATAAGCCCACCGCTTTTTCGTGCCATTGGGCCGCCTGTCGATAGTCCCCAAGCAGCCACGCCATACCGCCGGCGCCGGTGAACCCTTTGGCTCGTATCGCGGCATCAGCTCCGAGCGTCCCGTCCAGTGCGGTCGTCAGCCATTGCTTCCCCTCGGAATAGTGGCCCCGAATCTCCCAGAAGTGCCACAAACCCCCGGCTAACCGCAGCCCCGCTTCCCCGCCGCCTTCCGTTTCATGGCTCCATTGCAAGGCGGCCCGCAAGTTCTCATTCTCTGAATCAAGCTGTAACATCCGCTGCTGCTCACCTGCGCCACAAAAGGACTGCTCAGCGTCTTCCACTAAATCAACGAAATACTCCAGGTGGCGGAACCTCAGGGATTCGGAAGCGCCGGCATCTGTGAGCTTTGCGCGGCCAAAATCGCGGACCGACTCCAGGAGGTCGTAGCGTCCAGATTCGCAATCGAAAAGAACGAGGGACTTGTCGATTAGCGCCGTCAAGAGCTCGTCTACTTCGAGGTCATCGATTCTCGCCTCTCGCTCGGGCGCCGCGAGTTGAATATCCCAACCGGTCAAGACTGCCCTGCTTTCCTCATTTTTGTTCGCTGATCGATCATCGCCTCAGCAGCCCCTTCATCATCTCGACCGCAGCCGCATGACCCGGATCGCCGGCCAGGTTATTCCACTCACGCGGATCCTTGTCGTGATCGTAAAGCTCTGCGCCCTTTCGCCCTTCATCCCACTCCGTGTACCGATATCGTTCCGTCCTGACGCTCCTTCCCATAAACCCACCGCGCGACACCTGGGTAAACGCGGAATAGTCCCATTTCGCGTTGGGATTGTCCAGCAGCGGTTTCATGCTGTGTCCCTCCAGCCCCTTCGGATGGCCGGCGTCGCAGAGATCGGCGAGTGTCGGATAGAGACCGACCAGCTCCACGGTGCGCCCGCACTTCTTGCCGTTGCCCTTTGCGCCGGGAGCGTAGATAATCAGCGGCACCCGCGCCGACTCCTCGAACAGGCTCATCTTTTGCCACTGGCCGTGCTCGCCGAGGCTCCAGCCGTGGTCTCCGAAAAGAACCACGATCGTATTTTTGGCAAGTCCCAACCGCTCCAGCGCATTCAGGACCCGTCCCACCTGTGCGTCCATAAAGCTGGTACTGGCATAGTACGCGCGGGTGAACATCTTTTGATCATCCGGCTTTACGCCGTAATTGGGTGGATTTGCGGTGAATGCTGCCGGCGGCACGCCTTCTCGCACATTTGCAGGCTCATCCGGCAGCTTGATCTGATCGATGGGATACATATCGAACCACTTCTTGGGCGCGACGCAGGGTACATGCGGGCGATAGAAGCCCACCCCGAGGAAGAACGGCTTGTCCTTGTGCTCCTCGAGCAGACGGATGGCGTCGGTCGCGACCTTTCCGTCGGTCTGAGCCTCATCGGAGGCGTCCGACATGTACCATGTCAGCGTGCCCCCGATGTTGCTGCCGCCGGTGTAGTTGATGACCCGGTATTCCTCATCCTTTTCCGCCCCGCGCGGGAAGAGAGCTAATTGCCATGAAGGGGGATCGTCCAATCCGGGAGTGCCGATCTGGTTGGGTACGCCGTAGTGGTAGAGTTTTCCCACGCGCGCTACAAAGTAATCGTTGCCGATGAAAAGCTGGGGCAGGGTCACCACATCCGGGATGTTTTTGCGAAATTGGACCGCATTGTCCAGCACTCCGGTCGAGTCCGGGCGCCTGCCCGTCAGGAACGACGAACGGCTGGGATTGCAAAGCGGGAACTGGCAGTATGCCCGATCGAACCGCACGCCCCTGCGCGCCAATCGGTCGATATTCGGTGATTTGACCAACGGGTGCCCGTAGCAGCCAAGCGCATTATTGAGGTCGTCGACCGCGATGAACAGGACGTTCATCTTCCTGAATGGCGCTGGCGTTCGCGGCTTGCTGTCCGAACGGTAAGCTGACGCGCCGCATGCAGCGGCCGCGATAATGAGGACAATCGCATTGCGAGTTGGAAATGGCATGTTTCAGTGCTCCGGATGAGATACGGTCTCATTCTGCTCTCCCCCAGACAAGACCTGCTGGGCTGACCCATCGATGTACTGAATGGTCGGTCCGTGGGGCGGCGTCGCTGCGTAATCAACTGCCGCGCTTTCAGCAGGACCACTTTCGATCGCCGCAGAATTCGCGGGTATCTCATCGCGATCATTAAGTGGGGAGTTTATCGGTGAACTTCTTATGCAGCCTTGGCATAGTTTTGGTGACAATGGGCCATGCTTCATCCTGGACAGGCAAGAAGGGCAACCCTGGAGGACGCAGCAGCCAAAATAGTAAAGAGTGGCAATCCTTATTCGATGGCCATTCCCTGGCGGGATGGCGCGGGTTCAAAAGCAAAGTCAGACCGCTATCGTGGGAGGTCCGTGACGGCGCGATTCACCGCAGACCGGGAGTAAAAGAAGACGATGGCGGCGATCTCTGCACGGAACGGCAGTTCCAGGACTTCGAGCTCGAGCTCGAATGGAAGATTGCACAGGGAGGCAACAGCGGGGTCAAATACCTCATTCGTGAGGATCGACCCAGGTCATGGGAGCGGGCATCGTTCGCTTACGCCGCCCGAGAGCTGCGGAAGAGGAAGGACGCGGCGGCCAGGAAGGAGCTGAGTGAACTGACCGTGTCGAAGTTCCGTCGGTTTCCCATCGGATTCGAATACCAGATAGTCGATCCTAAACATCCGGATTCGCGAACGAGCAGCAAGCATATTGCCTCCGCGCTATACGACCTGCTTGCCCCTCAGGGCGTGCCGCCTCTTCGTGAGGGCTTTAATCAAACCACGATTGTAGTTCACAACGCGACCGTTCAACACTGGCTGAACGGAGTGAAAGTGCTGGAATTCCGACAGGACAGTCCCGAATTGAGAGAAGCCATTAGAAACAGCAAGTTTCGGGACATGCCGGGATTCGGCCGATTCCGCCGCGGCCATATTTGCCTGCAAGATCATGGAGACGAGGTCTGGTTCCGGGCGATCCGGATCCGGTGAGGGGCAGCTTGCTCAGACTCTGCCGCTATTGAGTGATGGGTCCCATCTTCACGACCTCAAAGTTGCGGCCGGTTATCTGTTTCAGTGTGTTCAGCGCGTCGTCATCCGACGGAGACACGATCTGCGAAACCCGTGCCGCCGCCGCCGGATAGTGAATTGCCAAGCAAGGCAAATAACAGCAAAACAGATGAGACCGCTGGGATCTTCATACTTGAGCTATTCCGTGTCGGCGGGCAATTGCTTACCGCGCTCGTTGACAGGAAGTCGGCGGATGGCTCAGCCTCGTGAGCCCGCCAGGACATCGGATGTTAAGTACACCCGGCCGTGATCCCAGGATGCGCTCGCAATCGCGGCACCGACGTTCGGAAGAAAAAGCGGTACTTGGCCGCGAAACGCCGCGGAGTCTCCGGTCGTGAGAAGGCGCAGTGTTGCTGGCGACGATGGAGAGTTGGTTGGCAGCGCGGTGGCCAGTTCCTTGGCCGGATCGATGAATGAGACATCGCCGTCGAACAGTTCGCGGGCGACGGCCCGGAGAGACGGAATAAGATATGGGTAGTGTGTGCAGCCGAGGATGATGTTATGGAATTCGCCTAACGCAAGGGGCGTAAGGTACTCTCGGCATGCATCCAATGTCTCCCGTGAGTCCAGATCCCCGCTCTCAACAAGCGGGACAAATCGCGGGCACGGAACTTCGATCACTTGGGCATCCGAGCGATTGGCCTGGATTTGGGCGGTATAGGCCCCGCTTGTTACGGTCCCAACGGTCGCGAGTACGCCAATCCGCTTGTCGCCGGCCGTGGCTGCCTGCGCGGCAGCCTCAATCATCCCATAAACCGGCAGTGGATACAACGCTTTTCGAACGGACGAAAGGGCGACGGCGGAGGAGATGTTGCATGCCATGATGATCGCCCGGCAGCCTTCGCCGGCCAGGAACGTACTAATGCCCGTCGCAAATTGCTTAATTTCGTCGAGCGGACGGCCGCCGTACGGAACGTGAATCTGGTCGGCAAGATAGAGGATCTGTTCGTTTGGGAATCGCCTCATGACTTCGCCGACTACCGTCAGCCCGCCAACTCCCGAGTCGAACACCCCAAGAGGACCTACTTGGGAACGCACGCGTTGTGCGTGCTCCGTTAAGCTCACCGAGGCGCCCCAGCGTTTTCGTCTCGCACGGGGATCGGCTCATTCCATTCCGCATGTTCGCCTTCGAACGGCTTCCCCTCCACCAGGATTACCATTTTCTGGATCTCCGGGAACTGTGCCAGGGTCCGTCGGAGGGATTTCTGAGCCAGCGACTCCATCGTGGAACCATGCTGTTTCAGTCCGTTGAACTCGGCCGTGAAGTCGACTGTGGCGATACCGCTTTCGACTTTCACACTTCGAAGCTTCGTGCCTCTGGGGATGGCGGGTTCTTCGTTGGAATTGTTGGAAGGAAGCAGCAGGGCATTAAGCGCGCCTGCGCGAGGATCGCTGCCGGGCGGAATTGAGGCTTTCTCGTCCTCGAGATTGACCCCATTGCCGTCGGTTTTCGGTCTTGGAATTCTGATCTGCCCGTCACCGTTGTATGAATCGGCGGTCGAAGCGGACCTATGCGCTGCAAAATATCCGGCTAGTACAGCGACGGCAATTACCAGAACGACCAGCACAAAACGTCGCATGAATTACCTTGTTCCGCCCTCTCCGGCGCCGCCGGCCGCCTCGCTGCCCTCGATGTACGACCTGATTCCTTCGAAGATCGCCTGCGCGATCTTCTCCTGAAAATCCGGATCGAGCAGTTTGGTCCGATCCCTCACGTTGTTCAAATAGCCCATTTCGATGAGGGTTGCCGGAACGGCGCAATGATGGAGCACGGCCATCCCGGTCGTCGGAAACCGCTCTCGATCGGAACGCGCCCGCCGACTCGGAAGACCGCTCACCCGAACGATATGTTCCTGAATCGAATGTGCCAGGGCACGGCTGCTCTCGTCGTCGAAATGATAATAGCTCGTCGTGCCCGACGCGGTATTTGGCCTGCTGCAATCATCTACGTGCAGGCTCACAAAAAGATGCGCGTTATTGTCGTTCGCGAGCTTTGGCCGATCGGAAAGCTCAATATGCACGTCCGAGTTTCTCGTCATAAGTACGTTTACGCCTGCATTGTCAAGTTTCCGCGCAACTATCTTGGCAATGGCGAGCGTGATGTCCTTTTCATAGACCCGTTTGCCGTTATGGAGAGTGTTGTTACAGTTTGGGCTGCCCCCGTGTCCGGCATCGATCACGATGGTCTTGCCAAACAGGAGCCCGCCGCCACCACGCGGTACGCTGATGTTGATGACCACGCAGTTCTTATCGATGCCGAGGAGAGAGTACCCAACGACCCGCGCGAGGTCCAATATGATCCGCGTGGATTTGGAATTTGGACCGTTGTCCGCCCGGACAGCCTTTACTAGCGGATGGTCGACCTCCCACTCTTTTTGCTCGGTAGCCAGGACTGAATTCGAGATGTCCACGAACAACTGGGGCGGCTCCCCCACCAGCTTGATATTCGGCGCGGCTCTTCCCACGGTCTCGATCTTCAACCGGGCGTGCGAGGCATCGACGGTCACGAGCGACAGCCCAAACACCTTTATCGCGGCCGCGGCGCCGGCCTTTGGCGGAGCCACTGTGACCGGGCCGATTGTCGATGGTTTGTTAGGAACTGGTTCGGCGTTCCTTCCGCCGCCCGGCTCGACACCATTGGGACTCTTGTCATCGTCATCGTTCGATCTTGGTGTCGACGGATCTTCAGCGGTCTGTGTCTTCACCGATTCGCGCGGCGTTGCTGCGCCTTGTCGTTTCTTCGAACTGGAAATGCCCGTGCCTTGCCCCGATTGCCGGCGGCCCAGGGGCTCTTCGATCGACCGCTCGACGAATTCGGCCTTCTGGACCTCCGTGCCGTCGCGAGTCCGGGACTCTTGATCGATTGCGCCAGCTCTGGCAACTACGTGCCTCGGCGAGTCGGTCGCCGAGATCATATGTTCGCGCCCGACCTTAGCTCGGTTTAGCTCGAAGCTGACGCCGGCAGGGCCTACCAGGACGACCAGGACCCCGCCCGGGCATCTCTCGATCTTCAGGGAAGTGATTCTTGTTTCTCCGATTGAGATCTTCGGAGTATGGAAGTTTTCGGGGATTGTCGCGCCGGAAATCGTAACTGAATATGATGTACGGTCCGGCCCGCGCTCCTGTTTGGCAGCGGCCGAGAGCGGAAGGCTAGTGTCAAGTCGAAGTACGCCCTTCTCGAACGCGGCGTGCGTTAGCCGTGCCAAAACATCGCAAACGCCTGATGAGATCGTTACATCGACATCCAAATGAATCTTCACGGCCGACAGTGGGAGCATCGACTTTCCACGCGGTCGCGCGAGGGCGATCTCCGCTTTCGCTCCCGAAGGAAAAGTTACGACTGCTGCTTCGTCGCGGGTAGTAAGACTGAAGCTGCAGCCGATTGCAGTCAACGCATCCAGTGGAACATAAACTTCACGCCCATCGGTCAGTGGGGAGATGCTCAGCCTTATATCCTTGCCGAGCGCGCGGAGCTTGCACGGAGAGAGTTCGCCGCTCTTGGCGGCTTGAAGCGGGCAGCTTCCAGCCCGCGCGTGGGCGGTCAATAGGGCAAATAGTACCGGAAATACAAGGATGCCGGACTTAGCGCAAGT
>ORMF011204139.1_pt1 | contig 11777 bp, 10 predicted proteins | sample 1779871 | NCBI WGS metagenome assembly ORMF01 (sample SAMEA104232316, study PRJEB22302) | groundwater metagenome | biome: forest; feature: aquifer; material: groundwater | place: USA | collected 2011-08-07 | depth 5.4 m | reverse complement strand
CTTCGCGCCGAGGGGGACAAGCCCCATGAGCCCAAGGGCCGTGTCAAGCAGTCCGTCTGCCAGTGGTGCTATGGCAAGATGCCGGTCGATGACCTGGCGAAGCATTCGGCGGACATCGGCCTCAAGTCGGTCGAGCTGATCGGGCCGGACCTCTGGCCGGCGGCGAAGAAGAACGGGCTCATCTGCGCGATGGTGCCGTCGCACCCCCTCCACAAGGGCCTGAGCCACCCCGACGAGCACGACGAATGCCTCGCCTTGATCAAGAAGAGCGTCGAGAGGTCGGCCGAGGTGGGTTACCCGAACGTCATCACGTTCTCGGGCATGCGCCGCGGCCTTCCGGACGATGTCGGCTTTGTATGGCTCCGCCCGGATGCGGGTGGTCGGCCCCGCTGCCGTGACTCGCCAGCCGCTGGCGTCCTTCACCACGACCGGGCCGCAGTGATAAATCACGGAGCCTCGAAGGTCCACAGGAGGATCGTGCTTCGCAAGGTGCGCGTGCACTGCGTCGCGGCCGGTATATACGCGGCCCGACAGCAGTACCACGTCTCCGACTTTCAAGGAGCGGACCTGCTCTTCAGTGAGCGGTGTCTGCAGCCGTACCTCGCGTCCGGTGCGTTGCACGCCGGCCTGGTCCGCCATCGCGGCGACAGGGGTGGCCGGATCGCGATAGAGCCAGCGTCGAATGTCGCCGGTCGTCGCGTCGACCACCACGCCGAGCCGCCGAAACGCCCAACAGTCGTACGCCACCGATACGAAGAAGCTCGCGGGCAGCCGGTTTGCCGCCGCGATCTTGCAGCCGATGAGTGACACGCGCCCACCAAACCCCATCGCGCCAATCCCGAGTTTGTTCACCTCGCCCATGATCGAGGCTTCCAGCTCCGCCAGCCGTGGATCCGGGTTCACATCGTCCAGAGTCCGGAACAGCTGCTCCTTGGCGTGAGCGTAGCCTGACGTGCGGTCGCCGCCGATACACACGCCGAGCGCGCCCGGCGCGCACCCCTTACCCTGTGCGTTCCACACCGCGTGAAGGATGCACTTGCGCACGCCCTCGAGCGTCCGGTCCGCGCGGCCCATATTCGGCAGCTCCACCGGCACCGAGTACTGCGCGTTCATGTTCTCGCAGCCGCCGCCCTTGAGAATCAGCTTGACCTCGATCTCGTCGGGGCTCTCCCATTGCTCGAAGTGGATGATTGGTGTGCCAGGACCCAGGTTCGTACCGGAGTTCTCACCCGTAATCGAGTCGACGGAGTTCGGCCGCAATTTGCCGCGCGTGGTGGCTTCAGCCACTGCCTGACGGATCTGCTTCTTCAGCTCGATCTGGTTCACGCCGACTGGGGTCTTCACCTCGAACGTGGGCATCCCGGTGTCCTGACAGATGGCACCTTCGCACTCGGCGGCCTGGTCGATGTTCTGCGCGATGATGCTGAGTGCCTGGCCCGACTGCGTCGCCGGCGATTCCTGCCCCATCGCCCCCTTCATAGCCGCGCGTACGTCAGGTGGCAGATCGGTGGATGTGCGGACGATCAGGGCCAGGACGCTTTCGAAGAATGATGAAGGCATAGTGCTCAGTATAAGTTGGGGACGTGGGCGATAATCCAGCCAGAACATGCAGTTCCGCCTCGAACGCGATCCTCTCGGCGATTTTCAGGTGCCGGCCGGCGCCTACTACGGGATTCAGACCGCCCGGGCCCTTGCCAACTTCCCGATTAGCGGCCTCCGCGCGTCCGCCGATCTGGTCACCGCGACCGTCCTAATCAAGAAGGCGGCGGCGCGGGCAAACGTGGCGTTGCGGCGCCTCGACCCGCGCCTCGGCGGCGCCATCATCGAAGCCGCCGACGAGATCCTGAAGGGCAGCCTGCGCGATCAGTTCGTGGTCGACGTGTATCAGGCGGGCGCCGGCACGTCGCACAACATGAACGTGAACGAGGTGCTTGCCAACCGTGCCGCGGAACTGCTCGGCGGCGTGCGCGGCGACTACACGCTGGTGCATCCGAACGACCACGTGAACATGGGTCAGTCGACGAACGATGTCTATCCCTCCGCCACGCGCCTGGCGCTCCTGCGTGGAACGACCTCTCTCGTTCGTGCCGCGCAGGACTTGGCTCACGCATTCGACCAGAAGGCACGTGCGTTCGAGTCCGTATTGAAAGTCGGCCGTACCCACCTGCAGGATGCGGTGCCCATGACGCTCGGACAGGAATTCAGCGGCTACGCTGCCTGCGTGGCGCGGGGCGCGGAGCACGTAGAGCATGTGGCCGAGCAGCTCCGCGAGCTGAATCTCGGCGCCACCGCGGTCGGGACCGGGCTGAACGCCGGCGAGGACTACGTGAAGCTGGCGCTCCAGCACCTTCAGGAGGACCTCGGCGTCCGCGTGCGCGCACCGGACAACTACTTCCGGGTCACGCAGAGCATGGGCGACGTGGTTGCCTGGTCCGGGGCGGTGCGGCGGCTGGCGGTCGAATTGGGAAAGATCGCGTCGGACCTGCGCCTTCTGAGCATGGGCCCTCGCGCCGGAATCAGCGAGATCACGCTTCCGGCCGTGCAGCCCGGCTCATCGATCATGCCCGGCAAGGTGAACCCGTCCCTCCCGGAGATGGTCAACCAGGTGTGCTATCAAGTGGTCGGCTGCGATGCCACCATCTGCGCGGCAGCCGAAGCCGGCCAGCTCGAGCTGAACGTGATGATGCCGGTGATCGCCTGGAACGCGATCCACGCGTCGACAATTCTTCGCGAGGCAATGCGCGCGCTCAAGATGGGCTGCGTTGATGGCATCGAAGCGAACGCCGACCGCTGCCATGAGCTGCTCGATCGAAGCACCGCTCTTGCGACGGCCCTGAGTCCTTACATCGGCTACGCCGCGACGGCGGAAATTGCGAAGGAATCCGTGCGCACTGGCCGCGCGATCCGGGACTTGGTCCTCGAACGAGGCCTCATGCCCGCTGGCGAGCTCGATCGCATCCTCTCCGCCGAGAGCATGACGCGCCCCGGCATTCCGGGCGGAAATCGTAGCGGAGATCTTAAATGATCCGCCGCTGGGTGCTCGCCTTGTTGCTGGCAGCCGCGCCGATCACCGAATCCCAGATGACGGCCCAGCGGGCAGGATCGCACAGCCGCCTCTTTCCTCCCGAGAACCTGGGGCTCCTGGAAGGACCGGATCGCCACATTTGGCAGAGGCCGGACCAGATCATGGACGCGCTGAAGATCGCGGAAGGTTCGAGAGTAGCGGACATCGGGGCCGGCTCGGGCTGGTTCACCATTCGTCTCGCGCGGCGCGTCGGTCCAAACGGGCTGGTGTATGCCCAGGACGTGCAGCGGCAGATGCTCGAAGCGATCCGGCGCCGGGTAGCCAAGGAGGGGCTGCTGAATGTGCAGACCCGCCTCGGTCAGGGCAGCGACCCAGGCCTGCCAGCCAGCAGCCTTGACGCAGTCCTGCTGGTGGACGTCTATTCCGAGGTGGAGGATCGCGTCACGTTTCTCCGTAATGTCGCCCGGTCGCTCAAGCCCGGCGGCCGCATCGGTATCGTCAACTACAAACCCGGAAAGGGCGGTCCCGGCCCTGATCTCCGAGTGGATCCGATGATGGTCGAAGGGGACGCCAAGGCCGCGGGGCTGCAAATCAGCTCTCGTGAAACATTCCTGCCGTATCAGTACTTATTGATTCTTGGACGATAAGGGCGGACCTGAAGGTCCGCCCCTGAATCCTCAGCCATATGCGAACCGCCCTCACTATTGCCGGAAGTGACTCCGGCGCCGGAGCCGGAATTCAGGCCGATCTCAAGACCTTTGCCGCGCATGGCGTCTATGGCACGTCGGTAGTCACTGCGATTACGGCGCAGAACACCCGCTCGGTCACTGCGTATGAGGTCGTCTCGGTCGATCTCATCACCGCTCAGATTGAGGCCGTCATGTCTGACATCGGAGCGCACGCCGCAAAGACTGGGATGCTCGCGAGCGCGGCGATCGTCGAGGCGGTGGCCGGATGCGTGATGAACCTCAAGATCCCGCTGCTCGTCGTGGACCCGGTGATGATCGCCAAGAGCGGCGACCGCCTCATCGACGACGCCGGTATCGCTGCGCTTCGCACCACCCTCCTCCCGCACGCGCACGTCGTCACACCCAACCTACCGGAAGCGGAGGCGCTCGCGGGAATCCAGATCAGGAGCGACGCCGATCGACGTGAGGCCGCGCTCCGGATTCACCGGCTCGGCGCCTACGCCGTGGTCATCAAGGGCGGACACGCGTCCTCCAATGAGATCGTCGACCTTGTCTACGACGGCGACCGATTCACGACGTTCAAAACCGAACGCGTGGAAAGCCGTCACACGCACGGCACCGGATGTGCGTTTTCCGCCGCGCTGACCGCTCACTTGGCACGCGGGACGACGGTGCTGGACGCCGTCCCGCTCGTCCAGGAATATCTGGCGGGCGCGATACGGCACGGCATTCCTGTTGGCCAGGGGCACGGGCCGATGAATCACTTCTGGCGGCTATACTAGTGGCGTGTCCCCTCTGAGTTGGGATTCCGGACGCTCCATTGTCGCGTTCGGCAGATCGCGCTCGGAGGCTGGTTGTACGTGAAACGCCTTCAGCCCGAATCGTCCGCTGAATCCATGGTCGCGCCGCCGACGGCGATCACCCCTGCGCCGCTCCAACTCGATCCGCTGATCCGTCAGGTGTCGTCCGAAGCGGGCGCGCATGGTGCCGTCACATCGTTCGTCGGCGTGGTGCGAGGAGAGAACGCTGGGCGGCGGGCACTGTTTCTAGAGTACGAAGCCTACGAGCCACTGGCGATCCGAACGCTGCGGCGGATCGTCGACGAAGCGCGCGAGACGTGGCCCAGCGCCAGGGTGGCCATGCATCACAGAATTGGGCGTCTGGAGATCGGCGAGCCGAGCATCATGATTGCGGCAGCGTCCCCTCATCGCGCCGAGGCGTTTGCCGCCTGCCGCTACGCCATTGAGCGCGTGAAGCAGATTGCGCCGATTTGGAAACGCGAGCACTTCGAAGGTGGTCCGGTATGGATTGAGGGCGCGACCGCGAATCCGGACGACGCCCATGCGCGTGAGAGCGCGTACAAGACCGCGTGCGCATAACCGTCAGATTGTTCGCACGGCTCCACGATCTCGCCGGCAGCCCCGAGCTCGTGCGCGAGGTGCCGCCGCCGGCGACCGTGCGCTCAGTCTGGACCTCGCTAGTGGCAGAGTTTCCGGCGCTGGCCGACTACGAGAAGACGATGTCGGTAGCCGTCAACGCCGACTATTCCAGGATGCACGCGGAGGTTCAGGAGGGAGACGAGGTTGCCTTCATGCCGCCGGTGTCCGGCGGGTAAATCACGCGCAACCTGTAGCCGGGTCTGAAATGACCCGCCCTACGACAGCAATTCGAAAGCGAATCCGGAAACGTCATGTACGACAAACTCGCAACGGTTGAAGCGCAATACGACGAGCTGATGGCAAGGCTCGGGACGACGGAAATCCAGTCGGATGCGGCGGAGTACCGCAAGGCGGCCAAGACGCTATCTGAGCTCGAACCCCTTGTGCAGAAGTTCCGCGAGTACAAGGGTCTCGTGAAGGACATCGAGGGCGCCGAGGAGATCGTGCGCAGCGGCGACGCGGACATGCGCGAGCTGGCTCGTGAAGAGCTCAAGGCGCTCGAGGGACGGCGCGAGCCGCTACTGCAGGAGCTCCGGCTCCTTCTCATTCCCAAGGATCCGAACGACGAGAAGAACGTCATCCTCGAAATCCGGGCAGGCACGGGCGGCGACGAGGCGTCCCTCTTTGCCGCCGATCTCTTCCGAATGTACAGTCGCTATGCCGAGCGGCAGGGATGGAAGCTCGAGGTGATGTCGAGCAGTGACAGTCCCTCGGGCGGACTGAAAGAAGTGATTGCGTCAATGTCAGGGCGTGGCGTCTACTCCCGGCTGAAATACGAAAGCGGCGTGCACCGCGTGCAGCGTGTGCCCGCCACGGAGGCCAGCGGCCGGATCCATACGTCCACCGCCACGGTCGCCGTGCTGCCCGAAGCGGAAGAGGTCGACATCCAAATCAATGAAAAGGACCTTCGGGTCGATACCTTCTGTTCGAGCGGGCCTGGTGGACAGAGTGTGAACACGACCTATTCCGCTGTCCGGCTCACGCACATCCCCACGGGTGTTGTCGTGTCGCAGCAGGATGAGAAGTCGCAAATCAAAAACCGCGCAAAGGCGATGAAAGTGCTGCGGGCGCGACTCTACGAGATGGAGATGCGGAAGCAGCAAGACGCAATCGCGAAGGAGCGGCGGGGACAGGTGGGCACGGGTGAGCGTTCCGAGAAGATTCGCACCTATAACTTCCCCCAGAGCCGCATCACCGACCATCGGATCAATTACACCACTCACCGGCTGCACGACGTGCTGGAGGGCGATCCCGGGGAGCTCCTCGAACAGGTCATCTCGTTCTACAACGCCGAGAAACTGAAGGAAGCTACGGCCGTCAGTTGACACTGCACGAAGCCCTTATCGCCACGAGGACCAGGCTCGTCGCTACTGGTATCGCGCCGGACGAGGCGGCAATCGACGCGGACCTCTTTGTCCGAACGATTCTCGGGTGGGATCGTGCGCGGCTCCTCGCCGAGCTGCAGAGGCCGGCACCCGCCGAGCTCGAACCGCGGCTGTCCGAGCTGGTGCGTCGACGGGAACAGCGGGAGCCAACACCCTACATTCTCGGCACCCGCGAGTTCTGGGGCTTGGACTTCTTCGTCTCACCTGCCGTCCTCATTCCGCGACCTGAAACTGAACTGATTGTCGAGGAAGCGCTCGCACTGCTGCCGATCGGCGGGCCTGCCCGTGTGGCGGACGTCGGTACTGGCAGCGCGTGCATCGCCGTGTCGATTGCCGTCGAGCGCCCAGCGATCTCCGTAATCGCTACGGACGTTTCCGAGGACGCGCTTCAGGTCGCGAGGGAGAATGCGAAGCGGCACAGCGTCGCCGATCGCGTAGCGTTCAAACGAACGTCGTACCTGAATGACGTGGATGGCGCGTTTGATCTGATCGTCGCGAACCCGCCCTACGTGAAGCAGGGCGACCTCCCCGCGTTGTCTCGGCAGGTAAGCGGCTACGAACCGCACGTGGCGCTGTTCGGCGGGGAGGATGGGTTGCGTGACGTCGCCGGTGTGCTCGAGGCTGCGCAAGCGAAGCTCCTTCCTGCCGGGTGGTTGATTTTCGAATTCGGCTTGGGTGAGGACGATCGCATCAGCGAGCTGATCGCAGACTATCGCGGCTTCCGTCTCGATCGCTTTCGTAAAGACCTCCAGGGCGTCCCACGAACTGCTGTGGTTCAAAAAACGCAGAGGTCATCATGAACTGCCTCTTTTGCAAAGTCATTGCGGGAGACATCCCCGGCGCCATCGTCCACCAGGACTCCGAGCTCGTGGCGTTCAAGGACGTCAATCCGCAGGCGCCAATGCACGTGCTGGTCGTACCGCGACGGCACATCGCCACGCTCAACGATCTGACTCCGACTGACGATGGGCTGGTCGGGTCGATGCTGCGGCTGGCGGCGAAGCTGGCGAAGGAGGGCGGCTACAGCGAGCGCGGGTACCGGACTGTGTTCAACTGCAACGCCGAAGCCGGCCAGTCGGTCTTTCACATCCACCTGCACGTCCTCGCGGGCCGCGGACTCACCTGGCCGCCGGGCTGACACAGCATCATCACATCGGAGCCGGCTCCCCCAGCAGGACAGAGCCTTGGACTTCAGAAAACGCGTCCGATGCGCGCTTATGGTGGGACTCGGCTTCGCTCAGAAGCCGCATGAACTCCGAGTTTTGGCGCAGCGGGTCGAGCCACGGATCGCGCGCCATCGCAGGGAAGCAGTGGAAGCCGCCGGCAACGACCCGCCCGAACAGACCGACGGCGCGGTCACACTCTCCCAAGCGTGCAAGATGCCTCGCAAGGTAAAAGAGGCCCTCAGGATCGCGGAAGTCTGAGGCGACGATACGACCTACGGCCGCCAGGCTTTCAGTATCGTTCCCTTCGAGCAGGCTTCGTGCAGCAGCCATGAAATCCCGAAGTCGCGTGTTCGTTTTGGGCTCGAGCTCACGCAACCCCGCTATGGCCTCGTTCTGGCGTCCCACGGCAGCGAGCGACAACGCGCCAATGTAAGGCGCGTCGTCGAGCCGGACGGTGGCAACGCGCGCGTAGTCTCCCGACAGGAACCATGTATGGACGACGCTCGTCCGCACGCGTGGTTCCAGCCGGCGCGCCTGCGCATCAGCGGCCACGGACGCGTCCAGCAGCCCGCAGTAGCGGCACGCGCTCACGAGTCCAGCGAATAGTTCTGGATCCGCGGCACGGGTGTGCTGCAGCAGACGGACCATCGCCTCCTGGGCGCGCCCAAGGTCCACTTCGAGCTGCGCGTACAGCTTGTGGGCCAACGGGAGGTCGGGGTTCAAGCTCAGGGCTCGCCTGAAGGCCACCTCTGCGCGATGCAGTCCGTCACCGGCGCTCGGGCTCAGATACTTCTCCATCACGTGATGGATCCGACCCAATCGCGCCCACGCCGGCGCGTACTGCGGATCTTCCTTCAGGCACCGTGCATACAGATCGCGGGCGACGCTCCACTGCTTCGAGTCATAACTGAGTTGATTCGCCCGAAGAAAGAGCTCGTACGCACTGGCGTTCGCCGGCACGTCACGCTTCAACAGCCGGTGCTCTCGCCCAGTCAGCGGCAGCGACAACGAGTCGACAATCCCCTGCGTCAGCTCGTCCTGCACCTGAAACAGATTGCCGAGATGCACCTCCGACGATTGTGACCAGAGCAGCGCGCCTCCGGGCACCTCTGTGAGCTGTGTGCTCACGCGAAGCTGCTGACCCAGCCGCAGCAGTGTCCCGGAGAGCACGACGTCCACGTCGGCCTCGCTCGCAAGCCGATGCCGGTCCGGCGTCTCCCCCGAGAATCGCGACGCGACGATGCTCGAGCGGACGATGAGGGCGCCGAGCCCCGACAGTGAACTGGTGATCGCGTCGGGAAGGCTGAAGGCGAGAAAGTCCGTTTCCTCGTCTGGCCGGAGCATGCGGAATGGCAGAACGATCAGCCGCATCATCGGCCCGGCGACGTCGGTCTCCGTCGTCTCGACCGTCATCAGAAAGCGATAACCCCGCCGCGGCAGCGTCTCGATGTACTGCGGCCCGTCGGCCGTGTCGCCCAGCGCTTCGCGGATCTGTCGGATACAGAAATTCAGGCTCTGATCGAAATCGACGAAGGTCTCCTCGCTCCAGATCTGGCTGCGTATCTCCTGGCGGGTGACGACCTCGCCGCTGTGCCGGGCAAGAAGCGCAAGGACTTTGAAGGGCTGCGGCTGCAGCTTGATCGGATCGCCGTTCTTGCGCAGTTCCCCGCTCCGGGGGTCGAGTTCGAACGATCCGAACCGCAGGACCGTGGGGTGCGAGATCGGCACTGTGAATGTCGTCTCCTGGACAGCGGCTCATTATACCGGTGTCACGTAAGCCACTCAGCCCGTTCGGGTTATGCGTCCTCAGCAAAAACTCACAGACAAATCAGCACCGGCACATGGCTCGGCTGCCAGGCAAGTAGCTATAACGCACGCTGCACCGCAGGTCAGGGTCAGACGCCGTCAAGGCGGACGCGGTCTGACGCTGGGCCGGGCGGTAAGGAGGCGTTATGACGATGACCGCGGAGTACGCAAGGCCAGACACGATCGTGAGCACGGAGTGGGTGGCGAACCATCTCGACGACCCGAACATCCGCCTCGTGGAAGTGGACGTCGACACCAGCTCCTACGACCAGGGCCACGTGCCGGGCGCCCTCGGCTGGAACTGGAACACACAGCTATGCGACACCGTGGTGCGCGACATCATCCCAAAGCAGGAATTCGAGGCGCTGATGTCGAAGTCCGGGATCGCAAACGACACGCCGGTGATCCTTTACGGCGACAACAATAACTGGTTTGCCGCGTGGGCCCTCTGGCAGATGAAGCTGTACGGCCACCAGGATGTTCGGCTGATGAACGGCGGCCGGAAGAAATGGCTGGCCGAAGCAAGGCCGCTGACCACGGAAGCGCCGCGGCTCACAGCTGGGACATACACGGCCTCGAGCTGCGACTGCTCGCTCCGCGCGTACCTCCCCGAAGTGCGCGACGGGATGGAGCGTAACGGCACGATGCTGGTGGATGTCCGCAGCCCGCAGGAGTTTACGGGAGAGATCCTGGCGCCGCCCGGACTGCCGGAAACCTGCCAGCGCGGCGGCCACATTCCACGGGCAAAAAACATCCCGTGGGCGAAGGCGTGTAACGAAGACGGGACGTTCAAGAGCTATCAGGATCTGGCGCAGCTCTACGAGGGAGTGGGGGTCACTCGCGACAAACCGGTGATCGCCTACTGCCGCATCGGCGAGCGCTCGAGCCACACATGGTTCGTCCTGAAGTACCTCCTCGGCTACCCCGATGTGAAGAATTACGACGGCTCTTGGACCGAATGGGGCAATCTGGTCGGCGCTCCGGTCGAAAAGCCCTGAGGCACATCATGTTCATCAAGCAGTTCTATCTGAATTGCCTGGCGCACGCCTCGTACCTTATTGGCGACGAATCGTCCGGCACCGCGGCCGTGATCGATCCACGTCGTGATGTGACGCTGTACCTCGAAGAAGCGGAGCGGAGGGGCGTCCAGATCAAGCATGTGTTCCTGACGCACTTTCACGCCGACTTCATCGCCGGCCATCTGGAGCTGCGCGATCGAACCGGCGCGACCATCTACCTCGGCGCGACCGCTCGCGCCGAGTATCCGTTCACGCCGATGCGGGATGGGAACGCGATCGAGTTTGGTCGCGTCCGCCTTCAGGTGCTCGAGACCCCCGGTCATACGCCGGAATCGATCTCGATTCTGACCTACGATCTCGACGCCGATCCGGTGCGCCCGCAAGCGGTCCTGACCGGAGACACGCTGTTCGTGGGAGACGTGGGGAGGCCCGACCTTCGGGCCTCCCTCGGATGGTCGGCGGATACGTTGGGTCGCATGCTGTACGATTCGCTCCGCACGAAGCTCCTACCATTGCCCGATGCCACGCTTGTGTATCCAGCACATGGGGCAGGATCGCTCTGCGGCAGGAGTCTCAGTACCGAAACCGTGTCAACGATCGGCGAGCAGCGTCGCAGCAACGACGCGCTGAAACCGATGTCACCGGAAACGTTCATCGCCTTTGTGACTGCCGACCAGCCGGACGCGCCTCCGTACTTCACCTACGATGCGGTGCTGAACGCAAAGGAGCGACCGACGCTCGACGCCATGCTGCAGCGCCAGTTGAAGCCGTTGTCGCTGCAGCAGGTGCTCGACCTTCAGAAATCGGGCGCCGACGTGCTCGACGTCCGAGACGCAGCCGCATTCGCGAGCGGTCATCTCAACGGGAGCGTCAATGTCGGCCTCGCTGGCCAATACGCGACCTGGGTAGGCACGGTGCTCACCGGCAAGCAACCGATCGTCATCGTCTCTGAACCAGGGCGAGAGGAAGAAGCGGCAACGCGGCTTGGACGTATCGGCTTCGACGCGGTGGCCGGCTATCTGGAAGGCGGGCTGCAGGCGCTGGACGGCCACCCCGGTCTTCTGGTGGTGACCGAGCGGCTGAACGCAACGGCGGTCGCCGGCTTGCTCGGATCAGGCGGGGCCCCGCTCGGGGTCGATGTTCGAGCCGCACGCGAATGGCGGGACAAGCGGGTCAACGACAGCGTGAACGTGCCCTTGAGTCGTCTGGCGGACCACATCGAGGACCTGCCTCGCAATCGCCGGATGG
>ORMF011421102.1_pt1 | contig 11780 bp, 8 predicted proteins | sample 1779871 | NCBI WGS metagenome assembly ORMF01 (sample SAMEA104232316, study PRJEB22302) | groundwater metagenome | biome: forest; feature: aquifer; material: groundwater | place: USA | collected 2011-08-07 | depth 5.4 m | reverse complement strand
GGGGCGGCAGATACTAGCCCACGGCGTGAGCCGTGGGACCGGTGACCACAAAATCGACCAAGCCCCGGAGGGGCGACAGATGGCCTCTCCATTTTCTGTCGCCCCTGCCGGGGCTTATCGCCTCCTTTGCGGTAAACCCATGGCTCACGCCCTGGGTTAGACTCTGTCGCTCCTCCGGAGCTGGTGAGCGTGGTCCCATCTGACTCCCACTCTCCAATTACACCTCCTTCTCCGTTCGGTTTGGTTCGTTAGGACTGCACATTGTATAATCGGTTATCTTGATTTCGGTAATGTTCCATTCCGGGTGGCGGGCTCGATCGCACGGGGTAACCGATCCCAAGCCGCTGGTGGCTGCACCTTTCATAAGTCTTTCCGCCGTCGCCGGCGGCAATGAATCCGTTGGCCTTGGTGGTTGTCCTGAATCGAAATTTCCGGGCACAGCAGCGAGCGGCCGTGCCTGCGATGGGTATTTCGCGTGGCTTGGGTAAAGAAAATATTCGTAGGCCGCCCTTTGGAGACGGCCGAGATGGGCGAGCAGAAGCTGGCCAAGAAGGCGGCTCTCGCCGTCTTTTCCTCCGACGCGCTCTCCTCGACGGCGTATGCGACGGAAGAGATCCTGCTGGCCTTGCTGGTTGCCGGGACCGCCGCGTTCTCGTTTTCCGTTCCCGTGTCGCTGCTGATCGTGGGTCTGCTGTGGGTAGTCGTGGCCTCTTACAGCCAAACGCTGGAAGCCTATCCCACCGGTGGCGGCGCATACACGGTGGCCAAGGAGAACCTGGGAATTCATGCGGCGCTGGTGGGCGGAGCGGCGCTGCTGACCGATTATGTCCTGACGGTTTCGGTCAGCGTGGCGGCTGGAATTGCCGCCATCACCTCGGCTGTTCCTGCGCTCTATCCTCATCGCGTCGGGCTTTGCCTGCTTGCCATCTTCGTTATCATGTGGGCGAATCTGCGGGGTGTCCGCGAATCGGCGGCGCTATTTGCCGGGCCGGTGTACCTGTTCATCGTCAGCGCCTACCTGCTGGCGATTGGGTCGCTCGTTCGATATGGTATGGGGCCGCATGCCGTGGCGTCCAGCGAAGCGCAGCCGGCTCAGGCGCTAGAGGCGATGTCACTCTTTGTTTTCCTGCGTGCATTCGCTTCCGGATGCACGGCTCTCACCGGAATAGAAGCCGTTGCCAATGGAGTGCAGGCGTTCAGGCCTCCCGTTGCGCGCAACGCCAAGATCACGCTCTGGATCATGGGTTCCATCCTGGGGACCATGTTCTTGAGTGTAACGGTCTCCGCGCACCTTTACGGGATTGTGCCCAACGACAAGGAAACCGTCCTTTCGCAGCTTGGCCGGATTACCTTTGGCACTGGAGCAATCTATTACGTGGTTCAGGCCTCCACGATGGCCATCCTGGTTCTTGCCGCCAACACGAGTTTCGCCGACTTTCCGCGTCTGAGCTCGTTTATTGCTCGCGATCGTTACATGCCGAGGCAGTTTTCCAATATGGGAGACCGCCTGGTCTTTTCGAACGGCATCATTTTTCTTGGATTGAGCGCGAGTGTCTTGGTCGTCATTTTCAAGGGCGACGTCCATCGTCTGATTCCGCTCTACATGGTTGGCGTGTTCGTTGCCTTCACGTTGTCGCAGGCCGGGATGGTGGTGCATTGGCTGAAGTCCCGAGAGAAGGGCTATCGCTGGCGGATGGCGATGAACGGTGTGGGGGCGGTCACCACCACGATCGTTCTTCTGATCGTGGGCGCCATGAAATTCGTGCACGGCGCATGGGTCGTGCTGATTGCGATTCCGGTGCAGGTTTGGGTGTTCCTGGAAATTCACCACCATTACTCTCGTGTGGCCGACGAACTGCGCCTGAACGACAAGGACCAGATGCGCGATTTGAGGCATACGGTCGTGGTGCCCATAGCGGGTATGAACCGCGCTACGCTCGGCGCCATTGAATATGCCCGTTCGCTCTCGAAAGATGTGATTGCCGTCCAGGTGAACGTGGATAGCGCCGAGTCGAATCTCTTCCAGGAGCAATGGGAGAAATGGGTCCAGGACGTTCCTCTGGTTGTGCTGAACTCGCCGTTTCGCGCCATCGTGCGTCCGCTCCTGAACTTCATCGACGAAGTGGGGCACTTTCACGAGGAGGGCATGGTGACGGTGCTGCTCCCCGAGTTCGTCCCGGCGCGCTGGTGGGAGCGTCTGTTGCACAATCAGCATGGGCTGATGCTGCAAGGCGCGCTGATGTTCAAGCCCAACGTGGTCGTCACTAACGTCCGGCGTCAGCTCTCCCGATGAGGGTGGGCCGAAACGGCGCAAGCAGGAACCGCAATTGTCGCGGCAATCGTACGGGGTTGAAAATCCGAGGAGTCGAATGGCTCATCCGGCGGGAATAGATTTGGTGGGGCTTCAGGGCGAACAGCGCGGCTTTGTCGATCTGAAGCAGCGCGACGGCCGTCCCGTGCTCGAAGACCTTTGGGTCATGCAAGGATCGCTTTGCGACCTGAAGTGCAAGCACTGCTACACGGCCTCCTCTCCCACCAATCACTTGCTGGAACAGATTCGTTTTGACGAGTTGCGCCCGCACCTCGACGATGCGCGGAGCTACGGCGTGCAAAAGATCTATTTCACGGGCGGCGAAGTTTTCGTAGACGAAGACGTTCTGGCCGGGCGCGCGGCGACGAACGAAGAGTTCCTGAAATCTCTCGAGTACTCACTTTCCATCGCGCCGGTGGAGATCCTCACCAACGGCCGCCGCTACATCCGCAACCACTTTGACGCCCTTCAAGCGCTCTTCCGGAAGCATGGGGAGCGGCTGCGGCTGCGGATTTCGCTTGAAAGTTTCGAACCCGGCGAGCACGATGCCATACGGGGCCGCGGCACGTTCGTTCGGACCGTCGATACAGTTTGCGATCTCGCCGCGATGGGATTTGTACCTGTCATCAATGCCGAAAGGCCGTTTCTTGGGGTTCTTTCAGATGATGATATTCGAAAGGGGTTTCAGGACCTCTTCGCCTCGAAAGGCGTGACGGTGGAAGTGAATCTGATTGAAAACGTCATGGAGATGGGCCATCAGCTTGTACGCCTCCAAAATAACGGAAAGAAACCCACTCCCGAAGTATTTATCACGACGAACTGTTTCGGAATTCTCAACAAGCCGGCCGACAGCCTGATGTGCCATTTCAGCCGCTGCGTCCAGAAAATCGGCGGACGAATTCGCTATTATCCCTGTCCGGTCATCTACAACGACAACCGATTCGATCTGGGCGGGACGCTCGAGGAATCCTTTCAGCGCGTCTATCTCGGCCACAAGAATTGTTACGATTATTGCATGAAGGGCCGCGGGGCCACTTGCCGTACTCATCCCATCGGGAGCGGGGAAGCGGCGGTCCTGCAAGAAACGTGAAACGTCTGGCGCCGTGTCGGAGTCAATAGCTGTTATGGCCAATCCATTGCCCAGCCTGCGGAACGACATCGAACTCATGCCGTCCCCCGATCCCAACCAGCCGGGTCTGTTGATACGAGACCCATACCGTTACTCGAACGCCATGCTGATCGTTCCTCCGGTGCTGGTCCCGGCTTTGGCGTTTCTGGATGGAGAGAAAACGGCGCTAGACTTGCAGGCCTTTCTCACGCGCCATATCGGACAGGTGGTGCCGAGCGAAGTCGTCAACGATTTTGTGCGGGCTCTCGACGACCACGGCTTTCTTCAAAGCGAGAAATTCCACGCGCGTCGCGAGGCCTCGCTCGATGAGTTCCGCAACGCCGCCCAGCGCAAGCCCGCGCACGTCGGCTCGGCTTACCCGCTGGAGCCCCATGCGATTACCGAGCAACTCGCCGGATATTTGCGCTCGGCGAACGTGCAAGCTAACCACGGAAAATTAACCGGCATCGCCGCGCCTCACGTGAGCTTCGCGGGAGGCTGGAAGTCCTATGCCAATGCCTATGGACGCCTATCTCCTTCTCTCGCCGAGAAAACGGTTGTCGTCCTGGGCACTTCTCATTACGGCCAGCCGGAAAAGTTCGGGCTGACCCGCAAGCCGTTTGTCACGCCGCTGGGAACGCTCGAAGTCGATACCGCCCTTGTCGATTGGATCGACGCGAAAGCCGGCGATGCCGTTGTGATGGAGGACTACTGCCACTCCATCGAGCACTCGATCGAGTTCCAGTGCCTCTTTCTTCAGCACGCGCTGGGAGCCAATTGCCGAATTCTTCCGATTCTTTGCGGACCGTTTCTCGATAGCTTGCTGACCGGGGAGGCGCCGGAAGCGAATGAGGGCAACCGCCGCTTTTTCGATGCGCTGGGAGAGCTGGCCGCGCGCGATGGCGAGCGCCTCTTCTGGGTTCTGGGGATCGATCTCACTCACATCGGAAAGCGCTACGGCGATCCCTTTGCCGTCCGCGCTGAGCAGGGCCGCATGGCCGAGGTCCGGCACAAAGACGAGAGACGCCTGGAGCGGGTCTGTGCCGGCGACCGCGAAGGATTTTTCGATCTGGTACGCCCGCAGGGCGATGAGCTGCGATGGTGCGGCTTCTCTCCTCTGTATACGTACCTCAAAGCGGTTCCCGAAGCGCGCGGCAGCCTTTTGAGCTACGAGCAATGGAATATCGACGAAGAATCCGTGGTGAGCGTCACGGCCCTGGAGTTTTTCCGGAAAGAATAAGCCACAGAGGCACCGAGGCACAGAGAAGGCAATAATCAAGAAGCGAGTCGTGTTTTGCCTTTGAATCCTTTATTCTTTCTCTGTGCCTCGGTGCCTCTGAGGCTGATTCGTTCTTACATCATGTCCAATCGATTCTTTGAAATGACGATTGCCGAAGTGAGCGCTCTGCTGCGGGGCCGGAAGGTTTCTCCGGTCGAGCTTGCTAAGGAGGCGCTCGACAGAATCGCACAGCTCAATCCTCGCCTGAACGCCTTCTTGACCGTTACGGACGAGCTGGCTCTGGAGCAGGCACGCACCGCAGAGTCCGAGATTGCGGCGGGCAACTATCGCGGCCCGCTGCACGGCATACCGGTCGCCGTGAAGGATCTGTTTTTTACGCGAGGTGTCCGCACCACAGCCGGCTCGAAGATCTTTGCGGATTTCGTACCGGACTTCGACTCGACGGTAGTCGCAAAACTGCGCGAGGCTGGAGCGGTGCTCGTAGGAAAAACCGCGCTCCACGAGCTGGCTTACGGTGTTACTAACGACAACCCTCACTACGGCCCGACCCGCAATCCCTGGAACCCGGCGCACACGCCCGGCGGCTCCAGCGGCGGCTCCGGTGCTGCCGTCGCGACCGGTATGGCCTTTGCCGCGATGGGCACGGATACCGGCGGCTCCATCCGCATCCCGGCGTCTTTTTGCGGTGTCGCGGGACTGAAACCAACTTTCGGCAGAGTAAGCGTCCACGGCGTCTTTCCCCTTGGTTACACACTCGACCACATGGGACCATTGGCTCGGACTGTTGAGGACGTGGCGCTGGTGTACGACGCCATCGCCGGCTACGATTTCCAGGACGATTTTTCCGTTGATTGTCCGGTCCGCGAAGTTCGCTTCCGGAAAAAACTCAACGGAATTCGGGTGGGCATTATCGAGGACTACTTTTTCGATCACGTTCATCCGGAGGTCGAGCGCGAAGTGCGGGAAGCGCTCCGGGTGCTCACAAACCTTGGCGCGCAGGCGATGCCGGTCGAGCTCCCCGCTATGGCCGATCTGACCGAAGCCAGCCGTGTGACTCTGCTGGCCGAGGCATACGTTCTGCATAAGAAAAATCTGGAGGATCACCCGAACGATTTCGGCAAAGACGTGAAGCTCCTGGTCGAGCGGGGAAGGGACGCAAACGCGCCTGATTACATCGCCGCGCAGCTTGCGCGTTACAAATTCCGCCGCCGGTTGGAACAACTGTTTCAGCAAGTCGATGTTTTGGTCACGCCCACGACGCCGCTCACGGCCTTTCCTATCGGCGTGACGAAGCTGACCCTGGCCGGAAGAGAAGAAGACGCCCGCGGCGCCTCGACGCGCTTCACACGCTGCTTCAACGCCACGGGACATCCGTCGCTGTCGCTCTGCTGCGGCTTTGATGGTGAGGGATTGCCGGTTGGTCTACAGATTGTCGGGAAGCTATGGGACGAGGCCACCGTTCTTCAGGTCGGCTACGCCTACGAGCAGGCCACGGAGTGGCACAAGCGAAGGCCGCCGACGTAGCGGCGGCTTCCAGTCCCCCGTGATGTTGTCATCCCGAGCGCAGCGAGGGATCTGCTTTTAGGTTTGCTTGCGGTTGAGTGCCTTCAGCAGTTTGTCGAAGTTCTTTTTGAAAGCGTCGTGAGTCTTCCAGTCCCTGAAGTCACCAACAACCTTCGCAATCACGTCGGCTTTGCGCGGGTGCTCCCATTTCTCGAAGAGGTAATCGTCGATCCGAATCGGAAACAGGACCTCTCTGTTTTCCCGGTCTTCGCGTTGCAGGGCGCGTTCGATCTCGCGGTTCACGGGACCGCTTTTCAGGGAAGCTTCCGAGCACACCACGACCAGCTTGTCGTAGACCTTGACCGCTTGGTCAATCTCTTCCCAGACGCTCTTTCCCCAAGTTGCATCCTCTGGAAAATACCAGCAGCGCACGCTCTTGGCTTGCAGGTCGGCGTAGAGTCGGTCGCAGAATTCTTGGTCATTCGATGAGTGGCTGATGAAGCAGGAATAGAATTCAATCGGGTTCGCAATGAGCGATTTTGCGTAAGTGATCCAGAGGTCGGGCACTCCTGCACCCCTTAAGAAAACCTCTGAAATCTTTCCCTGTGACATGAGAATTGTGTCAACGCCAATGCTGGAGGGTGCGTTGTGAATCACTGTTTCCAGTCCAATGACTTCGCTCAGATCGCAGTTTACTATGACGCTTTGGGCCATCTGGGCTTCTTCCATGCTTGCCCGCCGCAGTTCGGTCCCATGCATCTGCGTGACGTTCAGGGTAGCTCTGCCCATTTTGGCCCCAGTTAGATCGGCACCAGTCAGGTCTGTTGCGATCATGTAAGCCCCGCTCAGATCGGCTTCTATCATCCAAGCCCCGTTCATTCGAGTAGATAGCATTCGTGCCCGGTTGAAACGGGTTCCTATCAGGATTGCTTGGCTGAGGTCAACACTCGTTAGATCGGCGTCGCTGAGGTCTGCTCTCTCTAGTTTGGCCCCTTGTCCCTCTTTTCCGCCAGACCGAGCCCATGCGCGATGCGCTTCCAAAATGTCTCGTAACGATTTCCCGTTATGGCTAATCTCATCGACAGATCGCAATTTCCTCCCGCCGAGGACTAAAATGTTTCTTTCAGCCATAGATCCCCCTCACGAATAGCGGGTGACGAAGTTCGATTATACGTTAGAGATACTGTCGATCGGTCTGTTTCGAAGTTCTGCCCGCAATTGACGCCCTCCGCTTCGGACGGTAAACTCAATATCCTGTATGGCTGAAATACCGAAAGTCTATAATCCGTCCGAGATCGAGCCTCAGTGGGCGCGGAAGTGGGTCGAGGATCGCCTGTATCAAGCGGACTCCGCGTCCGCGAAGCCCATGTTCTCGCTCGTCATTCCGCCGCCGAACGTTACCGGAATGCTCCACATGGGGCACATGTTGGAGCACACCGAGATCGACATCATCGTGCGATGGAAGCGGATGCTGGGGTTCAATACGCTATGGCTGCCGGGGACGGACCACGCTGGAATCGCCACGCAGATGGTGGTCGAGCGGCAACTTGCCGAGCAGGGGTTGGACCGGCGCAAGATGGGGCGCGAGGCGTTCGAGAAGAAGGTTTGGGAGTGGAAGGAGCAGAGCGGCGACACGATCAAGAAGCAGATGATCCGCCTGGGGACGTCGTGCGACTGGTCGCGCGAGCGGTTTACGCTTGATCCGGGGCTTTCGCGCGCGGTGCGCGAGGTCTTTGTGCGGCTCTACGAAAAGGGTTTGATCTATCGCGGAAAGTACATTGTCAACTGGTGCCCGCGCTGCCAGACGGCTATCTCCGACCTGGAAGTGGTGCATGAGGAGCAGGCGGGGCATCTTTATCACATACGATATGCGGTGATTGGGACCAACGAACACATCGTCGTTGCGACCACGCGGCCCGAGACCATGCTCGGCGACACGGCGGTGGCGGTGAACCCCTCCGATGAGCGCTACAAAAAGTTTCATGGGAAGAGCGTTCTGCTGCCGCTGATGGAGCGCGAGATTCCGCTGATCACCGACGATTTCGCCGATCCGGCTTTCGGAACCGGCGTCGTCAAGGTGACGCCGGCGCACGACGCGAACGACTTCCAAGCGGGGCTGCGCCACAATCTGCCGCAGATTGACGTGATGGACGAGACCGGAAAGATGAATCAGAACGCGGGGCGTTATGCCGGCCTCGACCGCTTTGCGGCGCGCAAACAGATTCTCGCGGATCTGGAAGCGCAGGGCCTGCTCGAAAAAGTCGAGCCGTATGCGCTGGCGCTCGGCCGCTGCCAGCGATGCAAAACGCCGGTCGAGCCGCGCCTTTCGACGCAATGGTTCGTCAAGGTTGCGCCGCTCGCCGAGGCTGCCATCAGAGCGGTGGAAGAAGGCCGCACGCGGTTCGCGCCGGAGAACTACGGCAAGATTTACTTCGATTGGATGCACAATATTCATGACTGGTGCATCTCGCGCCAGCTTTGGTGGGGCCATCGCATCCCGGCGTGGCATTGCGAATCATGCAAAGAGTTGATCGTCGCGCGCGAGGACCCGCACGCCTGCCCCAAATGCGGGCATGCGAAGCTAACGCAGGAGACCGATGTTCTCGACACCTGGTTCAGCTCCGCGCTCTGGCCGTTCTCGACGCTGGGCTGGCCCGACCAGACGCCGGACCTCAAAGTCTTCTATCCCACCTCGCTCATGATTACCGGTTTCGACATCCTCTTCTTCTGGGTGGCGCGAATGATGATGATGGGGATCGAGTTCATGGGAGAAGTCCCGTTCCGCGTGGTCTATATCCACTCGCTCGTGCGCGACGCCGATAAACAGAAGATGTCGAAGACGCGCGGCAACGTGATCGATCCGCTCGAAGTCACCGAGAAATACGGCACCGATGCCGTGCGCTTTACGCTGGCCATCATGGCGGCGCCGGGAACCGACATCGCGCTCTCGGAAGATCGCATGCAAAGCTATCGCGCCTTTGCCAACAAAATTTGGAACGCGGCGCGCTTCCTCACCATGTCACTCGAAAAGGCCGGCGTGAGCAATAGGGAACAGGGAAAAGGGAATAGGGAACAGGCGGAGGAGGGAAGCTATCGGCCCGTTGTAATTGGCGGCGGACAACTGCCTCTGGAAGACCGCTGGCTTTTTTCGCGCCTTTCGCGCGTGGCCGGGGAGATTTCGGCGGCGCTCGAGTCGTTTCGCTTTCACGAGGCCTCGCACGTCATCTATCATTTCTTCTGGCACGAATTCTGCGACTGGTATCTGGAGCTGAAAAAGCTCTCGCTCGATCCGGGCGGGGAAGTGTCGCCTGCGGCCGTCGCCGCATCCGCCGAGAATCTTTGCCGCGCGTTCGATGCGGCCCTGCGCCTGCTCCATCCGATGATGCCGTTCATCACGGAAGAGTTGTGGCAGCGACTCGCGCCGCGCACAACCTCGATCGCGCTAGCGGCGTTTCCGGCGCAGGATGCATCGCTCGTGGATGAATCGGCCGAGCGCGAGATGAATCTCTTGCAGGAGATCATCGTCAACATCCGCAACATGCGCGCCGAGATGCGCGTAGACGCCAAGCGCAAGATTCCCGTCGCGCTCTATGCGGCAAACGGAAACGTGAACGGCTTGAGCGCTCGCCACCGCCAGGCCATCGAGCGCCTGGCGAACCTCTCGGAGTTGAACCTTGCGTCGTCGCCCTTGGATGCGGAAGGCGGCGCGGTGCGGTCGCTGCCGGAGTTTGCGCTGAAGATTTCCCTGAAGGACGCCGTGGATTTGGGCGCCGAGCGGGCACGCCTCGCGAAGGAACTGGAAAAACTTTCGAGGGAGATGGCGGCGGTTGAGGGGCAACTCTGCAACGAAAAGTTCTTATCCCGAGCGCCGGAGAAGGTGGTCGCCTCGCTCCGCGAGCGCAAGAGCGAGCTGATCTCGCAGCACACCAAGGCTGCGGAGACGCTGGATAAACTGGGTTCGAATTGACGCATTCGTCGCGGGCGGCAACATGCCGGAAACGCCACTCGATCGGAATCTCGACCGGCTCGTTGAGCTTCTCGCGAAGAATGCCACGATCGTGCTGAGCGGGGCCAAGATCGCCTCCGAGTTGCGTGTCCCGCAATCGACGATGTGGGACTGGATCGAAAGGTTGCGCGGATGGGGCGTCGAGATTCGGGGCATTGCGGGAACGGGTTATCAGTTGATGAAGGTCCCCGATATTTTGACCGCGCAATCGATTCGGCGCGCGCTGCACCGAGGCGAGTTCGGAAGCCGGGTGCATCATTTTTATAAGACCGGTTCGACGATGGTCGAGGCCGCGCGGCTGGCGTCTTTGGGAGAGCCGCATGGCGCGTTGGTTGTCGCCGAGGAACAAACCGCCGGACGGGGACGGCTGGGGCACAGTTGGATCTCGGAGCCTTCGGTGGGACTCTATCTCACCCTGCTGCTGCGTCCCGCGCTGGAGCCGGGGGGGGCGCCGATTCTGACGCTGGTCGCCGGAGTGGCCGTGGCCGAGACGCTCGCGGAGGTTTCCGGCCTGGCATTTGACTTGCGCTGGCCGAACGACGTCTTGATCGGCGGCAAGAAGTGCGCCGGCATCTTGGTAGAGATGACCGCCGAGCCGGAGCGGATCAAGCACGTCCTGGTGGGCATCGGGATCAATGTAAACCACCAGCAGATTCCGCACGAACTCGCGGCGGAAGCAACTTCGTTGCGGCTCGAGGCAGGCCGCAGTTTTTCGCGCCTGGAAATATTGGTTTCGGTACTGAAGCGGCTGGAACACTATTATAATCGGCTCTTGAACGAAGGTGCTTCGGCCATCGTACAACGCTTCACCGAGATATCCAGCTACGCCCGCGGCAAACGCGTGAAGGTCCTGGACAGCCCCGACGGACTGACCGGCGTTACGGCGGGGCTGACGCCGGAGGGTGTCTTGCTCGTCCAGCGCGACGACGGCCGGATGGAAAGAGTATTGAGCGGTCACGTCCGGCCGGAGTGAACTGATCCGCGCCGCGAGCTAGAGGGAGCGGTCATGGTGCGGAATGGTACGCCGAAGGAAGAAAAGCAGATCCCTCGCGTTGCTCGGGATGACAATCACTTGGTGGAATTAGGTTGGAACTGAAATGGCTGAGCGCAAGAAAAAAATCGAAGCTACATCGAAGCGCCGCAGCATGCTCCTGGCGATTGACGTTGGAAACACGAACTTGACGATCGGCGCATTCGACGGCGGGAAGCTGGCGGCGGACTGGCGGTTGCGAACGGTTCACGACCGTACCGCGGATGAATGGGGCATCCTGCTGCGAAACCTTTTTGCTCTTTCGGGACATCACATCGAGCGCGTGGGGGGTGTGATCATTTCAAGCGTGGTGCCATCGCTTGATTCCTCGCTCGCCGCCATGGCGCCGCCCTATTTCGGATTTGAGGCCGTTTTTATCAACCCTGCAAAGGATACAGGGTTGGCGATAAAAATCGACAATCCCTCCGAGGTGGGCGCGGACCGCGTCGTGAACGGCTGGGCGGCGTTTCGCAGGTACGGCGGGCCGTGCGTGGTGGTGGACTTCGGCACCGCCGTCAACTTCGACGTGGTCTCGGCCAAGGGTGAATATCTCGGCGGAGTCATCACGGCGGGGATCGGAAT
>ORMF010830230.1_pt1 | contig 11783 bp, 10 predicted proteins | sample 1779871 | NCBI WGS metagenome assembly ORMF01 (sample SAMEA104232316, study PRJEB22302) | groundwater metagenome | biome: forest; feature: aquifer; material: groundwater | place: USA | collected 2011-08-07 | depth 5.4 m | reverse complement strand
AGCCTTATATTAGAAATTGTATTGTCGATCAAAAAATAATTAACAACATCATTTCATTAAGAGAAAACACTGGCGTAAGTCCCACCATTAAGATTCGTATGGGCAGAAAATAGGTCATGCATGGCTATCCCTTCGCGTAAATGCAAATCCGCTCCGGGCAGATTTGAGTTGTTCGATGCGTACGGCTCAACCGGTCTCCGGCAGAAAACTTGGCATGCTCACCCCGTTAAACGCTTGAAACTTGCCGCGCGCCTGAAACAGATGCGTTTCCACATTACGCACACCCCAATCGTAAAGCGTTTCTACCAGCTCACGTTTGTCCACCGGAACCACAAACAGCGGCGTTGCGCCTCGAAAGCGCTCCGTCGCTTGCAGCAATAACGCCAATGTGGCTTTGCGTGAATGAATGCAACAATAATCACGATGCCCATTATTGGCGCCAGTGCTGTGATAATCACAACCCAATCTTTCTATTTATTCGCACCTAAAGAGGATTATTTACCCTGCCATCAGAAAGCAAACGGTTCACAGTCTCAAGAAGATGCTTAACGTCAATAGGCTTGGTAATGTACTCATCAAAACCCGCCGCTATACCCCGTTCGATATCGCGTGACGTAGCGTTGGCGCTGATCGCAATCACCGGCGTCTTTTTTGCCGAATCCAGAGAACGTAACACGCTTAACACCTGATAGCCGTCCATGCCCGGCAGATTAATATCGAGTAGAATCAGCTCAGGATAACGCGCCGAAGCAAGCTCCAGCCCCAATTCCGGGTTATGCGCCATAATGAGCCGCGCTTGCGGGTTCCTGCCCAGAATTTGAGCGACCAACCTAAGGTTGGCTGGATTGTCTTCGATATACAGCACGGTATACCGATATTCGTCGGCAAACGCCGCCCTGGCTGTGCTTGCCTGTTCTTCCGGATTATTACTTTGGGTACCCCGCTCCGAAACAGCTTCCGGCAGTTCAATCCAAAAAGTACTGCCTCGCCCCTCTTCGCTCTCCATGTCGATAGCGCCTCCCATCATTTCCATAAGCCGACGACTAATAGTCAGGCCGATGCCGGTACCCTCGATAGCCGTGTCTTCGGCGCCTAAACGTGAAAACGGCTGGAAAAGTTCCTGCTGTCTCTCAGCAGGCACGCCGTGGCCTGTATCAGACACTGCCAAACGCACAAGACCATCCTGCACACTAGCCTGAATCTTCACCTCTCCTTGCGGGCGGTTATATTTAATCGCATTGGAAAGCAGATTTAACAATACCTGCTTTAATCGGATGCGGTCAGCGCGAATCACATAACCGTCAATTACCGCATCCTTTATGGTGATGCCTACTCCTTGGGCAATAGGCTTAACCAGCGCCAAACATTCCTCTATCAGTTCGGTGCAAGGCAGCGGCTCCAACGACAAATTGACATTGCCCGACTCAATCCTGGACAAATCCAATACTTCATTGATAAGTTCCAGCAAATGCCGACCGGCTTTGATCATCTCATCGACATAATCCGCTTGATCTTCACTGAGCCCGGCATCTATTTCCAGCAGCTGCCCGAAGCCCAAAATAGCATTCATCGGTGTGCGCAGCTCGTGCGACATACTGGACAAGAACTCGGATTTGGCATTGTTGGCACGCTCTGCTTCGTCCTTCGCCGCTATTATCTCTTGCTCGTACTGTTTGCGTTCGCTAATGTCGCGCAGGATACCCACGAAATGCTTTGTTTTGTCGATTTCCATCACTGTAATCGCCAGCTCCAGCGGGAAAACTGTGCCATCCTTGCGCTGTCCTGTTAATTCAAGCTGTTTCCCGATAATACCCGCCGGTTGTCCGGCAATGTACCGCGCAAGGTACTGATCGTGTTCGCTACTATAAGGCTCAGGCATTAACAGATTGATATTGCTGTTAATGATTTCTGAGGCGCTATAACCGAAAAGATTTTCCGCAGCGGGATTAAAAGAGCGGATGGCGCCGAAAGGATCGATAGTGATAACGCCATCCGCTACGTTCTCGATGATATGCTTGAAGATAACCAGCCGTGCCTGCTGTTCCCGGCTTTTGAGTTCGGCAAGCTTGCGTTTGGTGATGTCTTGCGCCACGCCCAGCATATTCAGAGGAGTACCATCCTCCGCGCGCGCCACATCGCCACGTTCCAACAACCAGCGTACCGTGCCGTCCGGCCATACGCAACGGTGCTCGATATTGTATTCGAAGCCCAGTTTCACACAATCATTAATCGCATCAATCACTTTCTGCCGATCATCAGGGCGCGCTGCATTAAGAAAATTTTCATAGGTAGGCTCTTGCTTACCCTCAGGGTAACCGAACAATTGCGGTATACGTTCCGACCAGATGAGTTGGCCGGTCTGGATATTCCAGTCCCAAGTGCCGATGTTAGCGTAGAGCTGACTGCGGCGCAGCCGCTCTTCGCTTTGAAGTAGAGCATCCCCGGCCTTGCGACGCTCGGTGACGTCATCGGAAATACCGATGAAATGGGTGAGGCGCCCCTGTTCGTCATGCACCGGCGCTATGCGCAAGTCATTCCAGAACGGCGTACCATCCTTGCGGCAGTTATGCGCCAGCGCCTCTCCGGCGCGCCCCCCTCGCAACGCCGTACGAATTTCATCCAGACTCGGTTGACCAACTTCTTCACCTTGCAAAAAGCGACAGTTGCGCCCAATCACTTCATCGCGACTATATCCGGTGATACGCTCAAAGGCGGGATTGACGTAAATCAACGGCATATCAGGCTTGCCGGCATCCGCCATACTGATACTGCTGGTACTGGCTTCCACAGCACGCTCTAAAAGACGTAATCGCAACTCGGCTTCTTTGATGCGAGTTATATCGGTACGGATCGAAACGTATTAATAAGGTCGTCCGGTATTGTCCAAAAAAGGCACAATACTGGTTTCAACCCAATATAGGCTGCCGTCTTTGCGCCGGTTACAAACCTCACCCCGCCAAATATTGCCTTGCGCAATGGTAAGCCACATATCACGGTAAAATTCGGAGGGATGTCCGCTCGACTTAACGATACGATGGTCTTGTCCCAGCAGTTCATCGGGGCTGTAACCGCTGACCTCGCAGAAACGGTCATTAACATAAATGATCGCACCGGAGATATCCGCCGCACTGACAATAGCATGAGCATCAAGAGCCTGCTGCTGACGTTCCCGCTCGTAAAGCGTAGCGCGTAGCGACTCCGCTTGCTCCCGTGTCTGGCGAAAACGCCTTGCATGCAAAGCCACCGCCGCGACCAAATGGCGAGGATCAACCGGCTTGGTCAGAAAATGATCACCACCGCGATTTAGTGCCAATAATTGCCTGGATATACAAGTTTCCGCCGATAGATAAACAATCGGAATCTGGACATACCGTTCATCATCACGCAAAATAGCCGTCAGCTCCGCAGGCCCGAGCATTCCGGCATATACATATCCAGTACCAATACCTCGGCCGCGAAACCCTCCAGCATTTCCGGAACCTTTAGCGGATCGGCCGCTTCCAGCACTGTCATGCCGGCTTGTCGCAGAATCAGGCCTTGAGCCGTCAACTGTTCGGGGTCATCATCGACCAGCAACACGCGAAAAGGTACTTTCGGCATCAACGCTGCCGAGTCGGCAACCACTCGCAGCAAGGCATCCCTATTCACCGGCTTGGTCAGATAACAGGTAGCTCCTGCACGGTAGGCGGCAAGCTTCGCCGCCATATCGTGCCGAACTGAAGTAAAGATGACCGGAAAACTGTTAAGGCACTGCTCTTTTAGTTTTGCGATAGCATGCGCCCCGGCGTCGTCGCCTTCCGGAAACATCATATCCATGATTACCGCAGAAGGGGACTCGGATGTTAGGCTGGCGGCGCTAAAAGCCGCAAGTTCGTGAAACACATCAATCCGATAACCCGCCTGTTCGAGCACGGAGCGCAGCCAGTCGGTCTGTTCCTTGTCATCGTCCACTATCACAACATGAGGAATTTTTGTCCGTTCCTTCAATATATGCGGGACGAAACTATGGCTCGGGTTGACTGTCTGCGCTTCCACACTCGCCAAGGCTTTACGTATGGCATCCAACCCTTGTTCATCCAATATTCCATTAACGGGTAGGACTGCCACGATCTGTTCCAACCCGCGCGCCGCCTCGGAAACCAGCACAAGACCATGAACACCCGCCGCACCGACCAAGCTATGTGCCTCCCGATGCAAGGTCTCAAGCGATTCCGGCCGACCACATTCAAGATCGGCCGGCAAAGTTTTAAAAATATTTAAACGATTCGGCAGACGCGCAATAAAATCTTCCCGCATTTGGGAAAGAGTGGTCTGAATGTCATTATCCATGGTCGATTCTTGTTAGGGTTGATCGATAATCGGGAGGTGTAGGATGGGTAGAGCAACGCGAAACCCATCGAATGGGCGATTGATTATGATGGGTTTCGGCTATGCCTCTACCCATCCTACCCTGCCAGTACATCGCCGGCACACCGGGCGAGCATGGACACAAATTCCGCATCGCGCTTGATAGTGGTATTAATATTCAGATAAGTCGGTACCGGGACCGAATTGCTGCTGATAAGGATGACCGGAATGTCTTTCCCGTAGCGCCGCCACCGGCGCAAGAGCGTTAAGATCCGGCAGTTCGCGTGCGGCAACCAGTAAATCGAAAGGTTGATGCAGCAGTAATTCCAGCGCAGGCCGCCCCCGATCCAGACTCGCCAAACGTACCGACAGTTGCCCCGGCGCCCCGGGCAAAATCTTCGCGCAGCAACCGACGGCTCCACTAACAGCGCCGATGCGCACCCCGGCATACTGGAGATGCGCAGTTGTTCCGAATCCTGCTCGATAGTACTTGCAACAAGACTTTCCCGCTCCGGCGCCTCGGCAACACGCCGCAGCAAGTCCACATAGCTCAGCGCATAACTCACTGCCAATGGATCGAAACGCTTGCGAGCTTCACTGATAAAACTCTCAAACTGGTGACAAATACGGGTGATCAGCTCTATACCGAAAGTGCCGCCGAAGCCCTTAAGGCTATGGATATGTCGATAAAGATCATCGAAAGCCCCACCCCTGCCCCGCTCTAACGCTAATACACATTGTTCAAGTAGATCGCAGCGCTCGGGAAGATCCCTAATGAAGTCGTCGCGCATCCCGGCAAGTAATAGGGCAAAGTCAGCATTCATTGGAATATCTCTTTTATTTTTAAATTAAAACCTAACTCATAGCTCGGATGAATCTGCATCCGCATACTGACGCACCTGATTGCGACCGTCTTTCTTGGCAATATAAAGCGCCGCGTCTGCCGCCGCCAGCAGGCTCTGTGCATCGGCGCACTGCTCGCTATCGGCAACCCCGGCGCTAACGGTAACGGTAAAGCTATTTCCTTTATGAATGAAACGAACTTCGCCGAATCGCTGCCGAACATCATCAAGCAGTCGCATCGCATCTGCCGCACTACATTCAGGCAAAACAACCGCGAACTCTTCGCCGCCATAGCGGCCGATACTGTCTTGGCGACGCAGGCGCTGACGAAGCAAATGCGCCAAGGTCTTGATGACCTGATCGCCCATGGGGTGTCCCCAAGTGTCGTTGACTCGCTTGAAATGATCCATATCCACCATTGCCATGGACATAGGCTTGCCATTCCGATGAGCCCGCTCGACCTCTTGCGCTATCCGATCCTTAATGCTGGAATGCTTCAGTAAACCGGTCAGGCTGTCCTTGCTCATTAATTCATTCACCTTGCGCGCATGCGCCGCACGCGTCCGCACCGTGGCGATCAGTCGCGCATCTGAAATCGGCTTGGTCAAAAAATCATCGCCACCTCCGCTATCCAGGGTTTTAATCTGTTCGTCCGGATCATCCTCTGCCGAAAGGTAAATTATAGGTATGCCCAACCACATCTCTTCGTAGCGTATGGCTCTAGCCAGTTGCGCGCCAGAGCATTCCGGCATATAAAAATCAATAAGCAGTATATCCGGTTGCAGATCCTGCATCGCCGTAAGCACTTTCCTCGGCAGGGACACTTTTTCCGCCAGCATACCGGCCGATGCCAACGTCAATCGGTAGTGTTCGGCCAGAATCTCATCATCATCAACAATTAACACTCGATAGGGCTGAAGCTCTTGTTCCTGCTGCAATATTTCAATACACCCCGCCAAGCTGGATATATCCACAGGTTTGGTCAAAAAAGCGTTACCCCCCACTTTTGCAGCCGATAAACGCGCCGAAAAATCAGTTCGCGAGGCAATAAAAATAGTCGGTAACGAATAGCCCAATTGACTAAAAAGCTGCGTTAAGGCTTCAGCTCCATCAGCAGGCGCTTGCCCCGTCAGCATAATGTCGATTACCAGTATATCCGGCGGATCAGCGAGAATAGCAGCTTCAGCTTCCGCAAAAACCGTGTAGTACGTTACCTCGTAACCGAACTGGCTCAATCCGTTGCTCAGCTCCGTTACAACTGCTTCGTCATCTTCGATCAACGCAACACGAAAACGATTCTCTTGATCGACCATCAGCACTACATCTCCTGGGGGCACATCAACCCCAGACACCGCGTCAATCGCAAGCGTCTGACGCAAAGCCGCAAGCCGAGCCACAAAATCGGCGGAATCCGTCATTTGCGCTCCCAAATCTGTCGTATCTGCGCCGCCAGCGTCATTGGGTCGAAAGGTTTGGCAATAACGTTCAGCGCCCCCAGCGCTTGATAATGCGCCACTTCAGATGGCTGCGCTTTCGCGGTAAGAAATATCACCGGAATGGCGGCAGTAGCGGAATCGGCGCGGAGGTTTTGTAAGGTGGTCGGCCCATCCATACCCGGCATCATCACATCCAACAGAATTAAATCCGGCGCAAAGCCGCCCACTTTGTCCAAAGCCTCTTGCCCGCCGCTACAGATCATCACCTGATAGCCGCCTACCATTTCCAGCGCGAGTTTAGCCACGGCCTGAATATCCGGTTCGTCTTCCACGTATAGTATGCGTTCCAGGTTCATAGTGCTTTTTTTCCTATATTTTGAGTGTTACCGGCAAGCAGCCGTTTCAGGGTATCCAGTAAATCCTGATTGGGAATGCGCGTCTTGACCAGTGCCGCCTGCACATGAACTTGTTGATCCGCAGTCATTTCAGAACCGGACAACACAATCACCGGCGGCTCAGGAATTAATCGCTTCAAATCCGCCAATAGCTCCCAGCCGCTGCCGTCGGGGAAGCCAATATCCAACACCACCAGATTGTAACGCTCCAACGCTAGCTTGGCGCGCTTCAGCCAGATTGTTAGCGACATCGAAATCGGCAACATCGCGACCAATCGTCGCAACTACGTGTTGCAAATCGGCATCGTCTTCTACATGCAGTATCTTTGGCTTGCTAACCGACTGTGTCGGCAGGAAACGACATAAAGCTGAGGTTAACTGATCCTCCTCAAACGGTTTATCGATCCAATCAATGGCATTGAAGTCGCCATTGAGCGCAAGTTTGCCGTCCTCGGCATAAGCCGAGACTACAACGATAGGCAGCGTCTCGGTTGCGGCTTGACTGCGAATCCGGCGAATCAGCGAGATGCCGCTTTGATCCGGCAGCATCAGATCCAAGGTCATCGCTACATATTCGTTATGCGCAAGATAGTTAAGAGCTGTCTCGCCGTTGACAGCCACATCCGCCTGATAACCGGCGCGATGCAGCATTATCGACAACAATGACGCTATGTTCGGGTCATCCTCCACCACCAATAGCCGTGGCACTCCCAGAATAGGCGTATTAGGGGGTTGCTGCGTTATTTCCTGCGTTCGCCAGACCGGTAATTGAAAATGAAAACGCGCGCCCCGGCCTTCTTCGGAATCGAAGCCTATTAGCCCGTTCATGCGTTCGATGAGCTCCTTGCTGATGGCCAGTCCCAGCCCGGTACCGCCTTTTTGCCGGGTATCCGACGAATCCGCTTGGGAGAATTTTTGGAAGATGAGACTGCGAAACTCACCAGGAATGCCGGGGCCGTGGTCGATAACTTCGACCTGAACCACATCTTTTCGTAACCGCACAGCAACTTCGACCTGAGCGCCGAAAGGCGAAAACTTGGCGGCACATTGGATAGAAAATTGGTTAGTACCTGTTGCAGCCGTCCGCTATCAACCCGCACCTGCACATCGTCGGCTCGTTCGATCAACTCAAAACGCACCTGATATTGATCGCCGTAGGCACGGACAGCCTCCAACGTTTGTTCCACTAACGGCATCAGTAGTTGCAGTTGTAAATCCAGCTGCATTTTACCGGCAGCCAGTTTTTCCATGTCCAACAGATCGTTGATCAGCAACGCCAGACGTTTGCTATTTTTGAAGGCAATATCGAGCATTAATTTTGCCTGTTCCGGCAGTTCGCCCAGAGCGCCCCCGACAATCAAGCCCAATGCTCCGTTGATAGAGGTCAGCGGTGTCCGCAGCTCATGGCTGACGGTGGAGACAAACTCGGTCTTCATCAAATCCACCCGTTTGCGTTCGGTAATGTCTCTAACCAAACCGATGAACAATGGCTGTCCCTGATGAATACTCTGCGACACGGCAAGATCTATCGGGAAGATACTACCATCCTTGTGCCGCCCTTCTACCTCGCGACCACTGCCGATAATGGGCGCCGCAATCCGCCCTGTCAACGGAATAGCCTCACCGGACAGACCTTGGGGGTAGCCGCTGCCGTCCCATTTTTCATGATGGGTAAGCGCAATTTCGCCGGCGCATTTCATCAAATCGGAATCGTCGCCTTCGAGAATATTGGCTCCGATGGTGGCATGGGTTTTCATGATTTCCCATTCTTCGGGTTCGAATTTGCCGGGCTTAAGCAGGATATGATCCGGAATGCCAATCTTACCGATATCGCGCATCGGACTGGCATGCAACATTAATTCGCAGTCCGCCTTGCTCCAGCCGATGGACTTTGCCAGCAAGGCGGAGATATGACTCATTCGCAAAATATGATTGCCGGTTTCGTTATCGCGGTATTCAGCGGCACGACCCAGCTGCTGTACAACCTGTAACCGGGTTCGACGCAACTCGTCAGTACGTATCTGCGCCATTTCATCCAGTACGTCTTTCTGCTCATAAACCAGACGATGCGCTAATTGCGCGTCGAGCATGTTACATACCCGCGCCAGCAGTTCGTTGCGATCAAAGGGCTTGGTAATGAAATCGCGCGCCCCTGCATTGAGCGCGCGCAATAAAAAATCCTGACCATGTTGGGCGGTGAGGATCACTACGGGCGGAAGTAGCGGGTCATTAAGCGCCTTGAGCTGTTCCATCACCCCGAAACCGTCCAGATGAGGCATGTTGATATCCAGCAAAATCAAATCGGTGCGTTGCTGTCGATAGGCCTCCAGTACCTGCTTTGGATCCTGCGCCAATACGAGATTGGTATAGCCTTGAGCAGACAGCATTTTATCCAGCAGTTTCAGGTTTACCGGTTCGTCATCCACAATCAGGATACGGGCAGCCTCTTTCTTGTATATAGCGTTTATTTCCATTTTTTATCCTACATACCGAAAAAAATGTAACAGGCGATGGCTGCAATGCTTATGACGACTATTTTAATTTTATTCAACAAAGACTGCTCCCGCCAAAAAAACAGCAAACTTGCTTTCTTGAATGTATAGGCCTTAAACAGGCTTTGTTTAAAACGCCGACAAAAAGACGGAAACGCCCGCCACAGAAGGTAGAGCCCATATAAGGCAAAAGACAGCATGATATAAAAAACGATAACCTGAGTTTGCTGCAGGTCGGTATGAAAAAGATGTTCAACGAGGTGATCGAGACTTAACTCGGTAAACTCAAACGCAATATGGATGAACTCAAAAACCCGCTCAACCAAGAAATGGAGCAGTCCGAGCAATAAGCTGAATACTACATCGGGCACAGCGATAACTGTAATGAGAGCGGCCAGGATAACGCCATTAACCCGGTTTTGCAGCCCTCGCTTTTTATCCACATGCTTGATCAACAACTCCCGATCTTCATCTTTCATATTGACAAAATGAGCGCCAACAAAACAAGGATGCGGACTATCGTTTGGGCTACCGTCTGATTGAAGGTGTTTGCAATAAACAACTTGGCTGTACGTCACGATGACCGCCACACTGAATGCCAGCTGTATCTTGATGACTAGAAAGTCGCCTTCTTTAAGCGCATCGTCACAATTAAAAGCCATTCCGCTGGCACTGAGGTTAACGTTGTGGCTTTCATGTTCTTTAAACTGCGAGTCCGGCAGATTGTCCTCCAGACTGGGCAATAACGATGTCGAATCCTGCGGTAGCCTTTCAATATCTGTAGAAAATGAATGGTCAATATTATCGAGATTAGGGTGCTGATCGGCCACCCATTTTTCATCTATTTTTTTGTAAGAGAGATTAACTTCATCATAAATTCGAAAAGAACCTCTTCGATTTTTATTTTTCCTCATGTTGACCTTGTCCATAATCTACAACCTCTAAACTTTTTATTGCCTGGATGTAACGATTCAGCTGCTAACTTTAACGATAGAACACGGATGCCAAAAGTAGGCGCCTCTAGGCGACACTGATTGGACGGATTTTTAGAAAGTCCAAGTCTAAGTTTATTACACACTTTATAAAATGCCTTAATAGTTTTAGCTTTAATATCTTTATGAGAAGCGCCATTTTTATCAGTGTTTATCAGTCAAATCCGTGTTATCTGTGTGCTATTTTTCTAAACGCTGAATAGTTACATTTTTTAGCCTACCCAAACTCTGGCGTTTCTGAACAGGCGCATCCACGCGCCATATTCATCCCAGTCATCAGGATGCCATGAGTTTTGCAAGGTCCTGAAGCAACGCTCGGGGTGCGGCATCATAATGGTAAATCGCCCGTCCATCGTGGTCAGCCCGGTAATACCGAACGGTGAGCCATTGGGATTGGCAGGAAACTCCGTGGTTAATTCGCCGTAATTATCGACATAACATAAGGCCACGGCGCCCGCTTCAAGCGCAACCGCCGGATCTACGGCAAATTCCGCGCGCCCTTCGCCATGAGCAATGGCTACCGGCATTCTGGAGCCTTCCATACCGGCGAACAATATGGATGGCGATTTTTGCACTTCAACCAACGCCACCCGCGCTTCGAATTGTTCCGAGGTGTTGCGCATGAAACGCGGCCAATGCTCTGCGCCGGGAATGATGTCTTTTAATCCCGACATCATCTGGCAACCGTTACATACGCCCAAACCGAAGGTATCGGGGCGCTGAAAAAATGCGGCGAATTCATCGCGGCAGCGTGGGTTGAACAAGATGGACTTTGCCCAGCCGCCGCCTGCGCCCAATACATCACCATAGGAAAAACCGCCGCAGGCAACCAAGCCGGTGAAATCTGCCAAACTCACCCGACCGTGAATAATGTCGCTCATATGCACATCGATGCTGGTAAACCCGGCGCGATCGAATGCCGCCGCCATTTCCACATGACCGTTAACGCCCTGCTCGCGCAATATCGCGACTTTGGGTCTTACTGCATTTTTAAACAGCGCGGTCACGTCGTCGTTGACATCAAACGTCAACTCAACATTTAAGCCGGGATCTTCATCATCAGCGATGCGTTCAAACTGTTGCCGCGCGCATTCCGGGTTATCGCGCAAAGCCTGCATTTTGTAGCTGAGTTCAGACCAGATGCTCTGCAATTCGGCTCGACCTGCGGAATAAATAACTTCTCCCAAATGGCGGACGGTCAGTTGCTGTTCTCCGGCAACTGCTCCATGCGTTGCCCTACCTCCTGCATCCATGCAGTCGTCAATAACCTTGCCTATT
>ORMF011746978.1_pt1 | contig 11785 bp, 6 predicted proteins | sample 1779871 | NCBI WGS metagenome assembly ORMF01 (sample SAMEA104232316, study PRJEB22302) | groundwater metagenome | biome: forest; feature: aquifer; material: groundwater | place: USA | collected 2011-08-07 | depth 5.4 m | reverse complement strand
CGCTCATGATCGGCGCCATGCACGCGCGTGCGGCCGCGGGCCCGTTCGACGGCCAACGGTTTCTCGGCTTCACCACCTGGCTGGCCACTCCGATCGTGCTCGCCTCCGCCCTCGCCGCGATCGGCGGCGCGCCGCCCGCGACGCTACGACGCTCGACCTTCCTGGCCGCCCTCGCCTGGACGGCGGCGATCGTGTGCCAACCCGGCATCCTCGACGGGCGGCCCCTCGACGCGAGCCTGGCGTTCGTGCGCACGGTCGCGTTCGGGTTCGCGGCCGTGGCCGCCACGTTCACGGCGATCGAGCACGTGGACGCGCATCGGCGCGTCCTTGGCCGCGTGGCGCTCGGCGTGCTCGGCGCGTGCGAGCTCGTGCGGTGGATCGAGGCCGCGAGCGCCTGGCCGCGCTCCACCAACCTCTACGCCGGCGGCGCGATCGTGATCGGTTACCAGATCGTCCTCGCGCTCCCGCTCACGGTGCTGACGCGCGACCATGACCGCACCTGAGCCCGACACTACGCCCCGTGTGCCGCGCGCGGTCACTCCGCGCGAGTCGATCCTCGCGTGGCTCGGAGGCGGGCTGGCCGTGTCGGGGGGAGCGGGCTTCGTCGGGTTGATGATGCTGTTCGCCGATTGGCGGGTGACGTTGCATTGGATCGACGCGACCTTGGTCGCGGTGACACTCGTCGGTGCGGGGCTCTTCTGCCAGCCGAGACCCGGATGGACGCGCACGACCCTGGCGATGCTCGCGCACTCGATGGGGATCGCGGTGTGGGTGACCGTGGGCCTCGTGATGGTGAGGCTCGCCAGAATCGACCTGGAAAACGCCCTGCTCGGAACGATCGCAGCCACCCTCGTAACCACCCCGATCGTGCTCGTGTCCGCGCTGGCGGCGATCCATGGCACCGCGCCATCGACGCTGCGGACCACGACGGTGCTCACGTCGGCTGTGTGGATCGCCGCGAACGTGGTGCATCCCCACATCGGCATCGGCTTGTTCCCGGACTCGTCCATCGAGAGAGGCCGCGTGCTCGCCCTGGACCTCGCCGTCGTCGCTGCGCTGTTCATGGCGATCGAGCGCGTCCCGGCGCACCGGCGGCGTCTCGGTATGGTCGCCGTGGCGGCGTTGCTCACGAGCGAGCTCCTGCTCGTCGTGGAGGTACGCCATCGGGACCGGTCCGGGATGACCGAGTTCGTCGTCGGCGTCTCGCTCCTCACCTGCGCCCAGCTGCTGGCGGCGATCCCGCCGACCCTGCTCGTGCGAACGCCCGTCGCGGCGGCCAGACCCGTGCCTACCGCCGGTCCTTCCCCCGCTCCGTGACCGTGGCCGCGCCGGCGCGCACCGCGTGCGGTCCCTTCGCGAGCGCGTCGTGGGCCGCCGCCGCTGCCGCCGCGAGCGGTGCGCGGGCGATCACGAGCTCGACGTTGCGCGACTGGGCGAAGTAATCCTCGGAGAAGTTGCTCGTCCCGATCCACAGGCGCGCGCGGTCGACCACGCAGTACTTCGCGTGGACCACGCGCGCGAACGGGATCGCCTTGTCCGCCGCGGGCACCGTCACGACGTGCACCGAAACGCCGGGCAGGCGATCGAGCGCCTGGAGCGCCGCGAGACCCGCGTCGGGCCCGCCGTTCCAATGGGACCCCCCGAGCGCCCCCGCCACGCCGCGGGCGCCCGCCGCCCGCATCGCATCCGCGAGCACGGTCCACTCCTTGCCCTTCTTGCCCGGGGAGTAGGACAAGGCCTGGAGCTGCACCTCGGTCTTGGCACCGGCGATGAGCGCCACGAGCGCATCGATCGACGAGCCCACACCGGGCACGCCGAGCTTGGGCGGCGACGCGACGAGCTCGCAGTCCGCGCTCCGCGCGCTCGGCGCCTCGCTCGCCGCCTCGACCGGCTCCCCCCCGGCGCGCCGCCAGTCGGCCTCGTAGATCCGCCCGAGGCCGGCCACGCACGCGGGTACGTCGAACCGCACGCCGAGCTCGTGGATGTGCTCGAGCGCACGCCAGTCGAAGTTCGGGCTGCCGAGGAACGCCTCGCGCCCATCGACGATCCAGTACTTCGCGTGGAGGATCCCGCCCGTGACGGGCTTGAGGTCGAGGATGCGGACCTCCGCGGGCAGCTTGCGCACGCGCTCGATGTCCGCCGGGTAGGTGTCGGCCATCGCCGCCGAGACCAGGAACCGGATCTTCACCTTGCGCGCCGCGGCGCGAGCGAGCTCGTCGAGCACGGCCTCGAGCATGCCGCCCGGCTCGGAGGACGCGTAGAACTGCGCGAGATCGATCGAAGCCTTCGCGCCCTTCACCATGTCGAGCCAGACGTCGCGCGTGGCCGCGAGCGCGGGCAGGCCGAGCTGCGCGCCGGCCGGCACGGACTGCACGAGCTCGACCCTCGACTCGTCGGCGCGTGCGGGAGGTGCGGCGTCGGAGCACGCCGCGAGCACGACGAGGGCGACGCACGAGATCGCACGCGGGACGTTCATCGAGAGGCTCCGGCGGCAGGCGGTTCCTCGCGACGAACAGCCGCGAGGAACAGAGAGGATAAACGCCCGCCACGCGCGCCGCACCCCGGATCGCACGCGAACGGTGGCTCAGAAGCAGCGCTGCGCGTCCCCCGTCCCGTCGTACGCGCTCCGATTGCCGCCGCCGTCACCGGTGTCGACGTCGTCGTCACCGTCGCCGTCGCCGCCGTTCGGGTTCTCGAAGCCGTCGCCACCACTCGCCCCATCGTCACTCGAGCCATCGCCGGACGGATCCTCGCCGAGGATCGCTTCCTCTTTGCCGCCCGGTCAGGTGTGACCGACCTGCAAGGCAATCCAGCCCAATCCGACCGTGGCGAGGAGCAGCATCTTCAACAGCGTGTGCATCGGAGGTATCCCGTGAGGCGTAGGGTCGACCCGATCGATATCCGGTGCGCGCGACATAGCACGGAGCGTGCCACAGCCACGCGTCGTCGACCTTTCGCCGCAAGCAACACGACAACCACGGGTTACGGCGACAGCGCCGCGCCGTGGCCGGTCGGTTTCGCCGACATCACCATTACCCTTCGGGGGAACCGTTCCTCGAGGGTAACGTCCCGCCCCGCCCGCGAGGGGCGACGCCGCCGATGCCGCACGCGATCGGACACTTCGGTACGATGACGGAGCTGCCCGCCCTTCACGTCGAGAGAACCATGCCCCTCCTTCGCGCCGTTGGGTTCCTCCTGGCCGTCTATCTCGCAAGCAGCACGCCCTCGCGCGCCCAGCCGATCGATGACTGGGGTCCTTTGTCCCAGCGGTTCATGGAAATCTCGCGAACGCGGGACTTCCACGCCGTGGAACGCTTTGCCCGCGAGGTCATCGGCCGCGCCCCGGCGGCCTACCAAGGGCACCTGTGGCTCGCCCTCGCCCTCGACCAGTTGTTCGCGTTCGACCTCGCCCGCGCGTCGTTCGACCGCGCGGTCGAGCGGTTTGCCACGGCACCCGAGGCGCTGCGCACGCCGGCAGCGGAGCGCAGCGTTCGCATGTTCCGGACGGCGGTGCTGCTGAAGCTCGGCGAGTTCGCCGCGGCGCTCGAGGACATCGAGCGCATCGAGGCCATCGTCCCCGGCAACGGCAACACGTGGGTCGACCGCGCCCAGGCGCTGTTGAAGCTCGGGCGGCTCGACGAGGCTGCCCAGGCCAGCGCGCAGGCGCTCTCGATCCTGGGCACGCGGCAGACCCGCAGCCTCGACCTCCTGTGGGACCAGGCCGAGATTCACCGCGCACGGGGCGACGTGGCCGCCGCGCTCGCGTCGGCGCGCGCGCTGGCGGAGCTCACGCCCCTCGGCCACTGCGCGGTCGCGCGCATCTACGCCTTTCCCGCCGATCCCGCCGCCCGCGACCTCCCGCGCGCCCAGGAAGCGTTGGCCAAGACCGCAGGCACTCCGGCGGCAGGGTATGCGGTGGTGTCGCGCACCGGTGCTTTGATCGCGCTCGAGCTGGGACGGCCCGAGCTCGCGTGGCCCGCCCTCGAGAACGAGCGCATCGCCTGGGGGTTGCGCCTGCCGTTCGAGGACCTCGCGCACGCGCGCTGCGCCCTCGCGCTGGGCAAGCGCGAGCGCGCGATCGAGCGCATGGTGGTCGCGTGCCGCCGCGACCGCTCGCTCCGGAGCCACTTGGCCGAGCCGGCCTGGGCCCCGCTCGCCGCCGAGGTCAAGGCGACGCTCGCCGATCTCGACGGCGCGAAGACCATCGGCGAACGCGCGGAGGTCGCCCGCAAGCTCGACGTCGCGCGGCTCACCCTCGAGCAGATTCGCGGCTTCGTCCGAGCGTTTCGCTTCGAAGCGGTGCAGGCCGAGCTCGAGAGCTTCGCCGCGCGTAGCTCGGGTTCCGCCCAGGAGGAGGCCAAGGCCCTCGCGCAAAGGCTCGCCCTCTACGCCGCGCTCAAGCGAGAGCTCCTGACCCAGGTCGCGCCCGGCGGCAAGCTCCACCGCGCAACCCTCCCCCTCGCCGCGATCGCCGACCTGGAGCCGCTCCTCGTCAAGGCCGACGTGGACGGCTACGAGCTCGTGGTCAAGAGCGGGACGGCGAAGGGCAAGTGGGCGCAGCTGCCGATGGCCGCGCGCTTCGAGCTCCTCGCGAAGCTCGTCACGACCGGTGAGCAGGCGGTGACGCTCGCGGAGCTGGCGTGGGACACGGACGATACCGAGCTCGCCGAGCGCGCGCTCGCGATCGCGTGGCGCACGGAGAGCTTGCGCGGCAAGATCGAGGAGCTCGTGTGCCGCTACCGCAGCGTCGCCAAGCCCGCGGGCGGCTTCGACCTCCACGAGGGACGCTTCGTCACGGCCGAGGAGAAGCGCCACCTCGTCCAGGGCGAGGTGCTGTTCCGCGGCGTGTGGGTGGCGAAGGGCGACGTCGAGCACCTCGCGAAGAACCACGTGAAGGTCGAGGGCAAGTGGGTCCCGCTCACCGCCGAGCAGATGCGCGCGCGCGGCTACCACGAGCTCGACGGCGCGTGGATGACGGCGGCCGAGCTCTACCGGCGCCGCGGCGAGTGGAGCCACGCGTGGGAGGAGAAAACGGCGCACTACCTCGTTCGCTCGAACCACTCGGAGCACTTTGCGAAGCGGCTCGCCGTGGCGGCGGAGAGCGCGCACGCGGCGCTGACCAAGCTGTTCGGCGCCACGCCCAAGGCGGATCGCCCGATGCGACTTTACGCGTTCCGCACGTACGAGGACTACCGCTCCTATTGCGAGAAGACCAACAACCTCGGGCAGATCAACGCCGCCGGATTCTCGCCGAGCGAGCCCGAGACCGCGTGCGGCTACGACAAGCTCAAGGACGAGGGCTCGCTCTTGGGGACGATGGTCCACGAAGCCACGCACCTGTTCTTCTCGCTGGCGTTCCCCGGGCAGCCGCCCTCGTGGTTGGCCGAGGGCATGGCGACGTACTTCGAGGGCTTCAACGCCGACGCGAACGGTAGCCTGACGTTTCACCACCGCCCGCCGATGCGCGCGGCCCAATTCCGCCTCGCCCTGGCGGAGAAGCGCGTGTTCAAGCTCGAGGAGATGATGAGCTCGAACGCGGGCGTGCTCATCAACTCGAGCGCCGAGAAGGCGCTCGTGTTCTACGCGCAGTGCTGGGCGTTCTTCTACTACCTCCAGCAGGCGGACGTCGCGCAGAAGGGGAAGTTCGACGCGTTCATCGCGGCGATTGCCAAGGGAGAGAAGGCGACCTTGGCGAAGGCCCTGGGTGTCGAGCTCGCGGCGCTCGACAAGGCGTTCCTCGAGTACATGAAGGGGCAGTGAGGCGCGATGGCTACGGTGTGGGCAGCCGCGGACGCTCGTCCATCACCACCTGCATCCCGCCCGACGGCGCCAACACGACGGTGCGTCGCACGGTGGTGATGGGACGACCGCTCGGGCGGCGTAGGCGCGTGGTGGCCACGACCATCGCGAGCACGATCGCCATCTCGTAGAGGGCGAACGCCATGCCGATGCAGCGCCTTTGACCGCCGCCGAACGGCAGCCACGCGAACGGGTCGGGCTTGGCGTCGAGGAAACGCTCCGGGGCGAACCGCATGGGATCGGGGTAGGTCTCGGGTCGACGGTGGGCCAGGTAGATGCTCGCCCCCACGAACGTGCCGGCGGGAAGCTCGTAGCCGCCGATCGACCAATCCGCCTGCAGGCGACGAAGCACGAGCGGCAGCACCGGCCGCACGCGCAGTGTCTCCTTCACCACCGCGTCCAGGTACGGTAGCTGCTTGATGCGGGCGAGATCGAGGTCGGCGCCGCCTGCGGCCAGGACCTCGGCCGTGAGGCGCTCCGCGACCTGGGGCTCGGCGAGGAGCCGCTCCACCGCCCACGACAAGGCCGTCGCCGTGGTCTCGTGGCCGGCGGCGATCAAGGTCATCAGCTGGTCGCGCAACTCGACGTCGCTCATCGGCGCGCCGTCCTCGTCGCGCGCGGCGAGGAGGAGCGACAGGATGTCGGTGCGCGCGGCCGCGCCGGGGTCCGCGCGCCGCTGGGCGATGATGCGGTAGAGCTCGCCGTCGACCTGCGCGCGCAGGCGGATGAACCGGCGATGCGGGCTGAACGGAAGGGCCAGCTGCAACGCCGGCACGAGCACCACGATGAACGGTGGGGGCGTGAAGTAGCGCACGAGCAACGCCGCGAAGTCGCGCATCGCGCCGCCATCCTCCAAGCCGAACACCGCGCGGAGGATCACGTCCAGGGTGATCGCCTGCATCCGGTCGTGCAGGGCGAACGGTCGACCCACGGGCCACGTGGCGATGTCGGCGAGCGCGATCTCGCGCATGAGCTCGCCATAGGCCTGCATGCGCTCGCCGTGGAACGGCGGAAGAAGCAGGCGGCGCTGGCGCTTGTGCTCGGGACCGTCGAGCAGGAGGAGCGAATTCCGCCCGAGCGAGGGCTCGAGCACGCGATTGCCCTTGCCCGCGTGCAGCACCTCCGGGTCGCCGGTGAACAACTGCTCGACGTGCTCGGGCGACGACACCAGGACCAACGGCCGCAAGATCGGCAGCCGCACGGTGAAGACGTCGCCGTACCGGCGCCGGCAGTCCTCGAGAAACGGCAGCGGCCGGTACGCCCAATGGTAGGCCTGGACGGCGGCGTGGCTCTTGGGGCCCGGCGGAAGGACGAGCGCCATGGTCAGGATCGCATCACGCGCAGATTTTCTGCGCACCGGGACGTGAGGTCTAGAGGGGAGCTGCATCCAAGTTGCTGCCGGTCCCCTCGGGCCTCTGGGGCGCGGGACCGCGCGACCCGTTATCGGAGGGATGCGCATGGCGACGTTCGCGTACGAGGCGGTCGACAGCCGGGGCAAGAAGATCAAGGACGAGATCGAGGCCCCGACCAAGCAGGACGCGGTCAACAAGATCCACGACCTGGGGTTCTTCCCGAGCGCGATCAAGGAGAAGGGCGTCGCGGCGGCCACGGCGGCCGTGCCGGCGCCGAAGGACGGTGGCGGCATGTTCAAGGGCGGCGTGAGCGCCAAGATGCTCGCGGCCTTCACGAGCCAGCTCTCGACCCTGCAGGACGCGGGCCTCCCCATCGTCCGCAGCATCAAGATCCTGGGCAACCAGATGAAGCCGGGCACGCTCAAGAACACGCTGGGCGTGATCTCGGACGACGTCGAGGGTGGCAGCACGTTCTCCGAGGCGCTCGGCAAGCACCCCAAGATCTTCAACCGCCTCTACGTGAACATGGTCAAGGCGGGCGAGGCCGGCGGCGTGCTCGACACGATCCTCCGCCGCCTCGCCGAGTTCATGGACAAGCAACAACGGCTCAAGCGCCAGATCATCGGCGCGATGGTGTACCCGGCAGTCGTGATCGCCGTCGCCGGCGGCATCCTGTCGGGCATCATGATCTTCGTCGTGCCGGCGTTCGAGGAGATCTTCAACGACATCGGCGTGGACCTGCCGCTGCCCACGGTGATGCTCATCAACCTCTCGGGCCTGCTCAGCAACTTCTGGTACCTGATCCCGGGCATCCCGATCGGCGCGGTGGTGCTGCTGCGGTTCGTGAATTCCCAGGCGGCGGGGAAGTACCTGCTGGACTCGCTCAAGCTGCGAGTCCCGTTGTTCGGGACGATCATCAAGAAATCGACGATCAGCCAGTTCACGCGCACGCTGGGCACGCTGATCACGTCCGGTGTTCCGATCCTCGAGGCGCTGGGCATCTGCAAGAACGCGATCGGCAACCAGGTCGTGGCCAACGCCGTCACCGCCGTCCACGAGTCGACCCGCGAGGGCGAGACGATCGCCGAGCCACTCGCGCAGTCGGGGATCTTCGACGACATCGTCGTGAACATGATCGACGTCGGCGAGGAGACGGGCGAGCTCGACAAGATGCTCATCAAGGTCAGCGACAACTACGACGACGAGGTCGAGGTCGCCGTCGAGGCCATGGTGAGCCTGATGGAGCCCGTGATGATCGTGTTCATGGGCGGCGCGATCGGATTCATCGTAATCGCCCTGTTCCTGCCGCTCATCACGCTCGTCGAGCAGATCAAGTAGCCGGCTTACTTGGGCGAGCGAGCCAGAAGCTCCGCCCGCACCTCGGCCGCCCGAGGGTGACTCGCAAAGCGCTCGAGGAACGATCGCAAATCCGTGAGACCGCCCGCGGTGTCCCCCAGCCGGATCCGGATCCGACCGCGGTTCAAGAGCGCGGGCGCGTACTCGGGGTCGAGCTTCACGGCGGCCTCATGGTCCTCGCGCGCACCCTGGAGGTCGTCGGCCCGGGTTCGCGCGACGCCGCGGACGTTGCGCGCGATGGCGGAGAGCGCGTTGGCTTGGACGGCCCGATCGAGATCGAGCAGCGCACCGTGGAGGTCCGGAGGCGTCGCCGCGAATCGCAACATGGCCCGCAACACCAGCGCGTCGTCCAGGAACGGGTGTTGATCGAGCACCAAGTCGAGGTCGGCGCGCGCGCGGCCGAAGTCTCCGGCGAGGAACGCCAGCGCGGCACGCGCGTGGATTGGGAGCCATGCGCGCCCCACTTCCGGAGGCGCTTCGGCGGCGCGACGGAGGTCGGCGCCCGCGGCGACTCGCAGCTCGTCGGCAGCCGCACGGGCCGCCGCGCCGCCCTCGCGCACGGCATCGAGGGCTTCGTGGAAGCGCGACAGGCGCACGAGGCCGCGCTCGTACCAGGCCGCGCCCCACTCGGGGTCGGCGGCAATGGCGTGGTCCAGGTCGGCCGTCGCGGCATCGCGGTCGCCAGCCAGCCGTTGGGCGCGTCCCCGGCCCGTGAGGGCAATCGCATCACCGGGTGCGACGCCGAGCGCGCGGGTGAACTGCGCCACGGCCTCCTCGAGCGCGGAGCGCAGGCTGTCGCCGCGTCCCGTCATCATCGCGCGCTCGGCGATCTCGAGGTGGCGCGCCCCCGCATCCAGGAACCCGCGGGCCCGCTCGCGCCGCTCGCGCACGGGATCGGCCGTCGGGGGCGCCACCGGTGCCGGGTCCGGAGGGACGAGTGCCGCCGACGGATCGCGACTCATCGCCCACGCCGCGACCGAGATCGCCGCGGCCAACGCCACGCCTAGGCCCGCGACCAGCCGGTTGCGCCGCACCCAGCGCTTCGCGCGCTCGAGCGCGGTGCGCGGCCGCGCGAGCACCGTCTCGCCTCCCAGCCAGCGCTCGAGCTCGGCCGCAACCTCGGCCGCCGTCGCGTACCGGTCTCGGGGTTCTTTCTCGAGCGCTTTCAAGCACACGAGCCCGAGCTCTCGAGGCACCGCGCGATTCACCCGATGGGGCTCGGGCGGGTCGAGCGTGAGAACCGCGTTGATCGTGCGAATCACGTCTTCGTGCTCGAACGGTGAACGACCGCACAGCAGGAAGTAGAAGACGGACCCGAGCGAGAAGACGTCCGTCTGGGCCGTCACGTCGTTTCGGTCGCCGAACGCCTGCTCGGGCGCCATGTACTTGGGGGTGCCCATCAGCGACCCGGCGAGCGTCAGGCTGGTCAGGTCGGTCTTGGTGCGAGCGAGGCCGAAGTCCATCAGCACCACTCGCCCGCTCTTCGAGTCGATCAGCACGTTCGTGGGCTTGACGTCGCGGTGGACCACGTCGTGCTCATGGGCGAAGTGGAGGGCTCGGGCGAGGTCGCGCACGACCTCGACCTTGCGCCGCAGGTCCATCTCCGGCGCCAGGGCCTCGAGCGACAGGCCCTGGACGTACTCCATGGTGAAGTACTGGCGACCGGCGTCGATCCCGACCTCGAAGACCTGAATGATGTTCGGGTGCCTGAGCCGGGCGACCGCGAGCGCCTCGCGCCGGAGGCGCTCGCCATCGGTGGAATTGACGTCGACGACGGTCAGTGTCTTGAGCGCGACGTCGCGCTCGAGCGTCGGGTCACGCGCCAGCCACACGACGCCCATGCCGCCGCGCCCCAGCTCCCGCTTGAGCACGTACTTCCCGAACCGCTTGGGCTCGGCCGTCCCGGAGGTCCCGGGTTGGGCGGGGGCGTGGATCTGCCGCAGCGTCGGATCGGCTCCAGGCTTCATCGATCGCGATTCTACTCGCGCCGCGGCGCCGTCGAGGGTGAGCCCGGTTCCTCCCACACCGGCAGCATGATCGACACCGTGGTCCCATGACCGAGCTTGCTGTCGAGGGCGATCGACCCGCCGAGCTCGACCACCGCCTTCTTGCAGATCGCGAGGCCCAACCCCGTACCGCTCGTCTTCGTCGAGAAGTTGGGGATGAACACCTTCGCCAGGTTCTCGGGTGCGATGCCCTCTCCGGCGTCGATGACCTTGACCTCGACGCAGCTCCTGGGTACCGCGCTCGTCTGCTCGGACCCCGCCTCGACGCGCGCCAGGATCGACCGGCCCGTGAGCACCACGATGCGGCCCTTGCCCGCCGTCGCCTGCACCGCGTTCGTGAACAGGTTCACGAGCACACGCCGCAGCTCGTCCTTGTCCGCGCGCACCGGCGGCAACCCGCCGGCGAAGCGGCGCACGACCTCGATCCGCTCCTCGTAACCGTCGTAGATCCGCGCCACCTCCTCGACCAGGCCCTCGAGATCGATGGGCTCGAGCTTGCGGTCCGGAAATCGCGCGTACGTCCCGAAGGCGCTCGCGATGCGGTGCAGGACGTCGACCTGCGCCACGATCAAAGCCGTCGTGCGCGAGACGATCTCGCCCAGCCGCGGGTGACCCTTCTCGAACGCGTCCTGGAGGTGCTGCGCGGCGAGCTTCATCGGCGTGAGCGGGTTCTTGATCTCGTGGGCCACCTGTCGCGCCAAGGTCGAGATCACCTGCGTCCGCCCCGCATCCACGCGCTGCTCCTGCAAGAGCTTGAGGCGCGCCGTCATCGCGTTGAACGACCGCACGAGCTCCCCGAACTCGTCGGTTCCGCCGTAGCGAATCTGGTGCTCCAGGTCCCCCGCCGCGAGGCGCCGCGTCCCCTCGAGCAGCATCCGCACGGGACGACCGATCCCGCGCGCAACGAGCAGCGCGAGCACCATCACGGCGACGAGCACCGCGCCGTACACCGCCAACGCCCCGAGCGTCGCGCGCACCTGGTCGCGGGCGATCGACTCGGGCGTCTCGCGCGGCACGGTCGAGAGCACGAGCGGTGTCCCACCGCCCAGGTCCCGCACCGCGGCGTACCCGCACATCACCCACCGCCCCCCCGCATCGACGGCGTCGTAGCGCATCGACGCCTCCCCGGACTCGAACGCGCGGTGCAGGCCGAACGCCAGGCGCGGCGGGAGCACTCCGACCGTCGCCAGGTCCGGCGGATGACAGGCCGCGAGCTCTCCCCCGCGGTACACGGCGAGCACGATCTCGAGCCCCCGCGCCACCGCGAGCGCG
>ORMF011363555.1_pt1 | contig 11785 bp, 16 predicted proteins | sample 1779871 | NCBI WGS metagenome assembly ORMF01 (sample SAMEA104232316, study PRJEB22302) | groundwater metagenome | biome: forest; feature: aquifer; material: groundwater | place: USA | collected 2011-08-07 | depth 5.4 m | reverse complement strand
TTGTGAGTTTTTATTGTGTTGCCCACATACCCCCAACCCAGCCCGTTGTCCAGCATAACTGCAGGCTATGGCCGCCGGAGGGGCGCTTGAGGTCCTGGAGGGCGCCGGTGATGAAAAGGTTGCGGACTTTTTTTGCACGAAGAGTTTTAGTATCTACTTCACCAAGCGGCACGCCGCCGTCGGCGATAACTGCGCGGTCAAAGCCCATCAACCCCTCAATCGTGAGCGGCAACGCTTTGAGCAGGTGCACCAATACTTTGCGCTCTTCTTTAGTTACCGAATGCACTTTTTTGGTGATATCCATCCTCTCTTGGAGCAATAGAAGCACGCCCTTGTGCGTGCCGTCCGGCACTACTTCTTTTATAATATTTTTAAGCGTTTTATTTTTGTTTTTATCAAATACCGAAATGATTGTCTTTTGGAGCGACCCCAAGTCGGTGTGCGGGTATGCATCGATAGCCGCCGTTACTGCGCCGCTATGCAGGAGGTCGGCCACCTCGGAAGCGCAATTGAGTATCAGCGGCCCCGAGAGGCCGAAGTGGGTAAACAAAACCTTGCCTGTTTTTGAAAAAGCTTTTTTGGCGCCTGCACTGAGCGTAGTCGAAGTGTTGACAAAAAACGTTATCTTCATAAAAGAGAGAGACGTGCCGGACAATGTTTTGGACCACGTGTCGGCAACCTTCAGCGGCACGATAGTCGGCGTCGGTGCGGCAACCGTGTGACCAAGTTCGCGCAACCACTCAAATCCGTCGCCGGTCGAGCCGGTCTCGGGATGCGAGACACTGCCGGTCGCGAGTATGTACGACGCGGCGCGATGCTCCGCTGTGCCGCAGTACACCGCGCTGATGCCCGCCTTGTCCGTAACAATGTTGGTACCCGCCGAGCCGGTGCGCACCGTCACACCGCCGCCGCGTACATATTTTTCCAGCACTTTTATAACATCATGTGCCTTTTCGCTCGCGGGGAACGCGCGCTTGCGCGCCTGCACCACGAGCGGCAGCCCGCGCGACTCAAAAAATGTAAACGTGTCTTTGACCCCAAACTGCGCAAAGAGCGAGTATAAAAATTGCTCGGCCTTGCCGTACATGGCGGCAAACACCCGCACGTCCTCCTCGGCATTGGTGATGTTGCAGCGGCCGCCGCCGGAGATGCCGAGCTTCTCCCCCAGTTTTTTATTTTTTTCCAGCAGGAGCACCTTTTTGCCGCACGCCGCGGCGCGCCCCGCCGCCATCAGCCCCGAGGCACCTCCTCCAACTACTATTACATCCCATGTATTTTGTTTTTGCATTAACTCTTTTTCTATTGGATTAGATAATCTGAAACATATCCCTCATATTTCTTTTTGAGTTCTTCCGGCAATTCCTTATAACAACCCAGCTTACCCCTACAACTCGGTTTACCGCATTCGCACATTCTCCTCTCTTGTGGTAGTTCGTCGCCGTAGTCGTAACCAATCATTGCATAATCGATAGTTACCTCTTCGCCTTTTTTGAGGTCTCGCATTGCAACAAACAAGCTCCGTTGCTTAATGCCAAGGTTTGGCTCGCAGGAATGGCAAATATACTGACAGATGTTCCACTCAGGGATACTTGGTTCAATAAAAATCTTCCAATCAACAGGTATTGTGTAATTGGTCGGACTTGTTATGACCGCGCCAAATGCAACAAAGACTATTTCATCTTTTTTAAAATTACGAGTTGCGAAAAGACTTTTGCCATACGGAGCCCTTTCTTTTGCTTCGATGTTTTGTTCATTACTCCACATACACTTTGATGGCTACCTTACTTCCAGAAAGACTTTTGGTTCAGTATCCATTATTTTTTCTTTGATTTCACTAAATGCCAATCCTTGTTGGATTTCGTCTACTAATTCAACCACTCCACTACTATGAGGATAAGCGTTAGCGTCATATGCCATATCCTTTATTGGAACGCGCGCGACCATTTCCGGCAATTCTTCAATTATGTACATCCCTAAACGGTGAATTTCACTTTCTGAAAAACTTTTTGCTTCGTTGGCCGTATAGCCTCGAACTATAGAATGAAGTCTCTCTCGAAAATTTTCATCCTGTTCATACAAGTCATATAAATACTTTGTTTTCTGAACATAATCTACTGTGAGCAGGTCGCTCCAAGTAGCATAGCGAATTTTTTGTTTGTCAGACTCAGCCAAAGAAGTTTCAATCAGATTTTTTACTTCTTGCAATATCTTCTCTCCTTTATTTACAGAAACACGCACCGCTCTTTCATGAGAAATATCATTTCGAACTTCTAGGTTGATTGCATGTATCAAATCCGCCACATACACCACTACATATTCGTGAGTGTATTGCAGTGCCCATTTAATCTGTTCGAGGATATTTGTCGGGGTAAACCACTTATTTCCAAGACTTATACCGATTCCAATATTATATTTTTTATCAAGGAGTTCTTGTTCCGTCCCCCCTCTGATTTTGTATAAATTCATGACTTTTCTGACTATCCCCAAGTTAATTGATTTTTCAGATTGCCCTGTGTATAGTGTGGATACCTGCCCGTGGATACGGGTTAACGATTCGCGGAACCTGGCCTTGCGCCAGGTTTTCGCTTTTTCAGCTTTACTATGTGGCGCTTTATGCTCTGAGCGTTTACAACCTTATCCGTTGCTTTTCTCAAGTCCGAAGTAATGTTGCCGCCTTTAAAAAGTATTACCTTCTTTTCTTTTTTCCTCAAATATCTGCAGAGACTTACAAAGTCAGCATCGCCAGAAAAGAGCGCGAGAGTGTCGTACTCTTTTTCGAGCCGTATTGCATCGACGGCTATTTCTACATCAAAGTTACATTTCGGGATGTGAATATAGATACCGTCCGCATCTGTAAAAGTCGCGCGGGTATTAGTGGAAATTTCCTCCGGTTTGAGGTGATGCCTGATTTTCTGTATAGGCTTGGTAAATACTCGACTCTTTCCAAAAATATGTTTAGCGGCTCCGATGAATTTTAGAGAATCGTTTTGCGGGTCGTGGCCGTAGTAAAAACGGACATGGTTTGAAAACAGAGAAGCAAACTCTTTCAATTTTACGAGGTCTATAGCGAGCTTGTCGTCGTCCGCAAGAGCTTTGTTGTCGGCATCTTGGCGATCTTCCTCAAACCAATAGTCTACGTTTCCAAAATCTAGGATGGCCAAGATGCGGCCGTAGGAGGCATCAATCACCAACTCTTGTTCTATGACGTACTTTTTCAGTCCCGTTAAGTCCATGCTGATATTCTACTATATGACTTTTTATTACTTCTCCAAGTCCAAAACTTCGTCGATGCGGATTTTCTCCACAAAGTCCGGCACGTGCGAGACCAGTATCATCGCGCCTTCGTACGCGTCGAGCGCCTCGGCGATAACCGGCAGGTGGCGGAAGTTTATATGGTTGGTCGGCTCGTCGAGTATCAGGAGCCCCGGCTGGAGCAGCACCAACCGCGCAAACGCCACCAAGCCCTTTTGCCCTTCCGAGAGCGTGCCTATTTTGGAGTGGAAAATTTCGCCGGAAACTAAAAAGCCCGCCGCCACTTTGCGGACATCCTCCTCTATCGGACGCTCGAGCACGCTCGAGAGTTCCTCGTACACGGTTTTGTCGAAATCGAGGTTGGAGAAGTCCTGCCGGTAGTAGCCGACCGTAACGCCTTTTGTAACTTTTGTTCCTTTTGCCGTACCGGACGCTATCGCCTGCAGAAGCGTCGACTTGCCGATGCCGTTGGGGCCCTTGAGAAGCAAGTGCTGATTCTTGCGGAGCGCAAGCTTGGCTTTGCGCTCGACCGGCTTGTGATTTTTAACCGTCAAAAATCCGGTGATAGTAATGAGATCGCCGGGCGGCGTCTCGCCTGCAGGTATGCGGAACGAGCGTATGGTCCTATCCTCCTTGCGCACATCCACCATCTCCTCCTCCAGCTCGGCGGCTTTCTCACGCATGCGCTTGGCGACCATGCGCATCTGCCCGCCCTTGTTGGCAAAAAAGTTCGACTTGTCTTTATTTTCCTGAATCTCCTTGGCCAACATCGCGTTCTTGCGGTTTTCCTTCTCAATGCGGGCGGTTATGTCTTTGACCACGTCAAGGTAGTTGCCGACATACTGCTCCACTTTGTGTGTATGCACGTCGAGATACAGCACGCCGTAGGTAAACGCGTTGAGAAAAGCCGCTTCGTGGGAAATAACAATGACGGTCTTTTTATACGCCTGCAAAAACTTGGTGAGATGCTCGATGCCCGCCTTGTCGAGGTTGTTGGTCGGCTCGTCGAGCAAAAGCAGGTCCGGGTCCTGTATGAGCGCCTGCGCCAAGAGGAGGCGCGCGAGCTCCCCGCCGGAAAAGGTGCCTATCTTTTTTTCGAGCGGCGCGTGCAGGTTGACCGCCTCCAACACCTTTTCTACCTTCGGGTCGATGTTGTAGATTTTTTTGGAAAACACGCTCTCAAAAAACTCGCGCACCGAGAGCTCCATTTCACCCGCGGGGATAACCTGCCGGCTGGTCGCAATGGTTAAGCCGTGCGAAAGGTTGATAATCCCGTCGTGCGGCTCGAAGGCGCTGGTTATGAGGCCGAAGATGGTCGACTTACCCGCCCCGTTTTGGCCCATGAGGGTAATCTTAGTGCCCCGGCGGATCGAAAAATCCACTGCTTGGAGAATGGGCTTTTTGACTCCCCAGTCAAAAGAGACCTTCTCAAACCGCACGATAACCTCTCCGCGCTGCATCGTGACAGCTTACCACGCTCTTTACAATTTCCCAAATTTGTTTCTATTAAAATATTTCTGTAGCAAGAAAAAACCGCATGGATAAACAATGCGGTTTCTTTCGGATTAAACTTTGGTCAGCCACTTTTCGTGAATTTCTTTCTCGAGTCTCTTAGTTCCAAACAACAAACTAAGAGGAGGGTCGTAATAGTCTGTAGAATCTGCGTCGTACTCTACTGTTAAAATCCATCCGGGCGTTATACGCATTCCATTTTTACCAAACTTTTTTGCGTATTCACTCGGAGTGCCGTCGTGATAGCGGGCAGATACGACTGTCATCGGCCCGGGCATATAGATAAAGCGCCATGTCTTGGGTGCGTTCGGTATCCAGGTTACTAAACTGCCAGGAAGGAACGGACAAGAGAAGTTTTCGGTAGGCATGATCCGCACACCCTTTCTCTAGATTTCGAGCTAACAAATCTAAAAAATAATTTATCACGTATTAAAATATCTGTCAAACAAACTATTGTCTGCTTATTCGCGCGAATAAGAATATAAATACTGACTTCTACAGTTGTCCGAAAAGAAAAGACAGGAGTTTCGGCGCATCCGGAGCGAGGCTGTAGTAGACATTCAAGCTCCGCTGCTCCTTTTCGATAAAGCCCGCGCGCTCAAGCATAGTGAGATGTTTGGAAGTTGAGGTAAAAGAAAGTTTAATAGCTACTGCTATTTCAGTAACGTTCGCTTCTTCCCTCTTGCGGAGAGTATTAAGAATTGCGAGGCGGCGGCGGTTGGCAACTACTTTGATTTGTCGTTCAAGTTCAGCTTCTTTCATATTCAGTATCATAACTTACATTTTTTCTGCACTACTAACATGCTTATTCGCGCGAATAAGCACATGTACCTAAGAGATGAACACTATTTACCACCGTTGGCTCAGTTGATAGCCGACCCAGATGCCGGCGAAGGCTCCCACGGCGCTGAAGAACATTGAAGAAAACGAGAGGAGGCCCGCGCCCCACAGGCTCGGGATAAACCCGCCGATGGTCGAACCGACAAAAACTCCTATCCAAATAAACTTTTTAGTTTCCAAAATGCTCTTCGTCGGCCTCGGCCTCGGCTTTTGTTTTGTGGATGACGCCGTCGCGGTGGTTGGGCGGCGCGTAGAGCGTATACAGCTTCATCGGATTTGCATCGGACGTATTGATGATGTTGTGATTGGTGCCGCTCGGTACGACAACAATCGAGCCGTCGGAGAGCGCGTGTTCCTCGCCGTCGAGCACCGCCTTGCCCTCCCCCTTCTCCACCCGGATAAACTGGTCGAGCTGGTGCACTTCCATCCCGATGTCCTCGCCCGGCAACAGAGACATAACCACCAGCTGGAGACGCTCATCGGTATAGAGCACCTTGCGGAAGTACTCGTTTGCAAGCGAATCCTTTTCGATATTAGTTACGTAGCCTTTCATACTTATTTGTCTTTCCCGTCCTCAAACTCCCACGGGCGCTCAAGTTTGCCGACTTTGCCGAGCATCATGGCGCGGAACGTCTTTATGCTGAAGTAGAACGCAAACAGCAGTGCCAGCGCCCCCACCTCCCGCGCGGCAAACAGTTGCGCGGTATCCGCCGCATAAAACGAGATAGCCGCGGACTCGAGCAGAAACACTCCCAACCCGGAAACGATGACATCGTAGACCATGAGCATCCTGCTGTGCGGATTGGTAAGCCCGGCAAGCAGTACGAGCAGGAGCGCGCTCCCCACTTGTACAAACGTGCCGAACGGCAGAAGGTCGCCGAACACCGGGATAGCGACGGCCGACAGTACTGCCGCGCCTAAAAACAACGCGCGCACGTAATCGCCGTAATAATGCTCTATGTCGTGGATGCGGAAGAGGTAATCATTTTTCATACAAGTTGATACGGTTTATGTATTTCTCCGCCGCAGATACTTACTCACCATAGGCAGAGCGTAGCGGTCCAGCCCGATGTGACCGGCAATGCGCCACGCAAACAGGAGGCCTAAGCCTAGCGTAAACCAAATCGGATTAACCGAAACACTGCCGGCAAGCATAAAGTTGAGATTCATAAACATGCCGAAGAAGATTGAGATGCCGGTCAGGAACCCGAGGATGAGTGCCACACCTACCAAGAACTCGCCGTACGCAACCATGTAAGAAAAGACTTGCGCGTTCGGCAATGCCACGTGCTCTACAAACCACGCGTACCACATTTGTACATCCGGGTGGCACGGCGCAGGAGCAGGCTGGCAGAACTCCGCCGTCTTTTTGAGCGCGCCCTGCAAAAACCCGGTAAGGCCCGCGCCGGCGTGAGCGCCCACCCATGCTCCGTTAACATCAGTAATCTTTTCCCACCCTGCCATGAGCCACTCGTACCCGAGGTACAGGCGGACAATGAGCCACAACCATGCGGTCCTTTTATCGGAAAACAGCACATGAGCAAACCCAGACTGCTCTACTGTGTACTCTGCCATAAAAAATAATTACCTTGATAATTATACTTTTATATTACCACGCGCGCCCGGCTATATGAGGATTTTGATGTCACCCTCGGAGCGGAGCTTTTGCACCTGCGCGTTTATCATTTGTTGCTGCTTTTGCTGGATGACGAGCTTCTTTACCTGATCGCGCACCTTGCTGAGTGCAGGAACATTTGCCTGCTGTGCCGCTATCTGCTTGTAAGCGCTCTGTATCTCGGCATCGGTCGCGGTGACAGCCGACAGGTTGAGCGTCTGATTAAGATACTCCTGTATGGCAAGGTTAGAGTTTATTTGCGCACGGAGGCTGGCCTCGGTCATCCCCTGCGACGCGAGCGCTTTGTCGTACGCGGCCTGCGAGCCGAGCTGAGTTTTGGCGGTTTGTATCTGCGCCTCAACCAGAGTACTCGACGCCACGATGCCGGACTTTTTAACCGCTTGTACCAAAAGCATCTGAGCAATAATCGAGTCGAGTGCTTGCGTCTGTACCTGCGCCGGAGTCGTGATAGTGCTCGTGCCGTTCTGCGCGTTGATCTGCGCAATGGCACCGGACAACTGGGCGCTGGACACATTTTCGCCGTTTACGGTCGCGACTGTCGTAGTGGTGGTCGCGGAATTTGCAGAGCCGTTTGGCTGCGTAAATTGATTAAGATTAAGTTTGCCCGATGAAACAAGGTACCATCCACCCGCGCCGATAATAATCAAAACAACAATCGCGATAAGTGCTTTTTTCATATCCTCAATTATATACAACTTATTAAAATAGCAAAATTTGTCCCGAGCTTGTTCATGGGCTTGGAGCTTAGCCGCTTTTCTTATTAAAAAAGGCAAATATTGGAACCCGCGTCAAACTTGCCGCAAATCCTGCAAAACCTCCGCGGCGTGCGTTTCGGGTTTTACATTTTCGTATATTTTGAAAATCATGCCCTCCGGGTTGATAAGAAAAGAGGTGCGCATGGTACCCATATATTCGCGGCCCATGAATTGTTTTTTGCCCCAGACGCCGTATTGCCCGACCACCTCCTTCTTTTCGTCCGAAAGGAGCGTAAAAGGTAGCGAGTACTTTTCGGCAAACTTTTTGTGGCTCGCGACAGAGTCTACACTCACTCCGATCACCCGGGCCTTGAATGTGCCAAAATCCGGGAAATCATCACGAAGGGTGCACGCCTCTTTAGTGCAACCCGGGGTGTCGTCTTTAGGATAAAAATACAAAAGCACCCACGCCCCACGATACTCTTTGAGTGAGTGTTCTTTGCCGTCCTGGTCCGGCAGTGTAAACTCCGGCGCCGCCTGTCCCACTTGTAGAATCATGCAACTAGTATAGCAAATGGTCTGTACTAATCCGGCCTGGAGTGTGGGACGATGTTGGAACTTTTTAGCATCGCTATACAGGCTGAGCTAAAGCGAACACAAATCACATGAGGGATTCATCGCATATACAGGTAGAGCCTATATAGATTAGAAAGTCACAGTTATTACATGAATCCTCAAGACATCAACAAATACTTATATATAGAGAAAACCCCGACTTGGCTTGTCCGCACAATATACGCACTCGGAATTCTCTGCTATCTGCCTGTCATCTATGGGTACTGGCTCTTTATCCAAACAAGACCTTTTTACACTTGGTTTATTTTTCCTATCGTGCTCTTCTTTACCGTATATTACTTAAACAGCTATACCATCAACTTATTTTACAAAAGTCCCGATCTTAAAAAACACACCGCTCTGCGCGACATCTATTGGGCACAGCAAGAGGCTCCTCCGTCGGTTGATATATTTTTGCCTATTTGCGGCGAAGCGGTAAGCGTATTGGAAAAAACATTCGAGGCTGTTAGAAACATCCCCTACTCCAACAAAAAGGTATATGTGTTAGACGACAAAGGAGGCGATGAATACAAAAAAAACTGCAGAAAAATACGGGTTCAACTATCTCTCGCGCGAGAATAAAGGCGAGATGAAAAAGGCCGGCAATCTTAAATATGGGTTCGAACGCTCCGATGGAGAATTCATCATAATCTTTGATGCCGACTTTGCCCCTCATCCCGACTTTATCAAAGAGCTTGTCCCCTACATGCAAGATGGAAGAACAGCTATAATCCAAACGCCCCAATATTTTGACACGAGCGAGAAGATACACAAACGCTCTGCCCTTGAGTATGGTGCGGCACACATTCAGGAAGATTTTTACCGCTCTATCCAAGTTGCGCGCGACAGGTTGGGCGCTCCCATTTGCTGCGGCTCAAATGCGCTTTACCGCCGCAAAGCTCTTGCCGAGACAGGCGGCACGGTGCAGATAGAGCACAGCGAAGACATGTACACGGGCTTTGAGATTACAACTCACGGCTGGAAGGTGAGATACCTGCCTATCATCTTGGCGGTAGGCATGTGCCCCAGCAACATCCATCAATACTTCCACCAGCAACAGCGCTGGTGCTCGGGTACGCTGCTTTTGATGTTCGATAAAAACTTTTGGAAGTCCCGCCTGAGTTTCGGCCAAAAGATGTGCTTTATATCGGGGTTCATGTACTACATCAGTTATCCTCTGGCCATCCTGCTGTCACTCCAAGTGTTTCTTATCCTTTTTTACTACCAAGGCGACATCAGTCTGTGGAGTGCTGTGCCTTTTATCCCCACCATTATCTTTTCCGCGATCATCTTGCCTCTGTACCGGATAAGCGAGCCGCGCTTGGGCAACTTTATCGCGCGCACGGCGCACAGTTACGCGTACTACCACGCCCTGCTTGCTATGCTCTCCAAAAAATCGGTCGGGTGGAAAGTCACTAATAGTAAAAAAGTGCGGGTATCAGGGGAGTTCCTCCATGTAACGATGTTTGCGGCATGTTATTTGCTTGTGTATGTCGCACTGATAACTCTAGCGATTAAAAAAGACGGCATGGCGCTGCTTGATCCGAACTATGTGCTCATTATGTACTGGGTGGTGTTTAACCTCATATCGATTGTCTTTATACTGCTCGAGTTTTACTACGTCGTCCGCAAAACCAAAAGTCGAGAGCCTCATTTTGTCTGGTGGCAGGTCAAAACAATGGGCTCATACGCGGTGCTTGTGGGAGCGTTGGTAGCGGTTATCAGCATACTGCCTTAGCATTATCTTACTAATATGAAATATAAAATCCGATACACTGCTATGGCCTTGGTACTATGCGGCCTCCTTGGATGGGATTTGTCGTACGAGTATCAAAAGCCCGATCTTGTTGCTGTCGACAGTACTACTCACCCAGTTGTACACTCTATTAAACATTTAATTGCTCCCGCGTATGTACCTCCTCAAACTGTGGGCACAGGCACCGCAACCACCTCGACTCCAATCATAAATGCCTCATCAACCGTCGAGACTGCATCCTCGACGCCAACCCAGAATGCATCCCCTGCAACCTCCACCTCTATAAATCTTTTGAGGAGACTCCCCCTATCCCCCACACATGATAAAAAACAGTAGCTATTTTGTTGGTGGGTTTATAGGCTCTTTTTTGCTCACTGCGGGGATATTTTTTTATGAAGAAAAACAGCAATCGCCGCCTCCACCTCCCCCGCCCCTTTCTCCTTCAGAGAAGCTCATTGCCAGCATGACGATGACCTTTGACGACGACTTTGATGCGTTTGGCGCGTATCTTGATGCAAACGGCGTTGCTACCTGCGAGCCGGGCGGCACGGGGACCTGGCAGACTATGTATTACAACTGCACCCACACTACAGCCTCAAATAATGAGGCTGAGTGGTACATTGGTTCATCCACCAGCGCGAGCGACGGCATCCTCACTATAGTTGCAACAACCTCTGCCGGTCGGCCTTTGCCTTACACCTCAGGCATCATCACTACTGAGTATTCTTTTTCTCAAACCTACGGCTACTTTGAAATCCGCGCGCAATTGCCCGCAGGGAGCGGCTTGTGGCCCGCGTTTTGGTTGCTTCCCGCAGATATGAGTTGGCCCCCAGAGATAGACGCCATGGAGGCGTTTGGAGATACAAACCCCATAAACGGCGAGGGCGGACATACCCTAATCCACTATGCATCGCATACTCCGCCCGACAATCAGATTTGCGGTGCTTGGTACAACGTAGGGGTAGATGTGACAGCGGGCTTTCATACCTACGGGGTTGATTGGGAGCCCAATGCTATTACTTATTATTTTGATGGCACCCCTTATGCAAGCTGCCCCGCAAACCCCGCTGCCAACAAACCTTTTTATATGCTCATAAATCTTGCGGTGGGCGCAGCAGGTAGTTGGCCAGGAGAGCCGAGCGCCACAACTACTTGGCCCGCCGAGCTGAAAATAAATTATGTGAGGGCGTATCAAAAAAAGTAATACTGTGCGAGTCGTTCTTCTCTACAAACCCCAAGGCAAGCTGCCCCTGAATGCAAAAGCCATCAACAAAAATTTCCTCTTATCATATTTTGTAGATGTTTTTATAGATTTACAGTCTAGTAAATGTGGGTGACGGCATCATGAAGGATTGACTTGCTCAACTCTACCATTTAGCTCGTACCTATTTTAGCCGACACACAGAGTGAGAACACCACCGCGCGCCAAAGGCGCGCTAGAGCGCCTCGAGGACTCGGCGCTGGCCCGCCGAGGACGGC
>ORMF011472221.1_pt1 | contig 11789 bp, 6 predicted proteins | sample 1779871 | NCBI WGS metagenome assembly ORMF01 (sample SAMEA104232316, study PRJEB22302) | groundwater metagenome | biome: forest; feature: aquifer; material: groundwater | place: USA | collected 2011-08-07 | depth 5.4 m | reverse complement strand
ACTGCCGCCCTCCAAGACGCTAGCGCGCGCCAGCCAGGTTCGTGGGCGCAATGGATGGCGAAACGGCCAAGGGAGCTTCTCATAAATGCGCGGAGTGTTTGTCGCGATCAGAGTTTGTTGCCGGCTTCGACGCTGGTGCCGACCTTGGCCGACATCTTCTACTTTAGCCGGATCGTGTAGCGCTCCTGCAGCCACGCGACATCACGGTTGTTCGGTGAGGTGACGATCTGGCCGAGCTGGGCTTTGCCGACGGGGATCGTCGTGCGGGGGTCGAGCCACTTGTGGATCTCGGCGTGGCCATCGGCGAAGGCCACTCCGCCGGCTTTGTTGTGGTAACTCGCCGGATAGTTGATGAGCTGGCTCTTCGGCCCGGTGTTCACCATATCGACCCCGAAGGAGCCGTCGTCGATGCTGTCCTCTCGTTCATCGACGAACGTGAAGGTCTGCGCCGGGCTGAGGACCTGGCCGAGCTTGCGGAAATTCAAGAACTGATCGTCCGGCGCGAGGAACCAAGTGTCGGGGCAGTTCATCTTCTGGTTGAGGGCGACGCTGCGGACGCGCGGATAGACCTTGCCGCCATGCTTGGAGGTGCTGCGGTCGGCCGGGCATTTGTAGCTGCCGACCGTCTGCATGTAGGGCCACAACTTGCCCAGCGGCGATTTGAGATTGGCGAAGTTGGTGTTGTCCGGCTCGGGGGTGCCGAGCGTGAGCCAGCCAACGACCCAACCATCGCGAGTGCGGAGCCAGGCACCGAGTACGAGCCGGTCGTCGTGGTCGTGCGCGTACATCGTCCATGCCAGGTCGAGTTGCTTGAGGTTGTTGAGGCAGGCAATGCCGTGGGCCTTCGTCTTGGCCTTGGCGAGTCCTGGCAAAAGCAGCCCAGCCAGGATGGCAATGATGGCCACCACCACCAAGAGTTCAATCAAGGTAAATGCAGCCGCCCGTGCCGCGCTTCTGGGCTTCGCTTGGAGTGCTACAGAGTTCACAGTTCTCATGACTTTCCGCTGCTCTTCTCCACCGGCTCTGGACCGAGAAGCGCCTGGCTGACCATCAAAAAGCTCAGTGCGATCCTGGGCGCAACTGCCGGAGCACTCCACGCCAATGCCACCGTGCGCGGCTTGATGGCGAGGGGCCGGCCCTGCGACTGAGCGCAAGCCCGCGGATCAAACAGCCGAGATGGAGCAACACCCGCCCCCAGCGCGAGTGAGCGAGTAAGAGCTTCATGTTGTGCGTCAATACTGTTCTCGGTCAGATCAGGAAGACCAGGAAAGATTCCCGGTCTCCCGTGTCCTTGCAAGCCCTTTGCAGTGCGGCATCCGAGAACCGCGCACGATGCGCAAGATTGCTCGTCCTTCGTCCTTCGTCCTCGTGCTCGAAGCGCGGTGTTTCGATTTCGAGGACGAAGGACGACGACGAGGACGAGCAGGGGACCTTCGGTTACGGCGGAGCCGCGCTGCGTTTCGCTGGTCTTCGGATGACGAAGCCATTAGCCGTGGTGGTTCCGGTTGGCCGCGTGCTCCCAGCATCTTGGCTCGAGCGGGTCTGGTTCTAGCCCGGATATTTCACAAACTTCCTTGCGCGATGGCACGCCGAAGGCTTGTAGCGCAGGTTTCCAACCTGCTGTATCGCTGACTTCCAGTCGGCAGGCTGTCTGAAAATGGTCGGCACGCAGCGGGTTGGCAACCCAATGCCACGAACATTTCATCTTGTGTAAGTCGTTGATTATCAACTTGTACTTTTAGAAACTGTGTATAGTACGTCCGGGATGCAACGCTTGTTGTCCTCCCAGACGGAGCGCGCGGCTGAGTCCACGCGCAGTCAACTGCTCCAACTCTTCGCTCAACTGCTGGCCCTCGAGTCGGTCGAGCCAACGCCCACCTCGACTCGCCGTCGCTTCTATCGCCGGGCGTGGTGTCCGCTCATCACCTTGTGGTACCTCATCTGGCAACGACTCTACCCCGAACACACGCTGGCCGCTGTCGTGAACGACGCCCGCCGTGGCGGCGCCGACGCCTTGCGCCCCGGAACCCAGCCGCTCTCGGCCAAGCTGCGCTCCCGCGCCACCACCGCTTACGCCAAGGCCCGCATCCGCTTGCCCTTGGCGTGGGTCAAAGCCTGTTTCACGACCACGGCCCAGCAACTGGCCGCCTTGGGACGCACCGTCGAGGAACGGGCTGCCCTGCCGGTGCGGCTGCTGGATGGCTCGACCTTGCGGCTGCGACCCTTCCCCAAGATCCGCAAACAATTCCCGCCCCATCGCACGCGGCGCAAAAAGTCTTACTGGTGTGTGGCGCGCGTGGTGGTGAGCTTCTGTGCCGCCACCGGCGTGGCGCTCGACGCCGTGATGGGATCGATTCATCAGAGTGAACAGGCCCTGGCCGTGCGCCTGATCCTGGCGGCCGCGGCGCGGGCGCTCTCCGTGGGCGACCGCAACTTCGGCGTGTGGCGGGTGGTGCGCGCGACCGTGCAGGCCGGCGGGCAAGCGCTGGTGCGTTTGACCAGCGTGCGCGCTCATTGCCTGGCGGCGGGGCGGCGGCTCAAGCCGGGTTTGGATCGGGTGGTCCGTTGGATTCCCAGCGCGCACGACCAGGTGGACCGGGGTTTGAAAAAACAAGCGGTGGAGGGACGCTTGGTAGTGGTCCGGGTGAGCCGGCGCGGTTTTCGCACGCAGGTGCTGTGTCTGTTCACCACGTTGACGGACGGGCAGGCCTATCCGCCCACCGAACTGGTGCGTCTGTATGGCGGGCGCTGGCAGGTGGAATTGAACTTCCGCACCGTCAAGGTCACGCTGGGTTTGGGGCAACTGGAGGTCAAATCGGCGGACCTGGCGCGGAAGGAATTTTACGCGGGCCTGATGGCCTACAATCTGGTGCGGGGGTTGATGGGCGTGGCGGCGCGCGCGGCCGGGTGCGCGGTGGGAGCGCTGTCGTTTGCCGCGGCGCGCACGGCGTTGGTGTCGGTGCTGGCAGTGCTGTGGCTGGGCTGGGTGCCGGCCCTGCGCCGGGCCGAGCAGTTGGAGTGGTTGTGCGGGGAAGTGGGCCGGGCGCGATTGCCTCGGCGCAAAAAGCCTCGCCCGAGTGAGCCACGCGCCCAGTGGCACGAGCCGCAAGTGTTCCCGTCCCTGCAAGGCACGCGCGCCCAAGCACGTCGGCAACTCAAGAAAGCACTTCAGAAAAGTTAGTGGCATTGGGTTGGAAACCCGCGATACAGCAGATTGGAAATCTGCGCTACGCCTTGCGGCTTCCGTCAGCGTGTGAAATATCCGGGCTAGGGTTTGACCCTCACAAAGTCAGCAGGACCACCACGCTGATGCCGATGAAGAAGACTCCGCAGCAGACCACGCCCAGTTGAAGCGCCCAGTGGGGCTGCAAGGGCCGCGGCAGGAGCGAGCGGTTGACGTAGAGCGCCTGCAGCGCCGAAACACCGAGCGCAACGTTGCCCAGCACCGCACCGATCTTCGCGATCTGGAGCGGATTGAACAGCGACAGCGTGATCAGTCCCCACACCGCGTACACCGCCAGAATGCCGTAATAGACGTATCTCACCTGGCCGCCCTGCAACCGTTTGGCCTGGCGGTTGGCCGTCCAGATGATGTCCGTCCACCGGCGCGCGATCTGATCCCCGACACTCACCTGCCCTGGCGCCAGCACCAGGAAACCACACAGCAGTGTGAGATTCCAGAACAGGTGGCTGAACTGCGGATGGCGGGCCGACATACCCTCAGCCATCATGGCGGCGACGCGATTGCCTTCCACCGTCGCGTTGCGGATGAACTCCAGTGACATCATGCACGGCAGCGCCATGCCCAAGAATGAGCAGACCATCCACACGGCGACCTGATCGCGTCGGATGTGTTTCATCCAGCCGCGCCAGCGGGAAAGGTTTTCTGCGTCGAGCGGAAACACCTTGCCGACGTGCGAGAGCGTGATGCTCCGTCCGCCGATCGCGCTTGGGATGGCGCCCACGAGTCTGCCCATGCCCCAGCCTTTGTCGCGCGCGTAGTTCGAGAACAGGGTGTTGCTCATCCCGCCGGCGCCGGCGATGGCGGCGAACGCCGCGAGCATGGCCCAGTCGAGCGGCGGTAAGCGGCCGTGCTCGCGCACGTAGCCCACCAGGCCGACGCGCTGCAGCCCTTGGTTGGCGACGAGTTCCTTCAGGCGCTGGGCGTGGGGCTGCGGCACGTCCTCCAGGCGCGCATAGTTTTGTGTGGCATCGGTTCCTCTCACCTCGAGGCGTTCGATTTGCCAAGCGCGTTCGGGGCCGATGGCGCCTTCCACAGTGAGCACCGACCCGCCGTCCCACGTCTGGACAAAAAAACGATCCGCCGCCACGCGCGCCTGCGCCTCACGCAGCAGCGAGTCGTAACGCGCTTTCAACTCGGGCGACATTGAGGCGCCGAACTTGAAGCTCTGCACGGTCTTGCTCTGTTGCACGCGAAATTCAGCGACAAAGGGGCTGCCTTTCTCCAGCGTGCCTTTCAACGTGTAAAGCGCTGGTCCTTCGCGCTGCGAAATCGTGAAGTGGCGATCCGCGATGATGGTGTCCGCCCGCAACGGCACCATGCCCAGCCGAAAGAAACCGCTGACCACTTCCCACGCGGCCGGGCCCGAGACCATGAACACGGCGATAAACGTCAGGTAACCCAGGACCAGACCGAGCTTGATCGTCATGATCTTCTCCAACATCCGGTAGATCGTGCCGCCAAAGATCAACGGCACGAACGCCAACACAAAGATCGCGTAACCCAGGGCTTTCACGAAACCGGCCTCGCCCGGCCCAGGCAAATGGCCGAGCAGCGCCGCGGCCAGCGGGACGGCGGCATTCGAGGCGTTGAACGGCCAGATCGCGGCGAGGTCGAGCACCGCGTAACACAGCACCCACGTCAGCGGTCCGGGCCGCGTGCGCAGACCGCCAACGATGATCGGCTCGCCGCAGTAAATCGCGTAGCGCATCATCATCAGGTTGCAGAACACCTGCAGGATGATGCTCACCGACGCCAACCAGAGCAGCGTGCCGCCGTACTGCGCGGTGACCGCGGGTCCAAAGAGCCATTCGCCGGACCCAATCGAGGTCCCGGCCAACACCAGCCCCGGCCCCACCAAGCCGATCCAGAAGCGCCACCCGCCCGGGGGCGGCGCGGGTAACTGGCCTTCCTGCCACGGCGTCAAATGCCGGCTACTGTGCGCGGCGATGTTCGGCGTTTCTGGCGTTGGGGCTGACCTGTCAGACTGCTGTCATGACCGCACGAATGCAGTCGCGCTTGATTCTCGGACCGCCGGTCTCTCCACGCGGCTGGAGCCAGCGGCAGTTTTGCCCTCCGGGCTTTCGCGGCGAGATCACCGGTTCCGGTCCGCCGGGTCCTCCGGAAAATCGTAGGGCACGCCGTGTTGCAGCAAACGGTAGCGCTCACCGATCCCGTGGATTTTCAGGTTCGTGTGCAGCATTTGCGGCGGCTGGCAGTTGTCAGGAAACAGATCGTGGTGGCAAGGGATGACCAGCTTCACATCGAGTTGCTTGGCCAACAGAGCCGCTTCCGCCGGGCCGAGGTTCCGGAAGGCGCCGTTGATGACCGTCACCAAGATGTCGGGCTTGTGCGGCGCCACTGCCACTGAGAGCAGGTCGTGGTAACCGGTGTCGCCCGTGAAATAGACCGTCGGCCCGGTCTTGATGAAGACGAGGTAGCCGACATGGGTGAGGTCGTCACCGGCAAACGGGACGGCGAACGTCGCGCGGATCGTCAAGTCGTCGAGCGCGAAGCTCTTGTTCGGCCAGACCATGACGGTCTCGCCAGGCGGAATCCCGAGACGGTGAAGTTCTTCGACCGCCTCAGCCGGTGCCAGGTAGAGCGCACGGCCACCCGCAGCGCGATAGCCGGCAACGGTCTCCGGGTCGAGGTGGTCCCGGTGACTGTGCGTGACCACGTAGAGATCGATCCCCAGCAGATCCGCCGGCTGCATCGGGGGCGGCACTTGCCGATCCATGTTGAACCCGAACTGCTCGCCAAGCGCTTTGCAGGAGTTGGTCAGATAAGGGTCGAGGGCCACGATCTTGCCCGCGGGGCTTTTGAAGATGAAGCTCGCCTGACCGAGCCACCAGAGCGCGATGCAGCCGGGCCTGGTCGAGTGTGCCTTGATCTGTTGCAGGGTGAGTGTCGTCATCGAATAAGACGCGGTCAGTTGTCCAGCCCCCGCACGGCGGTGAGCGATTGGATGGGCTTGGGTTCGTGCAGATGCCAGGTCGCTCGCTGATCGCGTGTCACCCCGGCCCCGCTGCGCGGCTAGACCTCTTCCAACGCCCTTGTTGCATCGCCGAACTTCGGCAGGCGCACGTCCATCTTGTCCATCATCGAGAGGTAGAAGCGACACATCTGGCGATCCGGCTTTTCTTTGTAGTCGAGGACGCGGCCGCCTTTGAGGCGACCGCCGGCGCCGCCGAGCATCACGACCGGTAACTGCGTGGCGTCGTGACTGCCGGTCAGCATCGAGGAGCAGTAGAGGAGCATCGTGTTGTCGAGCGCGGTGCGCGGGCCTTCCTGGATCGCGTCGAGCTTGCGCGCGATGTAGGCGACTTGGTCGAGGAAAAATTGGTTCACCTTCAGCCAATCGGCGGTGTCGGAGTGCGAGAGGAGGTGGTGAATCATGTAATCCACGCCGAGGTTCGGGAAGCGCAGCGAGCTATGGTCGTTGTTCAGCTTGAGCGTGCAGATGCGCGTGGTGTCGGTCTGGAAACCCAGCACAAGGATGTCGCACATCAGCCGCATGTGCTCGGCGATGTCCTGCGGGATGCCGTCGGCGGGACGCGGGATGTTCGGCGCGCTGAGCGTCGGACGCCAGCCCTGTAGCTCGCCTTTCTTGCCGGCGTTTTCGATGCGCTGTTCCACGTCGCGCACGGAGTCGAGGTACTCGTCGAGTTTGCGCTGGTCGTTCGCGCTGATGTGCCGGCGCAGGTCGGTAGCGTCGGACAGGACGGCGTCGAGCACGCTCTTGTCACCCTTGCTCACCTCGTCCTTGAAGAGCCGGTCGAACGCCAGCGCGGGATAAATCTCCAGCGGCGTCGGCGTGGTCGGCGAGGTCCACGAAATGTGCGAGCTGTAGAGCATCGAGTAGTTCTTGTGCACGGACGGGTTCGATTTCTCGCAACCGAGCACCAAGCTCGGCACCTTGGTCGAGCGTCCATACGTTTGCGCCAGCAACTGGTCGATGCTCGTGCCCGACCGAATCTCGCCGCCAGACGCCAGCGGCGCGCCGGAAAGCAAATTACCCGTCTGCGAGCTGTGGATGTTTCCCTTCTGCGCCTCCTCGTTGTAAAGGCCGCGGATGAAGAGCATCTTCTCGCGAAAATCGGTGAGCGGTGCGAGCACCTTGCCGAATTCCATCTGTTTGCCCTCGCCTTTGGCCCACCATTCCTTCGAGTGAAAGCCATTGCCGGAAAACAGCACCGCAAGCCGCACCGGCGCCTCGCTGGCGGGCTTGACGCCGGGGGGTGGCGTGTCGCCCCAGACGGTGAGCGATTCCATCCACGGCAGCGCCATCGTGACGCCGACTCCGCGAAGAAACGTGCGACGGGAAAATTGGTGAGTGGTCATAGGCTTCAACAAGTTGTCGGATTCATACCACGCGTGACGGCGGATTGGCAGCAAAACTTCTGCCGCAACGCCGGCGTCTGATGATGAACCAGCCGCCAGCCGCGCCGGGCTGGGTTGAATGTTGATGCGATCATTTTCCGTCTTCGGTGAGTTTGGATTCTCCCAACTCCCGCTCCAGTTCTTCCACTGTCGGCAGTGAGCCTCGCAGCTTTTTCGGCAGCGAGTCCACCAGCCGTGTTTGCCACTCCGCCACGCCGATGGGCTTCTTCACGTCGCGCAGGGCATACTCGACCTTGAGTTTGTTCTGGTTGTCCTTGCACAGCAGCAGCCCGATGGTCGGCGCGTCGTCCGGATGCCGCATCTGGTCATCCACGGCGGAGAGATAGAAATTCATCTTGCCTGCGAACTCTGGCTCGAACGGCTTCATCTTCAAGTCCACCACGACGAAGCAACGCAGCCGCAGATGGTAGAACAACAGGTCGAGCGAGAATTCCTCGCCACCGACCTCAAGGCGAACCTGCCGCCCGACGAATGCGAATCCCGCGCCCAGCTCCAGCAGGAACTGCTGAATGTGCTGCACCAACCCGCGCTCCAAGTCCCGCTCCTGCGCCTCCTCGGACAGCGAGAGAAAGTCGAACGTGTAAGGATCCTTCAACGCCTCGCGCGCCATGTCCGACTGTGGCGGCGGCAGGGTGCGGTCAAAGTTCGTGATGGCCTGCCCGCTGCGCTCCTGCGCCCGTGTCTCGATTTGCACTGTGAGCACCGCGCGGCTCCAGCCGTGTTCAAGCGTCTTGCGCGCATACCATAGCCGGGCGGCGGAGTCTTTGAGCTTGTGGAGTAGAATGAGATTCGTGCTCCACGGCAGAAGCTCCAGCGGTTCCGGCGGGCCGTCTAATTGTGTCACGGGCTGCGACACCAATTTTGCAACAGGCTGTTGCACTCTTGCCTTCCTCAATTTTATCGCAGGCTGTGACAAAATTGGACCGGCCAATTGTCTAACGGGCTGTTGGACATTCTCGTCACTGGCTGCGGTCGCGCCTAATTTTGCAACAGGCTGTTGCAAAATTTCGACCGGCTCCCATGCCTCAGCAAAAGCCAGCATGTAGTTCAGGTTCCGCGCAGAAAACCCGCCCATCTCCGGGAACTCCGCCGCCAAATCCTTCGCCAGCCGCTCCACAACCTTCGTGCCCCAGCCCTCCACCTTCTGCGCCCGCACAATCTCCCGCCCGATGTGCCAGTAGAGTAGAATCAACTCGCGATTCACCGACAGCGCCGCCTTCACCTGCGCCGCACGGACGCGGGCCTTCAAGTCGGCGAGCAACGGGGCGTAGCCGGCGGGAAGGACAGCCGCTTTGATTTCCCGTGTCGATTTCATCGAGCGTCAGCCACCGAGCACCGTCCGTCGGAAAACTTCACGCCATCTCCCCGAGGAGGGGCGTCGCTCATCCCCCAGACGGTAAACGATTCCATCCACGGCAGCGCCATCGTGACGCCGACCCCGCGAAGAAATGTGCGACGGGAGAGTTGGTGTGTGGTCATAGGCTTTTGTTCATTGATTGTTTAGCGGAGCCACGAGAGACAGGAAAGACAGAAAATCGAGGAACCGCCGCAGGCGTCTCCAACTGCTCTGGTCCCGGAGCACTGCTGCCTTTCGCGTGTTTCGTGCGTTTCGTGGTTAATCCTCACTCGCCATCTCCTTCCCGCGAATCTCGCGGAACTGCTTGCTGCGGACAATCGCCTCGACGGCGGCGGTGATGCGGTAGTCGTGCGACTTGAGCTGGGTGCGCATCTCGGAAATCAGCGGGCCGTCGGAAAGCAGCACGCCGCGGCCGAGCGAGTAGCCGAGCAGCTTGCGGCAAAACTGTTTCAGGAACGCATCGCGGCGCTTCGTGAGCAGGTAATCGCGCAGGCCATCAAGGCCGTCGAACTCCGAGCCGTCCATGACCTTCGCGTGCGTGTCGATGGGACGCCCGCCGAGGTCGCGGTCGCGCAGACGGCCGATGGCGTCGAAGGATTCGAGCGAATAGCCGTAGGGGTCGATGCGGCGATGGCAGCCGTAGCATTTCGGGTCGCTGGTGTGTTTCTCGGTGAGAGCGCGCACGGTGAGCGACTCGGTCGATTCGTCCTCGGGCAGGCGCGGCACGTCCTTGGGCGGCCGCGGGAGTTTGTCGCCGAGGAGAACTTCGGCCACCCAGTTGCCACGCAAGATTGGGCTGGTGCGCGATGCGCCGGATTGTTTCGCGAGCGTCGTGGCTTGGGCGAGGATGCCGCCGCGCGAGAACTTCTTGATGCCCTCCACGCGCCGCCAGCCATCGGCGGCGGGAGAATTCTCCAAAAGCCGAGTTCGCGCCGGGAACGCGAGCACCGTAGCAGCCGAGGCGACGAGGCTCTGACTCCTGATTCCCAGGGAAGAATGAGCCTCCTCACGTCGGCTGCTACGAAACACTTCGTCGGGAATGCCGTAATGTTTCGCGAGGTCGGCGTTCAGGAACGTGTAGTCGGCATCGAGAATGTTCAGCACCGAGCCGTCGCGCTGGAAGAGGTCGGTGAAGAAACGAATCGTCTCCTCATACATCGCGCCGCGCAGGGCCGTGAAGGTCGGGAAATGCCGTTCGCTCTTCTCACCCAGCTCGTCGAAGTCGTAGATGTGCAGCCACGCACAAGCGAACTCGGTCGCGAGCCGGCGCACGCGCGGGTCGCGGAGCATGCGACGCGCCTGGGCGGCGAGCACTTTAGGACCGTGGAGCTTGCCGCGTGTGGCGAGGTCGCGCAGTTCGGCGTCCGGCGCGGACGACCAGAGGAAATAACTCAGCCGCGTGGCGAGTTCCCAATCGTTCACCGGCCCCGGCTGGCCGCCCGGCCCCGGCTGCTCCGCGCGATAGAGGAACGCCGGCGCCACCAGCACGCGCGCGAGGGTGAGGCGGATCGCCTGTTCATGCGAAATCTCTTCGTCGCGCAGCTTGCGATACAGTCCGCGCAACTCGTCCTTCTCCGCGTCCGTGAGCGGACGACGATACGCCCCGTCGGCGAACTTCAGCAAGGCGTCGAGATGGGCAGGCTGCGTGTCCACGAGGCGCTGGCGAAAGCCGGCGGCCCGTTGCTTGATGGGTTCGCGCATCGGCTCGAAGACCTTCGGGTCCGCGTCCTGCGTGGCGTATTGCCAGAGTTGCTCGAAGGCGTCCACCAGCGTGAGCGCGTCGTGGCTCACGTAGTGCAGTTCGTCCCAAAGCCGGTCGAGCCGCGCGGCCTGTGCGTCGTCGAGCATGAGGCGCGCGAAGTGATGGTCTTCGCGATAGTAGAGCGTGAGCGTGACGACTTCATCGACGGGCACAATCTTGGTGTAGCAAAGCGCGGCGGGGAAAATCTGGCGGAACTCGTCGAGCGCGGCCTCGATGCGGTTGCGCGCGGCGCTGCCGTCGTTCACCACGATGGGCGTGGTGTAAACGAGCGGCTTGTCGGGGTCGGTCCAGGTGCCCTTGCCGCCGGAAACCGTCGCCGCGCTCGCGACGAGGCTCGGCGTCGCGGCGGGCTTCGCCGTGAGCACCTGAAGTTGCACGCTGCCTTCCTGGCCCGTTTCGCGATGAAGCGAGCCGGTGGTCACGAACTCGCAGCCTTCAACGAGTTCGGCAGGCAGGCGAACTTCGATCAGCGACGGCGCGCGCACGCAGAGGCTCGCGGCGTCGATGGCGGAACCGTTGGGATGTTTGCCGAATTGAGCGGGATCGAGGCCGATGTAGCGCAGACTTCCAGCCTGCGAGGCGGCGGATGGTCGAGCGGTCTCGGATTGTCCGGGCGTCTGCCGACTGGAAGTCGGCGATACAGCAGGTTGGAAACCTGCGCTACGAAGCAACGGCCCGCCAAGCGAGGCGAGTTGGCGATACAGCGCCGCGTCGGGTGAATCTTTCTGCGCCGGCGCGGCGGACGTGAGCAGCGTCTGCACTTCGCCGGCGAGCTTGTGTTTTTCCTCCACGCTCGCGCTGGACAGCCACTTCGCGAGCAGCGAACCGGCGGGGATGACTGGCCCGAGCGCGCCGCCCTTGTCCGGCTCGACATAGAAATGCCACACACCTTCGTTGCCGAAGCGGTCGGCGTGCGGGTTGCCGGCGAGCACGTCGGGCGAAACGTTCTTGGCCAAATCCCAAGAGGGAGAGGCGGGCCGATTAGGATTAGGATTAAGATCAAGATCAGGATTCGGAGCAATGGT
>ORMF012538306.1_pt1 | contig 11793 bp, 6 predicted proteins | sample 1779871 | NCBI WGS metagenome assembly ORMF01 (sample SAMEA104232316, study PRJEB22302) | groundwater metagenome | biome: forest; feature: aquifer; material: groundwater | place: USA | collected 2011-08-07 | depth 5.4 m | reverse complement strand
TGCCGTCGCGAGACAGCGCGAGCGGCCTCACCGTGTACGTGCTCTCGTTTAGCCTCATCACAGTCCGGCCGGAACGAACCTCTAAGAACTGAATGGGTCCGTCTATCCCGGCGACCGCAACGTACTTGCTGTCCGGGGAGAAAGCCACGGAGCTGTGCGTGCCCCGGCCCGCGATGTCATTGGCATTCGGACCGGCATAGCGCGGAAGGTTCCGGCCCTGTTGCGGAATAGGGCGCGCGATCCCCGTAGCGACATCCCAGAGCAGTGTCTCATCTCCGCTCGACGAAGCGAGCCGCTTGCCGTCACGGGAAAATGCGACACCCCACACCCTCGCCCTGTGCTTCTGCTGAACAGGCTTTTGTGCCGGCCCCTTCGCGACGACCCAGAGCTTGGCCGTGGTTTCATCACTGCCCGTCGCCAACAGTCGTCCATCCGGGGAAAATGCGACCGACCATATAATGCCGCCGTGCGCCTTCCACGAGGCTATCTCCCGCCTATGGTGAACGTCCCACAACTTCAACACTCCGTCCCCACAGCCGGCAGCCAGCAGCTTGCTGTCGGGTGAAAAGGCTACAGAATCGACTTCCTGCGCATGTCCTCTCAGGGTCGCTTCCAGGGTTCCCGTTCGTGTATCCCACAGTTTCACCGTACGATCGCCGCTGCCCGAAGCGAGGAGCTTGCCGTCGGGAGAAAACGCGACCGAACCGACCGCTTGCGTGTGTCCGATAAGTGTCACCGGAGGCTTTCTGGCCGAACCCGATCGACTTTCGCTGCTGGGCGCCGTGACACTGCCCTGGCAGAGTTTCCAAAGGTAGCGCCACTCGAAGCCGCGCAGGTCCGCCTGGCCAACTTTGGGCCTCTGCCCTTCCAGGAGATACTTTGCGCGCCAGAGGTTGTGGTCGATCAGCGCCTGGTGCGCTGCATTCATGCTCTCTCCATAATACTGCACGGCTGCGAGCGTCTCGTTGTGTAATGCCCGGCGGGTCTGCGTGAACGCCACGATAATCAGAACGGTCATGACGGCCAGGATCCCTGTGGAGACCGTTGTCGCACGCACAAGTCCCCGGCGATAGGCAGCTCTCTGTCGGCGGAGCTCCGCATCCGGCATATGCGTAATGACCCATGTTCGATCGAACACTCTTTCGTACACCGGGTTTCGCACGCGCAAGCAGCCCCGCACCGACTTCACGATTCCTGAGAGCCGAAGCACGCCCACCAGCGCGTTCGTGTCGTCGTCCTGAACCCGTTTCCCATTCAACACATTCCGATAGAGCTCGAGCAGGGCGGCAAGGTCGCCCTCGTTCCTGAGCATCCGCTCGCGCACGAAGATCAGGTTATCGTCGCGCTCCTGGGCGCGATGCGACAGGAAGAGATCCGCGCATAGGCGGTCAACGGTGTTCGGTGTTCGAAGTTCGGTGTTCGGGAGCTCGGCGACGGCGCGGCAGAGCCGCTGAGTCAGATAGGGATGCCCACCTGTCCAGTAGATGATCCGCTTCAGCAGCGAGCGTCTTTGCTGCTCAGTCTGTCCTTCCGTTTCCGGCCCTCCACAGTCCAGCCCAGCCGCCAGCGGAGCCGCTTCCATCGGGGTGAAGTCAGTCACTTCGACTCGCCGTCCGATGTTGAACGGGGTCATGCGCGTATCGCGGATCAGGTCCGTGGGCGAGGCCACGCCCATCAGACAGAAAGTCAGCCGGTCGAGCTCCCGGTCTTCGGAGCGCCGGTTGTAACATTCCCTGATGGCGGCGAACAGCTCGTCGGTAGTAAAAGGAAGGCTGCGGACCACATCGATCTCGTCGATGAAGATGACTACGCGTGAGCGAGTGGTTAGTGGTGAGTGATTAGGGGTTAGTGGTGAGTGGTCTCCGTTTCTCCCCCTTTCCCGCTCTCCCCCTCTCCTCGTCTCAAGAACCACTTGCCGAATCGCTTCCATGAAGCGCTGCAGCGGTCCGAGGCGATCATTGTGCCGCCAGAATTCGTCAAGGCGGTCTTCCAGATCCAATTGTTCGCCCAGACGGCCCAACAAGCCGAAGTACCACTGCTCGGCCCCCAGGTTCTGCCCCAGGGCGGTAAAGTCGAGGACGGCGACCTTGACTCCCTCCTTGCGCAGGCGGATAGCGGTTCGAACCATCAGGGAGGACTTGCCCATCTGCCTGGCCGTGAGCACGTAGCAGAACTCCCCCTGCTTCAGCGCGTCATAAAGCTCCTGGTCTGCCCGCCGCTCTACGTAGGATGGCGCGTCCGCATGAAGACTGCCCCCGGTGAAATAAAAGCCCGCCCTCGATTCGGACATTGGAGGTTCCTCACGCAAACGAGAAAGTATCGACAGACCCCATTGTACAGGCGCACCCTCTCAAAACTGTCACAGAACTCTCACAGGAAAGAATGATTGCACGAAGAATCGGCCCGAAAGTTCAGGCCGGAGTTTTTATGCCTGGCCGCGGTCGGCAATGATGAACAATCAGGTCAACAGAACACTGGCCGCTGGTGATGCGGTAGAAAGCGCGCAAATAGCAGTCAGAGAAGCTGCTGCTTCAGATAGGTGGCGTAAAGCGGGCAGCGGAAGCGCGCCTCGTGGACGGACTCCCCGCTCATCACGCCTGCGCTGCGCAGGCGATAGAAACTCTCCCGTGTGGGGCACGCCCGGCCCTCGAAGACCTCTCGCACAGCGGTGGAGAGCTCGGCATCTCTCGCAAGCAGTACGGCGATGCGGCGCAGATGTTCGCTAAAGATCCAATCGTCGGCGCCGGCCCGAGACTCGAAAGCCTCGATGCCGACTCCATGGATGGCCATCTCGTGCAGCCCCCGGCGGACAAGGTAGGGTTGGCCGCTTACCACGCCGTAGTATCGCGCGACCTGGGAATCGTCTCTTAGTGGAGAGCCGTAGCGGCGATTGAGGCCGGCGATCTGCTCCAAATTGAAGTCGTCGAGTATGAGACGCGTTCCAACATTAAAGGGAGATTGGTTGATGTCGGTAATGAACAGATGCGCTTCGGTTGAATACGCCATCGCCAGAGTGAGGTTGGCCCACGGACCGTCGGGTTCGAGCGCCCGTTCGTCATGCCATGAACGGAACAGCCCGAAGATCTCGCTGCCGAATGGGCAGGAGAAGATGCGGTCCACTTCGTCGAGCCCCCACACAAGCGGTGCGGTAAGCTCTCCCAGTACTTCCCGCCGCATATAACGGCGAAAGCTCGGATTTGCGCCCCGGCGGCTATCCCAGACCTCAGGGGGCGAAACACGCAAATCCAATTGTTCGGCAATCGCATCGGCCAGAGCTAGCAGCAGAGAATCTGGGGACTCCAGATGCGAGGCGTTGAGAACCTGAAAATGGGTCAATACCACCTGGCAGCCTGCTTCCCGGGCCCGCTGGAGACCGCGGGCAAGCAGCGACGTCTTGCCGACCTGCCGTGGTCCTTTGATCAGCACGATGCTATCCCGGCGGGCTATGGCTGCATGGACCTCATCATCCGTCGAGCGAGTCACATAGAATTGTGAGTCCAGGGGAACCGCGCCGCCAACGGGCTCCAGCTGCTCAGACCGAACGATCCTCATAGCCGCGGCGGCCGGTGGGCGGGTTTCGGGTTCCGGGTTTCGGGTTTCGGGATGCGCGCCGGGCGGTCGATCGAGTGGGATTGGTCCCGGCGCGCGGGATTCGCGAGACCCGATCGCATGGATGAGCGCGAGGGTCTCGGCGCTGGGCGCTACCTCCAACTCCTCTTTGAGCATTCGCTCCAGCTCGCGATATTGGCGCAGCGCCGCGTCGGGCTGGCCGGCTGCGATATATACGCGCATCACCTCACGGTGAGCTTCTTCACGCAGCCGATTTGCGCCGACCGCATGCAGCGCGTATTGAAGCGCCTCGTCAAAGTCACCGGCGCGTTCGAGATGCGCGATCAACTGCCGAAGGGTCTGGAAAAACAGCTCGTCCAGACGCTGCTGTTCCGGACATATCCAATCCTCGTAGTGTCCCGGAAGGAGTTCTCCGCCGTAAAGATCAACGGCGACAACCAGGGACTGCGCTCCCTCCCCATCGGTTTTGGAGCGGGCGACCTTTATCGCTGCCTCGAAATCCGCGACGTCCGTAGTAACGACCGCCGGATTCAACCTGACGGAATTACGGTCCGCGAGCAGGACGCTGCCGTCCGACATGATTCCGGGGGGCTCCAACAACGGGCGCAGAGAGGAAAGCGCCATGCTGAGGCTGTGGCGGCCCGCATCCAGGTCGCTTTCAGGCCACAATAGGTCGATTAGAATCTCGCGGGGATGAGACCGGCGGTGAAAGTAAGCCAGGTAGGCGAGCAGCTCGGCGGTCTTATGCGTGCGAAACCGTGTGATTGTCCGGTCGCCCTGAACCACACGCAAACCACCCAGCAGCTCGATTCTGCATTGTCCGTCCATCGGATTTCAGTTCGATTGGTAGCGCTGCTGTGTTCGTCATCGCTGTCCAGGACTCCTGCGGCGCCCGATGGTACAGTATTGGGCATGGATGATTGCCCCCAGGACGAGCGGGACCCGGTGCAAGAGTCAACACTCCGACACTCGTCTAGCCCTTCACTACGCGAGCATCTCACTTCCTCACAACCATCGTCTGCGGCGGCGAGACCGTCGCCTGTTCAGGGTTGTAGTACGGATACGCCTTGCTGAGCGGCGTCCGGGCCTTGATCGGGTATTTGGACTTGATCGCGTAACGCAGCTCCAGGGAGCTGCCCGGGTCCAGCTTCTCGAGGTAGACGATGATCTGGCGGGCGGCCAGTGTGTACTTGCTGATCCGCTTCTCCTTGACGGCGCTCTCCAGCTCGTCCGTCACCACCGTGAAGCCCGGCGGGACGCCCAGGTCGATCAGCGGCATCTCGGCGATCTTGTCCGTGTTGTTCTTGATCTTCACGGTTACGTGGGCGGTGTCGTTCTGGGCAAGCGTCTTCTTGTCGTATGAAACATCGATCGAGAGTGGGCCCTTGCCTTCCCCGTCCGGCCTCACATCTGACCACGGTACGTAACAGCGGGAGGCGATCTGATATAGCAAAGAGCCATCGCCCTCGTAGGTCAGCTTCACGTCGTTTTTGTCCGCCTTGAGCTGCTCTCGCAGGTCGATCTGCCGCATGACATCGCTGTCTTCAGGGGTGATCTTGATGGTCGCTGCCTTCGCGCCGTTCGCCCAGACCGTGACCGTGCCCTTTCCGCCGCCCACGCCGTTGGAGCTGGCGAAAAGGAGGGCCTTCATCGACCAGACGGTTCCCTGAGTCGTCGACCAGGTGCCGAAGCTGTCCTTGGATTGAACCAGATATGTGAGCACCTTATTGACGAACCCGGCGTTCCGGCCCCACTTGGAAAGCCCGTAAGCGGCCAGGCCGGTCGCCTCCAGGTCCGCACTCTCTTTCTTCGCGCCGGTGAAAGTCTGGGTGTCGCCCTCCCACCAGGCGGCCTTGTCTGTGACTTTCGCCATGCCGATAAGCTGGTTCGCGACGTTCGCCGTCGTTTCGCCGTCTCGTTCGGTCTTCGTCAATAGATTCAGGATCACCGCGAGGGTATACACGTCTTTCGCCTCCCTTCGATGCTCCTTGACGTAGGCCAGGGCTTTACCGACCTCCGGCCCCTTGTATCCGCTCTCGGCGAGCGCCCACGCAATGTAGGCGGCCCTGCGCAGGGCTCCGGTCTGCCGGTTGATAATCCCCTCCGCGATGCCCTGGTTGTCCTCCGGCCACGTGCCGTCCGGCTTCTGACGCCCCGCGAGCCACTGCTGTGTCCTCAAGATAAGGGCGTGGTCGACGTCATGGACCTTCGCCATATCGCTGAATTCGAGCAGTCCATAGGCTGTCAGGACCTGATGCCCCGGCCCATCGCCGAACCAGGAGAATCCCCCACCCTTGCATTCGAAGGTAACCAGCCGCTGATATCCGACGTTGATGTACTGCTCGGCCTTCATCTGCAGCTCAGGATTGATCTTCTTCGTCGCCTTCATGTAGTCGGTCACGAGGATGTTCGGATAGGTGGTCGAGCTGGTCTGCTCGAAGCAGCCGTTCGGCATCCGCAGCATCCCGTCCAATCCCTCCATCACCTGGCTGAAAGCGCCGGGATAGAGTTTTACCCAGAGCGAATTCGCGCCGGGCACGGCGTTTCCGGGGAATGCTACGGTCTTCTCGACTTCCTTATCGAGCCGGTCGTTGATCGACCTGCGCACCACTTTCCCGTCGGGCGTAACGTCGATTGCCCGCATGATCGCGTCCGCCAGCTTGCTGCCTCGCGCCGTCACCTTGAGCGTGTGCCGGCCCAATGCGGTCACTGTGAGCGGATAGTGGACAACCTTGACCTCATTCTTGGCAATGTGGAGAGACTGCTTCGCCGTGCCCTCCAGCTTGAACCAGGGCTGGTCTTCGAGCTGAAGCGTTACGTCCTGGTCACCCGGGAGGTAGTTGTAGACGGCGACTGGAATCTCGACGCGATCGTTCTGCGTGAGCGATACCGGCAGGTCGATGTCCACGAAGAAGTCCTGGAAGACCTTGAGAGGCGCGGTCGCGCTGCCCAGCTGTCCCCGGGCGCTATTCGCCAGCATGCTCATGCGCCAGGTCGTGATGGAATCCGCGACTGGCATTTTCAGCTCGGCCCGGCCCCGGTCGTCCGTAATAATCGCGGGGTTCCAGTACATAGTCTCCGGGAAGAACTGTCGCACCCGCGGTTCGGCAGCCCCGCCCGCCTGATCCTTCTTGTTCTCACTCCGCTCACTTTTGAATTTGGCGCCTTCCGCCATTGGGGCAGCGAGCGCCATTCGGAGGACCTGGCCACCGCCGTCCTTATCTCGGAACCCGAATGCGTCCATCGCGCCGAACTCTTGCGCCTCGCCGCCCAAAAATCTACCTCCACCGCGAGGACGGCCGCCTATCCCTCCCGGCATTCCTCGCCGGCTGTATTGTTGCGCACCCAATATGTCGTCTGCCGTACCCCACTTCCCGTCAGGGCCGGCGCTGTTCAGGGCGAAGTAGCTTTCAAACGTCTTATTACCGTAAAGCTCGAACCGATACGGACGCCCCCAGGGATCGACGATGTCCTTGGGTTGGAGGTATCGTTTGTCTACGAGAGCTTGCACGCCCTCATCTGACGAGAGCGCCTGGCCGGTATCCGTCCGATATTTCTGCGCCGCTTGATACATCTTCTGCTGGGCCTGAATCATCACAGTGAAAACCTTCTCGCGCATCTCCGACCAGCGCGTAAGATAGGTGTTCGCGCGGAAGTCGAATTCCGGCGCGGCAGGCGCCGATGCCAGCAGGATCGTTGCTGCCCGCTGCCGCTGCTGCTCCGTAAACTCAGGTCCCGGGCGTCGAAGCACCAGATCGGTCGGTTTGAGGCCGTGGATCTCGTACTTCGGCTCCATAAGCTCGCGCTCGAGCGTAAAGTAGATCTTTTCGAGACCGGGCTGCAGCTCCGAAAGGGCGAAGACCGATTCGTCCACGACTGCGAGCCCGATAGCCGCGGATACCGGCTGATTGGCGGCATCGCGCACGACGAACCGAAGCATGGCATCCTGTCCGGGGCGATACTGCGGATGATCCGTGAAGACGGTGATCACCAGGTCATTGGCCGGCGAGACGACGACGGTCTTGGTGTCGCGGACGATCTGCTCGTTGGGGAGGATCTTGTATGCATGCACCTCCAGGGTCCCGACCATGTCGTTGGTCAACGGGACTCTTAAAGCGGCCTGACCATTCGTCGCGGCTTCCGCCCGTGTGAGGATCGTCTGCCTGTTGCGGATCACGTCCACGTAGATCGTGCCGGACTTCACCGAGGAGACCGCGTCCAGGTTGAGCGCTTCCCCCACTTTCGCTAGCGTCTTATCTGTCCGCAGCAGGATTCCGTCCTGCCCCTGACCGGCCTTGACCGTCAGGCTTGCCGCTGCGGTCTGGCCCTCCTTGGATTTCGCATTTACCGTAATGGTCACCGCGTCTCCCTTCGGAAGGAACGTATATGTGGCAAGGCCCAGCGAGTCGGTGACCAAACGTGCCGGCGGGGTCGCCGGGTAAGCCCCCACGGAGAGATCGGCATTTTTGAGCGGAGAGCCATCCGGGGTGGCGCAGGCAATGTAGAGCCGGTTCTCAACCCCCCGAACTACATCGCGGCTTTCCGGAACCAGCGCTATTACGATCGGATCCTTGACCACCGGCACCGTTTTGCTCTGCATCTGTTGGTGATCGGCGGTGTCCGTAACCCGGGCCTGGAATTCGGCCACGGCCTTACCTTGCTCAAAGGGCTGGCCCACAAACGAATTGGGCAATTGATACTCGAACTTGTAGGCGCCGCCTGCATCGGTCGTTCCCTGGAGCTCGGCCAGCTTGGAAACGCCGATGTCGATGGTGTTGACGGTGATGGCGACCTTGCTCGAGCTAACAGGCTTGCCGAAAAAATAGTCGGCCTGAACCGTGCCCTTAATCAACTCGCCCGGCATATAGTAGGGTTTCTCCGTCGTCACGGCGACCTTGAACTTAGGGAGCACATACCGCTCGACCCGAACCTTTTTCTCGGTTTGACCGCTCAGCAGCGAAGCGCGAAGCGTGTAAGTGCCCATGTTGACTTCATCCGCCAGATCGAAGTCCGCCCCGGCGACTCCGAACCGGGAAAGAGTCTCCTTCTTCTTGAAGACTTTGTTGCCCCGTGCGTCCTCGATCTCGAAAGTCAACGGCTGGTCGGAAATCGCGCGCCGGTTTGCCATATCGAGCGCGAGGGCGCGAAGATGTATCGTTTGAGACGGCTGGTAGACGGGCTTGTCGCACGTCAACATGATCTGCTCTGACTGCTCCAGCTGGATCCGCTGGACCACCTGGTCCTTGCCGAGAGGAGAGTCGACGTTGATACGAAGCTCGTACGGCCCTGGGGTGGACGACGGCGCGGTGAACTGTGCATCAACCGTACCGACGCTGTTAGTCCGACCCGTAAATAGTGAGGTCGTCTCGGTCGCGACCTTACCATCCGCTGCAACCGATGCTAACGACATACGGACCTGCGCGCCGACCGGCTTATCGGTCATGTGATCGCTCACGATCACGCGTAGGGCCGCCGGACCGCCGCGCAGCCACCGCGACTGCCCCAGCACCTCGGTCTCGAGCGGAGACACGTCGTATGGCCCAGGTTTCGCGATCTCTTTGGTCCGCTGACCGCGCTGGGCGGTCGCAATCAACCCACCTATTACAGCGCACGAACAGACTATGGAAGCAATTCGCAATATACGTTTCATGGAAAGACTCTCCCGGAAATTCTGATTTCAGCAGTGGATGTACCGAATGGTAAGTTGCAGGTGAGCCCCGGAGGGTTCAGTAACGATGAAAGTAGTCATTACCTGGAAGGTGAAATCACGGTCACTTCAGATTCACGAACATCCGTTCGAATCGTGGCGCACAGACTACAAAAATACGAACCGTTTATGTCAGTTCCTGCGCGATTTTGACGGCTTCACCGACGTCGGCGAGCAGCGATTCTGAAAGCTCGCCGATCTTCGAGGTTAACTTGGAGCAATCGAGAGTGGTTACGTGGTGACACAGCGCGACGCTGACTTTTGGCAGACCGCTCTCTCCCGCCGACATTCGGACCATAGTAGGCCCGCGCCCCGCCTGAAACGCCGAAGTAGAAAGAGGTACAACGATGATTGATTTCCAGTCCGGTGACTGGTTGAAGCCATCGTGGGACACTATGATCACCAGCCGCGTGCCTTGCTGCTCAGAGCCTGACCTTGGCGCGAGATTCGCCCAATAGATCTCGCCGCGTTTCATTTGGTGCGATCGCTCACATTGTAGAGATCGAGACTCTGCAGGTGCTCGACCGCAGCGGCCTCCAACTCCTCATCCAGGTCCGCCCCCGTGCGCGCATGCTTCCGTGCGTACTCGACAATGGACTCATGAACCGCCAATCGCTGTCTTTCCGCAAGCCACTGGTCGATGGCTTCCCGCGCAAGCTCGGTCGCCGGTCGCTTTGTCCGTTCCGATTCGGTTCGAAGCCGGCGATAGAGCGAATCCGGCAATGGGACGTGCAGATTCTTTGTCGCTGTTCCCGACATGGCATATCCCCTGCCAATGATTATGGCGTGAAATATGCCATTCCTTCCAACTTTTCATGCTGGTCGAGCATGTGAACGGAGAGCACCCGTGTGCCACCGCCCACAACAATCGATGACACCTTCTTCGTAGCCGCCATCCTTAACGTGGGCGGCGAATGTCGACCAAGCGCACAAATGCTCGCCGAAACGTAGGATCGAAAGCCACTTGTGACAGAAACAGTCCGGCAGCTTGATCTGCCGGCTTAACGTAGCACTGCTTCGTAGAGAGCGCGCATAAGGCGGTGGGAAATCGGCACCAGATGGGTGCTTGGGGCATCGTGCCCGGTTTCGAGGGTGCGACAGTACCAGTCGTACGCTTCAACAAGCGCGGTCACGTTCGACCGCAGAGGACGCCAGCCCAGCTCCGTCAGCGCCCGGGTGCAGTCCACGATCGAATCCTTGCCTTTGGCGCAGCAGTGGTGCCATTCCGAAAGAGGGACCATTCCTCCGAGCTCGACACCGCGAAGTATCGCACGCGCGACGGAGCCGGAGACAAATCTCAACCGCGATTTGGTACCGGCATGGGCGATGAGGGAATGCAGGTCCTCTTCAACCGATCCGAACTCCGATGCTCCAAAGTAGAAAAGGCCCTCCGCACGGGACTCTGCCAATAAGCGAATACCCGCCGCCATGTCGCGGATGTCGAGGAGCTGGCAGCGATTTCGCCCGTTACCGAGCACCGGTACAGATCTTCCATCTCGGATGGCGGCAAAAGCGAGCGAGAAGGCGCCGACGCGGTCGGAACCGATAAAGGTCTTGGGACGGACAATTGCAACGGATAGTCCCCGATCGCCGTAGCTGCGGATGATATCCTCAGCTTCAAGACGAGCTGCCCGGTAGGCGTCGAGCCGGCTCAGAGGAGCGTCCCGCAGGAAAGGATGCGCGCGGGGCTGCTGCTCAACGATGGTAGACGAAACGAGGACGAGTCGATCGACACCTCCCGCGAGCATGGCATCTCCGAGAATACGGCAGCCTTCGGCGTTTACGCGGCGTATCGCGGCGACCGGCTGTCGCGGCGAAGCGAACGCGGCGTGCACGACGCCGCCCACGCCGGTCATCGCCAAACGGAGCGCGGCGGAGTCGAGGATATCCCCCTCCGTATACTCGATCCCCTCGCCGCATGCCCACTCCGGGCGCGGCTCGCGGTCGAACAACCTCACCGGGGTTCCAGCCGCCAGGAAGTCGCGAGCCATGTGGCCGCCCAGGAACCCAGCGCCTCCGGTAATCAGGATTCTAGCGGCTTTCACAGGCTGCCTCCGTATCGCTCTGGACCGGCGAGGTGACAACGCGTGGAGGGCGTAATCGGCCGTTCATGCCTGTCCGTACCTTGCGAAGGAGTCCCCGGATTCCGACATATGCGCGTCCGCTGGGCGAGAACAGTCGGTGCATCTGCTCCGGTCGGCGGAAATAGTAACAATCGAGCCGCTCCATCAAGTGCGGATCGGTGTCCGGGCGAAGATAATCGAACACAGCGGAACAGGCCAACGAGAAATGCCGTCGGACGAGGTCGATCGTACGGTCGTCGTAGAAGCCGTATGGATATGCGAATGTCGACACGGCGCTTCCCAAGCGATCCTCAAGCGCGTTCTTGCTTCCAAGGATCTCGTTTTCCAGCGCCGGCAGATTGAGTGTACGGAGGTCCGGGTGCATCCGCGTGTGGGCGCCGCAATCCCACCCCGCAGCCCGCATCTCGGCGATCTGCGACCACTCGAGCAGCG
>ORMF011526786.1_pt1 | contig 11793 bp, 9 predicted proteins | sample 1779871 | NCBI WGS metagenome assembly ORMF01 (sample SAMEA104232316, study PRJEB22302) | groundwater metagenome | biome: forest; feature: aquifer; material: groundwater | place: USA | collected 2011-08-07 | depth 5.4 m | reverse complement strand
GTAACTAGATAGTCGATTTTGTGAAATGAAGCAACTGCCACATGCAGCGCATCGGCCATGTACTTGCGATGAAAGATACCGCGCGAGATGTAACCCTCGGCCAGGATCGCTGCTTCTTCAGTGAGCTCGACCTGCTCGAGATTGCGGATCAGATTTAGGTAAGCGGAACGATGCGGCTCAGCGACGCGCTCAAGTTCGCGTACCACCAGTGGCGAAATCACCGCGCGATATTCCGACAGCTCGTGCTCCCACCAGCGGATGGTGAGATCGCGCCGAAAGGGCTCGCCATTATCCAGGTAAGCTCCAATTACCGACGTTTCGAGGTAAGTGCTTTGCTTCATTGCTGAGGTGTCGCCGCTTCCGGTCGCGCCGTGTTTTCATTCTGCACCGTGCTGCCTTCCAGCGGCTCAAGCCGGACAATGCCCCGCTGAAAATCAAACACGACGCGAAAATATCTAAGAAAGTTTCCGCCCAGAATGCCGCTTTGCTGGAAGCCGGAAGTCTCGTTTACGGGTTCCAGGTCTAGAACTGCGGCGTCGACCTTCTCGCGCATATATGTTCCGACGATCAGTTTTGGCAGTAAGGCCATCTTTACGTTTTCAGTAATACCAGCGGCGCCGAACACTCGCATGCGGCTCTGCAGAATAAACCCCTGCGCTTCGTCGAGGCTCGCCAGCTTCTCAGACAACACCGTCGTCGTGGCGCCAGTATCAATGATGAAATTGAGCGGCTTTGCTATTCCTTCGATTGAAACTTCGCCGCTGAGAAACCCGCTTGAAGTCGTTCGCACCGGGACATCAACGCCCGGTTGCACCTCGGTCGGACCACCGCGATCGTTTTTGCCCGGCCGGTTAATCACGGTTCCGAGGTCAGCCAGTTCGCTGCTGCGTTGACGAATCAAAGTCACACGGCGGGTGCCGTAATCAACCTGGGTCACCAGGCGTCCCAACGCAGCGATACCCAAATAGCCATCCACTGGATTGCGTTCGTCAAAAAAATGTCTGATGTAAACCGGTACGTTCTCAACGCGGAGGTCGCCTACTTCGATCGAATTGACGTACCCATAAACAATTTCAAAACGACCGCCACCGCCAACCGCGCGTGCCAGGCCGCCGCGCGCCACTGCTTTGACGCCGATCTTGCGCGCCGTCTCTTCCGAAAGCACAGACATCCCCGACCCGGTGTCGAGAACGAAACGCAGGTTCCTCCCACCGTTGATGCGGACGTTGATGATGGGGCGAAAATCGACAGCGTCGAAGGGGACTACGGTGCGGTCAGCGCCGCCAAGAGAGTAGAGCGTGCCTTGGTGGCCGAGGTAGCGGAGAAAGTCAATCAGTCCGCGAATGCGCGCGCGCCGATCTTCGTCGGTGCGCGGCGCGATAACGAGAAAGCGTTCATACGCATCCGCAGCTTCCTTATATCTTTCGGATCGAGCTGCCGCCTGGCCCAGGTTGAAGACATAGTCGGGTTCGTCCGGGTCGATCCTCGTGGCGCGCCGCAAACCCGCCACACACGCGACCGTTCGATTCTCGTAGAAGTCGATCATCGCCAGGCCGGCGATCGCCATGGCTTCGTCTTCCTTGAGGCTGATGGCCGTACGAAACTCTTCGATTGAAAGGCGAAAATCTCCAGTGGCCAGAACGACAGATCCCAGCAACGCGTGCGCTCGCGCTGACAGCGGATCGATCGCGATCGCCCGCGCGGCGTGATCGAATGAATCCTGCAGCCGCCGCTGTTTCAGGAGTGTATGACTTAGTCCGAGCCGCGCGTCGAGGTCCTTATCGTCCTTTGCCAGCAAGTCCCGATAGATCTTTTCCGCCCCCTCGAAATCGCCAGCGTGCAGTGCCTTAAGGGCCCTGTTACGCGTCTTCTCGTTATCAATCGGCGCGGAGGCCACGATGGTTGCTAGCGCTAGAACGATAGCCGCTGCCGCCAATCCGCAGACAGCCAGTCGATTGAAACCCGACCTGTTCGATGAATAGTTCATCATTTGCCCTACTTCAAAATCTCGCCCGTCTTCATTGACCAAAGGACCAAATCAAGTTCGTCAAAGTCGATGCCGACTTCGTTGGAAAAGCGCTGCATGCGCGCTTCAGTTTCAAGATAACGGCTGCGCGTGGCCGGGGGTTTCGGCGAGTCAATCACGCTCAACTCAGCCAGACAGCGAACGATGTGCTTGTCCAGAATCGCATAACCCTTGAAGCCGATATTTCTAAGAAAGTGACTCGACTCTTTGTAGCCGAGGCCCTTGATGCGACGCTCGCTCGCTAGCCAGTCACGGCGCTCGACCGGGCTGTCAAAGCTCTTAAGGTGATCGCGCAACCGCATCGCACACGCAGACTTCAGATAGTCGCGCGTCGTGACGACATAGTGGGGACGGGCATTCGGAAAACGATGTGCGCCAGCGGCGACCAGCGCGCGGGTCATTGCTTTTGGTTTTCCGTTTTTCAGCAAAGGCCGCACGGCTTCGACCGATCGCAAACCCATTTTGGCTGATGCGCCGGCGGTGAAGATGCAATAAACCAACTCTTCCCACAAGCGCGCATCAGAACCAGCGCGCCAAACGTCACGAAACTCTCGCAGCCGTTTGCGAATTTCCGCGCGACGCACATTGTGCGCGAGACGCAACGCTTCAACTGTCACCGGGTCTGCATTACGACGCATGACATTTCTCAACTGAAAGAATTCTATGGGCGCGTTGCTAACCTGTCAACGAGCTTACGGACAAACAGCGCACTCGGCATCTCGACCAAATGCATCTTGCTATCTTGTCCAACGCATCAAAGCTTGGTCGTCAAGGCAACGACGCTCGAAAAGGGACTATCCTTCCGTGGTATGATGAGACCAAGGGGCGCCGCGTGGCTTGGCCTCGCGACCCGTGGTGAGATTTCATGAATATGAAGAGGGCAGTAACCGAGACAACTGGCGCAGTCGCCTCAATGCTGATGGCAACGGCCATCGTGTTCGGACAACAAGCGCCGACGTCCGTGGTGCGCCCTACTCTGAATCTCCCTGAGCCTACCGTATCGGATGCAAAGACGACTATCAGGCCCGCGTATTTGACGCAGCTTCACGGAGTGCAAGGCGTGCTGGCAGAGACGTTAGATGGAGCTACGGTTGCCGAGCAATCGGTTAGCGAGAAGTTTAATCCGGCATCTTCGATCAAGCTGGCCACGGCGTTGGCGGCGTTGAAGACCTTCGGGCCAGACCATCGTTTCCTGACTTCAGTCTGGTCCAACGGCAAAATCGATCCGGCAACGGGCACTCTGAATGGTGATTTGATTATCGCTGGACGCGACCCATCGTTTCATTACGAACACGCCGTGATGTTGGCGCGCGAACTGAACGAACTGGGAATACGCACGGTCAACGGAAGGCTGATCGTTTCGCCCGGCTTCACCTTGAACTTCGACGGCTCGACGAAGCGGTCGGGAGATCAACTGCGAGCCACGCTCGACACGAAACGTCGATCGACGGATGCGATGCAAGCGTGGACTGACGAGCGGACCCTAGTAAAAGACGCCGCCAGCCTGCGCACGGTTCCCAGCGTTGTGGTGCTTGGCGAAGTGCAGGTTGGCGCCGCGCCTCCCGCAGCATCTGCGCTGTTGACGCACAAGTCGAGCAAGTTGGTCGACATTCTCAAAGCGGTGCTTTGCTATTCGAACAATTTCATGGCTGAGCGCATTGGGGAAACAGTAGGAGGCCCGCAAGCGGTGCGAAATTTGGTGGTCCAGCGGCTGAATATCAACCCGGACGAAGTCTTTATCTCTTCGACCGCCGGGCTGGGCACGAACCACGTTACACCGCGCGCCATGATGAAGATTCTGCGTGGGCTCACTGAAGAGTTGAAGCAGGACAGACTTTCGCTTTTTGATATCTTGCCGGTAGCCGGAATCGATCCCGGAACCCTGGAAGATCGATTTACTACCGACGTTGCGCGGGGAAGCGTTGTTGCCAAGACGGGAACTCTAGCGCGTACCGATGGCGGCTCCAGCTCGCTGGTTGGGGAGATGAAGACAAAGAGCGGCCGCGTCGTGTTGTTCGTGATTTTCAACGAGCACGGAAGTGTACTTCGCTTTCGCCAGAACCAGGATGACATCGTGACCGCGATTCAGAACTCCTTCGGCGGACCCGCGCCGTTCGCGTATCGTCCAGTTGCCTTGGCAATGCGCCTGGCTGATTCAGACTATGCTGCGGCAAAAAGCCGCGGCGAATACGAGCCACGAAACCAGCAATGAACCTCGCCGTGTGACACCTTGTCAGTGTGAAATTGCCTTCCAATTCCTGTCACCAACAGTGACGCGACTCGCTAAATTCCCAAGCCCATGCATCAGAGTTCTCCAATTGTCGAAATGAATATCACTGGCACAATGCTTGCCCCAGACCCTCACGGACAGGCGTGCATTCCTGCCGTTCCTGCTTGTCTCAGGCTACGAGAATAGAAGGGCTTCTTATTACTTATTCATGAATTCCTCCGAAGCACACATCCAACTTTGCAATTCTCTAATGGCGACGGATCGCATGTGGGAAGCGACCATCGACACGCTCCCGGACGCGGTTTACATTTTCGGCGCCGATAAGCGTCTGACAAAAATTAACCGCGCCGGCGAAGCTCTGGAGCACGCGGGACGGTCGTTCCTGGCTACGCGCCGTTGCTGTGAAATGCTCTGGGGCGTCGAAGGCTCTGACTGCATGGTCGATCGGGCCATCGCCAGTGGCGACGCCGTAGAGGTTGAGCTGCCTGCGGGAAACAAGTCCTCACGGCCGCTCCTGGTACGCGTGATACCGACCAGCAAACAGCAGCACCACGACAACGCTACTGGTTGCATCGTGGTTGCTCGCGATGTTTCCGAGTTGCGTGACGCCGAGCAGGAAGCCACCAAGCAACGCGCGTTTCTTGCCAGTCTTGCCGACCTCGCGCCCAACGAAATTTATACGCTCGACAGCCAATGCCGCTTTACCTGGATGAACAAGCGCGCCGAGGTCGACAGCGGGCTGACTCCGTCGGTGATGCTGGGTCAGGAATTCAGCATCGTGGTAGCGGCCGAATCGAAAGACGAAGTGAAAGCGATGCTGCAAATCGCGCTCGGCGGCGAAGAGAAGCAGTTCGAAGTCCGTACCATGTGCACTGACGGGCGCGTGCGCTGCATGGAGGCGCACACGACACCGTTGTGGCACGATGGCGCGATTACCGGCGTCATGGTCTTTATGAGCGACATCACTGAGCGCAAGCTGTCGCAGGAGCGCGCCGCGCGATCTGATAAGCTGCGCGCGCTGGGCGAACTCGCAGCGGGAGTTGCGCACAATCTCAACAATTCCCTAACCGTGATTCAGGGACGGGCCCAGCTTCTGTTGATGCGGAGCGCCGCCGATGAAGGGAATAAGAAGAGCCTTGAAGTGATCACTCAGGCGGTCGGCGACTGCTCGCAGACTTTGCGGCGGCTGCTCGACTTTTCGCGCCGTGGCTCGACGCGCGCCTCGGCGCCGGTTGATTTGAGCGAATTGATCACCTCCAGCGTCGAGATTGCGCGGCCCAAGTGGCAAGCTGAGGCGGCGCATCGCACCGGGACCATAGAAGTCCGAGTTGACGCGCCGCGGCCGGTGATGACCATCGGAGACTCTTCAGAGTTGCGAGAGGTCGTTTTGAATTTGATCTTTAACGCTGTCGATGCGATGGCCCAGGGCGGAGTTATCGAGGTTGGCGCGCGCGCCGAAGGGCAGACCGCCCGGTTTTGGGTTGCCGACACGGGCTCTGGCATGACGGCTGAGGTGATTGCGCGCATCTTCGAGCCGTTCTACTCAACCAAGGGCGAGCGCGGCACCGGACTTGGTCTTTCCGCCTCGCACGGCATCATCGAAAACCACGGTGGCGACTTCAACGTTACCAGCGAGCCGGGCCAGGGAACTCGCTTTGAGGTGATCCTGCCGCTAAATGAAGCCACCGCCCCGTCCATCGCCAAGCCGGTTGCAGCTTCCTCAAATGGATCGAAGTCAGCACGCGTGCTCGTCGTCGAAGATGAAGCACAGATACGCACGCTCTTGAACGACGCCTTTCGCGCCGAAGGTCATCAGGTCACGGAAGCTGCTACGGGCGCCGAAGCCCTCGACCGCCTGAACAAAGGTGAATTCGATCTGATGGTTTGTGATCTCGGCTTGCCGGAATTGAGCGGTCTGCACGTTGCGCGCTGGGTGAAAGAATTTCGACCCGAGCTGCCCGTGATCATTGCCACCGGCTATGCCGAAATGATCGCCAAAGAGGATTACGAGAAAGCCCGCATCGATGAGGTGATCCGCAAACCCTACGCCGTCGCCGACGTGCTCGCGCGGGCGGATGCTGTCATCGCCGCGCAGCGCGATTCAGGTCGGGAGACAGTTCTCGTTTAATCGGTTCGTTATCATTCCAATTTTTCAAATGACGGCGACTCGCACAGTTATGTGCTAACCGCCAGAACATTTGTGCGTTCAATAAAAACTATTGACAGCGCCCCCCCCCCATTGGAGTATTGTGCCCGCGTTGTTTGAAAGCAATGGCTAACCCACGAGCCTGCACCCCCGGCAAACTCGCCCGCTAGCCTCCCTATCAACCGTCAAACCCGAAAGGCGGTGCTTCATGCGCGGAACCTCCAATCTCAATCGGTTAGCCGGTGAGCGTCTTGGTTTTCTCTTGTTCGCTGCGTTCATAGTGGCTCTCTCGTGGTCACTCCATTCAAGCGCTTCAAATTCTGATGTCAATCTCACGCGCAAGCCAGCAACATCCGATGACTCTGCGCTCTTACCTGAGCCGGTAGAGAGCCCCACGCCCTGCTGCAATGACAAGCCGCATTTGCTTGTCGGTACTTATTACAGGGTGAAGAATGGTCTCACCGCGAAGCTCTTGCTTAACAACAAGGGGCCGGACCCGCTGACTGCGAGCCCAACCTTCTTCAGCATGTCTGGTGAACGGTTCGATGCTCCGCCGGTCACCGTTGATGGTCAGTCATTCCGGATGATCGACATGTCAACGTGGATCAATGCGGCTGGTCCGCAATTCGAGGAAGGCAGCATCGAAGTATTTCATCTTGGCAAGGATCTTGTTCTCGGCGCGCAGGTCTATCTCGTTGACGAACAACACAGCCTGAGCTTCGATGAAAAACTGGTCGAGACGAAGTCTTTTAAATCATCGCGGCTGGAAGGCATCTGGTGGCTGCCATCGCAAAAGGGTCAAGTGTTGCTTGCGCTCTCAAACAACTCCGATTCCGCGATAGCCGTAACAGTGAACGCGGATGGGCACACACCCGAACGTTCGGGACAGGAACCTGTGACCCTCGCGGCGCACCAGACGCGTTTGTTGGACGTGCAGAGCGACGTGATTCATCATGCGAACGGAGCGATGTCGAGGTTCGGAAGTATTTCCCTCCAGCATTCCGGCGCGCCTGGCGCTTTGCTGGCGCGCGCGATGGTTCAGGAACCGTCGATTGGTTACTCTGTTACGGTACAGTTTTCCGATCCGAAGGCCGGCAAATCATCAGAGCTTCAAGGAGTCGGCTTGCGCCTCGGAAGTGCGGGCGGCGAGTTGCTTACGCCCGTCGTGGTCGCGCGCAATCTAGGGAACACAACGACCAGGATAACGGGACGGGTACCTTACACCGCGGCTGACGGGAGCGGCGTCGTGGTTCCACTTCCCGATCTCCAGTTGGCTTCCGGCGAAATGGCGATCATCGACGTGGCGAAAACGTTACGCGAGCATGGGACGCCAACACGTCGAGGCAATAGCTGGATTGGAGTTTGAATATTCTACCGGGCCGGGAAGCGTGATGATCTCAGCGCTGAGCGTTAGCGACAGTGGCAATCAAGTCTTTCGTGTGCCTATGTGGGATGCCTACGCTCAACGAAGCGCCACAGGCGGCTATCCGTGGCGCATCGAGGGGAACTCTTCAACGATGGTTTATATTAAGAACACGGAAGAGCAGCAGCAACACTATTACCTGCAACTAAAATATCCGGACGGCATTTATTCTCTCGGAGTCAGATCGATTGAGGCGGGACAAACCGTTAGCTACGATTTACGGAAATTGCGGGATCTGCAAGTGCCTGATGCTCAAGGACGGGTCATTCCCCTAGACGCCAGCAGCGGTCAGGTTCACTGGTCCAAAACCGGAAATGAAACTGGAATGCTCATTGGACGCTCAGAGCAAGTGGACACGGTGATGGGAATAAGCAGCAGCTACGCTTGCGTGAATTGTTGCCCGGACAACGCCGTGAATGCTCGATTAGTACCCGACTCTGCTTCCGCTGCCGTTTCAGCCAGTAGTCAGTTCGTCGCTGAATACCAACTGACTACCTGTTACGGGGCTTACAGCGATTGGCTTACACAATACGATGCCGATTGGAGCAGCAATAACGAAAGCGTGGCCTCGGTGTCAGTAGGATTAGCTCAAGCAAACGCACCTGGCACTGCTACGATCAAGGCCGAGTGGTACGCGGACCATTACCACTTTGTGAGTGACGATCCGCCGGGCGCGGGTGGAATTGAACCTATCGGAGGAACGGGCAGTTGCGAGCTAAGTAACCTTCGGGATCATCTCAGTGCGACTGCGACGTTCACAGTCGTCCAATGTGCAACTCCCAGTGGTGAATCAACAAGTGGCGTTGGCTGGGATACACTCGATCCTACACTCCACAACTATGAACAAACACTTGCTCCTTCAGGAACAAGTTTTGTTGGTCGCACGGTAACGGAACAAGATCCAGGCGGCGGCGGACCCGACACATGCCATTTCACGGATGCGGCTTGGGACCCTTACGATAAGGTTACTGGTGGCACATGGACTGTTATCACGGGTAACAAATGGCACAATGACTCTGTGGGTTACCATTCTGGAGCGGTTTCATACTACCGAAATAACGGTCGCGCTCCTTGCGGTACTACGTATCAGCAGAAGATGGTGATTAGCTGCTCGAGCGGTCCGATTCTATACGTTACAAACACATTAAGTGCTGAGATCACCGGCACTACAGTTAGCAGCACGCGCGCTGGAGACACGGCAATTAAGACTTGGCCATGAGACTCTTGCACCGTTTTCGTGTTGAGCAACCATGTTCTAAAACACTGACGTGCTAGAGAGGATAGACCTATGCTAGACATTCACAAGACATTCGACAAGAAGCCACGACGTAAATTTCAACTGTTCTTAGCCTTCGCGGCCCTCACTATCTTTTTTGTGTTGTCGTTGGCCCAAAGTAGATCGATCTCAGTCGGTTATCTGTTTCCTACAATTCGCTCGCCGCATGTTTCCTTAGACATGACCATGAAGAGCGTCGTGGCGCGAGCGAACGACGTAGAGCTAAAAAACGGCAAGACTGAAACGTTATCGGTCGATAGTGGGCGACCTTTGGCCGAGGCAATCACAATACTTGAAGTTAGGTTTGGATCGGCGATCACCTATGAAGATCCGCCATATGCCTATGCTGGCGACATAAGCGATGTTACTAACACTGTTCGACGAGACCTCGATAAGTTTAAGCCAGGTAAGGCGCCGCGGGTCCTCGTTCCGAAGGGCGGCAAATTCGATTTTATTGTTCTCGCTAACGCGGACCGAGTGCCGGACCAAGGTCGCACCTTAGAACGACTACTTCACGATTACGAGGCAACCAGCAAATCAGCACGTTTTCGCCTTGAAGCAACAGCTGACACATTTCACGTAATTCCCATCGCTGCGAGAAACGCTTTCGGTAGGCTGGAGCCCAAACGGCCGATTCTCGACGCGAAACTGACGCTTTCGGAAAAAGAACGAACCGGGTTGCAAGAGATCCGGGATTTTTGTGCTGAGGTTACAAGGGTCACTGGCGTCAAGACCGTAATGGGTACGGTGCCAACAGCATTAGCTTCATACAGACAGCGCTACGGCGTAACGAACGCTGTGGCGAGAACAACTCTTGCGGAAATTCTCCAAAGGGCGAAAGCCGGGCAGCGCCTCTCGTGGCGCCTTCTTTACGACCCTGGAATGAAGATGTACGTCCTCAATATTCATGCTGTCGAGAAGAGGTGAAGGACGATCTAATTCCTTAAAACTCGGCAGCGCGAAACCGAATTTCGACCTGCGAGCCGACAACGGATTGACCTGCCCCCAATACCGCCCACCTCATCGTACGATCTCACGATGGCCGATTTGATTTCTGCGGGACAGCGCAATGGAAGAACACGAGGCCGTTCTAGTTTAGGCTCGCGTCCATTCTCAAGCTTGACACTCTTGCGAGTGGCAGTGAATGATGAAGAGCAGAAGTCAGAGGTCGGAAATCAGAAGTCAGAGAGTGACCTGCAAGAAGAATATTGTCGACAAGACGACCCTGACCTCTGATCGCTGACTTCTGGCCTCTGCTCCAATCATGCCTGACATCCTTCTCGTCGAAGACAAAGAAAGCTTGCGCCGCGTATTGCGTTTGACGCTGGAACATGCCGGATACTCTGTCACGGAGGCCGCGGATGCGCGCGACGCGATCAGCGAAATCGGCCGCGTTCCTCATAAGGTGGTCCTCACGGATTTGCGAATGCCGAACGGAACCGGCCTAGACGTTTTGCGGGCAGCGCGCGCCGCCGACGGCGACGTGCCGGTGATCGTGATGACCGCGTACGGCTCGATTGACGAAGCCGTACAGGCGATGAAAGACGGCGCGCACGATTTCCTGCAAAAGCCGGTCGATTCGAATCATCTTCTGTTGCTGGTTGGCCGCGCGCTTGAGCAGTCGCGCTTGCGCACGGAGAACATCTTGCTGCGCGAGGAGTGGTCAAAGCGCTACGGATTTCCGCGCATCATCGGCGAGTCGGAAGCGATCAAGAGAGCGGTCGCGGAAACTCAACGTGTCGCCCAAACTGAAGCGACAGTTTTGTTGCTGGGCGAATCCGGAACCGGCAAAGAACTCTTCGCGCGCGCGGTCCATCATCTATCCAACCGCCGCGACAAGCCTTTGGTCGCAATCAACTGCGCCGCAATTCCTGAGACGCTGATTGAAAACGAGTTGTTCGGCCACGAACGCGGCGCGTTCACTGGCGCTGGCGATCGGCGGCTTGGCAAGTTCGAATTAGCTTCCGGCGGGACAGTGTTTCTCGACGAAATCGGGGAGCTGCCGCTCGCGGTGCAGGGCAAACTTCTGCGCGTCATCGAAGAGAGATACGTCGATCGCATCGGTGGCCGCGCGCCCGTGCCCGTTGACGTGCGCGTCGTCGCTGCTACGAACAAAGACTTGCGCAAGGCAGTGGAACAGGGCGAGTTTCGCGGCGATCTGTTTTTCCGGCTGGCGGTTTTCCCGATCGAGATTCCGCCTTTGCGTGATCGCGGCGAGGACGTGGTGCTGCTCGCACATCATTTTGCCGCGCAACTTGGCAAGGAGATGCGGGGCAGGGAAGCGACGCTCAGTGACACGAGTATCGCCGCGCTGCACACGCGTCGCTGGCCAGGCAACGTGCGCGAACTCGAAAACGCGATCGAACGTGCGTGTATCCTGGCCGATAGTTCGACGCTCGAGCCGCACGACCTTGGGTTGATTGCAGAGACGAGCGAGGAGCAATTGTCAGGCTTTGACGCGTCGGGAACGCTGAGCGAAGCAACCGATCGTGCGGTGCAGATTGTCGAGCGGCGCAAAATTGCCGAAGCGCTCGCGGCGCACGACGGTAACAAGTCGCGGGCGGCTGAAACGTTGGGTGTCAGTTACAAGACGCTCTTGACCAAGATCAAAGACTACAGTCTCTAAAGCCACGATGAATGACGAGCAGGACTCAGGTCCCAAGTCACAGGGCCCAGGTTCGGGCGCTCAGGG
>ORMF012392274.1_pt1 | contig 11798 bp, 10 predicted proteins | sample 1779871 | NCBI WGS metagenome assembly ORMF01 (sample SAMEA104232316, study PRJEB22302) | groundwater metagenome | biome: forest; feature: aquifer; material: groundwater | place: USA | collected 2011-08-07 | depth 5.4 m | reverse complement strand
TCCCCCGCCGGTATTTGCGTTGCACTGGCAGTAGTAGTTTGAGACCGCATCGACTACCTGCACCGGCACCTGCGATCCGCCCGGGTTGTCGAAGAAAACCGCAAATCGGCCGTTGAATTCGTGCATAAGCGCCGGGAACTGCTGCCGGCACCAGTTAAAGGGGAAATCGCTCATTTCTATTCCGTGTGACAGTTGTCACACTTAATTCACGGAATCCGCACGCCGACATCTCGAAGCGAAGAATTGATACGCCTTTCACCTACCTGAAACCGCGCCTGAAAGCGACTGCGCGGTTCCGATTTAATCGATCAGCGCGGGAACATTGTATGCGTCAAGCTTCTCCACTTGCGAGTCCGGTTTCGAGTCGGACTGCATGAATTCCTTGACGGACTGTACGTGGCCGCCCGGAATGGCGCAACACCTCGTAAACAAAATGGCGCAGGACTCCTGGGCTGGGTTCCCCAAACATCGCGAACGGGGTAAAGTGATCGAGGCAAAACCTTGCCTCTCTCAATTTGCATTTTCCGTTTTGCATTTTAGCTTGCCGGAGCAGTGACATGGAACTGGGACTCGAAGGCCGGGTGGCGATGGTGGCCGCCGCGAGCAAGGGGATCGGGAAGGCCGTTGCGCTCGGACTGGCTGACGAGGGATGCCGCGTATCTATCTGCGGCCGCACGCCGGAGACGCTGGAGGAAGCGCAGAGCGACCTGAGGGCCTACATCGGTCCCCAGGACATACAGGCGGTCGTGGCCGACGTGTCCAAGACAGAGGACCTGGAGGAGTGGTACCGGCGAGTGATCGAGCGGTTCCACACGGTGGACGTCCTTGTCACCAACACAGGCGGGCCGCCGGCCGCGAAATTCATGGACCTGACGGACGAGCAGTGGGAGTCCGGAGTTCAATCGACTCTTATGAACGTCGTCCGCCTCTGCAGGATCGCCATTCCGACCATGCAAGAGAAGGGCTGGGGCAGAATTATCCACATTACCTCCCTGGTCGCGAAGCAGCCATCCGATGACCTTACGATATCGACCACCCTCCGCACCGGCCTTTCGGCGCTCACCCGCACAATGGCAAACCAGTTCGGTCCTTCCGGAATCCTAGTGAATGCCGTCCTGCCAGGGAACACGCTCACCGACCGGCAAACCCACCTTGCCGAAGTGCGCGCGAAAGCGCAGGGATTGACTCCGGAAGAGATCATGGAACGAGCGGCGGCCGCGATTCCGCTTAGGAGAATGGCGGAGGCGCGCGAAATAGCCGACACCGTCGTCTATCTGGCCTCCGAACGGGCATCATATATTACCGGCGTGTCGTTGCTGGTGGATGGGGGCGTGTGCCAGTCGCCAATTTAGGGCGTCGGCTCGTGCTCGTGATCGTACTCGTAATCGGTTGTTGACCAATATCGAGTACGAATACGATCACGAGTACGATCACGATTGGAGGAAACGAAATGGAACTCGGCATGATCGGCCTCGGCCGGATGGGCGCAAATATGACCCAGCGTCTGTTGGAGGGCGGACATTCGGTCGTGGTCTTCGATCGCAACCCGGCGGCCGTTCAGGATTCGGTCAACATCGGGGCCGTCGGGGCAACTTCGGTTTCAGACCTTGTAAGCAAGCTGTCCGCGCCCAAAGCCGTCTGGATGATGATCCCGGCGGGCGCCCCGGTCGAGTCGACGATCGCCGAGCTAATTCCGCTCATGCGGCGGGGCGACATCCTGATTGACGGCGGGAACTCCAATTTCCACGACACCAAGAGGCGCGCGGCAGAGGTGACGCAAAAGGGCCTGCACTATCTCGATGCCGGCACGTCCGGCGGTGTCTGGGGACTTAAGAACGGTTACTGCCTTATGGTTGGGGGCCCGCGAGAGGCGTACGATTACATCGAGCCGATGCTCAAAACGCTCGCGCCACCCGACGGATGCGCCTATGTCGGACCCGCCGGCGCGGGGCATTTCGCCAAAATGGTGCACAACGGCATCGAATACGGAATGCTGCAGGCTTATGGCGAGGGATTCGAGATTCTCCACGCATCGGAATATAGCTTTGACCTGCACCAGCTCTCCCAACTCTGGAACCAGGGGAGCGTGGTCCGGTCTTGGCTTCTCGAATTGGCCGAGCGCGCCTTTGAGAAGGAGGCCGACCTCACGAGCATCAAGGGATGGGTGGAAGACAGCGGCGAAGGCCGATGGACGGTGCTGGAGGCTATCGAAAAGAACGTGCCGGCCCCCGTGCTTACCCTTTCTCTGCTCGCACGGTTCGTATCGCGACAGGACGAATCGTTCTCCGCCAAGGTGATTGCCGCGCTCCGGAACGAGTTCGGCGGGCACGCCGTCAAACATGAGTGATCGAGTGATGGAGTGACATCCCATGCCGAATAACCGTTCTCGGTCTCCCGCCCCGGTGACCGGCCATGTCGTCAAATCTGCTTCCGAATCGCCGGTCTTGGTTCGGCCCGAGGATTCGTGCGTCTTCGTGATCTTCGGCGCAAGCGGCGACCTGACCGGGCGCAAACTCATTCCGGCCCTCTACAACCTGCACTGCCAGAACCTCCTCCCGCCTGGATTCGCCGTTCTCGGCTATGCGATCACGGAGTGGAATGAAACTGAGTTTCGCTCCGAAATGCGAAAGTGGGTATCTAAGTCGGACGAAGTGGCCGCATTTAGCGCCCCAAAGTGGTCTACGTTCGAACCAAAGCTCCACTATCTGTTCGGCGATTTCGAACACGCCGACGGCTATAAGAAACTCGCGGAACGCTTACCCGTTCTCGATCAGGAATCTGGCTGCAGCGGCAATCGCCTGTACTATCTCGCCACTTCGCCCGATTTCTTCGGGGTTATCGTCCGTAACCTCGAAAAGTACCAGCTTATCGATCACACGGCCTCGGGCCCGGGATGGAAGCGGGTCGTCATCGAAAAACCGTTCGGACACGATCTGGCGAGCGCTCAGCAGCTGAACCGGTCGATCCACCACGTCATCCATGAAAACCAGATATATCGGATCGACCACTATCTGGGCAAAGAGACTGTCCAAAATATTATCGCTTTCCGCTTCGCCAATTCCATCATCGAACCCATCTGGAATCGATACTACATCGACCACGTTCAGATCACCGCCGCCGAATCGTTGGGCGTCGAGCATCGGGGCAAGTACTACGACCAGGCGGGCTGCTTGCGTGACATGTTCCAGAACCATTTATTCCAGCTCCTCTCCCTTGTCGCCATGGAGCCGCCCGTGCGGTGCGACGGCCAGTCCCTTCGGGACCACAAAGCGGACGTGCTTAAAGCAATCATTCCTATCGATCCCATGCAGCTCGGAGACGTGGCGATCCGCGGTCAGTACGGGCCGGGTAATGTCGACGGCGAAGATGCACCGGGCTATCGGCAGGAGCTCGAAAGAGACAAGATTTCCACGAATTCCGGCACGGAGACCTTCGCCGCCTTGAAGCTGTTGATCGACAATTGGCGATGGGCCGACGTGCCGTTTTACATCCGATCCGGCAAACGGCTGCCGAAGAAGCTCACAGAGATCGTGATCCAATTCAAACGGGTTCCGCACATGTTCTTCCAGTTATCACCGGAGGATGAGATCGAGCCGAATATGCTTACCATCCGCATACAGCCGAACGAAGGCATCTCGCTCAAACTGGCCGCCAAGGCGCCCGGACCGGAGATGCGTATCAATCAGGTCCATATGGACTTCTCATACGGCGTTGAGTTCGGTGACAAACCGGCAACCGCCTACGAGACCCTGCTCCTGGATGCCATGAAGGGTGACGCCACTCTATTCAATCGCGCAGATGCGGTCGAGCTGGCGTGGGAAGTCCTCGAACCTATTCTTGACACCTGGGAGGCGACGAAACAGTTCGCGCGCTTTCCGAACTACGCCGCAGGGACCTGGGGCCCGCCGGAGGCCGAGGCTCTGCTGGCGAGGGATGGCCGGGCGTGGAAGAACGAGTGAGTTGCGGCTATGGACCGCAAGCGAGGCCGAATGGTGCGAAAACAGTTGACGCGAACTGAGCTCGAACGAGAGCCCTATCTTGCGTGGAACGGAATGTTGGAAGTTCTCGGAACAGATTACTCTGATCTCATGCCGATCCAACAGGTTGCATGGTTGGCGCTATCGTACGACGGCTCCGTACAGAATGGTGGCCATCTGCAATACTTCGAGAATTGCGGGACTGAGCATCTCAAAGAGACTATGACTGTCCTCAAGACGATCGGCGCTCATTGTCAGCATGACGTCCTCGCCGCGGCTGCTAAGCGGCGGTTTGCGCGGCCGAGGTTCGCAATCCGAACGGTCCGGCAGTATGTTGCGATTGCCCGAAGACGCGAGTATGAAGACGAGGACAATCGATATTATGCCTGCCGACCGGAGATTTGCACGGCGCTGCTCGAAAAGTACCTTGCCGCGCATTTTGATGAGTTCATCGAGATCATCGAGGACTGATCGGTTTATGGGAATTGAAACAGGACTGTCTCGCTTGGTTCGCGAGGGATAGGGAAATCGCGTTCGGTGCTCCGAAGTTCAATACCGTGAAGACAATCTGGACGCTGTCTGTCCTCGTTTCTCTCTCCTTGGGATTCTGTGATTCCCGCGTTATGGGAAGGCAACAGTCGCAATCGAGCCGCTGCATCCTGCGGAAAATTCCATTTGAAGGGGGCCGCCTGCTCCTCACCTGCGACCGCATCCGCGACGGCCACCCCTGGGGCGGGTTGGTCTACTACGTTCCGAAGAACGGAAAGCCGCGCAAGCTGAGCCTTCATCCCATGTACAACTTCTGGGACATCCAGAGTGGGGATGTGGATGGCGATGGAAAGCCGGAGATCGCCCTCTGCACGTGGAGCAAGACCCGGATCGTTCCCATTTACGCCCGCCGATACTTCGTCTACGGCTGGGACGGCCATGACGTCTATCCGCGCTGGCGAGGCTCCCGGTTGAGCAAGCCATATGTCCAGGCGCGTCTGGTAAACCTACAAGGCGAAAAAGGAATGATACTCCTCGCCGTGGAAATCACTCGCAATGGACGCAAATGCCTCACAGCCTATCGGTGGAACGATTTCGGCTTCACCGGCCTGGCAGGCGGCGACGAACACGAATTTATAACCCTCGTCCCCAATTCCGACAACAAACCATGGGTCCGAATGAAGGACAGCGGTAAACCCGCAAGTCTCTACGCTGTCCAAATCGAAAACGATCGGATTACGCTCACCCGTCATTTACACCCAGCATCTAACGAATTACGCATTACGACTCACAACTTGCGCATCACAACTCACGCACCACGAAGGAGCGAATCAAAATGAAACGGCGGTGTCTGTTGGTACCAGTCTTACTGCTGGCGGCCCTTGCGGGCTGTCCCGGCAAGGAGCAGAAAACCGCTCCGACGGCGCCCGCCCCGCCCCCGCCGGTCGAGACGACGACTAAGCCCGTCGAGGAAGCGATCACGCCGACCGGTTATAAGCGCGACGCCTCAAATCCATTCCAGGCTGACGCCTACGCCGAGCCTGAGTTCAAGGCAGATGTCCCCGATTTCAAGGTAGATCCGAACTTCTCGAACGTGGGTAACTGGAAGAAATTCGCGGCACAGTTCAATGCGACTCAGAAGGAGCTTCTTCAGAAGAACCTGTTTCTGGTCCTGCCGGCCGACCGTAAGCAAATGGCCTTCATCTATGAGGAAAACGGCTACCGGAAGAATCTGAAAGACCAGGAGACGCCCAATTTCATCACGACCGACTCCGTTCTTCACACGTTCCATGCGTTCTACGACTTCCTGCTGCGGTCGGTGGAGAACGGCAAGCTGTATGACGACGCCGCGCTGATGACGAAGACTCTGATCGAGGACTCGCTCGGGCAGCATAGCGGGGAATCGACCCCCGAGATGAAGCTGGCGGCCGTCAAGAACATCGCCTTCCTGCTTGTGCCTGCGGATGCTCTCGGCGTGAAAACGAGCGGCCTGCCAATCCCTGAGGAGGCGCGGACGCTGGCTTCGGCTGAAAGCAAACTCATTCAGGCCCATCAAGGGAAATCCAAATCGCCGATCCTGGACAGCGACATGGACTATTCGATGTTCGTGCCGAGGGGGCACTACACAAGGAGCGAGCGGCTCAAACGGTTCTTTGTTGCCATGATCTGGTACGGGACCGCGCCGCTGCAGGTGCGGGACAATGACGGCAAAGCCAAGCCGGATCAGATCCGCCAGGCCTATCTCCTAGGCAAGCTTCTCTTGGTATCTCCCGATGACAAGCGGCCAAAAGCCCCTGGTACGCTCTGGCGCAATATCTACGAGCCGACGGCATTCATGGTCGGCGCCGCCGATCAGATGAACCCGACGCTGTTCCTGCAAGCGGTGGACGCTGTGACCGGCGCCGGAAGCGGTAGTCAGACCAGTCGGACAAGTTCGACCAGTCCGACCGGGGCAGCTGGTCTTGATCTCACCGACCAGGCCACACTGGACAAGATCGCCGAGGAGGCCGCCAAAAAGAACCCGGCCCAAATTGTGAACGGCGCCCGACCGAAAGAGGTGACCGTCAAACTGATGGACCAGCGGTTCGTCGTGGACAGCTACATCCTGCAGCAGCTCGTCTATCCATCCGTCGGCACGAGGACGAAGGGTCGGACCTGGCCCTTTGGGCTCGACCTTGCAGCCGCGCTGGGAAGCGACCGCGCGCTGGAGATCCTCAAGACCGAATACAAGCAGGACGAATTCGAGAATTACGGCAAGCAAATGGACGCGATGCGAGCATACGTCAAAGCCGTACCGCCAGACCAATGGCAGGAAAACGTATACTGGGGCTGGATCGATCTGCTCCGGCACGTGGTCGACGTCAAAGGCAAGGGCTATCCGTCCTTCATGCAGACCGAGGCCTGGGCGGATAAGTCGCTCAATGCGGCTCTGGCGAACTGGGCGGAACTTCGCCACTACACAATCCTGTACACGCACCAAGTCGTCGCCGAGGCCGGAGGTGGTGATGAGGAAGAACCAAACCCTCCGCCTCGCGGTTATGTCGAACCGGACATCAAGACCTACGGCCGTCTGCTTTTCCTCAATAAGCAGCTATGGAAAGGACTGAAGAGCCGGGACCTCGTTAGTGAAAGATTGGACGCGAAGCTGAAGGATTTTGACAAGCTTCTCACTTTCCTCGTCACCGCGTCCAGGAAGGAGCTCGCGAATCAGCCTTTCACCAAGGCCGAAGAGGAGGAGATCCACACTTACGGCGACACAATGAGCTACCTGAATACGTTCATGTTGGAGGACAAGACCGGCAAAGCCGGAGCAAACTGGAGCGAGATTTCCAGCGACTCCGACCGCGACATGGCCGTGGTGGCCGACGTGTCCACGAACAATGACGCTGGAGAAGCGTTGGAGGAGGGGGTAGGACATGCAAACGCCATCTACGCCATCTTCCCCGCGCGGGGCAAGCTCTGGCTTGGCAGAGGGGCCGTCTTCAGCTACTACGAATTCCATCATCCCATGAACGACCGCCTGACCGACGAAAAATGGCAGCAGATGATCACTACTTCCAAGGCGCCGCCTCCCCCAGTCTGGACCAAATCGTTCGTTGTTAAGGGGAAGGACAAGGAACGGTAGCCACGGGAATGGAGTGGTGGAGTGGTGGAGTGGTGGAGTGGTGGAGTGATGGATTGTCCGGCCGCAGATTGAAGCCGTCAGCCAAAGTGCGTTGTATTGCATTTCTCCAATACTTCATCACTCCAATACCCTTCATCCTGTTAAGCCCTGCGCGGGCGGACGTCACCCTCGTCGCCGTCGGCGACGTAATGATGGCGCGGGGGGTTGAGAGGATCTGTCGAACGAAGGGATGGGACTATCCCTTCGCCTCCACTCGAGCAGTCCTGAATGGCGCCGACATCACATTCGGCAATCTAGAGTGCTCGATCTCCCGTCGGGGCATCAAGGCGGATCGAATGTTCGCGCTCCGCGCCGATCCGGCGTGCTTACCCGCGCTCAAACGGGCCGGCTTCAGCGTGATGTCCGTCGCGAACAACCACACGATGGACTATGGGCGCGACGCATTCTCCGACACGTTGGACGGGCTAGTATTGAATAAGATCGTACCGGTCGGCGGCGGAAAGACCTACGCGGAAGCGACCGCGGGGATCGTCATCCAAAAGAACGGCCTACGCATCGGTATCGTTGGATTCTCGGCGTTTCCCGGCGCTGCCGGAACCCTCTCACCCAACAAGCCCAGCATGGCGGTCATGAGCGACGAACACCTCACCGCGTCGATCAAGGCGCTCAAGAAGAAGTGTGACATAGTTGTGGTCTCATGCCATTGGGGCATCGAAGGCGAGCGAAGTCACTCAAAGATGCAGGAACGTCTCGCGCATCGAGTCATCGATGCCGGCGCAATCCTGGTACTGGGCCACCATCCACATGTCCCTCAGGAAAGCGAGACTTATCGGGGCGGTGTGATCGTCTATAGTCTGGGCAACTTCGTGTTTGACGAAAAGACCCACAGCGGTCCGAGTGGTCTATTCTTTCGCTGCAGGCTGTCCAAGAATGGTGTAACTCCAATCTCAAAAATGCCGGTCAAGATCGAGCGTTGTCAGCCAAGGCTGCTCAACTGACCGAGTAAGTCAGCTTCCCCCGGCCAGCCGGATCACATGGTAAACCAGGGCAGCAACGCCTGCCGCCGCGGGCAATGTGAGGATCCAGGCCATGACCATGCTCTTCGCAACACCCCACCGAACGGCCGACAGCCTCTTGGATGCACCAACGCCGAAAATGCTACCCGAGATCGTATGTGTCGTGCTGACCGGCATGCCGTAGTGACTCGCAGCGAAGATGACGAGGCTTGCCGAAGTCTCCGCCGCAAAACCATGGACCGGTTGCAGCCGGATTATCCGGTGGCCCATGGTCTTGATGATTCTGTAACCGCCCGCTGACGTACCGAGGGCCATCATCGCCGCGCATGAGAACTTCACCCAGGTCGGTACGTCCGGAGTCTTGATAACGTGGTTGGCGAGGAGCGCCATCGTGATGATGCCCATGCTCTTCTGCGCGTCGTTCAATCCGTGTGTGAATGCCATTGCGCCGGCGGAAACCACTTGCAGGCGTCGAAACCACCCATTCACTCGGCCGGGATGGGACCGCCGAAATACCGTGAAAATAATCAGCATGATTGCGAAACCGCACAAGAATCCGGCGAGAGGTGAAGCGACAAGTGGGAAGAGGACCTTGCCCTGCAGTCCTCCCATCTTCGGAGCGGACCAGATCACGACGTCCCATCCGCGATGGTGAGCGACGGCAGCGCCCACGAGCCCGCCGATGAGCGCGTGCGACGAGCTGCTGGGTATACCATATTTCCAGGTGATGAGGTTCCACACGATGGCCCCGATCACCGCGGAGAGGATCACCTGCTGCGTCGCGTCTTTGGGATTGACCAGTCCCTTCGCGATTGTCTTGGCGACTTCAGAAAACATGAGCGCACCCAGAAAATTGAGCGCCGCAGCCATCAGAATGGCGGTACGAGGCGACAAGACCCGCGTTGAAACGACTGTTGCAATGGCATTCGCGGTGTCGTGGAACCCGTTGATGTAATCGAATACGAGGGCGGTGATGACGACGACGATCAGCAGGATGGATACGTCAGGCATACTTCACGACCACACTTTCGATGACGTTGGCAACGTCTTCGCATTTGTCCACAGCGATTTCCACCCGGTCGTAGATTTCCTTCCATTTCATCACCATGAGAGGGTCGGGATCGGGGGCGTTGAACAGGTCGGCGAGCGCCTTGCGGAACAGATTGTCGCTCTCGTTCTCCAGCTCGTGGATCCGTACGAAAACGCTGTGCATGGCATCTCGCGGACGACCGTGACGAAGTTGGGCAACGGCGTGGCTGGTCACCTTCGTGATTTCAACGAGGATGCTGACCAAGGGCTCGAGGTCGGGGCGGGGAGTCGTTAGCCGGTATAGGGCCAAACGGCCCGTGGCGGCCTCGATAAAGTCAGTGATATCGTCCAATCCGCTCGAGAGATCGTGAAGGTCTTCCTTGTCGAGTGGCGTCACGAACGTGCGGTCGGTCTTGTTTGAGAGCTGATGGGTCAGTTCATCCGCTTCGTGCTCGATATCCTCAATTTTCTTGACATATTCGTCCATCCGCTCGAAGTTCTGCGTAAGCGCATGGAATTCGAGGGCTGCCTGGTGCGCGGACTCGGCCTGCGCTTCAAGCAGATTGTAGAATGTGAGATCGCGTCCGAATAGGGGCACGGGAATCCTCCGGGGATGAGTAAGCGGATGCAATGAACCGCACAGATTATACCTGTCTGCCCCGGCGCTGAAGTGCGCTGGCACGCGACATTGTTAAGGGCGGATTAACGAATTGTTAAGCAAGTGGTTCCTTCCGAAATGAACGAGCGGCTGAGCGGTGATCCGGGGCACAAAAATAGAGGACAGGGGGATTATCCCTGCCCTCATCCTACTGAATTGTCTACGGGGGAGATCATGCGAGAGCCTCCTCCCGTTCCTTCGCCGAGTCCACCCGCACCATTCGCAGCTTCAGCGGCCGTATCTTGCTTGTCGCTGAGTCGTGGTCTCCAGACCGCGACTTTTCGTTGGACGGTATTCGTATATAAGTGGACCGTGGAGACCGGCGGTTCGGCGCACACTCCGCGCCGCCCCAGAACCCGGACTCGTTGAGCCAGCTTTCCAGCTCGAGTTCGTCAACCAGCATGGGCCTTCTCCTTTCCTGGGACGGCGGGTTCGACTGCATCGTTTCCTCCACCGGTTTCTCCCAAAGTGACTATGTCCATCAAGAGATAAGTGCTTCGTGAATTAGTTCACAGTCACGTGAGATAGGATCGGGCCACATATTCGATTGTCACGGAAATAGACGTGCAGCCTGCCTGTTTGGTTACGCGTTTTTGCGAGGATTTATTCCGATTCATCCCCTGCTGAGCGAGGATTGCTTCATCGGCGAGTATCCAATTCGATATTCTTCGCATTGCGTTTCATCGGTTCCGGAGCCACTGAACGAACGCTGGATCGTCCAATCTCACGGTCGGCAGCTGCTTACGCTTCACGAACTTGGGATCGTTTGGATCGGCAGTGGCTTCCGGCTTGAATACTCTGGGATCGACCGGAATGTGGGTGTATGGGCGGAAGTCGGGCTTATCGGTAAACATGTCTCGGAGATCGGTCGACAGGGCGTCGAACATGTTGTTTGGGCCGAGGCCGAAGATCGAGTAGATCGTCTTTATGATGCTCATGATGCTCGTGTGATCGTGACTGATATAGCCCCGTTTTGCGAACGGACCGGCGGCCAGCACGAACGAGCGGTGGCGGTCGACGTGATCGTTATCCCCGCCGGAGTCGTCCTCCGTGATGAAAACGGCCATCTGCTTCCACTCGGGCATCTTGCTCAGGTCCTCCAGCCGCCTGCCCGTCGCCAGGTCGTTGTCGGCCATATAGCTGCAGACGTAGGGATATCCGGTCGTCGGTCTTGGCCGGGTTCCGTGGTCGTTGCAAAGTGTGATGTTGATAAACCGAGGGATCGGCCTTCCCTTCCTGCGGTAGTTCTTCTCCAGGTCCTCCTTGAACCATTCGACCCGCGCGATGTCCGGGATGTTCGTGTTGAAGATCGGGAAATCCCAGCAGGTATTGTCGAAGAGAACCTTCGGCATGGGATGGTTGACCACGTTATATGTTCCGCTCTTCCACGTCCCTTCGCCCTCGTCGGTACCTGGAAACTCGAATCCCTCCCCATAGTTCCGAAATGTCACCCCGCCACGGTCGAGGTGCTCCCACAGCGAGCCGTTCTCCAGATAGTCCTCCGG
>ORMF011618064.1_pt1 | contig 11798 bp, 14 predicted proteins | sample 1779871 | NCBI WGS metagenome assembly ORMF01 (sample SAMEA104232316, study PRJEB22302) | groundwater metagenome | biome: forest; feature: aquifer; material: groundwater | place: USA | collected 2011-08-07 | depth 5.4 m | reverse complement strand
CCCTCGAAACCAGAAAAACAATGCTGTTTTTGAATCCCATTGGCCACCAACCAATGCAAAACCACAAGGGCCCGTAACTCAGCTTGGCAGAGTATCTGGCTTTTAACCAGAGAGTCGGGGGTCCAAATCCCCCCGGGCCCGCTCTAAGCAAAAGCGATGGAGCTGCCGCCCACATCGCCAACCTGATTTGCTATCCCGTCTTTTTTTTGGACACCATTATTGGGATATATACGAAGAACGAAATGATTCAATGCTCGTCCTCCTCGACACCAACTTCATCGTGGCCTGCATACAAAACAAGGTCGACCTCCGGGAACAATTGGAACGCCAAGGGCCATCCGTGAAATTAAACGTGTTGGGCCGCGTCATCGAAGAAATCGCTTTTCTGCCGTTGAAAGAAAAGAAACTGGCCCAGCTTTTTTTGGATTCGTACAAGCCGGAATTGGTGCCGGCCGTGGGCGTGACGGACGACCAGCTCATATCGCACGCCAAAAAGTCAGGATCGGCCGTTGCGACGCTGGATTCGGGCCTCAAAAAAAGGTTAAAAAAGGAAGGGGTCCCCATTATTACCCTGGCTCGTAACCGAGTCGTCTTCTCTGAAGATTCCGACGCTTAGTCGGGGGATGGTTTTTACCCACATGGTTTACAAGGTACTCACGTTCAAGGAAAGCGTCCGAATCCCGCCGAATTTGTTCAGCATGAACCTCAACAAGGCGGCATTGGAAATCCTGCGCGAACAGCACGAACGCACCGTCAACAAGGACTACGGCATCATCGTGTGCCTGCAAAGCGCGAAAGTGCAGTCCGAAGGCCGCGTCCTGCAAGGCGACGGCGCGGCGTACTTCGACGTTGAGTTCGACGCGTTGTCGTTCATCCCCGAAGTCAGCGAAATCGTGGAAGGCGAAGTCACCGAAATCGTCGAGTTCGGCGCTTTTGTGCGTTTGGGCCCCATCGACGGCTTGGTCCACGTCTCGCAAGTGGCGAATGACTTTTTCAGCTATGATAAAAAAACGCAGAGCCTGGTCGGCCGCGAATCCAAACGCGCCATCAAGAAAGGCGACATGGTCAAAGCCAAAGTCGCCACCGTTTCGCTCAAAGACACTATCCCAAACAGCAAAATCGCGCTGACGATGCGGCCCGAAGGCATGGGCAAGAAAAAAGCAGGAACTCATAAAGGAGCCAGGGGATAAGACATGGCCGCTGACAAAGCCTGCACCAAATGCCGCGCCATGGTCGACGGCCACACCTGTGCCGTGTGCGGCGGAACCGACTTGACCAAATCGTGGGAAGGCCAGATTTTTATCTACAATTACGAGACGTCGGAAGTGGCCAAAGCCATCCACGCCCCGGCCAACGGCCGTTATGCGCTCAAAATCAAGTAAAAAACCGTAATCATCCATCCTGACCAAAAAAAATGGAAGAAAACAAAAAAAACCGATAAGAAAAAACATTCATCAAACGCAGGTGCAACACCGAAATGGAAATGACCGTCAAATCCGAAAAAGACAACCCCTTGTTCGACCGCAAAGAAGTCATCGTCCAGCTGGACCCCGTCCAGACCACGCCGTCCCGAAAAGACGTGCTGGAGGCGTTGGCCAAGAAGTTCGGCCACAAGGAAACCATCGTCATCGACAAGATTACGCACCACTTCGGACGCAAAAACGTCCAAGTCAGCGCCAAAATCTACTCCAAAGTGGAGACTATGAAAGAAACCGAGCCAGGCTTCAAACTGGCCCGCACCGAGGGACGAAAGAATGGCGGAAAAGCAAAAGACCAAAAAGCATAAGCCGTACGCGCCCGGCAAGAATTGTCCCAAGTGCGGCCCCGGATTCCGACTGGCCGAGCACAAGAACCGACGCTCGTGCGGCAAATGCAGCTACATGGAAACCAAATCGGCCGAACCGTCCAAAGCCTGATACGAATCCGACCGACGCGGTTTTGACCCTCTCTTTCGCACCCGTAGCGCCCGCGGTACGCAAAAACGCTTGAATGGCCAACGCCGCTTTAAAAATCGACTGCAAATAACCAAAACCCTCCAAAAAACATTTATGTAATAAGTGTAAAACAATCCGTACCGAAGTATTTTAAAATAAAACCTATTGCATAGTTTGGCAATCAGCAAACCGGCCAGTCCATACTGGAGAGCAGGTGAAGAACCCCCATGAAGAAACGCACCACCGCCAAAGTGTTAGCCTTGACCACGGAGGTCTTGCGCAACCGCACCATCGCGTCCAAAATCGTCATGGACGCCGCCGACACGCTGTCCAGCGGAGGCTTAGTCATCATGCCCACGGAAACCGTGTACAGCATCGCGGTGGATGCTACAAACGACGACGCCGTTCGCCGCGTGTTCGAAGCCAAACAACGCCCGCTTGAGCGCAGCATGCCCATCATGGTGTCCGACCGTTACATGATTGAAGAATACGCGGAATTGTCGCCCTTGGCGCGCCACTTGATGCACTGCTTCATGCCCGGACCCCTCTCGCTTATCGTGCCGCTTAAAACCGACGCCAAACTGGCACCCAGCATTACAAGCGGTCCCGGCGTGTCGTTCCGCATCCCCGGCAACGACTTCGCGCGCGCCATCGTCGCAGAACTGGGAAAACCCGTCACCACCACGTCGGCCAACATCTCCGGCGAAGGGCACCTGCACGCGGCGGACGAAGTGCGCGCCACGTTCATGGAAAAAGTCGACATGATTCTAGACCAAGGCAACTTGGCGCCAGTGCAGCCCTCGACCATCGTGGACTTGACGTGCGTGCAGCCGAAAATCGTTCGGCAAGGCCCGGTGAGCGACGAGGAAATATATCGCGCCATCGCCGAATTCAAGGCCAAAGTCATCGTGGCGACGGTCTGAAGCCGAAAAGCCGTCCGACCGGGTGGCTGACTTTTTCTTTTGTTTTCAAGCACAGAGCCGGCGGTAGGCCCAACAGGAGTAAACTCGTTCGGGCGATTAAACCGGTTCAACCAAAGACGATGGCGAAACCGTCGACACAGAGGTATTAACGGATGCTGAAGCGTCAGCCGGTGCATCGACCAAAACTTCACGGCGCTCCAACGATGCGACCACTTCCGAATTAGGCTGCGTAATCAAAACCCCGACGAACAAATGATCCTGGACTCCGACTTTGACCGTCAGATTCACCGAATCACCTACCACCAAACCCGGAGACACAGCCGCTGCCGAACCGGAAAAGCCCTGATTACGGAAATAATCATCCACATGACGGCTCGGCAAATCCACTGCCCCCGATGACGTGTTGAACGCCAACAAGTCAGGCAACTGCACAACGGCCAGACGGACAAAAGGCGCGTAACAGGTATTTACCACGAACGATTCAATGGGACCAACCGAAGCATACGGCGCAAGTTCCACCCACATCGAGCCCTGGGAGTCAAACGACACGGCCCGCACCCCCGGCAAACGTTTAACCTCCAGTTCCACACCGCTCGAGCGAGGACATTGCGCAAAAGCCAAAGGCGTGAAGTCTAAAATCTTCGCCGAAACGTCAGTCGAACCGGAAAAGGAGGAGGGCTGACCGGGAGTCAAAACGGTTGAACCAAATCCTGAAAAGGCATTGGATTCCAACACGTCCGACGAATTAGTCAAACCCCGGTGATCCAACGACGCTCGCATATCATCCAGGGGTTGAAAAAGACCGACCAACTTGAACGAATGATCCGCAACGACTACCACGACCGTCGCATTGACTCGGTCGCCCGGCGCATAAACCGGCGACAGTGCAGCCTGTGAAGCGGAATTCTTCGCCTGGAAATAAGCATCTAGATCCCGCCCTGACACGCGTACAGGTCCGGAAGAAGTGTTCAGAAACAAATCGGCCGGAAACTGGACCGTAGCCATGCGGTAAAGGGGTTGCCCGCAATGATACAGCACGAACGACTCCAGGGGCCCCACGGAAAAATCGGGCGCGAATTTGATTCCCAAATAGGATGAAGAATCAAACAAGGCGCTCTCGACGCCGGGCAAAGACTTGACTATAACGTCCGCCCCCGAGGCAGGATTGCACCCCACTACAGCAAAAGGCATCAACTGCAAAACCTTTACGGGGACCGTAACGGAGCCGACAAAATCAGGAAATGGCGCAGGGACCGATTTGACCGCAGTTCCGGAAATGTAGACGCCGCCGAAGACAACCACTGAAAGAATGAGCGCCAAGCCCGCATCCCATAAAACCTGCGACCAGTCTTTGACCACCACATCCTCACCAGCATAAGCATACGCGGCATAGCCGGCGACCACGGAAACAAAAATCCAATAATACCCAATCCAGGAACTTCCAGAAAACGCATTGGCAATCACGCCAGCCAGACATTCAAACGCAAAGCCGACAACCAACGCAATATTCCGGCGACGCTCATCCTTTCCAAACAAAATCAGTACGAAGAAAAAGGCGGATGCCTGGAAAAAAAAGCCCACGGAACCAATCATCGAGGGAAGAAAGGCCCAATACCGGGGAATCGACAACGACATGAACAAGTCAACTGCGAAAGGAAATATAAACCCGCAAAGCGAGTCGGCTGGACCAAATCCAAAAACACGAAGGAAAAGGCCGAAAATCGGGCTCGTCCTAAGCCCACAGGACGTCGACAGCATCCGCCCGCCAATCAGGCCGCGCCTTGGCATCGGCTCCGAGAGGTTTTTGGCCCGCCTTGAGAGCCAACAAGCCGTTCCACGCAATCATGGCGCCATTGTCCGTCAAGAACTTGTTTTCCGGAACGAGCATGCGGGCGCCGCGTTCTTCGCACATGACCTTCGTCTTATGTTGGAGGATTTTGGAACACGCCACGCCGCCAGCCAACACGAGCTCGTCTTTTTCGAAGTGGGCCAACGCGCGTTCGCTTGCTTCACACACCATGTCAAACGCCACTTCCTGCAATGAAAACGCCAAATCGGCAGGTAAAACGTCGGCATCTTTTTTTCCGGCCACGACGTCACAGGTTTTTCCGGAGCCTGCGGCATTCGTTTTTCCGGAGCTTGCGCCTTGGTTTTTGCCGGCAACGCCTCCTGTTTTCCCGTTTTCAAACCGGTTCTTGAACGCGGTGTACAACCCCGAAAAGCACACGTCCATGCCTTTGACCGTATAAGGTAATTCAACGAATTGCTTGCCTTGCAGGGAAAGTTCGTAAAGCGGCGGTCCGCCGGGAAAACCCAGACCCAACAACCGCGCCGACTTGTCCAACAAGTTGCCGATGCCGATGTCCAGAGTCTCGCCGACCACGGCATAACGCGAGGCGCGGCGGTTTTTGCCGTTGTCTGCCGATTGGCCTTTTTTCACAGTGACCACACCGGAGCCCCCATCCACGCCATCATCCCGGACCAAAAGCTGCGTGTTGCCACCGGATACGTACAAGTAAACCGGATCCTTTGCTTTGCACTCCTTGCGCCCGATTTCGAGGTGCGCCACCGCGTGGTTCACCCCCAACAACGGCACGCCCCACTGCGCCGCCAAAGGCTTGGCGAATTGAAGGCCTTCGTGCAACAGCGTGCCGATGCCGGGGCCTTGCGATACCGCAATCGCGTCGATTTTTTCGGACGCATCCGGGCCCAACGGCTCCAACGCCTTTTGCAACACCAAATCGCGGTGCGCCTGGTGGAACCCGAGAACCTCGCGGGGCACCATGCCTTTCCCCGACGACGTAAAACTGGCTTTTTCATTCGACAAAAAGCGGCCGCTGGAGTCGACGACGGCGGCGCCGAAGGTGTGGGCGGTGCATTCGATGCCAAGACAATACATAGATTCGAAACACAACGTGATGACCGCACCGTATTAATCATTCACTGATAACTACAAACCCATGGCGTTTCCGAGAATCCTTGCAGTAAGGCATTTTTCACGCATACACCAATTATTCCTGCCCGAAGAGCACCAAAAGGACCTGCGGCACGGAGAAATTCAAATCATGCGGCTATTCAAGCGAGCAGCACGCAGAAACATACCTCGAACACTATACATCGAAGGTCTTCCCGACCTCATAGAAGAAATGCAAACCTCTAGCGAAAGCCTTACTCACAACCCGTATTTAGCCGCCGTGAAGGTAGCGAAACGGCATGGCTGGAAAATAGTTCCCTTGGACAGATACTCAATTGATCGGGTACGGTCGAAAGGACCGAGACAATTGGCGGAATACATCGAAGAAAAGCCACAAGGCAAAATGAAAATACGCGGAAAAAACGTGAAGACGTACATCAATAACGAGGTACGGGAAAAACACTGGGCCAATTGCATCACCAATGCCGAATCCCATGATTTCGTCCTAATCCACCCCAATCACGTGGAAGGCCTGCTTCAGAATTTAGGCGCGAGTGCCGGGAAAAAAGTGAACTGGATTCATCAAACAGATAGGCTACATGTGCCCCGATTGACTGAACGCAAACTGAAACTACTCAAGCGGTTTAGGGACATGGCACGAGCTGCCAGAAGAACGGGAACAAGTGAGAGGAAAACGGATGAATAAGCACACGATCGTGGGAGCCGAAGCCACCGTCCGCATCGAAAAAGACCGCGTCGTCAAAACCCGCTTCCCAAAGGCCTACCGGTTGCCTGAATTGGATGCCGCCCTCCGAAAACAAAGAAGCCGCCGCGAAGCCCGCCTTTTGCGCAGGCTTTTCAACATCATCCGCGTGCCAGCGGTCCTTGAAGAATCCGAAGACACATTGGTACTGGAAAAGATCGACGGCGAGCCGCTCAAACGCCACGTGACGATCCAACGGTGCGAGCAGGCAGGGGCCTTGGTGGGAAAGATGCATTCCGTCCAAATCATCCACGGCGACCTGACGACGTCCAACATCTTGGTCGAACACGTGGGCAAACAAAAAGAGCGAATCGCCTTGGTGGATTTCGGTTTGTCGTACCCGTCTCACAAGCTGGAAGACTTCGCCACCGACGTGCACGTGTTCGAGGAATTGGTGTCCACGGAGTGCTTCGACGCGTTTTGGAAAGGCTACCAAGCCACGCAGCCGAAAGCCAAAGATGTTGCCGCGCGATTGGAAAAATTGAAGGGGCGCGGCCGCTACCACGGCGGTTGAAGAAGCGGCGTACAGCAAAGCAATAATAGCGACGCGGCGGTTAGACCAATATGCGTAAAGGCCAAGGCACATTCGAATACATCCTGCTTTTGGGTGGGGCCATAGTCATCACCACTTTGGCACTCGTTCTCCTGATCAATACTACGCCAAACGTGGACGAACAAAAACAATGCGCCATCGCCGCCCGGGCCGCGCTGGAGTGTTTCTACCCCAACGGCACGTTCAACAACGAAACCACGTTCCCCTTCAAAAACCAAAACGCACCCTGCAACTGCACATTCAATACAAACGTCGTCACCGACCCCGGCACGCCGACACCTACAGCATCCGTCAGTCCTACGACGACGCCAACACCCAGTCCAAGCGCAACACCATCGGCCACGCCCAGCGCATCCCCCACCGCTTCCGCCTCACCATCAGCAAGCCCGTCTCCTAGCGCAACACCCACGCCATCGCCAACCGTTTCACCCACTCCAACACCAAGCCCAACTCCCACGGCTACACCCAGCCCGTCACCGACACCAACGGCAACGCCTACCCCCACGCCTGCGGTTTGCCCCGTCGCGCCGTCCACCGGCTTGGTGCTCTACTTGACGTTGGACGAAACGCAAGGCTACTTCGTCGACCAATCCGGACAGAACAACCACGGAACCGCATTTGGAACGCTGAGATACGGACCGGGAAAAATTGGAAACGCAATCGGTTTTGACGCCGCAACCGGATACATCAACACCGGAAGCGCCGCCAGCCTCAATCCGCCCAATGCCATGACGGTCGCCACCTGGGTCAAGCCCAGCGGTTTTGACGGCACCGGGACCGGACAGCGCACGCTCATCGAACGGCGGCAATACGGCTCACAGGACAGCTACCAGCTCAGCCTATCTCCGTCCGGCAGCGCCACGCCGGGCCGCATCCACTTCAGTGTGTGGACCGTCAACGGACAGAAATCCGTCGACTCCGTGACCACCGCGCCCTTGAACACCTGGACGCACGTGACAGCGACATACGACGGCACCATGTTGCGGCTCTACACCAACGGTGTGCAAGAAGCCCAAACCGCCGCCACCGGCGCCATTACCGCCAGCAGCATCAACACCATCATCGGCACCGGCAACCAGGGAACCATCAACTTCTACAAAGGCGAAATGGATGAGGTCCGCATCTACGCGCGGGCCCTCAGCGCACAGGAAACGCTGGACTTGGCCCGAAGCGCCACGCCGCCCGGCTGCCCGACTGGCGGAACGGCCACGCCAACGCCATCCCCGACTTCCACACCAACGCCCACGGTCAGTCCAAGTCCAAGCGCCTCCGCGAGCCCCACGGCGTCGGTCACACCCAACCCATCAGCGTCGGCTTCACCCACGGCATCTGCAAGCCCCAGCGCTTCCGCAACGCCGGCTGCCACGCCCAGCGCGACACCTCCACCCACCGGCGTCTTCATTCCCGACAAGAAATGCTCCACGAACCTTCATTTCAATTTCATCCGTCCGTCCAGCGGGATGCGGTGCTGGGAAGGAAAAGTGCAGTACAATGTCGGGTCAGCGTCCTGGCTGCTGCCATTTAGTTCGCACAAGGTCAAAGTCAACGGTGGGCAATACGGCGTGGACGACGGGTGCGAACGCATCATCGTCAACGGCGTGACGGTGGTCGATCGATTCGGTCCCTGTGCGCAAGCCACCGGTAACATGTGCCTATACGCCCATGGCGGCTCTTTTAGCAAGCAAGTCGACGTTATCGGCTCGGCCGTGACCATGGACATCAAATACGTCGATGCATTCACCTGCACATGCAATCAAGGCAACCTGTGGATCGAAAGCACCGTGACGTATGAAGCTCCTCAATGCGCCGAACAAGCAGGCTACACCATCAACGGCTGAAAGGCCGATTGAATAAAATAACGAAAAAAAGAAACGAGGGCTAATTGAGAAAAAAGAAAAAGCCGTCTGCTAGACGTGCAAATGCTTACACGAAAAGCCAACGGGTCAAAGCCTAAAGCTCGCCCACACGGCGTTTGAGCTTGCGCTTGAGACGGCGGCGGCGTTTCTTGACCCACTTCCATCTCATTCTTCCTGATTTTTTCCATTTTCTGGGACGGTAACCCATTGACAAACCTCAGTCTAAGACTTTAAGAGAAACTAGTTCTTGGCACGACGTCTTTAAAAACCGAACGGCTTCATCACACCGCGAGTCATTTCGATTTGATCAAATGCACCAAGCCGTCGATGCGTTTGTCCAAATATCCGTGGTCCGTCTTGGTCTCCAAAGTGCGTTGCAAGTCCTGCACGTCGGATTTGAGTTGCAACGCCGATCCTTCCAAGGAATGCAGGATGCCTTCCAATTGGCGGGCCTCACGCGACAAGTTTTTCTGGAAACGCGCCGTGTTCTGCAACAACAAGATGATGACTAACGCGCTGAGTCCGAACAAGCCCAAAGTCAACCCGTCCAATTCCGCCATTTCACTTCAACTCCACGCGGATCTGGTCGTTGAGGTCGTCCAGCGCGACTTGCTTGTCTTTCAGCATGAGTTTGTTCGTCGCCGCGGCAAGCAGTTGTTCGGCTTCCTGATACGACGCCTTGGAGTTGGCTTTGTAGCGCAGGACCGACACGTTGGACTGCAACGCGCCCATGGCGTGGACTAAGCCTTCGGCGCGCTGACGCATCTTGGCGAACTGGACTTCCAACTGGGTGGCCGTCTGGTAGACGTAGACGAAAAGCACGCCGGCGATGACGCCGACTAAGCCAGCGAAGTACGTCACCAACGGCAGGGGGTCGGCCATGGAAAACTAAAAGACGAAATCCCCGCTTAAAAAGGTGACGGCACCGCAATGCCGCTAAAGCGCGCGTCAAACCTCCGGGAAAAAGCCGGAGGCCGCAAAACGGAGGGCAAAAGTCGCCTTCAGTTTCATCCATTGGTAATTTTCATCATGATTCTCAGGATTGGGATGACTCATCATTAGACAGTAAAGTTACTGGTCAACGCGGTTAAAGTGGCTTTAGAAGGCAAAAGAAGCAAAGCGGGGTAGCGGGATTTTCACCCGCCCGATGGAACAGCCAGAGAGGATAGTGGAATTCCGTTCGGAAGCGGTAGGCTACCTGCGGACCGCTCAACCATACAGCAAACCAAGAAAGTAACCCGACAAAATAGTCTTGGTTTGGTGTCTAGCAAGACCGACCTATTCGTCGTGAAATATGTCGGTCTTGCTATAATAGTAATAGCCAAATAGCACGGGGTTATGCGGTTGGGGGTTGAACCCCAAACAACCGCCTCGGCAGTGCCCGCCGGCATATCGGAATGCTTTAAAACCACTTACGGCACCAATTGTGTGACAGCGGCCACAGGCCGGGGGAAACGCCTGTTCCCATCCCGAACACAGAAGCAAAGCCCCGGTACGATTCGTCCAGTACTTTCCTCTGGAAGGGAACGCGGATTGCTGCTGTCACTCTTCTTACGGACCTTTAATCGAAGATTTGGGTCCATTTTCAGAAATGAGTTTAGGCGTTGCAAAAAATAATACGGCGCGGAGCTGATCTGCCTTCCGGACGATTAGCCCTAGTTTTTCCAGATGTAGCAAATCAAGTCGCGACGTCTGGTATTGGATTCCAAGACGTCGCTGGACCTCTTTAAACGAGACCGGCTTACCCGGATTCTTCACGAGTTCCTGGATGATTCGTGCTTGACGCTCAGAGACCCCAGGAATCCTCAGGAGGGACAGCGCTTGCTGACGTTCCGAAGATTTGCGAGCGATGTATTCGTGAAATTCCTTGACCGCCCGCTCGACCACATGCAACTGGTACAAAATAAAGTAGGTCGCATCATTGTGGTCTTCTTCCGTATGCGTATAGGCCCGCGCGTATCGGCCGGGAGAATGTCGGATGATCCGGGAAATGGAAAGGTATTCAACCAACCCCCATTTCCGGGAAACCAGATACCAATAAAACAAGGAACGGGCGCTACGCCCATTGCCATCGACAAATGGATGGATATAACCGGTCAAAAAATGGATCAGGCTTGCCTTGATGAGCGGATGGATGAATTCAGAATCGTCATTGGAAAAGTCACACAAATCCTGGATGAAATCCGAAAGATCCACGACAGCCGGAGGCGTATGGACGATTTCGCCAGTCGCACTATCAACGACCCGGATATCGTCCGTAGTCCGCAACGATCCCTCATCAGAGGGTACTTTGAGCGTACCGCGGGTAATGTGTGACTGGATTTTTAACAAAAGTTCGAGGGAAAGCGGAAGGCTCGCGATTTCCTTGATCATTTGCATCGTGGCATAGTTGTTTGCAACCATTTTCTGGGAATAATCCACTGGTTTTCGCCCTTCCCTGAGCATTTGTTTGGCTTTTTCACGGGTCGTCACCGCGCCCTCCAATTGGCTGGATGCGATGGCCTCTTCCATGAGGGAGCTGATTAAGTAGGATTCCTCATCCGTACGGGAAATCGGGGAGGAAAAATGAGTCGCACCGAGTTGGAGGTCGAATTCATGAAGCCACTTCAGGATTTTGTCGTTGATGACGTACGTTAGCGTAAAGCCCGTTCGTTTTAGCCTGACTTGACGGCTCCAGCCCGAACGCAACAACTTACAAACCGTCCATAATGCCTCAGGAGTCGTATCAAGAGGCAATGGGTGGCGCCGTAACTCATCCTTAGTCCAATATTCGTCATTTGCTTTACGGATAAATACCTGGACATCCGGCCGGCTCAATTGCGTCATTGCGTCTACGAGCTCTTTTTTCCGCTCTG
>ORMF010829818.1_pt1 | contig 11799 bp, 7 predicted proteins | sample 1779871 | NCBI WGS metagenome assembly ORMF01 (sample SAMEA104232316, study PRJEB22302) | groundwater metagenome | biome: forest; feature: aquifer; material: groundwater | place: USA | collected 2011-08-07 | depth 5.4 m | reverse complement strand
CGGCGGGGCCCCCGGTGGGGGCCCGGGACCCCCCGGCGACACGCAAAGCTTGTCCTGCGGAATCCGGACAATGAATGCATCGAGCCGGCTCGATCCGGCATTGCTCGTCCAGATGAAGTACTCACCCGTCACGTCGATGTTGCCCTTCGGATCCTTCCAGTAGTCGTCGCTCCCGCCGCCCGACGCGTTCAGGTCGACCATGTTCGGCGCAACGACGAGGGTGCTCATCGATCCGTCGAGACGGAAGCAGACAATCTCATTCACGCGAGCGAGGTTCTTGCGGGTCGAGCTGCTGACGCACGCCATCTGCCTCGTCGAGTCACCGGGTTGCGCATTGCCATGAGCGACGTGCCCGAGACCCGCCTCCCACGACGAGATCTCGTATACGAGCCTGCCCTGTCCCTGGGCGTGCATGTCCTGCCCGAGTTGCCAGACGCGAGTGGCGCCAGGCTGCGAATGGAAGTTGTCTTCCGCCACCATGTAGCCGTACCCGAGGTCCGAATGGCCGGCGGCGCCGTCGCGGTCGAGGAAGAGTGTTTCCACGCCGGTCTGCAGGTCGATGATGCGGTTGTCTTCGCCGTCCTTGCCGTCGACGTTTTCCTTGACGACAAGGTAGCGGCCGCTCTTGTCGATCTGGCACTCGTCGAAGTCGCCCTTGGCCGCGACGTAGGTCGGAGTCAACCCGCTCTCGTAAGCGATGCAGCCGAGCATCGCATAAGAGCTGCTGTCGCGAACGGTCGCCGAGTGCACCCTGTCATCGTTGCTGGAGTGCATCTGCCAGATCACTCGGCCGCTCCCGAGGAGTGTCTGGACGTTGTAGACCTCGCTCATCGCGTGGGTCATGACGTCATAGCGCAGCATGCGCGGGCCGTCGTTCATGTACACGATGTTCGGCTGGCTCGCGCTGAAGTACCAGCCTTCGCCGCTGCTCCAGCTATACGGACTGTCGGCTGAGAACATCGGACCGAGATTCTTCGTCTCGCCGGTCTTCTTGTTGTAGCTGAAAAGCGTCGGCCCGCCGCCGCCCTTGCGGCGCTCGAGACCAAGGAACACCAGCATCGTGTCGCTGCCGACGTGATTGTTGGTGTTGTTCCAGTACGAATAGCCCACCGAGGCGACACAATCCTGGCCACCACAATCTCCGGCATTCGTGAGGCGAACCCCGGTGGTGGAATAAGGCGAGGGAAATGTGAACGTCCCACGTTGCGGCAGGAAGGTCTGTATCTCGCCGGCGGACAGCATCGGCCGGAAGCCGTTGCTGGTGGCCGAATCGAGAAGTCCCCCTGACGGTTGTGTCTGCGCCCAGACGACGCCTTCGGTAGTGGAAATCGTAGCGAGAGCAAACGCGAGCCAACACAAGACCGAGATGATGCGACGGGTACCCACGAGCATGCTTCCTCCCCCGCAGCTCCGGTGTCCCGCCGCAGGCACACTGCGGCCGTTCTCGCGATGCCACTGAAATGGGAACTTGTGGGAACCCCAGGGACTTCAGCGAGTGGTCGACTCGTTCCCTCACCCATCCACGCGGCGACACACCGTGCGGCGAGCGACCAATCGAAAGTTGGTTCGACGGAAGCGAGCTAACTAGTTGGGAATGCCGAAACTGCTGGTGGTCGTAGGGGCAAATGAAAGACCGTGCAGCTCCGCCAAGTATTCGATGCGAAATGCCCGGGAATTCGCGGATCTACAAACGGGCTTCGACGAAAACGCGAAAAAATCGTCAGCAAATTGGCGCTCTAAATTCAGAAATGTAAGTGCCCTCAGCTACACCACCATCCATTTCGCGGCGATCGCGCGATTGGTAGAACCCGATTTGCTGGCGAAAAACTCGCATCCCGGGGGCCCCGATCTCCAGTGCGCGGCGTATGCCTTGCACTGGAAGGGCGGCGGAATACCTCTGCCGTATGCAAGATTCAGGACCAGCCCGACTGCGCGTTGCCATCGTCGTAGCGTCGTTGCGGATCCTGGGGGGCCAGGCCGTGCAGGCGCAGCGCATGCTCGACGGGTGGCAGGGCGGTAACGCCGTGGAGGCGTGGCTGGTGCCGATCAACCCCGTGCCGCCCGCCCCTTTCGATCGACTCCTGCAAATCAAGTACGTCCGGACGCTCGTGACGCAGCTTTGGTATTGGCCTCTGCTCCTCCGCGAGCTGCGGCGGGCGGACGTCGTCCATGCGTTCTCTGCCTCCTATTCCTCATTTCTCCTCGCGCCCCTCCCCGCGATCGCCGTCGCCAGGCTGCTCGGCAAGCCGGTCATCCTGAACTATCACAGCGGCGAAGCGCCGGATCACCTCCGCCGGTCGGCCATCGCCCGCCGAGCGATGCGGAATTGGGTGGATCTGAACGTCGTACCGTCGCCATTTCTGCGCGACGTGCTTGCGTCGTTCGACATCGACGCGCAGGTCGTGGCGAACACGATCGACCTGCGGCAGTTCACCTACCGGAGGCGGGACCCGCTGCGGCCACGGTTGATCTGCACGCGCAATTTCGAACCGATCTACAACGTGTCCTGTGTGCTGCGGTCCTTTGCACGCATCCAGGCGCGTCATCCGGATGCGAGCCTGATGCTGGTCGGGAGCGGCTCGCAGGAGGCGGCGTTGCGCGCGGAAGCGGCACGGCTTCGGCTGCACCAGCTCACGTTCGCCGGACGTGTCTCGCCTTCTGAGATCGCGCGTTACTACGCGGACGCCGACATCTACGTCCAGGCACCCTCGATCGACAACATGCCGCTTTCCGTGCTTGAAGCATTTGCGAGCGGACTGCCAGTGGTGTCCACCAGAGTTGGCGGTGTTCCATCCATCTTGAGAGAGGGCCTCGACGGACTGCTTGCGCCCGAGAACGACGACGCGGCGATGGCGGCGCACGTGCTGAAGTTGCTGGACGAGCCTGCGTACGCACGGCAGCTGGCCGCGGCCGCTCACGCCACGCTGTCGGCGTATGAGTGGCCCGTCGTCCGCGAAGGCTGGCTTCGCGCCTACCGACAGGTGGCTGGGGACCATCGCGAAGTCGCTGGCGCGCGCCCGGTCACCACCGCCCCGTCGAATCCCGCATGACCCTCGGCCGATTCAACCGTTTGACGCAGATGACGTTCGACGAATACGCGTGGCGCGCGCGCGTCGTCGCCCGCACGACCGCAGACCGGTTCCACGTCAGGCTCCGCGCTCCGCGATGGGAACGCGAGGATCTGCAGCACGCGCTGGCGTCGCCGGTCATGGACACGGAGATGCGCAGTGCCATCGCACGAAAGGATTGGGACGCAATTCATGACAGCCTCGCCCACCGTCTACGACACCGCGAGGGACGCTGCGCGCTCGATCCGGCGGCCGCACGCGACGTGCGCGATGCCGTGCTGTCGCGATGGCCGTCTGCCGCCGAAGACGCGGCGGCACGAGCGGGCCGGATCCTCGATGGCCGCTACGACCTCCTCGGGTATCGCAGCCTGACCTTCGCACTGGCGCCATCGAACCATCGCACGGAGGCATCCAATGTCGACTGGCACCTCGATCCCGTGCATCGGCGCCGCGCGCCTCAGAAGTGCTGGGCCGACGTGCCGTACCTGGACTCGTCTGTCGGTGACCACAAGATCATCTGGGAGCTGAACCGCCACCAGCACTGGCTGCAGCTCGGACGTGCATCGTGGCTGACCGGCCAATCGCGGTACGCGGCGGCAATAGTTGAGCAACTCGAGCAGTGGCTCGCCGCGAATCCGCCACTCGTTGGTATGAACTGGGCCAGCATGCTGGAGATCGGCCTTCGGGCGATCTCGTGGACGTGGGCCCTCCAGTTCCTCCTGGCTGACGTGCATGACGAACGCGACGACGTGCGACGGACTCCGTGGCTCGTGGACATGCTCGTCGCAATCGATCGTCAGCTTACGCACGTGGAGCAGCACCTCTCCTACTACTTCAGTCCCAATACACATCTCACGGGCGAAGCGCTGGCTCTGTATGTCGTCGGCCATGCGCTTCCGGAGCTCGCGGCCAGCGATCGATGGAGAGCAACGGGCCGCCGGATCCTGCTGCAGGAAATTGATCGGCAGATCCTCGCCGACGGAGGCCACGCTGAGCGGTCCACACACTACCAGCGTTACACGCTGGACTTCTATCTGCTGGCGCTGCTCACGGCGCAACGAGGAGGAGACGCGGAGGCGGTTTCCCGTTTTGCAGACGCCGCCGCGCGGCTCGCAGAGTTCACGCGCACGATGGCCGACGATCACGGACGGCTACCGTTGATTGGCGACGATGACGGAGGCATGCTGTGGCCAATCACGGGCCGCGAATGCCACGACGTACGAGACTCGCTTGCAGTCGCGGCAGTGGTCCTCGAGCGCTCGGACCTCGCCCCATGGGGTGTACCCGAGGAAGCGTTCTGGATCGCCTCGAGCATGACCATCGAAAGGGCTCCGGCGATCGAGCACGCACGACCGGACCCGACTGCCTGGCCATCCCGCACGCTCCCTGACACCGGGTACGTTGTCTCGCACGACGCGGCGGGTGGACATTCGGTGTTCGACGTGGGCGGGCACGGCTACATGAACGGCGGTCATGCGCACGCCGATGCACTGTCACTGACGATCTCTCTGGCCCATCGTCCGCTGCTCGTCGATCCCGGAACATCGACGTACACGATGGACTCACGGCTTCGCGACCGGATGCGCGGAACGGCGAATCACAATACCGTCACGGTCGATGGCCGGCCGCAGTCAACGCCGGCGGGGCCGTTCCAGTGGGGCACGACCGCCAACGGACGCCTGCACGCGTCCAGGCACAACGCCGGGTTCGACTGGGCTGAAGCCTCACATGATGGGTACTCGCCCATCGAGCATCGACGGTCGATCGTCCGCGCTGATGGCGCCGGATGGCTTGTCGTGGATGAGATTGTCGCCGCCTTCGCCAAGGCTTCGACGCACGATTCAGGGGACCGGCATTCGGCTGCGACGCATTGGCACTTCGATCCGGGGTGGACGTTGAAAGCGGACGCGCCTGGACGTCTCCGCGCGACGCATGTGACGGGCGACGAGGCGTGGGTGCTGAACGATGCTGGCGATCTGTTGCTGACATACGGCGACGACGAGTCGGGTCTCGGATGGTTCGCGCCCGTTTACGGCACGCTCGTTCCTACGTGGACGGCACGCGTCACACACGAGGGTGTCGCACCCTTGTCGATGCTGGCCTGGATAGGCGCTGCGGCTGAGACGGCGCACGGTGCGCCGTCGCTGGAACGCATCGCAGTCACCGCCGACCCAGCCGGTCGCGTGATTGCCGCGCGGGTCGCCGCCGGCGACCGTTCGTCTGTCTTCCTTCTGCGCCCAGGGGAGCCATCCTGGCGCGAGAGCCGCGCGTGCACCGTCGGCGAATATCAAACCAACGCCCGGATGCTTCATGTCCGGACCGAAGGCGATTGCCTGCTCGCCCTCGATCTCGTTGACGGAAGTCGTGCGCTGGCGCTCCGAGACGGCGGAATCAGCGTTGAGGCGGATAGACCAGTCGCCGATCTTCACGTCGCTCTCTCCGACGGCATTCTCCATCTTTTTGCCTCGATGCCACCGCATCGGCTGCGCATCCAAGGCCACGCCATCGCGCGCCTCCGAGCCGTCCTCCTCAATGGGCGGCCGGCTTCTCTGGACCCTGCAGGCCACACCGAAACTCTGCTTATTCCCCGGGCTGACTGGGGCGCTCACCCGCTCTTCCATTCCGGTGCGCATTTTGCGTTGGAGCTTCATGCGCCTAGTTGCGTGTGAAGAGTTTTTGCCTTTAGGAGAGTTCATGGTGATCAAATCGACGACGTTTCGACGTAATTGGGTAATGGCGGTGTTCCTCGGCGCCGTAGCAGTAGCAACGACGACCTGCGGCGGCATCGAACCGTCACCGACTGCGCCCTCACCGGCGGCTACGCCGGCGCCGGCACCCGCACCGGCTCCTGCACCGGCGCCCGCGCCAGCACCGGCGCCCACCCCGACGCCAGCGCCCATACCGACTCCAACCCCGACGCCGACTCCGCAGCCGTCGCCGTCCAATGGCGGGGTACTGCAGGTCACAATCTCACCGAACCCAGTCCCGTACAGCAGTTCGCCGATCCCGAATTGCACGTTGGTCAATACCTGGACGTATACCCAGATTCTGGACAACGTGGGAAGCGCGGAGATCACTCTCAGCGATCGCACGGACTACTTCGACGGCGCGTTATTCGGCACGAGGAGTGGCCTTGGCATCGTGATTCCCGCGGGTTCGAAGACAACGCTGACGACTCGGTTCTGTAGCGTGAACTCGTTCGAGCATCACACTCGCACCGACTTCACCGGCACCGATACGAGGAACAACCGCATCAACTACCGGGGGCCCGAAGTCACTCTCTCGAAGAAGTAGCGCGTCGCTCACCGAGACGAGCCACGGCTTGTCCGACGAAGCGCGACGCGAAGTCGGAAGGCACGAAGACACGGAGAAATCGAATCTCTCCGTGTCTTCGTCTCTCGGTGGCAACTAATTTCCCAAAAGTCCCCATCCCGCAGCCGGTCCACCTCCTTTCCCCGGGTCTTGAGAAGAAATATGGGAATCCAAAGCGAGATTACTGGCATTTCGCTTGCTCAACAGACGCAACGTGAGCCTCATCCGGTTCTGGAATATCCATCGATGGCGCGATGCGGGCGCCGGCGAACCACTCGAATACGCCGCACTCGTGAAGGCTGCCTGATATGTGTGGAATTGCGGGAATTGTTGCGACGGACCGCGTGGCGCCCGAAGACGAGGCGCGCGCGGTCGCCATGCGCGATGTCATGAGCTACCGCGGTCCGGACGGCGCGGGCCTCCATGCTGATGCGCAGGCCGTGCTCGCCCACCGCCGTCTCAGCATCATCGACCTGGCGGGCGGACATCAGCCGCTGTCCAACGAAACCGGTGCGATCTGGGTCACCTACAACGGAGAGATCTACAACCATCGCGACGTGCGCGCGCAGCTCGAAACTGCCGGTCATACGTATCGCACGTGGAGCGATACCGAAACGATTGTCCACGCGTACGAACAATGGGGCGACGAGTGCGTCCAGCGCTTCCGCGGTATGTTCGCATTCGCCCTGTGGGATTCCGGCGCCCGCCGGCTGCTGCTCGTGCGGGATCGCCTGGGCGTCAAGCCGCTCTACTGGGCGCTCGCCGGTGATCGCCTGCTGTTCGCGTCCGAGATCAAGGGGATTCTCGCAAGCGGCCTCGTCGCGGCCAGACCGAATCACGCTGTGCTTTCGGAGGTGCTCGCCACACGTGGGACCGCCGGCGTCGAGACGCTGTTCGAGGGCATCTACAAACTGCTTCCCGGGCACCGGCTGATCTTCCAGAACGGACGCGTGCGCACCGAGCAGTACTGGGACCTGCCGCTCGACGGCCCCGATCCAGAACTCGAACGCGTGGGCGACGCCGAGGTCATCGCCCGCTTCCGCAACCTGCTGCAGGAATCCGTTCGCCTCCGCCTGATGTCGGACGTGCCGCTCGGGATGTTCCTGTCGGGCGGCCTCGACAGCAGCGCCATTGCGGCGCTGATGGCGCGCGAGATCGACCACCCGATCGAGACCTTCTCGGTCGCGTTCGCCGATCGACGCTTCAGCGAGCTCGAATATGCGCGCGCGGTCGCCCGATCCATTGGCGCGAACGCGCACGAGATCGTCATCGATGACGGCGACTTCTTCACGGCGCTGCCCAAGTTGATCTGGCACGAGGACGAGCCAATTGCCCACCCCTCAAGCGTGCCGCTGCACTTCGTCTCGACGCTCGCGCGCCAGCACGTGACGGTGGTTCTCACGGGCGAGGGAAGCGATGAGCTGCTGGCGGGTTATGGCAAATATCCACGGGCCCTGATCAACTGGCGAGCAGGCGGCGTCTACGAGCGCGTGGTTCCGGCGGCCGTCCGCGCGAAAGTGGCTGGATCGATCGTGCCGCGGTTACCAGGTCAGGCCGGCCGCTACGCGCGACGATCGTTTCTGGCGATGCCGCGCCATCCATCGGCGATGTTCCTCGACAACTTCGCGGGCATCCCGCTGCAGCTTCAGCGCGAGTTGATGGCGCCCGCGGCGTTGGCCGGAGGTGACCCCTACTCGACATCGCTCACTTACTTCCACCAGGTGAACGGGACGAGCGGCATGCTCGGGCGGCTCCTCCACACGGACATCAAGACGTACCTCGTCGAACTGTTGATGAAACAGGATCAGATGAGCATGTCGGCATCGATCGAGAGCCGCGTGCCCTTCCTCGATCACGTGCTCGTCGAGTTCGCCGCCCGTCTTCCCGATCGTCTGAAGCTGCGCGGCTTCACCACCAAGCGGATCCTTCGGGAAGCCGTGCGCGGCCTGCTGCCAGATGAAATCCTCACGCGCAAGAAGATGGGGTTCCCCGTCCCGTTCGGCCAGTGGACGCGGGGGCGGTGGCACGCCGCAGTCCGCGACGTACTTCTCGATCGCCGCACGTGCGAACGCGGCCTGATCAATCCGGCAGCGGTGAGGCGGCTCCTCGACAACCATCGCGACGGCCGCGTCGCCGCCGGCGACGCGATCTGGGCGTTGATGAATCTCGAACTCTGGTTCCGCACTTTCATCGACGGGGGCGGCGTCCAGTCGCTCTCTGCGCCTACACGGGCGGAATCGTTCGCGCCCGCCGAATCGGCGGCAGCGGCTATCTCCAGGCCCGCTGCGTAGCAGCGGAGAGGACACGGAACGCATGAAAGTCGCAGTATTCGGTCTGGGTTACGTCGGCAGCGTGTCGGCGGCGAGCTTTGCCGCCGACGGGCATGATGTCATCGGCGTGGACGTCAACGCTGAGAAGGTCGCCGCCATCAACGGCGGTCACAGCCCCATCGTCGAGCCGGGACTCGAAGAGCTGCTGCAGAAAGCCGTCGGCGAGGGGCGGCTGCGCGCCACCACGAGCACGGCGGACGCGATTCGCGACACCGATCTCTCCCTCCTCTGCGTCGGAACGCCCAGCCGCAAGAACGGCAGCCTCGATCTCAGTTACCTGGTGCGTGTCTGCGAGCAGATTGGCGACTGCCTCAGGGACAAGCCTGCGTATCACGTCGTCGTCGTTCGCAGCACGGTGCTTCCGGGCACGACACATAGCCACGTCATTCCGACGCTGGAGAAGCACTCGGGCAAGAAATACGGTGAAGGATTCGGCGTGTCGGTGAACCCGGAGTTCCTTCGCGAAGGCACGGCCCTGAAGGACTTTCGACAGCCGCCGCTGACGCTGGTGGGTCACAACCATGCGACCGATGCGGCGCCCACCAAGGCGTTGTACGACAACGTCGAGGCCCCTCTGTACAGCACGAGCATCCGCGTCGCCGAGATGATGAAATACACGAGCAATACCTGGCACGCGGTGAAGGTCGTCTTCGCCAACGAGATCGGCAACTTGTGCAAGCGGATGGGCGTGGACAGCCACGAGGTGATGGACATCTTCTGCCGCGATGCGAAGCTGAACCTGTCGCCGTACTACTTGAAGCCCGGGTTTGCCTTCGGCGGTTCGTGCCTGCCCAAAGACGTGCGCGCCCTGCAGTACCGCGCCCGGGAAGTCGATCTCGAGATGCCGATGATCAACGCGGTGCTCGGGAGCAACCGCCAGCAGATACAGCACGCGATCGATCAGATCGTCGAGACCGGCAAAAAGCGGATCGGCATCCTGGGGTTCAGCTTCAAGGCCGGCACTGACGACCTGCGCGAATCACCGATGGTGATCCTGAGCGAAGCGCTGCTCGGGAAGGGTTACGAGCTGTGCATCTTCGATCGCAACGTCTCGCTGGCCCGGCTCATGGGCGCCAACAAGGAATACATCGAACAGCAGATCCCCCATCTGTCGCGGCATCTCTGCGAGTCGATGGATGATCTCATCGCCCGCAGCGAAGTCATCGTCATCGGCAACGGCGCTCCCGAGTTCTCGGAAGCGGTCGCTCGATGCCGCCCCGACCAGACGGTCATCGACCTGGTCCGCATTCCCATTGACTTCAGCACGCTCCGGGCGCAATACGATGGAATCTGCTGGTAATGGGCGTTCGCCACGCCCTCGGCTTTTTCCTGACCTGGCCGAGAGACGGCATGTTCTTCTGGCTCTATCCGATCCTGGCGACAGCGGGATCGGTCACGGGCGCGGCCGTGACGTACTGGATCGGGCACAAGATTGGTGAAGTGGGCCTCGAGCGATTCGTGCCCGCCAGCCGGCTCGAGCGGTTTCGCACCCGCGTGCAGAAACAGTGACTGCAGGCGTCGGAAACGTACTTCAATATGCAGGCGCATCCGCTCGGGGTGCCGTCAGATGGCCTCGTAGCGCTGGCCACCAAGGCCACAAAGACGAGGTGAACCACAAAGGTCACAAAGGTCACGAAGAAAACAGATCACAAAGTAATTTATTTTTCTTTGTGTCCTAACCTTGGTGCTCTTTGTGAACTTCGTGGTTCACGCCGTCTTTGTGCTCTTTGTGGCTACCGTACGGCGCGCCAATCCCGCACCCTCTCGATCTCGCGCGCAAAGCAGGCGGCCGCCCGCGCTTCGGCTTCTCGCTGCGCTGGAGCCGACACGGCAAGCGTCAGCTCCGCATCCGAGGGGCACGGCGTGCGAGGCGAGCCGGGACGGTGTGCGCTGGTACCAACTTGGGAGAAGTAGCGTGCGGCGCCGACCCGGACCCAGATCGGGCGGCCACCGAGGGCCCCGGCAATAAGCAGTTCGGCAACTGCCATCCGCACGGATGCCTCCAGTCCCCCGCGCTGTTCGAGGACGGCGACCGGGGCGAGATCGATCGTCGTCCCGTCGGCGACCTCGCTCACCCACCACGGCCGGTTCGTCGCCATGCGGAACGCGTTGAGGGTGTCGTGCAGGCGGATCGTGATCGGAAGAGCCGATGTCCCGAGCGTCTTTGCCAGATCCGCGTGCGCCCGCACCGCCATTCGTTCGAGATCGGACGCCGATACCGGCGATGCACGCGGCACCACGACCGCAATGCCGGTCGTTCCAGGCGGTACGACGGCCGCGGCCGCAGGCGCCGGGACCCCCAATCGCGGCGGCGGTGCGGTCAATGCGGCGGAAGGTGTCACGGCGGATAGCAGCGTCAGGTCGAGTCCCGGGTAGTACTGCACCAGGATCGCTCGCGCGGATTCGCCGCGCATCGCGCGGCGCCTCGCGCCGATGACGCACATCCCTACGCCATGCCCGAACCCGTGGCCAGTGAAACGCAGGCTGTCACCGTCTCTGTCAACGCTGAACGCCGTACTTCGCAGATTCACCGGGCCAACCGCCAGCCGGAATTCATTCCCGCCGATGACATCGGGCCGCAAGCCGGACAAGTGGAGACGCGCCACACGTCCCGACGGGGTCCGCGCATCCACGCGCACGTTCTCCAGGCGCTCGCCTTCGAAGCCGACGCGCGCGAGTGCTGCCTGCACGCCACGGAGCGTGAAGTCGGCAGTCCACTCGGGGTCGTCCTCGCAAACGTCGTCCTTGCGCGTGACGAGGTACGGATAGTCGGCGCCCGGCCAGACATTGCCGCCGGGCGAGATCACGCTCGCGCTTCGCGACGACGGCACCACGGTCCGCATTGTCGTCGACGACAACGGCAAGGGCCTGCCGCAGGAAGGACGCGAGCGCCTGACGGAACCTTACATGACGACGCGCAGCAAGGGCACCGGCCTCGGTCTCGCCATCGTCAAGAAGATCATGGAAGATCATGGCGGCTATCTCGCACTGGACGACCGCGAGGGTGGCGGTGCGCGCATCAGTCTGGTATTCCGACGTGACGCGAAGGAAATCGCGTCGGTTCGATCGCACGCGACGGCCGCACAATG
>ORMF010078247.1_pt1 | contig 11799 bp, 9 predicted proteins | sample 1779871 | NCBI WGS metagenome assembly ORMF01 (sample SAMEA104232316, study PRJEB22302) | groundwater metagenome | biome: forest; feature: aquifer; material: groundwater | place: USA | collected 2011-08-07 | depth 5.4 m | reverse complement strand
GCCGGCGGCGGGATCAAGGGCGGTACGGTCGTGGGCGCATCCGATGCGCGCGGCGAGTTTCCGGCTGTTCGACCTGTGACCCCCGCCGACGTCTGCATGACGATCTATGACCGGCTCGGTATCTTGCGGACCGATCTGCTGCCGTTGAGTATCGCTCCTGAGGGTGAGGTCATCGAGGAACTGCTGTGAAGGTCGGCCCGGCAAAGCGGATCACCCACGACGCCGCGTTCTGCATGAAGAAGAACCTCTGCTGGACGCCCAATGGAGAGAAGATCGTATTCGCTCGGGAAGTGGGTATCGAGTACTGCATCTATTCTGTTAATGCAGACGGGACGGGGCTGAAACAGATATCCGAAAGCACTCCGGATAAGTCCCCAAAGTACGAACCGGATTGCTCTCCCGACGGGACACGGATCGTCTACCTCTTCTACACCTATGCCGGCACGGACGGATTTCTCAACATCCAGACTATGGATATGGATGGCAAGAACGTCAAACGGATCATCCCCACCCCACCGCAATTCAACATGCACCCCGCCTGGTCGCCGGACGGCAAGTCGATCGCTTTCGTCTCCACGCGCGCCGGAAACCCGGAGATTTATCTGTGCGACCCGGATGGGAACAACATCCGGCGGATTACGAATGATCCCGCCATGGACGAGCACCCGACCTGGTCGCCCGACAGCAAGCAGATCGCTTTCAACTCAAACCGGGACGGCAACTGGGAGATCTACTCGATGGACGTGGACGGTAAGAACGTCCGGCGATTGACGAACCACCCATCCTCCGATACCTATCCCAAATGGTCGCCGGACGGCAAGCACATTGCGTTCATGACCTTTCGGGATGGAAACGACGAGATTTATGTGATGGATGTCGACGGCAAGGACCCGGCGAACATATCCAATCACCCAAGCTGGGACCGTTTCCCTGCCTGGCGGCGGGACGGAAAGGCCCTTGCGTGGGTCTCCTACCGGGAGAATATGCCCGAAATTTACGTCGCGGAGATCGAGTTTTGAAACGACTTGATCACACATCGGTATCTCCTCACGCGTACGTGCTCCCATCGGTCGTGTCGAAGCTTCGGCCCAATGCAATTCACGTCTTGGCGTTCGTGTTCCTGGGTTGTGGTCTCGTCGGCGCGAGCACTGTTATATGCCAGACCACATCCGGCATTGGCACGACCGGTGGCCTCCTCATATCGGCACGTCCGACGGCGAGTGGCGTAAATCCCACCAGCTTACGAACCGCAGTGGCCGTCTTAACCAAACGGTTTGCTGCCATGGGGATCAAGTCCCCGCGCGTAGAAGTCCGGAATGTAAGCGCAATCATCATCGAATTGCCCGCGTTCAACGATGCGGCGGCTGCCCGGCGCACCGTCGAACAGCCGGGGAGTCTTTCGTTTCGAATTGTGCCCGAGCTCGACCATCAGAATGGATGGCGGACCCAGCCGGAGATTAAGGGCGGTAAACCGACCGGTTTCGAGCAAATCGTTTCCGTGGACGGCAAACCTGTTACCGCGTCTTTGCTGAAGCAGCGGGTTTTCAGTAAATCGCCTGCAGTTTCTAGCGACCAGTTTCTTCCCAACTCGCGTACAGAGGTAGGTCCGCGGGGAACAGTGATTCATTTCGAAATCAAGGACAGCGCGAAGCGTGCCTTTGAGGACATCACAAGGGCACGCATAAACAAATCACTGGCGATATTCCTTGACGACAAGCTTATCGCCGCCCCAAATGTAAACGATGCCATACCTGGACGAGGAGTAATTGAGGGCCGCTTCACCCATGAACAGGCCGTGGCCATGTCAGAGATGTTGAACAGCGGCCCACTTCCTGTGGAGCTAAAGGTTACTTCCGTCCACGTCATTCATGGAAGAGGCAAAACCTAGATGTTCTCACCGGTTGGAACATCGGAGGTTGGTCATGATATCGGGCCGTTATTGATTCGGGAAGCCGATCTCGAAGATGCCGCGCTGCTGCTCAGCATCATCCATTCGGCGTTTCAGGAATACGTGGGCAGGATCGATCCACCAACATCAGCGCCGGATGACACGCTGGACAAGATCCACGCAAATCTCGATCACGGCCGTGCGCTTGTTGCAGTCATCGATCAACATCCGATTGGTTGTGTTTTCTACCAGCGAATGACGGACCACCTGTATCTGTACCGACTGGCCGTACTGCCTAAATGTAGAAGGCACGGGGTTGCGCGGAAACTGATAGCGGACGTCGAATCTATTGCTTTTGAATTGGGCCTGCCGGTAAGATTGGGAGTCCGCGTCGCGTTACCGTCAAATCGGGCTTATTACGAGCGAATGGGGTATCGCGTGGTGGAAGAGCGGACGCACCCAGGATATTCATCGCCCACCTGGGTAATGCTGGAAAAGGACTTCGATCGCCATGCCTAAGGAGCAGCAGAACGCGGCGAGTGACATCATAAACGAATCCCAACTTGTCAGTGTGGATCGCCTTCTCGCGATACTCGCCATGACCCACGGGACCAGGCGATACCGTCTCGTGCGGGATGAACTGCTCCTCCTGGATCGGGATCTGGTCATTGGACCGCTCATCGCGAGCCTCAACAAGGCCGGCAGTAACCGATCGTTCGACCGTCTTGCCCGCCTGCTGGCTCAATTTGGAGGGGAAGAGGCCGTGCAGACGCTCGCATGGCACACGCGCACCCAGGAACGGTATCCTCGCCTGGCCATGAGAGCTTTGGCCCGCTGTGACCATCCGTTGGTGATTCCCACGCTTCTGGACTTGTTGGAATACGGAAGGCGTCGCAAACAGCGGCGGTCGGCCGCGCGCTACCTGGCACGTGTGGGCAGATGGCGGGCAATCGAGCCCCTTTGCCGTGCGGCAGCTATGGGAGAAAATGACAACGGTCCGGATGCCAAGGAAGCTCTGCGCGGAATGGGGCGGGCGGATCATATTGCCCGTCTCCTATTCGAAGACGGAGAAGCTACCAATCAAGAACGCGTTACGGCGCTCGAAGCGATGGCCAGAGTGATCTGGTTCAATCCGGAGCGGTTTCTCGATAAGGAATCGCGCCGCTGGCTTTCGCCCTGGAAGGCTGAGGCGCGGGAGACTGCCGAACTGCTGCGCGCACGAAAGACGCTCCTGCGGCCGGCCGAAAGCGCCGATATCGGAACGCTGCTTCGTTCGGCCGGAAGTCCCGTTACCGGAGACACCGACTCGCTGCTTAGGGTCGCGGCTGATATGGATGTAATTGAACTTCATGTTCCGGCCGCAGCCGAGCCCCGTTGGTGGCAGCGCGCGGCCGGTCTTCTTGGACTGGTTTTCCGATGAAAACCAAGTTGACAGTACTCATCGCGACCATGTGCTTAGCCTCCGCGATTGATTGCTGGGCCTCCACAAAAACGGGGGCGCATACACGCGAACGACGGGCACTGGTCACAGTCGAAGTCTACCCCAAGTCCATCGCTCTTAATGGACGAGAGGCCCGTCGGCAGATCCTGTTGAGCGGATACCGGGCGGACGGAGCGATCACAGACCTCACGGATTCGGCAACGTTCCGTTCCTCAAACCCAAAAGTGGCAGACGTTGGGCCAGATGGTGTCGTGCACCCGAGAGGCAACGGAAAAGCCAGTCTCATTGTACGTTATGGGCATTCCGAGACACGAGTTCCGATAGAGGTCCTCGGATTTGAGCGGAATTTCAACTGGAGCTTTGAGAACCACGTAGAGTCCGTCCTGGCGAAGCAGGGATGCAATGCCGGGCCTTGCCACGGAGCGGGAAGCGGCAAGGGCGGGTTTCGTCTGACACTGCGCGGATACGATCCCTCCGCGGATTTCGTTCGTCTCTGCCAGGAAGGCCGTGGCCGGCGAGTGGTTCGGACCGATCCGGGACAGAGCCTGCTCCTTCGCAAGCCGTCGCTGGCGCTGGCCCACCAGGGCGGACTGCGGCTGAGACGGGATTCGCTTGAGTTCCGCGTGATCTCCGAGTGGATCTCCGCCGGCGCGGCCGGGCCGCTGCCCCGAACTCCCAAACTGCTCGGATTACAGGTATATCCGGTGGAACGCACGCTGATGCCGGGTTCCAAACAGCGGCTCGCCGTTCAGGCGAGATTCTCCGACGGCCATTCCGAGGATGTGACGCATTGGGCCCGTTATGCCAGCAATGAGGAATCGATCGCGCGGGTCGACGAGTCGGGGCGGGTTCGGATGCTTGGTGTCGGCGAAACCGCCGTCAGCGTCTCGTATCTCGGGAAAGTCGCGTTTTCGCGTGTAAGTGTCCCGTTCCCGAACCGAATTGACGTCGGGACAGTCGGGAAAACTCCCCGTGCAAATTACGTAGATGACCTCGTCCTATCGAAACTCGCTAAACTCCACCTCATGCCGAGCGGGCCAAGCTCCGATCCCGAGTTCCTTCGTCGAGTTTATCTCGACACGACCGGCACGCTGCCGACCCCCGCGGAGACGCGTGCGTTTCTGGCCGATCGCGATGCTGCAAAGCGGGCGCGTCTAATCGACGCCCTACTTGCAAGGCCGGAGTATGTCGACTATTGGACCTACAAATGGGCTGACCTCGTCTGCGTCAATCGCGACGTCCTGGGAAGCAAGGGGATGTGGGCGTTCTATTCGTGGCTCCGGAGATGTGTCGACGAAAACCGTGGATGGGATCGGGTCGTTCGGGACATACTTACGGCGAGCGGCGACACGAATGGGTGCGGGCCGGCGAACTTCTATCGGATGGGCGCGAAGCCGGAAGAGTTTGCCGAGACGGTTTCTCAGGCGTTTCTAGGCATACGCGTGTCGTGCGCCAAGTGCCACAACCACCCCTTCGAGAAGTGGACGCAGTCCGATTATTATCGCATGGCGAGCGTCTTCTCCCGCGTGGGGTCGAAGGCCGAGAAAGAGTCGTCAGGCGCGGTGATCTATACGAAATCGAGCGGGGAGGTCGATCATCCTCGACTGGGTCGGCCGCTGGCGCCGGCCGCATTCGACGGCCCCGTCCTATCCCTGGATTCGCCGGCGGACCGCCGGGCTTTTCTCGCGGACTGGATGACGGCTCCAAACAATCCCTACTTCGCCCGCTCGGTCGTAAATCGGGTCTGGAAGCAGTACATGGGACGAGGTCTCGTGGAGCCCGTGGACGATATGCGGCTGACGAACCCGGCTTCGAACGAGCCGCTTCTTGCGGCCCTGTCGCGTGACTTCATCAAACACGGCTTCGACCTGCGGTACCTAACGCGAACGATATTGAACTCCCGAGCGTACCAGGCTAGTTCGGCCCCGAATAGCACGAACGCCGGCGACGATCGGTTCTATTCCCGGTACTTGGTGCGCAGGCTGGCGGCCGAGCCGCTTCTGGATGCCATTTGCCAGGTGACCGGACAGCCGGAGAAGTTCAGCGGAATGCCTCGGGGCGCGAGGGCGATATCGTTGCCCGATACCCGCATAGCGTCCGCATTTCTCGATGTTTTCGGCCGTCCGGCACGCCAGGTGACCTGTGACTGTGAGCGGAATATGGACCCGAACGTGGCCCAGGCCCTCCATTTCATCAGCGCCAAGACACTGAATGAGAAAGTGTCCGCGAAAGGTGGAATCATCGAGCGACTTCTGGATGAAAAGAAGACGGACCAGCAGATTGTGGACGAGCTTTACATCACCTGCCTCTGCCGAACCGCCACCTCCGCGGAGACGGCCACAGCGCTGCGAAGTCTGCGCGCCGCCCTCGGCGAACCACGCAACCCAGGCGGCAAGCCGGTAGACCCGCGGAATATACGCGCCCAGGTCTTCGGCGATCTCCTATGGGCGATGCTGAGCTCCCCGGAGTTCGTGTTCAATCACTGAAACAGCGGGTAGCTCGAACTCGCCTTGACGTGGGAATGCGTCCGGGAATATAATCCGGGCAGCCAATTGCAGAATGCACATCGGAGCCTAAGTGAAATCATCCTTCCGTCCTCTTCTAGTCCTGGCATTCACCAGTCTCCTCACGAGCTGTGGACCTAGGTCCGCCGACAGTACGGGATCTGCGGCTAGAAGCACGAAACCGATCGGCGACACCCTCAAACTGACCATCGTCCCATACGAGGCTCAGCAGAAGCTGGTTGAAGAGTACACGCCGATGGCGAACTATCTTGCGCGAAGGATGGGGCGTCCGCATGGTAAGTTCATTCCGGTCGTGGACTATGCGGGGGTGCTCGCCGCGCTGGAGACCGGACAGGTCGACGTCGTCTATCTGTCGTCGTTCCCATATGCCCTTGCGACAAGCAAGATGAAGCTCCATCCCCTCGCCATGCCGTTCGTTCGAAACAAGCTGCTGTATAAGGGAATTATCTTCGTGCGTGCGGACAGTACGATCATCTCGGTCCAGGGCCTGATCGGCAAGACTTTTGCTTTCGGGGATGCCGGGTCCACTTCGGGGTATCTGCTACCGCGCGGACTCCTTGAAAAGGCCGGAGTCTTCGGCAAGCTCAAGAGGTGGTACAACGCGGGAGATGCGAATGTCGTCGTGGCAGCCGTGGAGCGTGGAACGGCCGACGCCGGGGCAGCTTACGACCTCGTATTTGAGGTCGCCTACCGCGATCACCCGGAGAAGACCGCCGGAATGAGGATCATCGCCGAAACAGAGTCCATCCCGAATGGCATCTACGTTGCCCGTGGAAATATGCCCGCGGACGAGGTCGAACGGTTGAGGAAGGCATTCATGGATATGAACACCGATCTGGAAGGAAAGGCGGCGATGCTGAAAGCGCCGAATGACAAGATCGTTCCGTCGGACGACAAACTCTTCGATCACGTGCGAGAAGTTGCGAAGATCGTGAACCTGGATCTGACGGTGTTCGATAAGAAGAAGAAGAAGTGAGAGTCGACGGTGGACGATGGACGACGGACGATCTCCTGAGTGGTCACGATGGCGATCGTTGAGCTGAAAGGGGTCTCGCACGAATATCCGGGCAAACGCCAGGCGGTTTCGGACGTCTCGCTGTCGGTACAGCCGGGCGAGCGAGTCGGATTAATCGGCCCTTCAGGAGCGGGGAAGTCTACGCTCCTTCGCACAATCAATGGACTCGTGACTCCCCAGTCCGGTGAGACGCAGGTGCTGGACCAGTCCGTGCGCGAGCTGAACGAGAACGGGCGCATGCGTCTTCGCCGGCAGATTGGGATGATCTTTCAGGAGTTTGCTCTCATCGAGCGATTGCCGGTGCTGACCAATGTGCTCGTTGGGCGGCTGGGATATACGAAGACACTGCCCAGCCTCGTACGGTATTTTGCTCCGGTCGACGTCCAGCGAGCAAAGAAGGCCATAGGAGATGTCGGGCTGTCCGGCAGCGAGGGCCGACTCGTGCGGAACCTCTCCGGTGGGCAGAAGCAGCGCGTAGGGATCGCTCGAGCGCTCGTACAGGAAGCGCCTCTTATCTTGGCCGACGAACCGACGGCCAACCTGGATGTGCGTACATCGGAGGAAGTACTATCCCTCCTGGTGAAGCTTGGAGATGAACGCGGCGCGACCATGATCCTCAGCCTTCACGACGTGAGATTGGCGCGCCGATTCTGTACGAGGATTGTAGCATTGAAGGAAGGCGTGGTCGCCTGGGATGGGCGCGCTGGAGACTTTACAGACTCAGACTTGGAACGCGTCTTCTACGAATAAGATATGTCGATCTTAAATACAGCGATGTTTGTTTCTGCGGCCCTCGCGGTTTCAGCAACTACCCGTACGTACGCCCCGCTGCCGACGAGGTTACGAGATACTGACCCCATTGCCAAAGCCGTGAAACCGCGACCAGAGGAACTGAAGTGGCAGAAGATTCCGTGGCGGTTTCAACTGGTTGAAGCGCGGCGGATCGCAGCCGACCTCAAGAGACCCCTGTTGATATGGGCGACAGGGGATGACCCACTCGAGCGATGTTGAGGGTATGCCGCCGGGCTCCGTGGGGGCCCGCTATCGGATGATGAGATCATTCGTCGGATCTCGATCGCCACGGTTCCGGTTGCCGTCAACCTATACAGAATTCGTGGGGATTCCGGTCCGGGCGGCGATCTGTTCAGATCCGTCCAGAAGCAGAAGGACCAGTATCAGGGCATCTGGATCGTGTCGCCGGAGGGAAAAGTGCTCGGCGGACACCATGAGTTCAAGTCTCAGGACGAGGCAGGGAGATCGCAAGAGGTGCTTACCGCGCTCGAAGCCGGACTCAAGGCGTTTGGGCCAATTCATGAGTATTTCGACGGCGCGCCCGATCCCCTTCCCTATCGAGGGCATGGAGTCCGCCCGGACGGGGGCGTCACATTGGCGGTCTATGCCCGATATCTGCACGAACGACAGCCTGACGGACCTGCGATGATCGATAGTCTGGATCTCTCGGCGTCAGAGTGGAGCACATTAGCGCATCGGAGCGATGCGAATCAGAAGGATTGGGTGGTACCTGAGGAGATCGCTCGCAAGTTCGTACGATTGCTCTCCCCTAACAGCGACCAGAGCACGATGCCGAAACCAGAGGACTCGAAGGCTGCTGACATGAGATGGAAGTTGTCGGATTTAAGCGCAAATACCGCGTTCGCCCAACTGACGGGACGCTTAGAGGCGATTCATCTATGTGAAGGCGACCCGAAGCGACCGATCAAGTCCAAGGGCGATCTGACGGGAATCATGGTTGTTACGGGAAAATCAAAGACGCCGACGCGGCTCTCGATCACTCTTTCGGGCATATATCGGCACTCTCCGCCGTACGATTCGCCGCGCGAATTCGGCGCGGTTGTGGAGTGGCAGCGCACTCCCAAACCCCGCCCTTGGGCAGAATTCTATTTGCGTCAGGACGATCGACTGCGATTTAGAGAGCGGGAATAGGACGAATTCAATTCGCGATAATGGAGAATCATAGGTGCCATCGAAAAATGAGACCGAGCTGGAGACCCTGATCCGGGCGCGATACCCAATCATTTACGTCGTCTCGTGGGAAGAGAAACGCGTCGAGGATGCGCTGAGGAACATCGCGCGGGAGCGGAATAAGAAGCTGAATATCTGGACCGTGACCCAAGGATTCTCTTCGTCGTCGGGACAGCGTGACCACTCCACGCGCGAACCGCTCGTCGCCCTCGACTCAATCATCAACTCGCCGGACCAGGCCATCTTTCTCCTAAAAGATTTCCACGCATTCATCAGCGACTTCAACGTCACGCGCCGCCTGCGCGACCTCATACCTGCCCTTAAGAACAGCTTCAAGAACCTCGTGATTCTGGCTCCGGTGCTGAAGCTGCCGCCCGAGCTGGAGAAGGAGATGACGATTGTCGATTTCGGACTGCCGAGCTTCGACGAGCTGGGAAGGCTGCTCGACGACATCATCCGCTCCGTCAAAGATGCGCCGAACGTGGATACCGACCTGACCTCCGAAGAGCGGGAGCACGTGCTGAAGGCCGCACAGGGGCTCACGGCGATGGAGGCGGAGAACGTATTCGCGAAGTCACTGGTCGAAAAACGGACCTTCGACGTCGACGTGGTCCTTTCCGAGAAGGAGCAGATCATCCGGAAGTCCGGCATCCTCGAGTACTATCCGGCCGATGAACGGTTTTCGGAGATCGGCGGGTTGGACGTGCTGAAGGACTGGATGGACAAGCGGACAGTCTCTTTTACGGAGAAAGCCAGGGCGTTCGGGCTCCCAGAGCCGAAAGGCATTCTGCTTCTGGGGGTGCAGGGTTGCGGGAAGAGCCTTTCGGCCAAGGCGATCGGCGCTTTGTGGAAGCTGCCACTTCTCCGGTTGGACGTCGGCAAGATCTTTGCCGGCATCGTGGGATCGTCCGAAGAGAATATGAGAAAGGCGATCCGGGTCTCGGAATCGGTTGCGCCCTGTATCCTCTGGCTGGACGAGCTCGAAAAGGGGTTCTCCGGCACAGCCAGCTCCGGCTCGACCGACGGCGGTACCACGTCGCGCGTATTCAGCACTTTCCTCACCTGGCTCCAGGAGAAGACCGTTCCCGTCTTCGTCGTCTCGACGGCGAACCAGGTTGAAGCGCTCCCGCCCGAGCTCCTGCGCAAGGGCCGATTCGACGAGATATTCTTCATCGACCTGCCTTCCAAGGAGGAGAGGATCGACATATTCAAGATCCACCTTCGAAAGCGCAAGCGTGACCCGGCAAAGTTCAACCTTCCCGCACTCGCCGAATCGACACCCGGATTCTCCGGCGCTGAGATCGAGCAGCTCGTCGTAGAAGCTCTTTACGACGCATTCGACGCCGACCGTGAGCTGGGCATGGAAGACCTGCTCAAGGCTGCCCGATCGTCCGTCCCACTCTCCATGACCATGCGGGAGAAGATCGCCTACATGCGAGACTGGGCGGAGACCCGCGCGCGGAAAGCCTCCAGCGCTCCTCTGGAAAACATCGAGGACCAGATCGCCACCTTCCTGAAGAACCGCGCGGAATTGGCGAAGGCTGCCGAGATCGAACGCGCGCGAGATGCCGCGGAGACGAAGAAGAGCGAGTCTTCTACTCCAAAAGCAGCCGTTAAGACCCATGCGAGGCGCGTCGCCGTTCGAAAGACCGATGGCGTGGGTAACTAGCCGCATTTGCCTGAAACTCCTTCATGAAGTGGCCGTAGAACATACCCTCCCGCGCGTGTGGTAATATACGTCTGCCTTAACCCCATCAACCACGTGCAGCTCAGGAAATTACAACTCATCGGTTTCAAGACCTTCGCCGAGAAGACGGAGATCGAGATCGGCGACGGGCTGACCGCCGTGGTTGGCCCCAACGGCAGCGGAAAGTCCAATATCGCCGATGCCATCCTCTGGGTGATGGGCGAGCAGAATCCTCGGCTCCTTCGCGGAAACGACAGCCGCGACGTCATCTTCTCCGGGACTGACAATCGCAAACCCCTGGGTATGGCAGAAGTGCGACTCACGCTCGACAACTCGGACTTTTCCCTTCCCATCGACTTCGCGGAAGTGAGCGTGACCCGGCGCATCTATCGGTCCGGCGAGAGCCAATATCTCCTGAATAACGCCCCGTGCCGGATGAAGGATATCGTGGAGCTGTTCCTCGATACGGGCGTCGGCAAAGGCGCATACTCTTTCGTGAGCCAGAGTGAGATCGATGCCGTCTTGTCCGCGCGTGCGGAAGACCGGCGGGAGCTGTTTGAGGAAGCGGCCGGCATCAAGAAGTATCGCGTGAAGAAGCGCGAAGCCGTACGGAAGCTGGAGCAGGCCGGCGTCAACTTGAATCGTGTCCGGGACATTATCCACGAGCTTGAAACACAGCGCGAACCGCTGGAACAGCAGGCGGTGAAGGCGCGTAAGTTCCGCGAGCTGACGAACCGTCTCCAGGCGATCGAAGTGGACCTCTTGGTGGCGGAGGTGCAGAAAACGGACTACGAAATCTACGCCGCCCGCCAGGAGCAGGAGCTGGATCACGATGCGATCTCGCGATACGATGCCGATCTCGCCCGGATGGAGCACGAGTCGAGCGACATTGGCGAGCGGCTCGCGCAGGCGGAACAGGATGCTGACAGCGCTCGTGTCTCGCACCAGAGCGCGCTGACGACGGTCGAACGGACAGAGAGCCAGTTGATGCTCGTTCAGGAGCGTGGCTCGACGGCAGAGCAAAGCGCGGAGGCGCTGGAGATTGAGATCCGGGACCTTTCCCTCCGAGCTTCATCCCTGACGCGGGAGCTTGCAAGATATGAGTCGGAGCTGGATAAAGCAGCCAAGCATGAATCAAAGCGTCGCGAAGAACTGGCCGCTGCAGCCGCCAGACTAGACGAGCTGGAAAGCGCACTTACGGATGCGCGCCGCGATTCCGATGATCGGCAGGGAGTTCTCCTGCGGCTCGCGGAGCAGCGT
>ORMF012383170.1_pt1 | contig 11804 bp, 10 predicted proteins | sample 1779871 | NCBI WGS metagenome assembly ORMF01 (sample SAMEA104232316, study PRJEB22302) | groundwater metagenome | biome: forest; feature: aquifer; material: groundwater | place: USA | collected 2011-08-07 | depth 5.4 m | reverse complement strand
TGTTGAGGTTCATTAACATTAACTGCATCCATTGGAGGGTTATCTGAACCCCCAAGAAGAGCGGCATTTGTTGTGAGGGTAGCTGAATCTGGAACGGAGGTGTTTGGAGGAGTAGTAGTTCCTGATGGGTAAGCTACTATTTCAGAACAGTTTGTTATATTTTGCATCATGCTAGACAGTAAAACAGTGCTTGAGTCAACCCCTCCTTGTTGTTGGTTTGACATGGAGTTTATTGCACCTGATTCTGTTTGTCCTTTTACTGGAGCTTGGTTTTGAGATCCTCCTACAGAAGGGGTTCCTTGGTTCACTGATTGTACATCGCTCATGATTTCTCCTAAAAATATATAGTTTCCTATTTAATATAGATAATATCAGTGTAAAGTTATTATTTCAGTTTTATTTTTACGTAGTATGAAATTAGTTTTGTTATTGTATTTATGATTAGGCGATTAAAAAGAAAAAATTATTTTAATTGATTTGTTGTGAGGTGGTGTTAAAAGTTAAACTAGGGTGTATTATGGATGAGCTCTTTTAAATTCTTCAAATAGGGCTCGTTCTGAAGCTGGGATGAACTTTAATTTTTCAAGAGTTTCAATGTGAGTTTTTAATAAGATGGCTTAAGGAGATCTGTAGTAGCTTCTTTTAGATCTTTATAGATTGGACTAGACGAGAAGAAATCTTTGTTGAATAGAATGCAATGAAGGGTTTTGGGGTAAAAGGTCTAGATCTTGTAAGGCTTTTTTTGTTGATGCGTTAGTAGGAATCCTTAAAGTAGTTTCTATTGTGTTGATTAGATTCGTGATAAGAGATCCGCATGCATTTGCTCGATTTGCTTATCATTAGGTGATAGGTTCTTTAAGATGGCAGCATTACGTAGGTATTCTTTTATGGAAACCTGGGAACGGTTGCTAGATATTAGGTAAGATAATCTAGAAAAAGTACTTTGTTTGCATTGATCGAGTTCTCTTTTTTGAGTTTCAGTTAAAGATTTTAAAAGGAGGTTTTCGTTAGCAAGTAAAAGTTCTAATAACTGTACTGTTGCAGCAATTGGCTTAGGAGGTTTTTCAGCTGATATATTTATGTGTATTTGGGTGATCAGTAGGGAGCTCAGGTGTTCTTTGTTTTCTTTCGCATTTCCTCCTAGCTTTTCGAAGAGAGCAATTTCTTGTATAGTTGTTTTTATTAACTCTTTAGAAGGATCGACGTTCCTTGAATCTATTTTGTTTAGATTCTCCTGTATGTCTTTTTGTAGTTTTGAAGAAAGGTCCTGTTTTAACTGAGTGTATTCCTCTGAGATTTTTAAGTTTGGTAGAGCTCTTTTCTCTAGGAGCTGAAAATCAGCAGAGGCTTGTTTTAGATCTGTGTCTTTATCAGTAAGATTGGTTTGTATTTTCAACAATAGCTGCTCAGGAGCCTTTTCAAGATATGTTTCAAGTTCTATTTTATTTTCTTCGGAGATTTTAGGTGGAGTTAGAAGTAGGAGTTGTTGGATCACTGTAGAGAGTTTTTCTATCCGTAACCCTGGGGATCTTTTGTCTAAGTCAATTAAGAGGAGGGTATTTTGAATAATTTCTTCTAACTCTTTTTGAGCGATCTTATCTAAAGAAGGAGCGCTTCCTAATTTTTTTTCTATTTTTTCTAAAATCTGCAAGTTAAGGGCATCAGATGGGCCTCTTAACAACTTTGCCCTTTTATCAGGAGGGGCAAATCTGTCAAGTCTTGTGATAATGGAAATAAGTTCGCTCGAGGATAGTTTATGAAAGGAGTCGGGGGGTTGATTGGCTAAGATAGAGGCGTAGGCTAAGGCTTCATTTTCATCTTTTTCGGTCTTTAAGGGAGCTTTATCAGGCACGGGGAATGAATCTTGAACCTGTTTAAGAGTCGGGCGTTTTGTTAGGTCATCAGAGAGCATATTTAGGATCATATTGGTTTGATCTTCTGAAAAAGCTTTAAGTAGGTTCGTTTTAAGAACGTCTTTATCTAATAAGTTTCCAATAAAATCAGAATCCTTGGCGCTATTTTCATAAGGAGACTCAGAAGATCCATTTGTAGCTTTTTGTGCCATTTGATAAAAGATAGCTCCGAGTTGACGCACTACAATCTTTTCTGCTAGGTTGGGTAGAGCATTAGGCCCTCCAAGTTGTAGGAGGGCTCTAAAATCAGCTTTGGTAAGTTCTTTATTTTTAACATCTCTAACCGCGGAAAAAGAAGGGGTATTTGACAGGGAGACGTTGCTATCTACAAGGGTATTTTTTAAGTTAGACTCTAGTAGAATCTGAGTGGGATCTCTCGTTGCTACTTGATGTATCAGCTGATGGCATAGAGTAGCCACATCTTTTGCATCTATAGAAACGTCTTCGCATGAGATCGTAGTAGTAGAGGGTACTTGGGATAAGTTTCCTTCTAAATCTTTTTTAATGAGAATTTTCGTGCCGTTATCGAGCTCTACAATCATGGCTTTATTGTTTGCTAAGTTAGTTAACGAAGTTTGCAACTTATAATCAACTTTTGCCGTCGACACATTTCCATCTTTATCTTTACTAAGAATATAGGGTGTGTCAAAAAGCCTTATTTGGGTGAGCGTGTCATTATGTAAATTGGATATTGCTGTAGTTAACGTTGACTGCGCTGTTCTTATGGTGATCACCGTACTATCTTGTGGGTCAGAAGAGGGGAGCAGGGTTGTAATAAGGGCCCTTCCTGTAAGGGAATTTTGAGAGGCAATATTTCGTAGTAGTGTGGTTGCTTTATTGGCTGCTATGATTTCTGGAGAGGGGGGCATTTGCTTCATGCCCCCTAATGTGCTCCATAAAACTAAAACTTTCATTCCGTTATCAAGTGTTACTTCCTTTGGTGTATTGACTTTTTGAGATTGTATAGATGTTTTTAACTCGGCATCAAGTTGTACTGTTGAAACATTTCCCCCAGCATCCTTGCTAAGGATGTAGGCATGACCCAAAATAGGTATTTCTAGCAGACTTTCGTTAGGCAAGTCTTTTATAGCCTTTGATAAAGTTGCATGATTTGCATCATCAAAAGATGATCCATGTCTAGCGGAAATGTAGTTAAGTAGTATATCTGTTGCCTCTGTTATTTTAGCGTCAGTTGAAGTGGGGAGGAGAAGGGATCTTATAGGAGAGTTGGCATTTATTTTTTTTACTAAGAGAGGGGAGATTTCTTTTAGAAATGTATTAACCTGAGCCGTAGCCCCGGAGGCCTTAAGCCGATCTATAATAGCGCTAAGTTTTTCAGGAGGTAAGGTGTTAAGGGTAAGTAAGGTTTTCGTGGTGGATAATATCTCTTGGAATTTAGGTTCGAGTATTTTTCCTTGGTAGACTCCAGCTGAGGCATTTTCTACGTCACCTAAGAGAGCAAGACTTTGAGACTCTAGGTAGGTCTTAAAGAGTTTTTCATCCTCAGGTGTAAGATTGCTTTTGTCAGCTAGATGCATTTGGATGATGGGGATGAGGGACTCATTGGATAGATTTTTTAGGGTTGCTGGATTTTGGTTAAGTAAAAGGCGAGTATAGGCTAAAGGCTTTACTGAAGATAGACCTATAGTACTTGTTATTTCCGAGAGTAAGCGATTAGAAAGTGGAGCAGAATTTTTTAGAAGGTTTTTGATCAAGTTGTTTTCAAAGGAGGCATCAGGCGTTGATAAAGATTTTTCAATGTCTTTTAAAGAAATCTCATTGACTTTTCCTTCGCAAAGCTTTTTTAGGATAGGGGGTATTTCAGTGTTTGGAGGTGTTAGTAAGGGTCTTATTGTATTAAAGGCTTGTTCCTGATTTCCAGTCTCTATTAAATATTTTATTGCATACAGTTGTTGGGGAAAAGTAGAAGGGCTTGGTAATGTAAGTGGAAAATCCTTTTCTTTTTTTAATTCCTTTAAAATAGAATAAGCTTGTCCAGAAGATAGATCTTTAACGATCTTTTCTTCAATTGATGGGGTGGTGGGTTGAATGGTGTTTTCTAGTAGGGTGAATATGTCTGATGTGTTTTTTGAAGGAGAGCTAATGACTTTTAAAGCCTTCTGTAGACTCTCTTGGTAGGTGGGATCATTCGTTTTAGTTAATTCAGAAACAATCCAATTATGAGCCATTTGTTTGAAAGCTGGCAAAGATAGGTTTTTAAAGCTATTTTCTGTAATACCAGTAATAAGATCTACAGCAAGTTCGTGAGAAGTTTCCCACGATAAATTTAGGATTTTAGAAGACAGTCTAGTAATGGGGGCAATGAGATGTTCATTGGATTTAGGGTATTTTTTTGTTATAATAAGCTTTAGAGCGTTTAAGCTTGCATGGAGCTCATCACTGCCAAATCCCTTGTCGATCATAGATTTCAAGGTTTTTAGAAAAACTAAGTCCGTTTTAGTTAGTCCCTTTGTTTCGGCGCGAGTGTTCATGTCGTTTATTGTGACTATATGAGAAGAAAAAGGGTTTGTATTAACATTCAAGATTTTCTATAGCCTTTTCTTTTTTAAGATATAAGGTTAATGTATTATATTAAAAAATTTAATTCAATCGCGGAGTGTAATAGGTTTTTTTCTAATTCAAGAAAAAAGAGGGAAAGGGTTTGTTTTTTTCTAGAAGATCGTGGTACTATCGTCTATAATGATGGATAAAAATTTACGGAATAAGAGGTTTTTTTGTGGCAAAGTTAATTTTTGAGAACTCCGAAGAGGAGGTAATAATAGCGGATGGTGCAGATATTATAGAAGCTTGTGAAGAGCAAGGTGTCCCTTTTGCTTGCACAGAAGGGGTTTGTGGTACTTGTGTGATTGAAGTGACAGAAGGGATGGAAAATATATCTGCTTTTACGCAAGAAGAGAAAGATTTTCTAGGAGAGCAGGACAAGGAAAGACTTGCCTGTCAGTGTAAAATTCTTGGCGGATGCGTAAGAATTAATTTCTAATATAACAAGACGAGGAAAAAGATGATTACGAGAGAAATGACGATCGAGGAAATCTTAAAAGATTTTCCACAAAAAAGTCAAAAACTAGCTCAAGAATTAACACAGTCCGGATTACATTGTGTAGGGTGTGGAGCAGCTACTTGGGAAACGCTAGAGTCCGGTGTATTGGGACATGGTTTTAGCGAAGAGATGTTAAGCGGCTTAGTTGAAAGACTAAACGTGATTTTACAAGAAAAATCAGATCCTCGTTCTATTGTTATGACAAAACGGGCCGCTGATAAATTTAAAGAAATTCTTGCAGAAGAAGATAAGGTGGGCTACGGGCTTCGCTTTGGAGATCAAGCGGGGGGGTGTAGTGGTTTTGAATACATTTTAGATTATTCTGCAGCTCCTAAAGAAGGGGAAGATGTTGTGTTTTCTTCTCATGGAGTTGATATCCATGTAAATAAAAACAAAGTAGAGCGATTAATGGGTTCAGAAATTGACTATGTCGATGGACTCAATGGATCTGGCTTTAAAGTTTCTAATCCAAACGCCCGAGGCGGTTGTGGTTGTGGAAAATCACAAAGCTACTAAATGCTTAAAAGAACCTGCTTAAAGCAGGTTCTTTTTGTTCTAGGATCAAGTTCAGGAAAAAACTATGCACTCAACAGACTTTTCAAAAGAAAAATTTAGAGCGATTTTGTTATTTGGCCCTCCGGGATCCGGAAAGGGCACCCTAGGTAAATTTTTAAGTACAGCGGGAAATCACTTCCACTTATCTTCAGGAGATATTTTTCGAGGCATGGACCCAGATTCTCCAGCAGGCAAGGTGTATCATTCCTATGCAAGCCAAGGCAATCTAGTCCCCGATGAAGTGATGATTGATGTGTGGTGCCAGTATATGCAAGGGCAGATTGCCACGAATCGTTACTTTCCTAAAAAACAATTCCTTTTATTAGATGGAATTCCAAGAACTCTTCTGCAAGCAAAGATTTTAGATCAATATATCGATGTGGTTAGAATCATTGTACTGGACATGCCTGATATAGAAGTTTTAATTAAGAGATTAAAAAGAAGAGCTCTAATTGAAAAAAGACAAGATGATGCAGATGAGACTGTTTTGCAAAATCGGATGAAAGTCTATAGTAAAGAGACCCATACTTTATTAAGCCACTATCCTAAAGAGCTGATCTCTACTTTTAATGCGGACCAAAAACCTTTAGAGGTATTAAGAGATGTTCTTGTTCAGCTATCAGATCTTTTAAGTCATCCGGAAATTTAAGATTTTTTTAAAATACTCGGGGTTTGTTGTTTTTACATTCCCCAAACTTTAAGGGTTTTATACGAGATTTTTAATCTCTTCTATAGAAAGACCTGTGCAGTCTGCCACATCTTCCAAAGGAAATCCTTTTACACACATTTTTTTAGCCACTTCAACTTTCTATTTGGCTAGTCCTTCAGCAAGTCCCTTGGCTAGTCCTTCAGCCCTTCCTTCAGCTTTTTCTGCTTTTGCATATTTAGAAATGCGATCAAAGTTCTTGTCTTGCAGCTCGTATTGAGCTCTCAGTTTACTTGAAACTTTAACATATAAAGCCATTTCAAAAGCATTAATCGTTGAATGAACTTTCTTTTCTGTCATAAAGTGCGCTCTTTGAAAGAATGTTAACCAGTCTTTTTTTATGTGAAATCTGTTATGTTTTGAATCTCTTCTATCGTAAGGTCGGTGCATTCTGCTATATCTTCCAAAGAAATTCCTTTTACATGCATTTTTTTAGCCAGTTCTCTAGTTTTTTTTGCTTCTCCTTTAGCTTCTCCCTCTGCTAGTCCTTCGGCTTTCCCTTTAGCTAAGCCTTTGGCTTCTCCTTCAGCTTTTTCTGCTCTTGTGTATTCAGAAATACGATCATAGTCTTTGTCTTGCAGTTCATATTGCTCTCTCACTTCGCTTGGAAGTTTATCATATCGAACTCTTTCAAAAGCTTCTAAAACAGCAGGAGTTTTAATCGTTGCTTTAACTTCTTCTTCTGTCATAAAGTGCGCTCTTTGAAAGAATGTTAACCAGTCTTTGGTCTCTTGACATAGACTAAGCCCTCTTAAAAACCCTTATTTTGTCATAAAAAGGACAAAAATAAAACATATTTTTTATTAAATAGTTTTTTTTGCGAAATAAGGATAAGAATGCATATACCAGGCTCCAAAAAAACAGAGGGTAGATCCTAGGATAAGCATCGCTGTAGGTCCTAAAAACCGACACATGAGCCCTCCAAGAGCTGGGGCTATGATCCCTCTAAGGCCTACCATTAAGATATTAACACGAGAAAACTGTGAGCTATCTTCTTCTTTAGAAAATAGGGTGCCAGAAAGATTCCAAAGAAGATGACTTCCTGCCTGAGCAATTCCATAAAATAAGAAAGCTAAGTAAAACCAGTTCATGCTTAAACCGGAGAAAAGAAGTGTGAGGGGAAAAAGGGCAAATCCAATTAAAATACGTGTTGTCAAAGTAGAGATAGAGGTGTTATTTAGGCTTTTTTTCCAAAAATAGGAAGAGAGGACAACACCAATACCCATTATAATAGAGCGGCCTGTGACGATTTGGGAGTGAGCTAGTTTAAGCTGATCTACATAGAAGATATATAAGCTTGGGGCAATTAACATAAGCCCAAAGCCCCCTAACATAAAGCCTTGTTGAAACCTTGCAAAATCAGGTCTTTTTTTTAATAAAGTGAAAGAGTCTATCCAAGGCTGGAGTATTTTCGTTTTAAAAGAGATAGGCTCTTTTTTTGGGATCGGGGCAAAGGGGATAGGCACCTTTAATTGCATCCAGATACTGCTTAGGCCAATGAATGCGGTAGCGCAACATAGAAATTGCCAAGCTTTAGGGTATAAATCAAGAACGCCCCCTACGACTAGGCCGAGTAGTATACTTTCAATAAAGCTTAATACAAAATAAAAAGTATAGGTGTTTTCTCTAGCTTGCTTGGGGATATTGATTTTTAAGATCTCGATGAGAGCTGGAATGCCTGACTTATTAAAAAATTCATAGACAGCGCAGCAAAAAATTAGATACCAGACGCTATCGACCCAGGGAATAAAAAGGAAGGGGAGTCTAGCTAACACCCAGGCGCTAATAAGGTTAGATCGTAATCTATGTCTTTGATTGGTTAGATTGGCGCTCCAATAGAAAGAAAAAAGGGGTAAGACAGGTCTAAGAGCTGTTAAAATAGAGATTTGTAGAAGGGATGCTCCTAGATCTTTTCGAATAATGAAAGGGAGTAAGGTATACAAAACAACAAAAGGCTCATGGGACAAGTTCATCCATAGGAGCGCTTTCCTTGTTTGTTTATAGAATAGAGTCTTTGAGTGTTCTACAGTTTGCATGCAACCAATCAAAATCCTTTTTTATTCTGAAATGGTAGCAGAAAACCGAAAAAAAGTCGTTAGAATTTTTTATTTTACGTTAAAGGAGTTCGAGCTTCTTTAAATTTAAACAAGGAAATATCAAACAAAAAAATCTCTTTTATTTTTAATATATTTTATGGCAGAATAAGCTTTTCTATAGGAGAGGAAAATCCATGGCAAGAGCGAGAAATCAACTGTATTCTATCCCAACTTACGATGCTATATTCAAATTAGTTTTGAATCAAGATAACATCCGCCCTTCTTTTTTCCACGCTTTTCTCCCAGATCTTCATATAGAGTCCTCTACTCGTATAGATGATCACATGAATCCTTTAAAAGAACTGCAGGTGCTCCGAGATCTTTTGCATGAAGAAAAAAACAATCAATGCTATAACCTTTTGAAAGAAAACTCTGATTTTTCGGTACATGTCAAAAAAAATAGCAAGATAGAGCCTTGTCAAAAATCTACAGAATTCATTCGTGCCATTATTGACCAATTTGATGACCTTAGAATCGCCTTTCCCAAAGTGGAATATGACGGTACGATGGACTTTGTTTGCAAGTTGGACACTGGAGATAACATTCTCATCGAAATGCAAGTCATTCCTTATAATCATTGGGATCAAAGAGCCTTAGCTTATGTAGCAGCTCTTTATGGTAGACAGATTCGTAAAGGGGGCAAATGGGATGAGATCAAACGAATTATTGGCATTAATATTCTAGGTGGGGGCAAAGATCAAGCAGCCCATTGGGAAGATACACCAGATCAATTTGTTAGGCACTATAAATTCACTGAGCAGTTGCACCCTAATAAAAAGATCATGGATGGAATAGAAATCATCCAATATTCTATTATGAACGCCCCTAAAACCATTGAAAATCAAGAAACAAAAGACTGGCTCACCTATTATCAACGAGCTCACCTTATGACAGAAAAAGAGGTGCAAGAAACCATTAAAACGCCTGCTGTTTTGCAAGCTTTTGCTTCGTCAAAATATGATGCTTTACCTTCTGAAGTACGAGTTCAATATGAACTAGAAGATGAAAATTATGATAGAGTGTCCGAGTATACAAAAAGTAAAGAACAAAAAGCAGAAGCTAGAGGTGAAGCTAGGGGTGAAGCTAGAGGTGCGGCTAAAGAAAAAGTAGAAACTGTAAAAAAAATGCTAAAAAAAGGATTTCCTTTAGAAGACGTAGCAGAATGTACAGATCTTACGATAGCAGAAATCAAAAAAATAATAGAGGCTTTGTAAAATAAGAGATGATTTTAAGCAAAATCTCTAAAATCGCTTATTCCTTTTAAAAAAGGCCTAGATACTCAAAATTCGTGTTACTTCAAAAAAAGAAGACTTTTTTTTTGTAGAGGGGAATTTTTGATCAAGGGACTGCTCGATTTAATCACTCCTAAAGGGGAGATCTTTTCTAATATTTTTTATAGCTGTTCGATCCTTTTGGCATGTCGGCAATTTTTCTTAGGTGATGTATTTTAGTGGTTACAGGTTTGTTAAAGTCACTTTTTAGAAGATTGGATGATACCAGCACCTATTTTGATGTGTCCTACGATGCCGCATTGACCTCCTATTACAACGTATTTTCCTGTTTTGAGCCACAATATGAGGATTAATGAACTCATTTTTCTAATATTTGCATTTATTTAATTTTTTATTTAACGTGAAGAATAGAAATAACAGGATAATTTATGGAAACAGTCGACGTGTTTTCGTCTTTAGCTGAACTTTTGGCAGAAATGCAAGCTGACGAATTAGAGGTTAAGCATGGGCTCTTGGTGCCAAGGAATCAATATATAGAAGAAAAAATTGGTTCTATTAAGCAAGAATTAGAAGGCCATTATGCCAAAATACTTCGTAGTATGAGTTCTATTGCCGTTATTTTAAAAAAAGAGTTAGAGCTTTTACCTCAAATAGTAAAAGAACATCATGCAAAAGAACTCTCTTTTGCTATGCAAAGACTGATTGTGTGTAAAAAAAATCCAGAAGAACTTGCTAAAGAAGAAAAAGTGTTAGAGGCTAATACCTGGCAAGATTTTTTTAATCTTTCTGATGAGACTCTTCTTTGGATCTACAAAATAGGTTATCGCTACCATGAGGAAAGGAAAACAGAAGAAGCTAGGGCTCTTTTTCAGCTTCTTGTGATGCTTAATTCTCAGGTGAGTGATTACTGGGTTGCTTTAGGATTTACAGAGAGGCAGTTATCTTTAGAATCCGTAGCTTTAACTTCTTTTGCTATGGCTATTATCCTTAATCCAGAAAATCCTATCCCTCGTTATCAATCAGCAGAGCTTTATTTCCATTTGGGACAGTTTGAAGATGCTCTTCTAGAACTTGATGTCTTATCAGAGATTATTGCTAAAGAAAAACTGGATTTTTTAAAATCGGATGTAGAGCTGTTGCGCAGTAAAGTTAAAAATAAACAACTTTTATAGGTCGGGGTATTTTTTTTATGAGTTCGATAGATGGAGCAGTTGGAGTTCCTGGGGAGGTTCCTAATAATAATGAGGCGGTAGGGGGTTCTTTCCTATCTAGAATGTCTCCAACATCTGAACAACTACGATCCATTCCCTCAGCTATCGTTAAGGGTGGGCAGGAAGTAGCACGCCTTGGTGTTTTTGGTGTTATGGGGAAAGGCATATTAGGGGCAGAGGCACTTAAAACTTTAATAATTCAATTTGTATTCATAGGTGTTGTATGTGCAGTACGTACGCCAAGAATGTTAATGAATGCCGGAGTAGGTATGTTAGCAGGGGTCAAGGAAGGCCAGAGCAAGGACTATCTAGGAGCTACTATAGTAGAAATGTTTAAAGGAGGGGCTAAAGGCCTTTCAAAAAATTTTAAAGAAGATGCAAAGACGGGAGCTTTCATAGGGGGAGTTTTTTCTCTAACCTATGGAGGCGGATTTGCTACACAGTTGTTAAGCATATTTTTTATGGAGTGTAGCGGTGCAACTCCGGAAGAAAAAGAAGAAATGTTTGACTTTGCTCTGAATCCTTTAGAGTCGTTTTTTGAAGATGAGCCTGCAGAACCAGCAGCTATTTCAGCTTTACAAATATCGGATCCTCGTGAAGAAGGAATCTTATGCGAGAAAAGGGGCTTAGAAGATAATACTAGGGCTGAAGTGCCTGTAGTAACTGCAGAGGTACTTAATAATGGAGAAAAATTGCCCTATGCTGGTGTGGCAAAGCTTGTTAATAAGGGAAAGGAAATACCTGTGGCAAGCAGAATAGTGGATTCAAATTTAACAGCAAAATTAGATGAATCAGACAAGTTAATAAGAGAATTGAATCAGAAGATTTCTGATTTGAAAAAAGAGATGGGATCAAGTTCTGGGAATGTAGAGGATTTAGAATCCAAAAAAGATGAACTAACTCTGTTAGAAAAAGAACTTAAGGCAGCGCAAACACCTATAGCTATTCCTGTAAAAGAGGAGTAATACTAGTAGGGTAATCACTCTTGAGAAGGGGAGATCTTTTCTAACCTTTTTTCTAGTTTTTCGAT
>ORMF012357185.1_pt1 | contig 11804 bp, 9 predicted proteins | sample 1779871 | NCBI WGS metagenome assembly ORMF01 (sample SAMEA104232316, study PRJEB22302) | groundwater metagenome | biome: forest; feature: aquifer; material: groundwater | place: USA | collected 2011-08-07 | depth 5.4 m | reverse complement strand
TAGCGGCTCTGCCGCCCTCGAGCGTCCCGCCGTCGCCGTGGACAAGAGCGCCTATCCGGTGTTTCCGAATGCCGATGCGGGCGCGGATCCGGCAGTATCGGCCGAACAGGGCGGCAAGGGATTCACGGGCCAGGGTTGGGAGACGAACACGGATTTCGATTTCATCGGTGATCCGCGCGCAATCAAGGGCGGGACATTGCGCCAGGCGATGATGACGGATTTTCCGTCGACCCTTCGCTATGCCGGCCCGAACATCTCGGCCTGGAATGCCATGCTGAACGGATTAGTGTACGAAAGCCTGCTCGGCATGCATCCGACCACGCTGGCGTACGTCCCGGCGCTCGCGACGCATTGGCAGATTTCTGCGGATAAGAAGACCTTCCGCTTCCGCATCGATCCGAACGCGAGATGGTCCGATGACGTGCCGGTCACTTCTGATGACGTCGTGGCGTCCTGGAAACTGATGGTGGACAAAACCCTGCAGGATCCGGCGCGGGCACAAATCTTCTCTAACCTCGAGCAGCCGGTCGCCGACACTAAGTACTTGGTGTCCGTGAAAGCCAAGACCGAGAACTGGCAGAACTTCCTGAACTTCTCGGGCATGTCCATTTACCCGGCGCACGTGCTCAAGAACGTCAACGGCGCTGCGTACATTCGCGACTACAACTACAAGATGCTGCCGGGCACCGGTGGCTACATCGTGCTGGATCAGGATGTGGTCAAAGGGCAGTCGATCACGATCCGGCGCCGCAAGGACTACTGGGGCGCAAATCAGCGGCGGAATGTCGGCATCAATAATTTCGACGAGATCAAACAGAACGTGGTCCGCGACCGCAATCTCGAGTTCGAGATGTTCAAGAAGGGGGATCTCGACTACTACTACGTGCAGCGCGCGCAGATGTGGGTCGAGGAGTTGGACTTCCCGAACATCAAGCGAGGCGTCATCCAGAAGCGGAAGATCTTCAACCACAACCCGAACGGTCCGCAGGGTATCGCGATCAATACCCGCCGCGAGCCCTACACTGACATCCGCGTCCGCAAAGCGCTCGCCCAGCTCTGGAACCGCGAACTGATGGTGCAGAAACTGATGTTCGGCGAATACGCTCTGATGGATTCCATGTTTCCGGGCAGCGTGTACGAGAATCCGAACAACGACAAGATTCGATACGAGCCACAGAGGGCTCTCGAGGCGCTCGCCGACGCGGGTTGGAAGGACCGCGATTCGTCGGGACGGCTGGTCAAGAACGGCCAACCCCTGGCAGTCGAGATTCTGTACGCGGATCAACTGTCCGAGCGCTATCTCACGATTTACCAGGAAGACCTTCGCAAAGTCGGTATCACGCTGAATCTTCGCCTGGTGACGTTCGAGACGATGATCAAGCTCATCGACGAACGAACCTTCGGCATGGTGTCGAGCGCGTATACCGGGTCGCTCTTCCCGGATCCTGAGGCGGAATGGCTCGGTAGGCTCGCCGACGAAAAGAACACCAACAATATTACGGGGTTCAAGAACGCCCGCGCGGATGCGCTCATCGGAGAGTACAAGAAGACATTCGACTTCAAGCAACGCGTGAAGCAACTCCAGGAACTCGACGGTCTGATTACCGGCGAACATCACTGGATTCTGGAATGGAGCGCGCCGTACCAGCGGGTTGTCTACTGGAACAAATTCGGACAGCCGAAGGGCCTCCTTACCCGCACGGGCGACCACCGCGACATTCCGTCCCTGTGGTGGTTGGACCCCGAGGCCGATCGGAAACTCGGCGAGGCCATCAAAAACCCCTCCATCCAGCTGGGTGAAGGAGCCAAGGACGACAAGTACTGGCTCGACTTCGCGCAACGCGAGTCCCTAGACACGCCAGGGGCGCGATGATCGGATACTTCGCCCGTCGTCTGCTTCTCATCATCCCGACGTTCATCGGCATCACGATGGTCGTCTTCGTGGTCACACACTTCGTGCCGGGCGGGCCGATTGAACGTCAGATCATGGCTTACAAGATGGCCATGGCCAGGGGAGAAGGCGGCGCCGGTGGCGGTGGGGTCAGTGGCTTTGGGGCAGAGATTCCACCGGAGGCGCTCGAGGAGCTCAGACGGTTTTACGGATTCGACAAGCCCGTGCACATCCGCTACGCCCTGTGGTTGTGGCACGTCATGCACCTCGACCTGGGAACCTCGTACATTTATCAGGACCCCGTCTGGGATGTCATAAAGTCGAGATTTCCCGTCTCCATCTTCCTCGGCGTCACTGGTTTCCTTCTGAGCTATGTCGTGTGCGTGCCGCTTGGGGTCATGAAGGCTGTACGTCACGGGACGCCGTTCGACTTCGTCAGCAGTGTGCTCGTCTTCCTCGGCTATGCCGTGCCGGGATGGGCCCTCGGCACAGCGCTGCTCGTGCTCTTCGGCGGCGGAAGCTTCTGGAGCATCTTTCCACTCGGCGGCTTCAGGCCTCCGGCCTGGGAGTCGTTGAGCATCTGGGGAAAGATCACCGGACAGCTCTACTACATGTTTCTGCCTGTGGTCTGCTACATGGTCGGTTCCTTTGCAACCGAGACGATCCTCATGAAGAACTCCCTCATGGAGAATCTGGGGCAGGACTACGTCCGCACCGCATTCGCCAAGGGCCTCACCGAGCGGCGGGTCATCTTCGTCCACGTGCTCAGGAATTCCCTCATTCCCATCGTCACGGGACTCGGGCACGTGATCAGCCTTGTCCTTGCAGGATCGTTTCTGATCGAACGCGTCTTCAACATCGATGGCATGGGCTATCTCGGCTACACCGCCATCCTTCAGCGCGACTATCCAGTTGCGCTGGGCATCCTGGTGATCAGCAGCCTGCTGATGCTAATCGGGAATATCCTGTCCGACATCATTTACGCGGTGGTCGACCCGCGAATCCGCTTCTCGTGACCGACGCGGATCGCTCCATAGAACGAATGCCCGTGCACGCCCCCGTCGCGACAGCCCCTCGGCGCTCCGAGTCTATCTTCCAACGACGTGTGCGGAAGTTCCGGAGGCTGAAACGAGGGTACTACTCGTTTCTGCTGATAGCCGTCGGCTATGCGATCTCGTTCTGTCTTCCGTTTCTCGTTAACAGTACTGCGCTCGTCGTGAAGTACGACGGCCGGTATTTCTTCCCGATCGCGAGGTATCACGCCGCGATCGAGTTCGGGCTCACCGCAATTGGAGAACCGAACTATCGCGAACTGAAGTCCGTCTTCGCGAAGGAGGAGCGGGGCAACTGGGTCCTCCTGCCCTTGTATCCGTACGGGCCAAACGAAGCGCTGCTGGACCTTCCAGGCTCTCCGCCAAATCGCCCATCCTCTGACCATCCGTTCGGGACCGACGATCGGGGGCGCGATGTGCTGGTGCGATTGGCATATGGCTTCAATACCTCCCTGACCTTCGCCATTCTCGTGCTCGTCGCCGGTTACGTGGCCGGTGTGGCGGTTGGTGCGGCGCTCGGATATTTTGGAGGACGGCTCGATATCCTGGGGCAGCGCGCCATTGAAGTCTGGTCGTCCCTGCCGTTTCTCTACACCATCATCATCATCAGTTCCGTCGTCGTCCCCATCTATCTCCCGGGGCGCAACCAGCTCATGCAGCCATCGTTCTGGCTGCTCGTCTTCATCCTGGCGGCGTTCGACTGGATGGGGATTACCTACTACGTGCGCGGGGAGTTCTATCGAGAGAAGGCGAAGGACTATGTTGGCGCCGCGATTGCCACGGGCATGTCTGAAACGGGGATCATGTTCGAGCAGATCCTCCCGAATGCGCTCACGCCGGTCATTTCCTTCGTACCCTTCACGATTGTTGCGAACATCGGGTCGCTGGTGGCGCTCGATTTCCTAGGCTTCGGCCTGCCGGCGCCGACACCCAGTTGGGGCGAGCTGATCGGTCAGGGGATGGAAAACCTGACGAAATGGTGGCTCGTCCTCTATCCGCTCGGCGTCCTCTTCGTCACGCTCCTGCTCGTGGTCTTCATCGGGGAGGCCGTTCGCGAGGCTTTTGATCCCAAGGAGTACTCGCGCCTCCGGTAGCGGACCATGGACACCACTATCGCTCCTGGTATCGTTCCGAGCGCCCGCAGCACGTTTCGCGGGGAACCGCTCCTCGAGATTCGTGGCCTCCGGACCTACTTCGACACGGAGTCTGGCGTCGCCAAGGCCGTTGACGGCGTGGATCTCGAGATCCGTCAGGGCGAAGTGCTCGGCCTCGTGGGTGAGTCCGGCTCGGGCAAGAGCGTCACCGCCCTGAGCGTGCTGCGCCTCATCCCGACCCCGCCGGGCCGCATCGTGGCCGGGGAGATTCTCTTTCGAGGCAAGGACCTGTTGAAGCTGTCATGGGAGGAGATCAGGGCTATTCGCGGCAGCGATATCAGCATGGTGTTTCAGGAGCCGATGACGTCCCTCAATCCCGTGTTCAAGATCGGGATGCAGCTCACGGAAGTGATTCTTGCGCACGAGCGGTGCACGTACGAGGAGGCACACGCGCGATCCGTGGCCATGCTGACGGAGGTGGGGATCCCCGATGCCGCCGAGCGCATGAAGCAGTATCCACACAACCTGTCGGGTGGGATGCGTCAGCGTGTGATGATTGCGATGGCGCTCCTGCTCAATCCGTCGCTCGTCATCGCGGACGAGCCGACAACCGCGCTGGACGTGACGATTCAGGCCCAGATTCTGGACCTGATGCTGGAGCTGAAAGCGCGTCGTGCGGGCGCAGCGATCCTGCTCATCACACACAATCTCGCCGTGGTCGCAGAGACGTGCGACCGCGTGGCCGTCATGTACGGCGGCAAGATCCAGGAAGTGGCGCCAGTGAGGGAGCTGTTCAGCCATCCGCTCCATCCATATACACAAGGGCTCCTCGGGTCTATTCCAAGCGTTGAGGGCGTCAAGGCCCGCAGGCTCACGGTGATCCCGGGGACGATTCCCGACATTCATGCCCTCCCGGTCGGCTGCAAGTTCGTGACGCGCTGCGAGCGCCGCTTCGAGCCGTGCGCCGACACGGAGCCTCCGCTCATCGAGATCGAGCCAGACCATCTGGTGCGATGCCACCTGTACCCGCGATGATGGACAGTTCCGATCTCATTCTCGACGTCCAGCATCTTATCGTCCGCTTTCCGATCTTCGGAGGCGTGCTCCTGCGACGCACGGGTGAGGTTCGTGCCGTGGACGACGTGTCCTTTACGCTGAAGCGGGGTGAAACGCTCGGACTGGTGGGGGAGTCTGGGTGCGGCAAGACCACTGTGGGGCGCGCGATCATCAACATCCTCCGCGCTATGGCCTACCGTGTGGAGGTGAGCGGTCGCATTTTGTACCATCACTCGAGCGGGGTCGTCGACCTGGCGCCGCTCAAGCGTTCCGGAATGCGTCCGTACCGATCCGACATCCAGATGGTCTTTCAGGATCCGTATTCGTCGCTCAATCCGCGAAAGACGGTGGGGCGTATCGTCGAAGAACCGCTGAGAATCCACGCGCGCATGTCAGTGGCCGAGCGCGCGGACCGTGTTCGCTGGCTGCTCGAAAAGGTCGGACTGTCGGCCGATCACGCCAACCGCTATCCGCACGAGTTCTCCGGCGGGCAGCGGCAGCGGATCGGCATCGCCCGCGCGCTGGCGACCAATCCCAGGATCGTCATCGCAGACGAACCAGTGAGCGCGCTGGATGTGTCGATTCAGGCGCAGGTGATCAACCTGATGCAGGATCTGCAGCAGGAATTCGGCCTGTCCTACATCTTCATCGCGCACGATCTATCGGTCGTTCGGCACATCTCAAACCGCATTGCCGTCATGTACCTCGGGCACATTGTCGAAATGGGCGTGGCCGATGACGTCTATCGCCGCCCGATGCATCCGTACTCGCGGGCGTTGCTCGCGGCGGCGCCACGGGCGAATCCGGCCTTGGGACGTATGCGCCACGCACGACTCGGTGGGGATGTGCCGTCGCCGGTCAACAAGCCATCGGGCTGCGCGTTTAGGACGCGATGTCCGATCGCGCGTCCAGATTGCGCGGATGCCGTTCCACCGCTCATGCCGCGCGAGGGCCGCGACGTGGCGTGTCCGCACTCCTCGTAGCCCCGACCTTCAGGTCGGGTGCGATCGCCCGGTCTAAAGACCGGGCCTACGAGGCGCCCCCAGCGCGCAGCTCCTGCTCGGCTCTCAGCCAGTGCTCGATATCGCGCCCGCTCTGCGCGCCATCCTGCATGAAGAGTTCGTACGCGCGCTGCGCAATGACGTCGTGCGTGAACGAGGGCGCCGGATCGGCAGGCCGTTTGCGGCGGGTTGAGTCGTTGGCCTTGGTGGGAGGAGTTGTTGTTGAAGCAGTCTTCTTTGCTCTCGGCATCAGTCTCTACGCTCCAGTTCTTCTCGTCCGGCTGAAGCCGGACGATCTGTGATCCACGAAACCCGGGACACGTATCTGCTAGCAAGAACTCCGCCAGACATGCGATGCCGCCGCGCTTCGAACCCGGTCGATATTGGGCGAGAATACGTGCGCGCGCAGGTTGCTGCGGCTGGGGCAGCCTGACAAGGATGTGGTCACTGCCGTGAATTCCTACAATTACTGACGTGAATCCCAACATGCCTGCAGACTTTGTGTCGACGCTCGAAACGTACGGCGATCTGGCCGTGAAGATTGGTTTGAATCTCCGGGCCGGGCAGCGGCTGCTCATCATCGGGCCTTTGGCCAACGGCGGTGTGTCGCTCCAGGCGGCGCCCCTTGTTCGGCACATCGCGGCGAGCGCGTATCGCGCGGGAGCCGAGCTCGTAGAAGCGGTCTGGGGCGATGAATCACTGCAGTTGATTCGCTTTCACCATGCGCCGCGCGAGTCCTTCAGTCAGTACTCGAACTGGCTCCCGAAAGCGCTCGTGGAACACGTCGAGGCGGGACACGCCGTGCTGTCGGTCTCCGCCAACGACCCGGATCACCTTGCCGGGCAGTCACCGGAACTGATTGGGGCTCTTCAACTTGCGACCGCCCGCTCTGTCCGTCCATTCCGCGAGCTGATTTCCAGAAACGCCACCAACTGGTCGGTTGTGGCCGCGGCAGACGCCGGGTGGGCCGCGAAGGTGTTTCCGAGGCTGCCACCTTCGGAGCAGATGCAGAAGCTCTGGGATGCGATCGTCCGACTGTGTCGGCTTGATTGCGAGGATCCGATTGCCGCCTGGCAGGCGCATCTCGACGCCTTGGTGGAGCGGCGCGACGACCTGAATCGGAAGCGCTACGACGCGCTGAGGTATCGTGGGCCCGGCACCGATCTGACGATCGGGCTGCCCACGGGGCACATCTGGGTGAGCGGTCAGTCGCTCAGCCGCGCAGGCATCCTGTTTGCGCCGAACCTGCCAACCGAAGAAGTATTCACCATCGCCCACAAGGATCGCGTGGATGGGACCGTCCGCTCGACCAAGCCGCTCAGCCACGGCGGGACGCTCATCGAGGATTTCAGCCTCCGGTTTGCCAGGGGCCGCGTGGTCGAGATCAAGGCGGCGAAAGGCGAACAGATGCTTCGCCAGTTGATGGGCACCGACGAGGGTGCAGCGCATCTCGGCGAAGTCGCGCTCGTGCCCCACAGTTCACCGGTGGCGCAATCAGGTCTGCTGTTCTACAACACGCTCTTCGACGAGAACGCTGCGAGCCACGTGGCGCTCGGCTCGGCGTACCGCTTCACGCTGGACGCCGGCGAGCAGATGTCGGACGAGGACTTCGAGCGCGCGGGCGGCAACAGGAGCGCCGTCCACTCGGACTTCATGATCGGCTCGGCGGAACTCGATGTCGATGGCGTGTACCCTGACGGCCGTTCGGAGCCACTGCTGCGGCGGGGCGAGTGGGTCAGCGGGAGAGCGATGGGGTGAGCACCTGCTCGTCCGCCGCGCGGCTGGACTTCAAGTAGGCGTTCGGGTCGTGGTAGACCGCGCCTTCCGGCAGGTACTCGAAGAACGGCCCCAGCGACCGTCGCAGCTTGTCCAGATAGAACTGAGGAACATCGGTGGTATCGCCGTGGAGATACCGCTGCAACTGCGGATCGGCGTCGAGCCTGGCCCGCACGTCCTTGTAGAAATTCAGCCGCCCGACGCCCTCGTTTGAGATCGCCCGCACCACGTTCATTCCAGACGGGACGATCCCCCGATTAGCCCGAAATCGGTTGACGATGACCCTGCCGGAGTACGTGTACGTCGTCAGATCGATGACGCGATCGTAGAACTCCGTCCATGTGTAGTGTTTGGGCACGACGTTCATGGCGTGATGGTTGTTCAGCAGATGGAACGGGTGGGGCAGCACGCGCCCTTCACGCTGGTACTCCAGGTTGGTTGGAGCGGCCTGTCCAAACGATGTCAGCAACGAGTACCCAGGAAACACGCCTGGTGCCAGATCCACGAAGCGCTTGGTCAGTTCGAACGGCTCCGCTCCCTCGTCGCAGTCCAGCCCAAGGACGAAGTTCGTCTGCATGTATGGAATGTGCTCCATGATCATGTTGACCTGGTCGGAGATCTGCCGGACCTTCTCCATGCCCTGCCGCGAACCGGTTCGAGACTTGTCGCCGAGGCTGAACCACGATTCGATGCCGGGGAGGATCGCCTTGAAGCCGACGGCTTTCATCCGTTTGACATGAAGTTCGCTGAGCAGCGAGAGACTGCTCTCGCCGATGAAGTCGATACTGTTGGGCGGGACGGCGTCTTCGATGGCGTCCATGTAGTCGTTGAACCGGACCCCGAAGTTCCGGTCGTGCCAGCCCACGATCGGCCGCTTGTGCTTGGTCAGGAGAAACCGGAGGTCGCTCTTCAATAGGTCGAAGTCCAGGGGCTGGTACGGGATATCCGCATCGATGCAGAAATCGCAGGTGTATGGGCACCCCAGGCTGCCGATCATCGGAACGACTTTGATGTGGGTGCCTTGCGGAGCGTCGGCTCGATGAACCTCCAGCGCTCCTGCGCCCCTGGCAACTCGTCGGGCTGCTTCACTGCGCCAACCCGTCGGCCCATGGGCCGGTGCGGGGCGCAATCGCTCAGCACATCGCGAACAACTGATTGATCCGTGAAACCGAGCACGTAGTCGAAGTACTTCTGCGCGTCCTGCGGATAGCAGCGGGCATGGGGCCCGCCGAGAGCGGTGACCGCCCCTCTCATGCGGAACAGATTGCTCACCGCGTATGCCAGTTGCGCGGATTCGGTAAACGCGCCGATGAACACCAGATCGAGGTCGCGTGGAAGCTCCTCGACCAGATTCTCGAATCCGGTGTAGCACACGAAGGTGACATCGTGTCCTTGCCGTTCGCACCAGACGGCCACGACCTGCGGCATGATGCTCACGAGGTTGGCGTTCATCAGGCGGGAGAACAATCCGCGTTCGGGACCCTTGGTGACCAGGTCCAGCACGCCGACCCGCAATTTCCGCATCGCCAGAGTCTATACCGATGCACGGCGAAACTGCCGCCGTGTCGAGCCCCACTCCCAACTCAAGAAACCGTGCAGTGTCGTTGATAACGATGGGTTCGCGTGTCAACGCCCGAGCTGAAGCTCGGGCCTACGAGAACAGCAGATAGCAGACTCACGAGAACAGCAGGTAGCAGACGACCGCGCCAACGAGGGACATCGACAGGCCCCACGCAAGTAACTTGTTGAAGAGCGCTTTTGCCACCTCACCGCTTGGCGCTCCTGCGATGCAGAGCGCGCCGATTGTCGAGAGCGGAGACACGTCCACGAGATGGCCGCCGATGTTCATCGACATCGCAATGGAAAACGGATCCACGCCACCCACTTGCTGCGCGAGCTTCGGCACCATCGGGAGAAACGCGGGAAGCACGACGCCAGACGTACTGCTGTAGACGGAGACCAGTCCGGTCAGCAGCGCAACTTCGCCTGTCACCAAGCCGCGTGTGGCGATGCGCGCCAGGTACGACACGATGAGATCGATGCCCTCTGCCTTCTCCAGCACGGCAATCAGTACCGTGACGCCGCTCACCATGACCATGACGTTCCACGGCATGCGCCTGATGGCCTCGCGGTCGTCGCCGCACCGGCACAGCACGAGGAACACGGACGCGGCGAAGGCACCCATTCCCACATTGATGTCGGCAAAGACGACCGACAGAATCAGCAAACCGATCGTCGCCATTGTGACCACATGCCGCGCCTCGAACGGATCGTCTCCGGCGATGCGCGCCGCCGCCCCAGTCCCATCACTGGCGTCCCGTGCCCCGAACAGCTTGACGCCGCCGAGCAGGAAGTAGCCGCCGAATGCCACCAGCGCGTGTGCGAATAGGTTGTACAAATACGTCGGGGTCGCGAAGCCGCCCATGCCGATTCGGGCCATCTGACCGCTGACGATGATGCCTGTCGGGGCGAATGGAGAGAGCGATCCGGCGTTGGCGCCGTTGCCGACCATGATCGCCATGAGGAATAGAGGGATCCCGACGCGTCCGGCTGTTGCCATGGCCATCGGTGCGACGAGTGCCGCGGTGGCGATGTTGCCAGGGCCGATCGACGCGAGGGCAGCCGCCAGCACGAAGAACATGATCGGGAGGACGCCGCGGTTGCCCCGGCAGCTCCGAACCGCCCGATGGGCCAATCTGTCGAGCGTGCCGTTCGACTGAGCGATGGCAAAAAGCAGCGTGACGCCCGCCAGGGTCAGGAAGAGCTGCGCCGGGAAGCCGCCCATCACGGCGTTGACCGGCATGCCCCCGATGTACACGCCGACAACCCAGGCGAGCGCGATGGCGAGCACGCCCACATTCAGATTCGTCACGCAGCTGACGATGATGGCGAGAACGAGAGCGGCAACCGACCAGGCAGCAAGGGATATCATGCGAGTGCGCCGATAATAGCGCACATGAACGTCTGGCGATGTCGAGTGTGATCGGGGTCAGGCTTCGGCATCAGCCGCGAGCGAGGCATGAGAGTCTGAGACAGTATTTGTGCCGAGGCTGCGGTAAGCCGCCGCACACGGCATCAAAAGCGCGACGCACGGATCCAGGTGTCGGAACGAGCCCAGCTCGCGCTGAGATCTGCGTCGACCTCGGGCGACGACACGCCGCGACCGGCCAGAGCCTTCTGTAGTCCATAAAGCGACCAGCCGTTGTGCGGATGATCGGCGAGCTCTTCGCGGTAGATGCGCTCGGCATCGGCATAGCGCTTCATCTCGAGGAGTACCGCCCCAAGCCAATGCCGTGCTGCGAAGGGCAGCGGCTCGGGTTCGTCGTATGTCAGGGCATCTTCCAGCGCCACGCCGCGCTCGAATGACGCGATTGCCGCGGGGAGGTCATTCGCGCTGCGGTAGATTTCGCCCTCGAGAATGGCACCCACCGTGCCGAGCAGGTTCTTCGCCGAGTGGACGCGTACGGTCGCCTTGGATGTCTCAGCCGCTTTCAGAACACGTCCCAGATACACCTTCGCGAAGTCGACCTCGCCCTGTCGGAGGTATGCGTACCCATGCGAAAAATCCCACAGCCCGGCGGAGATCTCGTTCTTCGGACGCGCGGTGACCGCCAGCACTTCGTCGAAACGGCCGAACCGCGTCAGCGTCATCACCTGAAACGACGTATCGCCGGTCAGCTTCGCATAGTCCTTTCCCGCCTGCATGGCGAGCGCCCCCTGGCCGTCCATGGAGGCTGAGAAGAGCAGCATGTGCAGGTTGTGCTCGGGATAGATGGCGAATCCCTCGCCGACCGCGGCTTTCAGGTCGGAGTGCCACGCCTCGATGTTGGCGCGCACCGAGTCGGCCCAACGGCCCACTTCATTCCAGGTGTGGGACGGCATGTGGTTGATGTGGCTGGGGCCGGGGAACGCCTGCCCCCTAAACCCTGGACAC
>ORMF012262981.1_pt1 | contig 11804 bp, 9 predicted proteins | sample 1779871 | NCBI WGS metagenome assembly ORMF01 (sample SAMEA104232316, study PRJEB22302) | groundwater metagenome | biome: forest; feature: aquifer; material: groundwater | place: USA | collected 2011-08-07 | depth 5.4 m | reverse complement strand
GCTGCGGGCAGAACGCTGACCGGGAATTGGTACAGCGCGAGTCTTCTGGTACTCACTTCCCTATCGGCCTTGGGAAGTTTCGCCGCGTACTTCTGGGCGCGTTCATACGTGCCGCGTCGCATCGCGGTCTGGGCCGCAGTCTTTTACGCCTTCATGCCGTATCACCTGGCCGAGGTCTATCAGGCATCGCAACTCGCCGAGTTCGCCGCGGGCGCCGCGCTCCTCTTCGCGCTGGCTTTCACAAAGCGCCTTTGCGACCAGGGACGCGCGCGCGATCTCGTCGGACTGGCCGCGTCGTACGCGCTGCTAATCCTCAGCCATCTTCCCCTCGCAGTATTTGGATCGCTGACGCTGCTGATTTATGCGCTCATGAATATTCCGAAGGGGCATCTGAGAATCAGGCTCCTTCAACTCGCTACCGGGGTCGGGCTGGGCCTGGCCGCAAGCGCGTTTTATTGGACGACGATGGTGGCCGAGATGAAATGGATCGTTGCCGATGGCGTGAATCCGGATCCGCTGCTCGACTATCGCAGGAATTTCGTTTTCTCGTCATTTTCGCCAGAGAAGAGCGAAACGATTTGGTGGATGGGCCTTTTGGCGATTGCCACGATCATGATGCTGACGCCAACCGTCGTAATCTTCGCGAAGAAGTTTTCCGGCCCCGGCAAGCGAGCCCTGGTGGCCGTCGCTGTGCTCGTCACATTTTCGTTGCTGATGAGTACGCAACTCAGCAAACCGGTGTGGGCCGCGATTCCCTTTCTGCGCATGGCCCAGCATCCGTTTCGCTGGCTCGCCGTTACGTCGGCAATCGCGCCGATCCTGATGGCCGCGAGCATCCCGTTTTGGTTTGAGCGTCTTCGACATCCACGCCGCGCGGTCGCACTCGCAATGGCCGGGCTCGTCTTAATTGGCGCAAGCTTTTCCATTTCGCAGACGGTGCGCGGCGCTACCTACCTGTCGCGGCCGACGTTCGAACAAATGCTCAGGCCGCTGAACGAAGCGCCAGGAATAATTCAATGGCTGCCCGTCTGGGCCAGCGCGACCGGACAGGGCAAAGCTTCGTACGAAAAGTGCATCCCGCCAGCCGCGATTCCAGCGCGAATTGATGTGGGCGAGCGCACGATTCGCATCGGCGAATGGAACGATCTGAGTCGAACCTTCGAAGTAGAATCCGGACCCGCAATGGAAGCACGCGTCGCAACTTTTTATTATCCGCATTGGAGAGCTACGGCGAATGGCCAGGCTCTGACTACGCGTCCCAACAACGATGGCGCGCTTTTGATCTCACTGCCGCCCGGGCGCGTGACGGTCAATCTTCAATTTCGCGAACCTCCGCGCGCCAAACTTTCGGGCGTGGTCAGCATAATTAGTTGGACTTTACTCGCGTCGCTTCTTATATTTGGTTCGTTCGTCAGCCAGCGCCGCAGAGCAGAAGCCAATTGAAGCCAGACGCGAGCACGCAAACCAGTAGCGCCGTTTCTGATCTCGGATCGGAATCCAGCAATTCCGTCGGTTTGAATATCCAGCGCACACTCGCCATTGCGCGTAATGCTTTTCGCGAAGCGGTACGCGATCGTGTCCTTTACAACCTGGTCCTGTTTGTCCTGCTGCTGATCGCCGGCGCGATCTTTCTCGGCGAATTGTCTGCCGGCCAGGACGCCAAGATCATCGTCGATTTGGGATTGAGCGCGATGCTGCTCTTCGGAGTGTTCATCGCGATTTTTGTTGGCGTCGGTCTGGTTTACAAAGAGATCGAGCGGCGCACGCTTTACGCGATCCTTTCTAAGCCAATCAGCCGCGGCCAGTTTCTGCTGGGCAAGTATCTCGGCCTTTGTCTGACGCTGCTGGTAAACGTGATGATCATGGGCGCGGGAGTTTCGCTCGCGCTCGTCTATGTGCGGCGTGGTTGGGATCCTTTGGTATTCAAAATCTGGCCGGCGATTCTCTTGATCTTCGTCGAGTTGATGATCGTCACGAGCGTGGCCTTGCTCTTCTCGACCTTTTCATCGCCCGCGCTCTCGGCTTTGCTGACATTTTTCGTATTTGTCATCGGCCATTTCAGCGCCGACTTAAAGACGCTCGCGAACTCAGCCGGTAGCGCGCCGGCGCGTTGGCTGTTTCGCGCGCTCTATTACTTGCTGCCCAATCTCTCTAACTACAGCACGATCACCGCGGCGGCGCATGGCATCCTGCCGGAAGCGAGCGCAACAGCGTTGTCCGTAGCCTACGCGATCTTTTACATCGTCGTGTTGTTAGCGTTGGCGACGCTGGTTTTCAATCGACGCAATTTCAAATGAAGAAAGACGCCCTTCCATTTTTGATGATCGTGTTCGGACTCGCCGCCGTCGTGCTCATGGCACATTGGATCGACGATCGACGGCAAGACACCAACGCCCGATTCAGCCAAGAGCATCTGTACGTCGATGGCCCAACTGCCAAACGCCTGACGCTAGCTTTCAGTGGCCTCGCTGCTGATTGGTACTGGATGCGTTCGTTGCAGTACGTGGGGCGCAAGATAGTCAATTACGAAGACGCGCACGACGGCCAGTTCAACCTAAACGATCTCTCGTCGCTCGATCTTCGTCTCTTACCGTCGCTGCTGCGCGTAACCACGACGCTCGATCCGCAGTTCATGGCGCCTTACGAATATGGCGCCGTCATCCTGCCGGAGCTGAATCAGGAGGAAGCGATCACGCTTTTGAATTCCGGCATCGCGGCGAATCCCTCATCGTGGCGTTTGTACCAGCACCTCGGGTACATCTACTGGCAGCGAAAAGATTTTGCGCAAGCCAGCGACACGTACGCCGCCGGGGCAAAACTCGCAGGCGCGCCCGCATGGATGGCAGCGCTCGCCGCGCGCATGAAAGCCGAAGGCGGCTCGCGCGATGCGGCGCGAGAGATGTACCGGTATCTTTACGAAGCATCGAACGACGAAGCCGTGAAAGAGATGGTGACGAAACAGATCATGCGGATTGATTCGCTCGAAGAGCGCGACGTCATTCGCCGCATCCTAGTAGATTATCGAGCGCAATCGGGACGTTGCGCCTCATCGTGGCACGACGTGGTCGCCGCCATGCGCACTGCGAAATTGCGACTGTCGGAGGTGACCGGCGGCCCGCCGATCGATCCTTCAGCCAAACCATATCGCCTGGTCAAGGAAGGATGCGACGTCGATCTGGACGAGAACACGAAAGTTCCGAAACGATGACCAGCCACAGAGGCGCAGAGACACCGAGGAAGCAAAACATCGTGAGCGACAAATCCAAACACATTTCTTGTTTGATTGACTTTGCTCTGTGTCTCTGCGTCTCTGTGGCAAATTGATCGCGAACAAGATGCTTGCAATTGAAATCAACAACCTGACCAAGGACTACGAGGTCGGCTTTTGGCGCAAGCGCAAAGTGCGCGCGCTTGACGGTTTGTCGCTCACGGTCGAGAGCGGGCAAGTCTTTGGCTTTCTGGGCGCGAACGGCGCCGGCAAGACGACGACGCTGAAGCTCTTGATGCGCTTGATTTATCCGACCGGCGGCACGGCGCGCATTCTGGGCCGCGACATCAGCGACACCGCGATGCACGCGCGCATCGGTTACCTGCCCGAGAATCCTTACTTCTACGATTATCTGACGGCGCGCGAGTTTCTGAACTATTGCGCGCAGCTCTTTGGACAAGACAGCGCCGCGCGCACTCAACGCACCGACGAACTGCTGGCGCGCGTGAATCTTGAGAAGAAGAGTTGGGACAAGCAACTGCGCAAGTTTTCAAAAGGCATGTTGCAGCGCGTCGGGATGGCGCAAGCCCTGGTCAACGATCCGGAGATTGTCTTTCTTGACGAGCCGATGAGCGGTCTCGATCCCGTCGGCCGTCGTGAAGTGCGCGATCTGATCGCGTCTTTGCGCGCGCAGGGCAAGACGGTGTTCATGTGCTCGCACATCCTGTCCGACATCGAAGTCCTTTGCGACAACGTGGCGATCCTGAAAGGTGGGCGTTTGGCTCACGCGGGCTCGCTCGATGAGTTACGCGCGCGCGAAAGCGCCCTGATCGAAGTGATTGTGACCGGCGTCGATGCGACGACGATGAATCAGCAACTGGGCAGCGCGGCAAGTGTCACGGCAACCGCGAGCGGCTTGCGCATTGAAGTTGCAGACGAAAAGGAAGTCGATCAGATAATCGCCGCAGTGCGCAAGGCAAACGGAAAATTGGTTTCGGTGCAACCGGTCAGGCAATCGCTTGAGGAATTGTTTCTGTAGCGAGATCGTGTCAGAAGCCCGACCGTGAGCGAGGGCAACTCTCGCGTCAATCTACCCTCGCCCTCAGCGGAATGGCTCGTCATCCTGGCCGTCGATGACGTAGTCAATAGCTCGTTGGACCTCTTCTTCCGTCCATAGATAGGGTGTGCTCCCGGGTCGGGCCCATGGCTTCACATCTTGACCCAATAGACCTGCTTCGCGCAGCTTTCTTGTTGCATACGCTTTGAAGCTATCCATCACGTGCTCGGGCTTGCAGGACGCGCTCACCACAGAATGCACATGATTTGTGCGGACGTTGACCGCATGGAGCACGTAGGCACGATGCTCGCACACTTCTCGTATTGCTAACTCAACGACACCCCTTTGAACGCGATTGAGGACGACGGCTGGGTTCTTAAGGTCGCGTTTCTCATCGGCGAGCAGCTTCTTGTTCGCAGGCATATCTGGCGTTCCGTGCCTGTGGTAATTCCGACGATCTATTGATCCACGCTCTTCACCGTGCAGCCATGTTCCATAACAGCGGAACGTGATCAAGAACGCCAGAGGTTGAGTTCTACCTTGAAAATCAACGTAGTCGACCTTGCTCATGATGTGTGGAAGTTTAGTAGCCCTCCCTCACGGTCGGGCTTCTGACACGCTACTACTTAAACCGAAACGCCACCACTTCCATCCTAATGTTCGCGCGGTCGTCGGCCTCGGTCATGCCTTCCAGCCTCACTCCAACAAACATCGTCTTGTTGGGCTCGAGTTCACCGCGTTCCGAGTTGGGCAGAACCACGACAGTTCGTTCTTTAACCGGCTGGTTCTGGTGATCGACGACCGCCGCACGAACTTCCAGTCCCGTGATCGTACGCCCGGTAAAGTTGCGCGCCGTCGTGTGCAACGTCATCACGATATCACCAAGGGCGCGCGGCGATTCATCCGCTTCCGAAGCGTCAAGCGCGATCAGCTTCTGATACTTCTCAAAATCAGGCGAGCCAGCGCGGATCGCGTTCTCAACTCGCTGTGGCGGAGTTTCGCGCATTGACTTGCGCATTAGCAGGTAGAAAAGACCGCCAATCAAAACGGCCGCGACCACCGCAACCGCGATCACGATGGTGCGTGACGATTTGTCTTCCGGAATGCTGTTTTCCCTGGGCATGGCTCAGAAAGTTTTCCCGATGATAACCAATCGCTTTCTCAGATGGAAGTCGTCACCCACCAACTAATCATCCGTCCCGTGCGGGCGATTTCACGACCCCATTTTCTAAGTGTTGGACGCTATCCGGGCGAAAATGTTCCGTCCGCTCCGGCGCTGAACACTCATTTAGGAATCACGCCAAGCCGCCATCATCTCGGCCGGCGTGCAGAAGGCCATTTCAGTTATCGACTCGTGCGATAACAGGTATTCGAGAGTTTGCTCCATGTTCGAGCACTGGTCGGGGCGTGTGGCTACGTCGCTTCGGACCACGAAGCCCAGGTAAGGATTCTCAGAATCTCGCAACGCGCTGTCAATGACTCTGCACACCGACCACGAATTGAAAGATAGATTCAGAGTCGCATGCTCTGGATCTCGCGGAGCGCACGTCAATTCCAAAGGACAATTCCACAGATAGTAGGACAACCCTTTCACTTTCGCGCGAATCGCGTGGGGCTTTCCGTCTTTCAAGCATGAGGGCGTGACCACGTTGAAGCAGTGCTTGCCGTTGCCTTTGCCATCCGCAAGCAAATCGGGCCGGAACGTCGCCGCGATCGTCGTACTCAGCAATGACTCATCCGCGTATATTTCTACTTCGAGCGGGGCGTCGGGCCGGCGCTGGTCATAGACCCAGCCGGCAATGAACTCGTCGTCCGCTCTCTCCAGACGTCCCTCGCGCGTCTCCCGCATCGAATGGAGTTTCGCAACCAGCCCGCTTTTTCGCTTCGGCAACTCACGTGTCCCGTTCGAGCCGAATGATTTCGGACTCCAATCCGTGCTTCCGGTAGTCAGCGGAATGATCCAAAGCTTCTCCGCGTTTTCTGGGTCTAGCTTTCTAAAATCAGCCCTCGACGGATGGTAAGGACGCCGCGGCATCTCGCTAGTGTCGACGTAGGACTCGGCAAAGAAGTCGTCCGCTCGACAGCCTCTCTGCCCGGGCTCGGGCGTCAAATCGATCTGGGCTCCGAGTTCTTCGACCAGGGCCAGCGTCGCGTTGTTGGTCCAAAGATCACCAAAACGGAAGTAGTCGCACGTCTCGTTCATTGACGCCTGAAACGACTCGAAGCCGAGGCGGACACAATGATCGACCCAAGCCTGATCGAGATCCACGACCCAGTTGCCGCGACTCTCTTCCCATCGCCAGGCGTGTATGTGCAAACCAATCGCGTCGCCGGCGCTCCGGATTCCTTCGATCAATGAAGCGTACTGCCTGACCACCCAGTCGGCGGTTCCATAAGCGTGGGCAATCTGCGAATCCATCCGGAGGAACCACGAGAAATGTACCGGCTGCCCCGTAGCGGCCTGAAAGCGGGGTCTTAGCTTGTTGAAAAATTCAAACGTAGCTTCAAAGCCAGTCCAGGGTTCCCGCAGCTTGGGGTCAATCAAGCGCTCGTCGGGCTCGACATCGATGCAAATAACGACGGGGGTTTTCTTCACGAGTCTGACTCCACCTGCGCTACTAACCAAGCGCTCCCGCGCTGCGACCTTTGAGCACGCCCAGGTAAACCTGCTCAGTGCTGCCAATCATGCGATCCAGCGAGAAGCGCTCGCTGACCATGCACAAGGCATTAGACGCAAGATGCGCTCGCGTTTTCGGATCATCCAGCAGTTCGCCAATCGCTTTTGCCAGAGCCTCTGCGTCTCCGATAGGAACGAGCATGCCGGTCTTGTCTGCGTGGATGATCTCCCGCGCTCCCGCGGTCATCGTGGCGACGACTGGAACGCCGCCGGCCATCGCTTCGACTATCGCAATGCCAAATGATTCGGAACGCGAAGATGAAACGAACACCTCAAAAGTGCGCAGCAATTCGGCGACGTCATCAGCCCAGCCGACGATGCGCACGCGCTCTGTCAGACCAAGCTCGCCGATCAGTCTTTCGAGCAAGCGACGATTCTCGCCAGCGCTAGACTTATCCTCACCGGCGATGGTGAAATCAACGTCATTGCGGCGAGCGCTGACAATCGCCGCCGCGCGTAGAAAGGTTTCCTGATCCTTGATCGGAGCCAGCTCCCCAATTGTCCCGACGCGGAATTTGGTTCTCTGCCCCTGAATCCTGGCCTCCGTCACCCGCGTAAATCGATCGACCTTGACGCCGTTGTGTATCACAACGATCTTGTCCTTATCAAAAATGTTCTGAGCGATCAGCCCATCGGCGACCGCTTGCGAGACAGCGATGATGCGCTCCACTCGACGAAGCACGAGTTTATGTATGCGGCTCAAGGGAAACAGGACATGTCGGGTAAGTACGAGCCGGGCGCCATTCGATCGCCGCGCGGCGAGTGCCGCTAGAGGGTAATCACGAGCAAGGTGAGCATGGACAATCTCAATCTGATGCCGGCGAACGAACCTTGCCAGATTCAAAGCGCTGGCGACATCAAGAGAATTTCGCAACGGTGATTCGATTAGTCGTTCTTTCGCCAACTCGGACAGTTCACCTTGCAACGGCGAGCCTGGAACAAGCGCCGCGAAAACTTCGTGGCCTCGGGCCGCAAGCCCATTTGCCAGATCGACGACGTGCCGCTCACCGCCGCCCATCGTGCGCGCCGAACATATTTGCAGAATTCTCATCCGTCGTGCCGTCTTCGCCCGCAGCAATCTAGCACAAACCGAAACCAGCGAGACGAGTTTTGAGCTTCACCACCGGCTGTAGTACAAACTTGAGCCAGTGCCCGATAAGACTAGAGCCGGCGACCAGAAGAGCCCAACCAGAAAACGCGCCTTCCGTCAAAAACTCTATCTGATTTTGTTCGGCTTGCTGTTTAGCTTGCTGGTCTGCGAAGTATTTCTGTGGGTGATCGGCTATTCGTATCCGATTTTCTACTCGACGGATTACTACCGCGGCATTGCCCTCAGACCCGGCTTCGAAGGGTTCTATGAAAAAGAGGGCAAGTCCTACGTGCGCATCAACAGCGACGGTCAGCGCGACCGCGAACACGCAAAGATGAAACCTGCGGGGACAATCCGAATTGCCCTGCTCGGCGACTCATATGCGGAAGCGCTGCAAGTGCCGGTCGAGCAGGCATTCTGGTCAATCCTCGAGCGGAAGCTGCAAGAGTGCGATGTCTTTCCGGGAAGGCGCGTTGAGATTATCAACTTCGGCGTTTCTGGTTATGGCACGGGACAGGAGCTAATCACGCTGCGAAACAATGTCTGGCAGTACTCGCCTGATATCGTCTTGCTCGCATTCACCACCAACAATGACGTGACCGACAATTCGCGCGCGCTCAAGCAGACCGATGAGATCCCCTACTTCGCCTATAAAAATGGCGAATTGGTTTACGACGCGTCGTTTCGCGATTCGGCCGCGTTTCGTTGGCACGACTCAAGCTTGAGTAAGATCGGGAGATGGTTTCACGACAACCTGCGCATCGTGCAGCTCGTTCATTACGTTCAGGTCGTCGGGAAGCTGCGCCTGACAGAATGGCGAAATCAACGGCGCGCCGCGCCACGGCCTGCGCCAACGCCGGTCGCCGCTGTCGCACCCAGGGCCGCGCCCACCGCCGAAGCAATCGGCGTCGATAACATGATCTATGTCGAGCCGCAGGACGATCATTGGAAAGAGGCGTGGCGAGTCACCGAAGGATTGATCGAGCAGATTCACGATGAGGCTAGACAAAGAGGCGCGAAGTTTGTCCTCGTGACGGTTAGCAACGGAATTCAGGCTTATCCAGATCCGGTCGCGCGGCACACCTTCATGAAGCACATCGGCACGAGCACCGTGTTCTATCCAAACTTGCGGCTAGAGGATTTCGCGCAGCGCCACCAAATTGACTTTCTGGATCTGGCTGAACCGATGCAGGCGTATGCTGATCAAAACAAAATCTTCCTGCACGGATTTGGCAAAGACATTGGGAATGGACACTGGAATCCGGCGGGTCATCGCCTGGCTGCTGAACTCATCGCTCAAAGGCTCTGTCAGTCGAAGTAGGAATCTCGACAAGCTAGCGGTGTTCAGAGTACCGACTTCAGTCGGGTTTTAGCCGGTCAAAAAAAGAACCCAACTAAAGTTGGTACTCTAAACGCCGTTAACGAATGCGGCCCGCACTCACTTCACTATCTCAAAATCGATCCACTGAGTCGCGACGCGATGCTTCTCTTTTGCGAGCGGGTCGTTGACGATGACCTGGAAGACGTATTCACCCGGCGGCAGATCGGAGCCGAGTTGGATGGTGCCACCGGCCAGCAACCGTTTAAGATCAGTCGAGTTGGCAATCTTAAAAGGATTCTCTTTCCCGGTGAACACCGGCTTGCCGTCTCGGAACAGACGCACCTGCGTCGTGAGTTGCGGGGCCTTCGTCGTCTTGTCCAGGTGCGCGTTGTAGATCAGAAATGCGTAGATCATCAACATGCCGCGACCAAAATGTCGCACTGCGGGACTCGCTTCCGCATTACCCTGTTCGACGCCCTCCTGAGCTTGCCCGGGCGCTGGGCTTGCCGACGGGCTCGCGCCGGCTTGGCCTGCTGGAGTACTTGGTGAAGTTGATTTGGCGGCCGGAGTTTCGCCTCTGATCACAATCCCCGACAGAGCCAGACGATCCTTTTTCAGATCGGGAGCTTCGATGAATTGGCTGACCGCACCGATGCGCTCGCTGCTCGCGTCGCGCAAGGACATGCGTAACTGGTACGCACCCGGTTTCTTGATCGGAACTGTCACCTCGTAAACCAGGCCATCGCGCAGGGCTCGCTTATACAACTCATCGGGCAACTTCAGTGTGTAGGTGCGGCCGCTCTGATCCACGGGAACGCCATTGTCGCCAAACGTAATCGCGAGCACATCGAAGACGCATTTGTGCCAGGCATTGGGATCATCCGTGAACGTGAGATCGCGCGCATCGATGTGCAGGATCGAACGCATGAACGAGCCAGCCTTGGCGTCGTTGCCGAAAAGCGAGGTCAACTGAAGGTGCACTCCGGTCGCACCAAACGGCGAGGTCAGCGCGCCAATCAACTGTTGCGCCAGCGTGCGCGGCGCCGGCTGTTTGTCTTCGTCGCTCACGCCCAAGAAACCGTTGCGCATGCGCACGCTGAACTTTCCCGGACGCGTGACTTTCAACGACAGTTTATGAAACGTGCGCCTGCCGCTTTTGGGCTCAAAGGTCGCGTTGTCGGGCCGATATCCAATCAGATAAAAGCCTTTCTGATCTTCCATCACGCGCCGAATGCCGCCGCTCAGGTCGTTGGTATTGCGAATCGCAATGCCGCCAGTCTGCTGTGCCAGGAAATCCAGGCCCTGCTGGGTTTCAAACGCAGCGTTCCGACGATTGCTCAAGGCCTGTTCCATATCCTGCGGGCTCCTGCCCGACAAGTCATCCGCGGCAGAGAAGCCCAACGTCTGCAAGCCCGTCGCGTTCATTGTGTAGATAACCACCGACGCACGGCCCGCTTCATCGATCAAGCGGCGCAGCTTTTCAAGCGTTCGAAAACTTTGGGTTGGATCATCCTGGCTGTAGATTCTGAACCCGTCCGATATCAGCACCACCGACTTGCGTCCCGGCAGTTGGCGCAAACCCTTAACGACATAACTAACCGCGCCCAGCGTGCCGACGGCGAACAGGTCTTCGCGGAACTGATTCAGCTCTTCGTTCTTGGCATCGATCTCGGCTCCGTGATCACCTGGCGTTGGTGGCTCGATCGCGGCGAACGCGCCTGTGCCGCCACGGCCGCTTGCATACCACTTCACGCGCTCGATCGCCGCGTAGAGCTGGCGTTTGTCCGAAGTGAATTGCTGCAAAGCGCCCATGCCGCCGCTGGTGCGAATGATCGCCACTAAATCGCCGGGCACCATTTGCTCGTCGACGAATTTCTTCAGCGCGCGGCGGACGTAATAGGTGCTTTCGAACGACAGACCGAGGTCGTCAACCACGATGGCCATCGTCCGGCGCACTTGCTCGGGCTTCAACGTGACGGGCGGAACCGGCGGCGCGTTCTTATCAACTTTGTCAGCAACGGCCGGCTTTGCCGGGCGCTCAACTACTGGAGTCTCGGTGACGTTGTAAGAAAAGTGTGTGATCTTTTGCGACTTGCCGTCTTCAAAGATCTGAACCTCTTCGGGCTTTAGATCAGTGACGACTTTGCCGTTCTTGTCGGTAACGACTGCATCCACCTGCACCAGATTCGTCGTGATGCGAACGACATCAGTGTCTTCGGGCTTTTGTTGCTGAGGCTTCGGCGGCTGTGACGCGGGTCCAGTTGTCGGCGCGCGCGGTTGTTGGGCAAGCGAAAACGTCGCCAGACCCGCGATCAAGACAATTGCAGACCGATGGAACTTCTTCATTGGGAGCGTCCCGCGCTGAAACTTGCCGTCAGCTTAATATCATTTCACCGCTAAGGCAAAGACAAATCTCGGCAGCTAATGGTCTGAGAAATCAACGACGAATAG
>ORMF010311157.1_pt1 | contig 11804 bp, 16 predicted proteins | sample 1779871 | NCBI WGS metagenome assembly ORMF01 (sample SAMEA104232316, study PRJEB22302) | groundwater metagenome | biome: forest; feature: aquifer; material: groundwater | place: USA | collected 2011-08-07 | depth 5.4 m | reverse complement strand
CTTATTGTCTGCATGAATCATCCAGAACCATGTCCGGCATATTTGAATCCAAGAGTATCGGCATAACCTGAACAATGGTTTTATCACATCTATAAAATCTCAGGCTTCTCGCTTGATTGTTTTTCTTCTATCAAGTAAAGCCGGTTATCTTCTATCTTATAAATCATCGGAACTACTAAAACCTTTGGGTATCGTAAGCGTAGGCGCTTCGCCTCACTTAAAACAAAGTCAACCTCGTTCCCAATGTCGTATAGGGTGCAGTAATTCAAAAAGTGCTCCTCCTGCCCGAATGATAAAGGCAAAATTATCCGGGATATTCAAATGCTTGCGATTATCCATGCACATCCCCACAAGAATCTGCGCCTGTGAATAGACACCGAAGGGGCGCTCCATGTTGTGATACTCCAAAAAAAGACCGACGGACGTGTCTCGATAATCTCCGGGAATATCATCTCTGGAATTAATTTCTAATAGCTGGTTCATTCCCACATCCTGGCAACAATGACACCCGTTACGGCATAAAAAACAAGAAACCCCGCAATAATCCCGATGCGTTTCCGCCGGCTGTTTTTCCCGGATCTTAAAAATCCTGTCCGTTCTCTTAGATTTTCCATAAGCCTTTTAGCCCATGGCAATTCTGACCCCAATATCGCCAAACCAGCGAGGGTGACTGGCGTCCCTCCAGGCCCTGGCACTGGCATCAAAATAATTCCAACGATCGTGACAATGGTGCCTATGACAATCTTAAGCCAGCGTTTAAGTAACTTCACAAGGCATGTCCCCATTTGCAAAGCGCTTGTCTACAGTGGCACAACCTGAGTTTGACAGAATAAGTAGCGCGACAAAACCCATGCATATAAATTTACGCAATCCCAGCGCTTTCAACGTGTGAAAGACTTTCATCTTTGCGTTTCTATTCAAATCGATTCCACGGCTATTTTTTGATCTTTCTTGGGCCATACAAGCGATGCGATAACAGAAAAAGCTATAGCACCTGCAATAACGCCAAGTGAGATGCCAATAGGAATTTTGTAAATATCGGACAGTAACATTTTTACTCCTACAAAGCCCAGAATGGCCGCTAGGCCGTAATGCAGATGATGAAACATTCCCATAACTCCTGCCAGGGCAAAAAATAATGCCCGAAGCCCCAAGATTGCGAACGCGTTCGAGCTATAAACAATGAAAGGGTCATGGGTGATTGCCAGGATCGCAGGGATGGAATCAACGGCAAAAACGACATCTGTGGCCTCAACGACGAGTAAAACAAGAAATAGCGGCGTGGCTAACAGCTTCCCGGCTTTTTTAATGAAGAACTTGTCTCCTTCATAACTGTCCGTTGTCGGCATAAAGCGCTTGAAAAACTTGAGCACAAAGTTTTTTTCTGGGTGAATTTCTTTGTCCTTTTCAAGAGCCAACTTGATGCCCGTAAAAATTAGGAATGCGCCAAACACATAAATAATCCAGTGAAACTTGTGAATCAATACGATACCCGCGGTAATAAATATGGCCCGCATCACAAGCGCACCAACAATGCCCCAAAACAAAACTTTATGCTGGTATTTGGCCGGTACACGAAAGTACGCGAAGATTAAAATCATGACAAAAATATTATCCACGCTTAGAGACTTCTCAATGACATAGCCCGTCAAAAACTGAAGCGCCACTTCCCGGCCTTGCCAAAAGTAGACGACAACGTTAAAGAGCAAAGCCAGTCCGATCCAATAGCCGCTTTCGATCAGCGCTTCTCTAACGCGGATCTCATGGGCTTTCCGGTGGAAGATTCCCAGATCCAAGGCGAGCATGGCGAAGATAAATAAGTTAAAACCTACCCAAAACCAGATCATATCCATAAATCCTTGCCCTTATTTTTTACCCATAGAAAGAAGTCGTTTGACCCTCTCTTTTACGGGAGGATGCGTGGAAAACCAACTAAAAACCGACTTGCCTGAAAAATGATTCACAATATAAAGATGCGCAAACGCGGGCTGCATGTCAGGAAGCATGTCATCCTTCTGAAAGCCCTTTATAAGCGCCGGGTTTGAAATCTTTTGAAGTGCGGAGGCCAAGGCTTCCGGATCTTGGGAAACCCCTGCGCCGGACTCATCGGCCATATACTCTCTGGTTCTCGAGACTGCCGCCTGAATAAGGGTCGCCACAAGAGGAGCCAGCACAATCGTCACAAGCATCACGATCGGATTTACTCCTCTGCCCGACTCCCTGCCTCCTCTTGAATGACTCATCATTCCAGCCCACTGCATCATGTGAGCGAGGTACATAATCGCCGAAGCAAATGCGGCAACAATCGTCGAAACTAAGATATCCCTATTTTGGATATGGGAGATTTCATGAGCCAAGACCCCGCGAAGCTCTCTCTTGTCCAATATCTTCAAGATCCCGTCCGTCACTGCCACGGCCGCGTTCTTGGGATTTCGTCCCGTCGCAAAAGCATTGGGAGTCCACTCCGGGATACGATAAATCTTTGGCATCGGAAGTTTCGCCAGGCGACAGAGCTCTTCGACGATTTCATACACTCCAGATGGATCTTGTGGCTTTATAGCTTGAGCCTTATGCATGGCCAGGACAATTTTGTCTGAAAACCAATAAGCGCCAAAGTTCATCACGAGTGACATGATAAACGCGAAAGACATCCCGCTTTGCCCGCCAATCAGATAACCTATTGCAAGAAATAAGCCACTTATTAGAACAAGCAGGATCGCTGTCTTAACCGTATTAAAGGCCCTCATAATCCCTCCTTTCATGAAAAACCTTTTTTAAAGCATCCAAAATTTGGATAGATTCTTAGAGACGCTTTCAACATGACGATCCGCTCTCATGACATCGTCTTGACCTTGATGATTTAAGAACTGCTGATAGATAGCCCCAAAAGAACCCATCAAGACGTTGTCGTCTCCTCACTAGGTAGTGTTTTTGTTCCTTTTTATCGATGTTTGATCAAGCCTAAGATTCGCAATACCAAAATCACAAGAAGAATAAGTAAAACAACGATTAGGATGCGTATCACAATCGTCGCGTTTACCTTTTAGCCAGCTCGCTTGTAGGCAAGTGGGACTTTTCCAAATACTTTAATAGATCGGAACTCGCGTCCAAAACAATTGTGGTTCCCGTGCCAAGCGAACGCTCGTAGGTTTCAAGGCGGCGCATGAAAGAATAAAACTCTGGATCTTTCTCGTAGGCCGAAGCGTAAATAGCCGTAGCCTGGTCGTATCCCTCACCCATCAGCTTCTGGGCCTGTTCGTAACTCTGGGCTAAAACGATCTGCGCTTCTTTATTCACATCGGCTCGAATCTCGCGAGCCTGCTCTTCGCCCTCCGCCCGGTACTTTTTGGCGATACGTTGCCGCTCGGCCTGCCTCCTGGCATAAACACTGGCCTGGACCTCTCTTGGCAGATCAAGCCGCTTAATACGAACGTCGATGAGCTCAATGCCAAACTGCTGCTTCACCGATACGCGGGCATCCTTGCTTACGGCCTGAACAATGGCCTCGCGCTGTTCCCTGACAAAATCAATAAAAGTGCGCTTGGCGATCTCCTCCCTTAGACGTCCGGACACCACATCGTTTAATCTGATCAGGGCCCCTGTTTCTGTCCGAACCGTGCGATAGAATTCCAGCGGGTCCGTGATACGCCACCGTGAAACGTGATCCACCACGACTCTCTTCTTGTCCGAAGTGAGGTATTCAACCGCCTGCGCATCCGATGAAAGCACTCGCTTGTCAAAACGCTGCAAACTGTGAATAAAAGGAACTTTCATGTAAAGACCGGGCTCACGCACAGTGCGCATGGGTTGGCCGAACATCGTGACAATCGCCTGTTCCCGTTCGTCGATGATGTAAAAAGTGCGCCCTATGGCTAAGATCGCGATATAACCTGTAATGAGAAGCGGTATTTTAAGCGATTTTATTTTCATGACTTCACCTCTTTTATTTTCTGCATAGTTGTTGCGGGTATCTCGTGCGGCGCCTGCGCTTTCTTGAGAGGAAGCCAAGGTAAGACAGAGCCGGCGGACTGCGGTGGCAATATAACCTTCTCCGCGTGGGGCAGTATGCGCTCCATCATCTCAAGATAAAGCCTCTCTCTTGTCACCGTGGGAGATTTTTCATAGGATTCCCGCACATCCAAAAACCTTTTGGCTTCGCCTTGGCTGCGGATCATGCGCTGTTCTTTGTAGCCTTCTGCTTTGCGCACAACTTCCGCAGCTTCCCCACGACTTCTGGGCAGAACATCCTCCGCGAATCCACGCGCTTCTTGTATGAGCCGTTCGCGGTCTTCCCCGGCGCGCACCACATCATGAAACGCATCCTTTACATCCAACGGTGGGTCTACAACAAGAAGTCTCACTTCCGTCGCTAAAAGTCCTGTTTGATAATCATCCAAGAGGCGCTGAAGTTGTTGCTTGGTCTGCTCTTGTACCTGAAAACGGCCATCCGTCATCGTAAAATCGATTGTGTTCCTCCCAACAACGTTGCGCAGAGCGACTTCCGCCACCGTCATAAGCATTTGCTCCGGATCCCGAGCGCGAAAAAGAAAAGCGGAAGGATCTTTGATGACGTACTGCACGAAAAGCTGCCCCGCGACGATATTCTCGTCACCCGTGAGCATGAGAGATTCTTCGTCAATAACTCTGGTTTGTCCGTCAGTACTGCGAAATCCTATCTCGGCTCTGCGCACCCCTGCCACATTCACGACATCGCGGCTTTGAATCGGTTGCGGCAAGTGATACCGAAGTCCCGGCCCGGTCTGAGAGTGCATTTTTCCAAATTGCCTCACAACACCCTGCTCTCCGGGACCGACCATATAAATCCCCGATGCCAACCACAAAACTAACCCAATGCCCCCAATCGCCAAAAGCACCGGCGGACGCGACACTGTCTTAAACATCTTCTGCATGTCCTCGATTAAAGACCCTAAAGCAGAAGATGCCCCACTACCAAATTCTGAGTTGTCCATTCTCTCGTCCCCTTTTTTCTTTACGACGATCCCTGTCCGTAAAGGATAATTATCCTCCTGAAACATTTATTAGTAAAATAGATAATTTAGATGTATTATATCTAATTAAAGAATATATGATCCCCTTCAACTACCACCACCTTTACTACTTCTATACGATTGCACGGCTGGGTTCTGTGTCAAAAGCCGGTGAGGAATTGCGCCTGGGTCAGCCGACTTTAAGCACACAGCTTAAACAGTTTGAAAACTATTTGAACCTCAAGCTTTTCGAGCGGCAGGGAAGGAGACGTTTAACGCTGACGGACGAAGGTCGTCACATCCTCACGTACGCCAAGGAGATCTTTGAAACGGGGCAGGAGATGATAGACAATCTAGGCGATTTATCACACAAGGGTCGCCTCCGGATCCAGATAGGAGCTCCGGATTCGGTCCCAAAAACATTTCTTGATATGCTCCTTCAATTTATTTTAAAAATCGCCCCTAAAACGCACCTTACTGTTCAGGAAGACAGATCTGGAAACCTTATCGAGAATCTAAAATCAAACGTTCTGGACATCGTGCTCACGGACGCCCCGGCCGGTTCTTTGGATGAACAAATTGAAAGCACTCTTGTCGGGAAAATACCCATTGTTTTTTGCGCTCATACAGAACTAGCGCGGAAATACAAAAGTATTCCAAAAGACCTTCATAAAGCCCCGCTTATTTTGCCTACCGCTCACAGCGAAATTTATCACTCTCTGCAAGAATATTTTGTCGAACATAAAATCCGGCCTGATATTGTGGCTGAAATCCAAGACGTGGAACTCGCACGAAGGCTTGTTTTATCAAAGGCGGGGATAGCCCCTCTCAACCTTCTCACGATCAAGAAAGCGCCTTCCAAAGAACTCTTGGTGGTCCTAGGAAAACCTGGCACATCGAAAATCTACGAAAAAATTTACATCCTTGTGAAAAAAAGACTAAAACCTCATCCTTTGGTTTCAAGCATCGTTACAGATTTTAAAATCGTAATATAGCTATGGTGGTATCCCAAATTTCGCATTAATTGCTACTGCTTTCTAAAAAGGCAGTAAAGAAATTCTTGGGTCGTGTCAAAAGGAGTTTTATGAATCTCGGTGAAGTGCTGTTCTGGACGAAAAAGTATTCCAAGCTCCTTCTGCAAGCTTTCAGCCGAATAGCGAACGATCTTAAGACCGCTGCATTTTAAGGGCCCATTCGGTCCAAATGTCGCCATCAGCGCATAACCACGAGGCCTAAGCGCCTTCTTTAAATTCTTGATGTATTTCTGCCTGTCTTTAGGGTTTGTCAGGAAATGAAACACGGCACGGTCGTGCCAACAGTCGCATGACTCTGGCTCCAAAGAAACCTCGGTTGCATCACCCTCTATCCAGCGGATAAGCCCCGATTTCTTTCCAAGCCTCTCTTGGGAAACCTTTAGCGCTTCTTTTGAAATATCTAGAACCGCTATATTTTTGAAACCAGCGGCAATCAGATCGTCAGGTAAAGTAGATGCTCCGCCACCCACGTCGATGATACGGGCGTCATTTGACAGACTAAGGGACTGAATCAACTCAAGGGATTTTTCAAGGCGCGGCGAATACCAGCTGACTTCCTTCGAGGATTTGGTCTTATAAATCGTTTCCCAATGGGTTTTCGGATCAAACATCATATTTATTTTGAGCTGCACTTTCCTTGTATACCGAACCTATTAAAAAGTTTTTCCATTGTACAAAATCCAGTTTATATTTACCGAATGACGTAATACACTTGACCTTTTGATGATTCTTCTCAGCCCTATCAACAGTACGCCTCATTTCGTGAAATGAATCGGCTGACGACAGGCATTTCCACCCGCATTGTAATCATACACAAGCCTACCACCGTAATCTGCACCGAGTGTCATGACTCCGACCATCACCATAAGCAAGGCAAGAAAAAGAAGCCTCCCTTTCTTTGGGAATGGTCTTTGGATAAGAGCCCAAACCGTCACAATGGCGCACAAGACTGCCGTAGCGATCATGAATTGTTTGTGCGGCAAAAGAAGTTTTTGTCTCACATCAAGCGCCACCATCACTCCTTGCTCCGCAAAAAGGCCGGTTCCAATCGAGACCGCCAACGACAAGGCTCCGAGTAAAAGCACCCAGAACCCTGTCTTGGCAAATTCGTCTTTCTTGAAAACCCACGCCGCAAAATAAAAGAGCACAGCACCCACGAGAAGCCCGATGGGAAAATGAATCACAAGCGGATGAATATTCTGAAGGTGCTGCGCTCCGGGTAGCATGGGTTTTACTCCACTGACTCGACGGCCACGTACTTATTGCCGCCGTTTTCGTAAAGGTCGCCTTTGAGAGTGACCTTATCACCCATTTTGCTGATAACACTTTCGGGGTAGCCGGTCTTATCTTCTTTGGGAAGAACCGTGTACATTTTTCCAGTTCCGTCTTCAACGATACTTATAGGAATACCTGCCTTCGCGCAGTCTATCGCGCACTGCTTGTGACCAGCACCTTTTGCTGCCATCCCGACATAGCAAAGCGAGTCTACAAGCTCGCCCTTGATCGTTACCGAGCCACCTGTCGAACCATGACTTCCATGGTCATGACCCCCTTCAGCCAAGGCCACGCCTGAGAACCCTAGAAGCGGCAACACAAACATCACACCAAACACGACTGTCTTTTTCATTGTGATTCCCCCTTTTGTTATTGAACATGCTTCTTTAAAAAATTCTCATAAGTTTCTGTAGACTTAAAATACAGGGCTTCATCTGCTTGTGACGAGGGTCCATTTACCCTATTTCATATTTGCGTGTTCTTCAGCGGACATGTTTTGGCCTGTAGAACTTCTACATTTTCATGTTTTTATGATCTTCGGGTTGATTTGAAGACACCGCCTTTTCTGATGAACTTTTTTCTGATAATTCCGGCTGAAGGGCCATGCCACATTTCGGACACTTTCCGGAGATATTCTGCCGGACTTCCGGGTGCATTGGGCAAACATAGATCTGATCGGGATCTACTTTTTTCTCGTACCCAGGCGCGATAGTCGCTACGGTTCCGGGCGGATTGTTGTGCCAACCGAAATCACCGGGTAGCACTACCTGTTTGTTGTATTCTTCAGCCGTTTTAAAATACGGTATGTCTTCGTGGACTTTAAGCATCGTAAACATGCCGCCCATTCCAATGGGGCCAAAAGGTCCGTCCCCCGCCATCATGGGGAGTGTGTTTTCAGGACCTTTCATGTGCTTGGAGTGCGCAAGATGCTCATGCATCCCCTTTTCACCCATCGCCATATAACCTGGCAATTCTTTTGATATCTTTTCCTCGATCCCTTTTTGGTTTACGCCTATTAAGTTCGGAACGCTATGCCCCATCGCATTCATGGGGTGATGCCGAAGATGACAATGAAGCGCCCAGTCCCCGGGGATTGCGATAAATTCATAGTCCCGAGTTTGGCCGGGACCGATGGCTACTGTTGTTTCAGGCCACTGGGCAGACTCGGGGATATCCCCTCCATCGGTAGCGACCGTTTTAAACGTGTGCCCATGCATATGGATGGCATGAAAATCCTGTCCCACATGTCCAATACGAACACGCACTCGCTCGCCGGGTCTTGCCAAAAGAGGAGCCGTGCCGGGAAAAGCACGGCTATTGAACGTAAAAATATTGAAATCTGTCATAACGTTAGGGTCTGGGCGGGAGCTTCCGGGTTCCACAAACCATTCGTTCAGAAAAATCGCGTAATCTCGGTCGATTTTTGGACTTCTATTTTTGGGATGGATAATAAAAAATCCCATCGTCCCAAGGCCGATTTGTACCATCTCATCGCCATGGGAGTGGTACATTTGTGTGCCGTGTTGTTTTAAGGTGAATTCGTAGGCAAAGGTTTCGCCGGGCATGATGGCTTTTTGATTCAGCCCTTGAACGCCGTCCATGCCGCTTGGCAGGAGAATGCCGTGCCAGTGAACGGCTGTGGGTTCGGGGAGTTTATTCGTCACAAGAATTCGGACTCTGTCGCCTTCTACCGCTTCAATCAGCGGCCCCGGTGTTTGTCCGTTATAACCCCAGGCCTTAATCTTCATTCCCGGAGCCACCTCCCACTCCACTTCTTCTGGAATAAGATGAAATTCTTTCACGCCATCGATCATTTTATAGGGCAGGGTTGAACCGTTCAGCGCCACGACGGGGGTGTATGGCAAATCCTCGGCCTTTAATACTGGCGCTTGGATAAAAAATAACCCAAGAAATAATAAAAAAATAACTCTCTTACTCATTGTTTCCTCCACGATTAGTGATTCATTCCAGCCATTGAGTTTTCTTTTTTAATTTTTTTATCCGCACTTTTACCCAAAGGAAGCTTAGAGCTGACGGCTTTCTCGAGATCCGACCTTGTGATCCAGTAGTCTTTTAAGGAATCGACGTATTCTTTATAGGCGAGGATCTCGCTTTGTTTGGCTCGAATAAGGTCATAATTACCAAGAAGCATGTAGTTGTAGTGTTTCTGAGTTTCTTCGGTAACTTTCTCGCGGATGGGAATGATCGAGCTTTTGTATTCCTCCACGAGAATCCTCGCGGCAAAAAGCTGCTCTCTTTTTTGTTTGATTTCAGATCGGACATCATTTTCGAGAGATTTGAGGCGAAGCTCCGCTTCTTTTAATTCAGCGCCCGATCTTGAAACTTCGGTCTGGCCCAAATCATAGAGTGGAACTTCTGTCCACAGGGTAGGCCCTGTGGCACGCCCGCCCTCAACATCTTTCTCGGTACTGACCCCGACCTCCGGATGACCCAGAACTCCAAAGCGGTTGAGTGAGAGCGCGTGTTTTAATGCTTCAACATTTTTCCTGGCAATGAGAAGATCGAGCCTCTTGGACATTCCCATCGACAAAAGCTCATCATAAGACGGTTCGGAAACCTGAATTTCTTGAAGTTCGTCTTTTATTTCCCAAGGGGGATTGCCCCCACCAAAACCCATGAGGCGGTTTAGATTTTCTTTCTTCTGAATGAGATCCGCTTCAGCTTTCAAATATTCAAGCTTGGCGTCCTGGTATAGAGACCTTTCATTTGAGTAGCCAAGCTCACTGATATTTCCCGCTTCGCGCTGTCTTTTGGCAAGTTCTTGGGATGCCTCGGCTTGCTCAAGCACTCTTTTGCGCATTGAAAGCATCGCGATGTCGCCCTGGACTTCATAAAAAGCGGATTTCACTTCAAACGCCAGATCTAAAACCTCTTTTGTGATCTGAAGCTCCGCTTTGTGAAGCTCGGCACCCGCAAGATTACTTTTTAGCGGAAAAAGAATAAAGCTCAAGAAATCCTGCTCAACCGTAAATTCCACATTGTTGCTCGGTTCATCTTCTCTTGGGAATCTGACGCTTGCCCCAAATCTAGGATTCTCAGGAAGCCGAGTTCTGCTGAAATCGGCCTTTGCGATACCCCAGGATTCGAGAGTGGCTTGAAGCGCCTGGTTATTGATGAGAGTGCTTTCGACAGCCGACTCTTCTGAAAGAGGTTTGGATAAAAGATCATTCAAGGTATCTTTGGCGTCGGGTCCTGTCTTTGAAACATTAAAATGAATACGCGAAAAAACATCTTTCGAGATCTGGTCGAGATCACTGCTTCGTGCATAGGCTATCTGGGAGATAAAACTCCCTATCAGTAAATACAGAATAGGCGTACTTTTTTTACATTTCATAGGCCACCCATCAAATTGTGAAATTAATAAAGAAAGAAAAAGCCTACCTAGAAGCCTTTTCTGAAAGGACTTGCTTAGAGAGAAACCGGAGGTGCGTGGGTAAAGTGGTTTAAAAGAAAAACCGACGGGGGCGAGACCCCCGGAGGAAATTCGACTTCGTACGCGGGGCGCGTACTTGGCCGAGGAATAAATCTTTCAAGAACTACGGTTTTTAAAAGTGAATCTTTGACAAGCGTTATACCGGTTGAATAACTTTGAGCATTTTTAATTGCTACCAATGATGGGCAACATAATGTGGCGGCGTCATGCTTTTCTGAATCGGATTGTTTTTGGCTTCCATTGGATTCACGACAGTGCTCAGTACTATTCTTCACTGGCGCCGACTGATTATGTTCCTCGGAGGCAAAAGCACATTCCACCAAGCAGAAATTGCAAATGAATAAGAGAGAAATAGTTAACGCCGCTGAAGTAACTTTATGGATGATTCTCATAGGTTCACGTGTTGATTATAGCTCTACTATCATTGATTAGCAAAACATTCTACTTTAACCTCGTTGCAATCCACCACCGTCGGACAGCCACAATAGACCAAACCGCTTCATCATCACTCGAGAAGACTTCTCAGCATCCAGGCCGTTTTTTCGTGAATCTGCATCCGCTGGGTCAAAAGATCAAGCGTCACCTGGTCTTGGGCTTTTTCCGCGATGGGGAACACGGAGCGCGCCGTACGAATAACAGCCTCGTGCCCTTCGACCAAGAGCCGGATCATTTGCTCGACTTTGACAGGTGCTTTCTCTTCCTTGATTGAGCTCAGAGACGAAAACTCCGCATAGGTGGCTGGCGCCGGTACTCCAAGCGCCCTGATGCGCTCAGCAATGAGATCAGTAGCCAGCCAAAGCTCGTTATAATGCAACTCAAGCATTAGATGCAGTGTCTGGAACATGGGGCCCGTAACGTCAACCCTTAAACTATTATGTTCGCGCCCACTCAATCATCCCGCCTTTAAGATTAGCGACCTCGCCATAACTGTTCTTTTTTAAGATCACCGTGGCCTGCGCGGACCGCCTTCCGGAGTGGCAAACGGTTACAATGGGCTTTGACCGCGGAATCTCTTTCAACCTCGAAACCAAGTCACCAAGCGGGATAGCGATG
>ORMF010368106.1_pt1 | contig 11806 bp, 11 predicted proteins | sample 1779871 | NCBI WGS metagenome assembly ORMF01 (sample SAMEA104232316, study PRJEB22302) | groundwater metagenome | biome: forest; feature: aquifer; material: groundwater | place: USA | collected 2011-08-07 | depth 5.4 m | reverse complement strand
GTCCGGCAGCGTGAAGTCCGGCGCCTGCTGCGAGCCCACCCGGCTCCGCCACTCCCACGAAGGCGGCCCGAAGTACCAGACGCCGTGCGCCTCGTCACGGGCGAACGGCTGGTCGATGAGCCGCGCAAACTCCGTCACGTTGAACCACTGCTCGCCACTTTCCTCATAGAGAAAGCCGGCGCGTTTAGCATCTGGCACGGGCACGCACGTCTCGCCACGGCAGACACCCTCCGGCTTCAGCTCCCAGCCGCTCGCTGCCGCCAGGTCGGGCAGCGTCAGCCACAGGTCGTTGCCCTCAACCCAGCCGCGTGGCAGCTTTGACACCTGGTCCTGATAGAGGACCGTGGCAGCGACGTACGATCCTCGTGCTGATGTTGTGGACATGGTTGTCCTCCCTCGTTCACCCCGCCATTTGGCGTAAGGGCGGGTTTCAAACCCGCCCCTACGTTCTGCAGCGATGCGCATCATTATTAGCGAACCGGACGGAGAAGGGAAGAGCAATCGGAGTCTAGCCCTGCGCCGCCCGTTCCAACCCGTTGTTCCATGCGTCCGCCGCGTCCGCGAGCGCGGTGTCCACCAGGCCCGCGACCACAAACCGTTCTCCGCCCACGACGCCCAGCCGCGTGAGCGGCACGCGCTCCTCTGCCGCCAGGCGCTCCAGCGTGGGGAGCGCGTCAGGGTGGAGTGAGACGACGATGCGCGACTGCGCCTCTCCGAACAGCGCCGCGTCCCACCGTGCGCTCACCGCGAACTCGCCACGGAAACCCAGGGCGCCCAGGATCGCGCTCTCCGCCAAGGCGACAAGAAGGCCCCCGTCGGAGCAGTCGTGCGCCGACGCGACCAGCCCCTCCGCGATGGCTCTGCGGCAGAGCCGCTGCACGCGCACCTCGCGGTCCAGGTCAATCGTGGGCTGACCCGCCACCTGGCCGTGCACAAGCTCCAGGCACTCGCTCCCCGCCAGTGTCCTCACGTCGCCGGTGACCTGCGCCGCGCCGAGCAGCGCCACCACGTCGCCCTCCCGCCGGAACGCCGCCGAGCAGCGCCGCTCCACGTCCTCCAGCAGCCCCAGCGCGCCGACGGTCGGCGTGGGGTACACCGGGCGGCCGTCCGTCTCGTTGTACAGGCTCACGTTGCCGCTGATGACCGGCACGCCCAGCGCACGCGCCGCCGCCGCCATCCCCTTGATGCACTCTTCCATCTGGTAATAGACGTCGGGCCGCTCCGGGTTGCCGAAGTTCAGGCAGTCCGTGAGCGCGATGGGCTCCGCGCCCACGCACGCGAGGTTCCGGCACGCTTCGGCGACGGCGATGGCGCCACCGTGGTAGGGGTCAAGAAAAACAAGACGCCCGTTCCCGTCAATGCTCAGCGCCAGCCCGCGCGCCGTGCCACGCAGCCGCAGTACGGCCGCGTCCCCCGCGCCCGGCGCGATGGCCGTCGCGGTCTGGACCTGGTGGTCGTACTGCCGGTAGATGCTCCGGCGGCTTGCGATGTTCGGCGACGCCAGCAGCTTCAGCAGCACCTCGCCCGCCGTCTCCTTAGGGAGCGGGAGCGCAGCCAGGTCAAACGCCTGGAGCCGCGTCAGCTCCTTTGACTTGACGCCCTTCAGGCGGTACTGCGGGGGGTCCATGAAGAACTGCACTGGCGCCGAGGCGACGGTCGTTGCGCCGTCCACGATTTCCACCAGCCCGGTGTCGGTCACCTCGCCGATCGGGACAACTGTCAGGTCCCATTTCTCAAACACCCGCTTGATCCGGTCCTCTTGGCCGCGCCGCGCGATGACCAGCATCCGCTCCTGCGACTCCGACAACATGACCTCGTACGGCGTCATGCCGGTCTCGCGCCGCGGCACTCGTGAGACGTCCACGCGCACGCCGCCTCCGCCGCGCCCGGCGCACTCCACGGCGCAGCTCGTGAGGCCTGCCGCGCCCAGGTCCCCCATCCCCACGATGCTCTCGCCGCACGTCTCAATGGCCTCCAGGCACGCCTCGATGAGCACCTTCTCCAGAAAAGGGTTGCCCACTTGCACGGTGGAGCGGAGTTCGCGATCTCCCTCAAACGTCCGCGACGCAAGCCCCGACGCGCCGTGGATGCCGTCGCGGCCCGTGTCCGCGCCCACCAGCAGCAGCGTGTTGCCCTTGCCGCTCGCCCGCGCGCGCACCATCTTGTCCTTGCGCAGCAGCCCAACGCACATGGCGTTGACGAGCGGGTTGCCGGAGTACGACTCCGCGAAGTAGACCTCGCCACCCACGTCCGGCACGCCGATGCAGTTGCCGTACCACGAGATGCCGCTGACGACGCCGCCGAACAGGTGCCGGTTGCGCGCGCTGGTGAGTGGGCCGAAGCGCAGCGAGTTGAGCAGTGCGATTGGCCGCGCGCCCATCGTCAGGATGTCCCGCACGATGCCGCCGACGCCCGTCGCCGCGCCCTGAAGCGGCTCCACCGCCGACGGGTGGTTGTGCGACTCCACCTTCATCGCGACCGCCCACCCGTCGCCGATGTCCACCACGCCCGCGTTCTCCTCGCCCGGCCGCACCAACACGCGCGGCGAGTCGGACGGGAACATGCCCAGCAGAGGCCGCGAGTGCTTGTAGCCGCAGTGCTCGCTCCACAGCGCGCCGAACATGCCGAGCTCCACGCCCGTCGGCTCGCGGCCAAGCTGGTCCACGATGCGCTCATACTCGGCGCGGCTCAGGGCGATCTCGTCCAGGACTTCCTTGGTGACGGGCATGCGTAACCTCATCGTCACAGGCGTTCAGACTTATGCTCTGTTGGGCACATCCATGATACCTGGCGCGACGGCTGAGGCCAACCGCTCATGTTCTTGTGGAGCTGCAACTTGACGCACCGTGGAGCGGGGGCGGCGTTCCCCACCCTCCACCCCGCGCCGGTGACTGCCGCCTAACCCCTAACCGCCCCCAGTCACCGGCCGCCGCCCCCGCTACCCAAGTAGAAGTCCGATGGTGCTCTGGTCCATGTCGACATCAAGAAGCAGTCCGGGCCAGCCGCACCAGAGTGCTGGGGCATCGGTGGCTTTGGCGAGTAGGGTACCATGAGGAGCGCTGGGAGAACGTCTTTCTTGGCGGGAATCAGCCAAGCCTCTCGCATTTGTGGCTTGGGGCTTCGGCTCATGCCGGGGCGGCAGTGCCGTCCGACGTGGTGAACCCAATTGGGAGCCGAGAGCGATGAAGCTAGACCTGCACGGCAAGACTTGGACCGAGGCCCAGGATGATTTCATAGAAGCCTACAACAAGATTCTTGGTCAGTCTCGCCGCGAGACGCTGGATATTGTGCACGGCTACGGTTCCACCGGGCAAGGCGGAGTGATCCGTAGGCGGCTCCGTGCATACTTGGACCGCCACCCCGCCCACCTCACGTACAAGACTGGCGAGGATGTTGACGGTAACCCAGGCCACACGGTTGTCACACCCGTGAAACGATTCCCTTCCTTGGGCGACCAGCTTGCTGAAGAGCTATGGGACTACTGCTCGGAACCGCGAACCACGAGCAAGATCATGGGGAAGTTCCGAAGGCACGGCGACCCGACCGTACAGCGCGCGATCGACAAACTGGTGTCGCAGCACAGACTTCTCCGGATAGGGGATAAAGTCTCGCATCCATGAGGTAGGAAGCGGTATTAGGTGCCATTCAAGAAGCCCACTCATAATGTGTATAATCTGTGTGCCATTCGTGTGTCTCAAAGAGGCAACAGCGTATGCGAACCCATATGGTCCTGCCAGAAGAGCTGGTCAAGCAGGTGGACGCCATGGTAGGCAAAGGGAAACGAAGCCGTTTTGTACAGGAAGCGCTGCGAGAAAAGCTGCGGCGGGAGACTCTTTTGGCCGCACTGCAGGAAACGGCGGGAGCCTTGACGACGGAAAGCCACCCCGAATGGGCTACACCGGAGAAAGTAGCCTCCTGGGTGCGAGCGTCCCGCAAGCGCGACGAACAGCGATCAAGAAAGAGCCAGCGTGACTAAGTATCTGCTGGACACGACGGCGCTGATAGACCACCTTCGCGGACGGTCAGCAGTGGTTGCTCTCCTCTCCTCTTTGGCGCGCGAAGGTCACCAGATGGGATTGTGTTGCGTGAACGTGGCCGAGCTCTACGCGGGACTCAGCCCCCAAGAGCAGGCAAAGGCGGAGCGATTGATGGACAGCCTGGATTTCTATCACGTGAGCAGGGAGGCCGCCAAGCAGGCCGGACGGTTCCGGTTTGAGTATGCTCGGCGTGGGGTGAGCATCACCACCGCGGATGCGCTGATCGCCTCTGCCGCTATTGAAGAAGGCGCTGTTCTGGTCACGGCAAACGTCCGGGACTTCCCCATGACCGCGCTCCAGCGCCTTGAACAGCCGTAGAATGGGCAAGGTTTTGACTATTGCCATCGCGCCACGATAACGAGCTGACTAGCCCGCCCCCCCTCTCGCAACCGCATCCGTCCCACGCACCACGTTGCTTCGGCATGAAGAGTGAAGAGCCTGCCCCATTCACTTCGTTCAGGGCAAGCTCTGCATGAACCGCAGCCCTGAGTCCCTCGCTCCGCTCAAGGGTAAACTCCGCGAATGGGGGAGTCGAGGGAGCCACGATCTTGCCAGCCGCTCCACACCGCAGTATCGGGCGGCTTTGCGGAATAGCGTACAATGAGACGCTCCCGAAGGACTTGGGCGTGGCAGGGCGCCCGGTGCTTCGGAAGCCCTCCAGGCCGCGGCCCCACCAACGCGTTTGAAGGCGTTCCAGGGGGCATCGGGCGGGAAGCCGGCAAAGCAGATACGAAAGCGAGGGGACCATGCCACAAGGCAAGCTACGCGTGGGCATTATTGGCGCCAACGTCAATTACGGGTGGGGGTCGCGCGCCCACATTCCAGCCCTCCAGGCGCTGCCCCAATTCCAAGTGGTAGCCGTCGGCACTCAGCATCAGGAGACCGCGCAGGAGACCGCCAGCAAGTTCAACATTCCTCTGGCGTTTTCCAACGTGGAGGAGCTTGTCAACCACCCTGACGTGGACCTGGTGGACGTCTGTGTCCGACTGCCTGCCCACCACCAGATCGTGATGGCGGCGTTGCGGGCAGGCAAGCACGTCTTCTGCGAGTGGCCGCTCGGCGTCAACACCGATGAGGCCAAGGAGATGGCGGAGCTGGCGACGGCCAAGAAGGTCCGCACCATGGTCGGCCTCCAGAGGCGGGGCTCCCCCGGCTTCAACCAGCTCCGGTCCCTGGTCGCGGACGGGTACGTGGGGAAGGTGCTGTCCTGCTCCCTTACCTCGTTTTCGGCGGGATACATGTGGCGGCAGCCCAGTCTCACGTGGACGGTCGACAAGAGCAAGGGCGCCAGCACGATGAGCATTGGGGGCGGGCACTCCCTGGATGCGCTTAGCTACTGCCTCGGGGATTTCCAGGAAGTCGCCGCCAAGGTTTCCACGCAGGTTACTCGGACCACGCCGACGGCAACGGGCGAGAGTGTGGAGATCACCTCGCCGGACAACGTGCTCGTGAGCGGCGTTCTGGATGGTGGAGCGGTTATTTCTGTCCATATCGCCAGCGTCATGCACCACGGCGCTGGGTTCCGCTTTGAGGTGTACGGCACGGAGGGCACACTGGTGGCGAGCTCGATGGGCGCGCAGGACATAACGTTGACCGGCGGTCGCGGCGGGGACAAGGCGCTTCAGCCGATTCCCATCTCCAGCGTCCACTCCTGGGTGCCGGCCGGGGTGCCGCAGGGGCCGCCCTTTAACGTGGGGCAGATTTTCCAGCACTTTGGCGACGCCATCCTCACCGGCAAGCCAATTGAGGCCGACTTCAACCACGCCGTGCGGCTTCACCAACTGCTCGATGCTATCCAGGCGTCCTCAGACACCGGCGAGAAGCAGACCGTTCCGCACGGGTTTGGAAAACAAGCAACGGCGAGCAAACGAAGGCGGTGATATGGCGACCAGCTCGGAAGTTGGCGAGCGGGTGTGCGTGGTTGTCACCAGGCGGAGAGTCTTAAGGCAAAACGAATGAGGAGTGAGCATGACGACTTTTGCACGGCCACACCTTACCCTCACGGCGGCACGCAACGCCATTCAGGCAATGCTGGATGGCGTTGCAAAAGCAGGGCGCCCGGTGGCGATGGCAGTGGTGGATGAGGCCGGCGGGCTGATTGCCTACGTCTGCATGGACGGCACGCGGCCCACCCCGCGCCAAATCGCCATCAGAAAAGCCTACACCGCTGCCCGATCGGGCTCCGACAGCCATGCCTTCGCCGAGCGGTTGAAGGGACAGGGCATGAGTGTCGGTGACCTGGGAGACCCGGGAATGGTCGGCGTCCGTGGCGGGGTCGTCATTGTGAAGGACGGCGTTGTCCTGGGCGGCATCGGCGTAAGCGGTCTGGCGGCTGAAGAGGACGAGGCCCTCTGCCGCGTTGGCCTCAGCGCGATGAAGCTGTAGCCACGGCGCCGGCGGCTGTGCTCCTTGGGGGCTAGAGGCTGCAACAGGGCAAGCCTCTGTGCGCTTGCCTGCCGAGTCCACAGGGCGGCCCAATGATCAGCTCAACCAACATGACGAGGGGCACTATATCAGCAGGCAAGGCAGCCGTGACCGCAATGTGGTATACTGCACTCGTGGTGCGACCCGTTCTCCTTATTACGCGCAACGTAAGTGTAGGTTCCCTACATCGGTGACCGGCATTCACCAACACTGGATGAAAGGAGGTCATCGATGGCTTTTGAGGATAAGACCATTACCTGCCGGGATTGTGGACAGGCGTTCACATTCACGGTGAGCGAGCAGGAGTTCTTCCAGCAAAAGGGCTACACGAACGAGCCCCAGCGCTGCACCACCTGCCGCAGCGCCCGACGCAGTTCGGGCAGTGGTGGTGGTGGTTCCAGCTACAGCTCGGGTCCACGGCAGATGTTCACTGCGGTTTGCGCGCAGTGCGGCAAGCCGGCACAGGTCCCGTTCCAACCACGTGGGGACAGGCCTGTGTATTGCAGCGACTGCTTTAGCAAGCAGTCCGGTCAGGGTTCCCGCCGGTAACGAGCACGGCATTTGCAAAGAGCGCTCTTTCACTGGGCCAATCCGCCTAGGGAGCGCTCTTTGCATGCCACTTCCCCGGATCGCGGAAAACGCTACGCCACGAGGTTCTCTGAGGGCTCTCTTAAGGAGTAAAGGTGTCCTACGTTGCCTTGCGCGAGGGTGAAACGATTGACGGCCTGATCGCGCGTTTCCGCACAGCGGTGCTACGCGCGGGGATTCTTACTGACGACAGAGACCACCGGTTTTTTCAATCAAAAGGCCAGAAGGCTCGCACGGCAGTCCGGCGCGGGATCAAGCGCGCAGCAAAACGGCAGCGGACGCAGCGCGCCAGGGAGTGATCTTGTGTATGACCCACGCGCATGAAGATATCCTTATCTTGATCTTGCAGAGACGGGGATAGCTGCGCGTCACTTAAAAAACTTTTGGCTTGCGGCGCTACGGCATCCGCCTGCGGAGGCGCACCGAAGCTTGCCGCTATAAAAGCAGTGAGCTTGTGCCAACCCTACGCCGCGAGTAGAGTATTGGGAATCATCGTCACACCTCGGAGAACCGAGGACGGCAAAGCTCGTTCACCGCATCAGCATGGCCGCAAGGCCCCCTGCAATGAGCAAGGGAGGAAACGTTGGTCCGGATCTTTGACGTCCACGTCCACTACCCCGGCGGGTTCGGCCCTATGGGCCGCCAGGAGCCGGAGCAGACCCCCCAGGAGCGGGTGGACAACCTTGCCGACAGGCTCCGCGAGGCAGGCGTCGTCAAGGCCTGCCTCCTTTCCGGCGCCCGATTCCCCGGCATGGGCCTCACCCACGAGGAGGCCATCAAGACGATGGAGCCGCACCGCGACCTGTTCGTCCCGGTCGCCGTCGTGGACCCGGGGACGCACACAGGGCCGGACATCCAGCGCTTCCACGACTTGGGCTACCGCGGCCTCAAGATCATCGGCACCGCCAAGGACTATGACGACGAAAGCTTCTACCCGGTCTACGAAAAAGCCGAAGATCTGGCGATGCCCATCCTCTTTCACATGGGCGTCCTCGGCGGCGGCGTGGACTACGCCCGCACGCACCCCCGGCGCGACCCCCAGGCCGCCGAGATCTTTCAGACGATGATGGACCGGCTGAACAACCCGCCTGAGCCCGGCTCGCCAGGGGCGTTCTTCGGCAGGCGACGGAACGTGGGCGCCATCAGGATGCGGCCGTTCCACCTGGACACCATCGCGGCCAACTTCCCCAAGCTGCGGCTCATCGGCGCGCACCTGGGCGGCACCGGCAACTACGACGAGTCTTCCTCCGTGGCGCGCTGGCGGCACTTCGTCTTCTTCGACCTGTCCGGCGGCGAGGTCATTGAGCGCCATGCCATGGAGCGTGGCTACATCGGCCGTGAGATCGGCGTGGAGAAGCTGGTCTGGGGCTCAGACTGCCGCCCGGACGAGATTCACACCCACGTCCGGCGGTTTGAGACCATGTTCGCCCTCTTGAACCTCACTCCCGAGGAGCAGGAGCGCATTTGGTACCGCAACGCCGCCGAGATCTACGGCTACGAGCAGCCCCTCTTCGCCGGCCCAGGCCGCCCGCACGGGGAGTGAGTTCGAGGAGTACCCTGACTTCGCTTTGTCCACATTGACTAAGTGTTTGTTCCCTAAGTATGCTTACAATAAGAAAGTAAGGAGATCCATCAATGGCTACCACTCGCATCGGGCCAAAACACCAAATCACCATCCCTCAGCAAGCCGTCAAAAAGCTCGGTCTCAAGGTCGGTGACTTCCTTGAGGTCCAGGTGAAAGGGACCACCATCCACCTTGTTCCGCAGCGACTGGTGCCCGTTGACCAGGCGTGGTTCTGGAGCAAGGAGTGGCAGGAAATGGAAAGGGAAGCCGACGAAGACATAGCTGAGGGTCGGCTCTCCGGCCCTTTTTCATCAGTTGATGAGCTTGTTCGTCACCTTCGTGGTCGATGAACATTCAGCCCACGCGCTCCTTTACACGGGACTATAGAGGTCTTCAGGAAGAACTCAAGGGACGCGTGGATAAACAGGTCGATTTTTTATTGAACAATCCGCGCCACCCATCTCTCCACTTAAAGAAGATTCGTGGAACTGATGGCGTCTGGGAAGTTCGCGTGACTTTGGGTTATCGCATTACGTTCCAAATAGTCGGAGAAACCCTTGTGCTTAGGCGAGTCGGGACTCACGATGTATTAAAAGAGCCTTAGGGGTGCGTCCTACGCGCTAAGCACCCGCCGGCGGCTCGTCAGGTAGTCCACCAGCACGTACTGCCCCAGCCGGTCCGGACTGGTGTAGAACACGCGCCCGCGGTTGATCCGCGTCATCTGCGCCACGAAGTCCACTAGGTGCGCGTTGCGGTCCAGCATGAACGTGTTGATGGTGATCCCGCGCCCCGTGCAGCGCTTCACCTCGCGCAGCGTCTCGCGGATGGTCCGCGGGCTGGGCGGGTACTGCAGGTAGAGGTGGCCATCCTCCAGGTGCGCGGTCGGCTCGCCGTCGGAGACCATGATGATCTGCTTCGTACCGCCGGAGACCTTGGAGAGCAGCTTTTGCGCCAGCGCCAATCCGTGCTGGATGTTCGTGTACGGGTCAAGCTCGTCCCAGCTCAGGTACGCCAGGCGCTCCGCCTTGATCTCCCTCGCGTACGTGGAAAACCCAACGATGTGAAACGCGTCGCGCGGGAACTGAGTGCGGATAAGGTTGTCCAGCGCCAACGCCACCTTCTTTGCGGCCATGAAGCTGCCGCGCATCGCCATGGACAGGCTCAGGTCAATCATCAGCACCGACGCCGACTGCTGCTGCTCGTACGTGCGGTGCACCTCAAAGTCGTCCGGGTGCAGCTGCAGCGGCAGCGAACCGCCGCCGCGGCCCAACGCGTTGAACACCGTCTTCTGGAGGTCCAGCGCCAGCGGGTCGCCAAACTCGTACCTCTTAGTTCCGTCCCCAAGCTCCACACCGACGCCGGTCTTGCTGGTCGCGTGCCGGCCCGCGCGGTCACGCTTGATGGTGCTGAAGATCTCCCGCAAGGCCTTCTGTCCAACCTTGCGCACGCCCTTTGGGGTCAGTTGAGAGCACCCGCCTACGGTCACCAGGTACCCCGACTCCTCCAGCATCTTGACAAGCTGCTGTAGCCGCTGCAGGTCGTGGAGCGCGTCCTGGCCAAGCAGCTCTTGGAGCATCGCCTGGTCAACCTCGCCCAGATTCGCACCCTGCTGGCTGCGTTTGAGCTGGCGCTCCATCTCGTCAAGGCGCTGGAGCCGGCGCATGACGTCCAGGCCCGCCTCAAGGTCAAGCCCTTCCGATCCCTGGAACGGATACTCCCGATGCCACGGGTTCCCCGGCTGCAACGCCTCAAGGTTTGCGGCCAGGCGGGCAAGCTCACCGCTGAGCTCCGGGTCGCCAAGCGCGGACTCCAACGCCTTGCGGAGCTGCCGCCGCTGCTCCGGCGCCAGGCTGCTGAACAGCGATTCCATTTGCGCCGCCTGCTGCTGGAGCCACTGCACGAGCTCCTCCAGGCTGGAGGGTCGCTCGGAGCCGAACAGGTCGCCAAACTGCCGCATGAACGACTGGAAGTCCGGCTGCCCGCCCTTGGCCTTCTCCTCCAGCATCTGGTTCAGGCGGCGCAGCATCTCCTTCATCCGGCCCGTGTCCTGGGGCGACAGGCGTTGGAGCTGCTCGCTCATCCTGTCCACGGTGGAGCCTAAGACCTGCTGCTGGAGCCGCTTCATCAGGTCGTCAAAGCGACGCTGCGCCTCCGGCGCCATGAACTCGTAGCCGCTCAGCTGCTGGAGAGCGGGAGCCGGGTCGGCGGGAAGAGCATCCAGAAACGCCTGGTTCTTCTGGGCGATCTGCTCAAGCTTCCTCAGCAGGTCAGCCTGGAGCCCCGCGCCCTGGCCGTCGGATTGCAGGCGCTGGAGCTTCTCGGCGGCCTCTCTGCGCCGCTCGTCAATGCCCTGCCGTTCCAGGCCCTTGATCTCCGAAAGCTCCTCGCGTACGCGCTCCAAAATGTCGTTGAGGTTGTAGCGGTCCAAGAACTCCTGGCGGCGCTGGCGGAGCCGCTGGACCATGTCCTGCAAGCCCTTGAGGTGTTCACCGTTCCGCCCGCGAAGGCCGCGCTGGGACATGGCCCGCAGCGCGGCGCTCACGTCGCCATGCGGCATCATGTTCTCCGCCAACTGCTCAAGGACGTCTTCCTCGTGGACCGGGAAGACGTCTTGGCTGCCGTCCCAACGGGAGTAGAGAATGAGGGACATGAGTTGTCCTTGAAAGCGCTATGGGTCAAAAGCGCATGAGCAGGCCGCGAATGGGAATGAGACGCTTTCTTATAGGATCTACACCCAGGTTGAATATCTCCAGCGTAGTAGCCCCTAGCAACACTGGGCCCCTAGGCTCACCAAAAACGACAGGTGCTATCCCTTCTTTGCCATTCAGCCTAATCAGCGCGTCGCCCACGTCGTACTCCACGGTGCGGTCATCGGCCAACTGGAACGGCTCCTTTCGCCTAGGTTCAACCCCTAGCTCCTCCAGCATATCCCGGGGGAAGACCGTATGGCTGGCGCCCGTATCCACCAGGGCTTCTAAATTGCGCGAGCGCCGCCCCGCCAGGTCGCTTACCCGCATGGTTACCATGAAAGTTCCCACTTGTAAGACTCCTTGGCTGCAAGCCGAGGCAAAACGCTCGCGGCACCTCGTGCTGGACGAAGAGCGGAACATTAGCTCCGGTAGCGGATCTTGCCCTCCACCTTGTCGCGGTTCAGGCGCCGGTTCAGGTGCAGACCCTCAAGCACGAACTCCGC
>ORMF011110957.1_pt1 | contig 11808 bp, 9 predicted proteins | sample 1779871 | NCBI WGS metagenome assembly ORMF01 (sample SAMEA104232316, study PRJEB22302) | groundwater metagenome | biome: forest; feature: aquifer; material: groundwater | place: USA | collected 2011-08-07 | depth 5.4 m | reverse complement strand
TTACAATTTCGGTTGGCCCGCCCTGCCTTCCAGGTTGGTGGGGCCCTTCTTGGTCGGCTTGCCGGCGCGGGCGAGCCATTTTTCTATCTGCACCCCGGCTTTCCTTTCTGCGGTCGCGGCGAAGGTAAACCCGTAGGGGCGATTGGCTGCCGCGATGCCGGGTTTGGACGCGGTTGGGCTGATGATCGGTGTTTTGCCCTGCAGGGCAACCGGGAAGGCCACTTCGGCCTCGCCACTCAGCAGCGGACCCAGAATAACCACCGCCTTGTCGCTGGAAATGAGCCTGCGTGTCAGGTTGATTGTTTCGGTGAGGTCGCCGCGTGTGTCATAGACGACGAATTTCATCTTCTCCTTGTCGTTCAGCCGGGCGCGCGACTCCTCGAACATCTTGAGCGCCCCGGCGTATTGCGTGCCGAACGCGGCAATTCTGCCGGTGAGCGGCGCCAGGATGCCGACGGTCACGTCGGCAAGCGCCGTTGCCGGCAATGCGGCGAGCAGACAGGCAGCGACAAATTTTCTGATTTTCATTTTTTCCTCCTTGAGATCGTTGGAAAACTTAACACACTTGGGTCCGGCCGAGAAAATTCATGACTGCCTCGTTGTGCGCTCCTGGCGCCGTCCGTCAAGCGCCTGCTTGCATCGCAGCCTCTTCCTTGTGCAAGCGATCGAACGCTTTATCCGCCTGCAGGCGTGCTGCGTCCGAGCGGATGGCGTGGAGGCGGGCCTCTCCGGTTTCGCGCAGGCGTGCGTCCTGGGCCTCCAGCGCAACCACGTCCTCCCGGATGGTGGTCTGGGTCTCCGTGAAGATCCTCTCCACCATCGATGGGTCGTCATGGCGGAAGCCGGTGCATAGCGAGAAAAAATAAAAACAACTGTGCTCGGTTTCCGGCGTGACGCCATGCAACATGCGCAGCGCAAAGCCCCCGTCGCGCCTGCCCTGATCGTAGGCGCCTGTCCCGGCGTCGATTCCGCCCGTATACTGCAGGCATGCGCTCGGCGCGACGAACTCCATTTCGAGCCAGCGATCCACGTTTCCCTTGAAGGGGAGGGCCTTGAGGTACAGCGGCGGCGGCGGAGCGTCGAGCAGCCAGCGCATGAACTTCACGCCCCGGGCCGTCTCGGTGACGCTCATCTTGGCATTCACGTGAGCGTCCACGCTGCCGCCGACGGTCGATTTGTGAAGGAACGCGAAGTGCGACAAATCCATCAGGTTCTCGACGATGCGCCGGTAGTTGAACCTGGCGTGGCTGGTCATTTTTCTGGAAGGCCAGTCGTTGTTGTAGGGAAACCCGGGAATCGTGGCGGCATCGGCCCGGGCCGGATCACCCATCCAGATCCAGATCATGGCGTCCTGTTCGGCCACCGGGTAGCTTCTGACGCGAAAGCCCGGCGGTACGTTCGGCTGGCCGGGGATCCGCACACAACGCCCGGTAATGTCGAATTCCAGCCCGTGATAGCCGCACTGGATGCTGCCCCCGACGACCTCGCCGAGCGCCAGTGGGTAGCCGCGGTGACAGCAGCGGTCCTCCAGTGCGCCGATCTTTCCCGCAGAATCGCGAAACAGCACGATCGCCTCGCCGAGGATGCGGCGGGCAAAGGGAATGTCCCGGATCTCGTCAGCCCATGTCGCGATATACCAGGCATTTCGTATGAACATTGCACGTCTCCAGTGAATCCGGGACAGGGTCTTCGGTGATCGCATCGCGCGGGCACACCCGCGCCACGCCCCCGGGCGAGGGCCAGCCGGTTCGGCACGGATCCCCTGGCGCAGGCTTCAGTTCGCCATCGAGGCGATTTTCACCACGGGCCGGTCCGCACCTTCTCGTGGTTGCGCATCTCCCCGGGGCCGCCCGCGCGCCCTGAGCAGCAAACGCCGCCAGGCGACGACCTCGGAATCGGTCGCCGAAAGATGTTCGGGGAGATCGTACCTCTGCGGTCCCATCACGCGGTAATCCTGTTGCGAGAAATTCTCGTGCATCAGCCAGGTGTAGGCCAGGTGGAAGAACGCCCGGTGCAGCAATCTGCCGATGGCGCTGTTGCGCCGCGCGGCGTGATAGTAAATGACGCGCGTGCTGTGCGCATCGATCGGCACGCAGCAGCGGGTGTACATGTGCGTTCCATAGTCGTAGCGGAACATGGTGGGCAGGTGGTGGCCGCCGCCACGAACCCGCCTGCCGTCGATCAGCGTATGCATGTCCCACTCTTCGTTATTGTTGAAGGGGGGGAATTGCGACCACTTCTTGCGCCAGGAGAACAGCCACAGCCACGCCCGCCGGAAGTCGAATTTCGGCCAGCAGGCCGCGAGCTTCGGGTAGTACTCGCGTCCGGACTTGGGAGCCTCCGGGAGGTAGCCGATGCAGGCCCGATCGTTGACGATGCGCACGCGGTTGCCGGTGCGGCCGAACTGCATGAACGGCTCCATCAGCATCAGCAGCGAGTTGCGGTGCACGTACATCACGTGCGAATCGAGCGAGTTCTCCAGCGCTACGCGCCAGTTGACGGGCCAGTTGCGCTCGACCGAGAACACCAGCGTGTTCCCGTCCTCGAAAAATTCCGGAGGCACGTCCTCCTCAATGGCGGCCGGCTTGCCTGCGCCCATCCAGATGAACACCAGCCCGCGCAGGGTCCGGGTGGGATACTTGCGCGCGCGGGCGATTTCGGGGATGGGGCTTTCCGGACCTTCGGACAGGACCGCGAGGCATTCGCCTTCCTCGTTGAACACCCAGCCGTGATAGGGGCAGGCGATGGTGCCCTGGTAATGGCAATCACCGTGCCTGAGCGAGCCGCCGCGGTGCGGGCAGGCATTGGCAAGGGCCGCCACCTCCCCGGACCGGCCGCGGAAGAATACGATCTCCTCACCCATGATCTTGACGCCTACAGGCTTGTCGCCGACCTTGCCGTCCCTCAGTGCCGGATACCAGTATTCCTTGTATCCAAGCTCGGGAATCTGCTCGCGCATCTCCGATGCGTTCATAAGAACTCCTGCCGGGGTCTGCTGAAATGTGGCACGATGTTTCATTATACATTACCTTCACCGGCGGCCAAAGCACCCGCTGCCTGATTTGACGCGTCGGGATTGCTGCGCGCTGGTCGGATCGCCGCCGCAGATTTGACGGCCCTCGCGCCCCGCTGCTAGATTCCCGATGGCATCGGGCGGCCGGCGAATGCGGATGCGCGGTAAATGTTGAAACCTTGAACAGAGCTCACAGCAATGTCAAATAGCATGCCGTATCCGCTGAATGCCTGGTACGTGGCAGCCTGGGACCATGAGCTGCGCCACGCGCTCCTACCGCGGCAGATCTGCGGAACACCGGTTGTCATGTACCGGCGCAACGATGGCCGGGCGGTTGCGCTGGAGGACGCCTGCTGGCATCGCATGCTGCCCCTGTCAGGGGGTAAATTGCAAGGCGACGATGTTGTCTGCGGCTACCACGGGCTGGTCTTCGATTCCGCAGGCCGCTGCACCCATATGCCCTTCCAGGAGCGGCTGCCGGCGTCGGCCTGCGTGCGCAGCTATCCGCTGGTCGAGCGTAACCGCTTTGCCTGGATATGGATGGGCGATCCCGGTCTGGCGGATCCCGGCAAGATTCCCGGGCTCCACTGGAATGACGATCCGGGCTGGGTCGGCGTCCCCAGGGTGACGCATATTGAATGCGATTACCGGCTGGTACTGGACAACCTGCTCGACCTGACGCACGAAACGTATGTGCATCAGTCAACGATCGGCAATCAGGCAGTGGCCGAAGCGCCGTTTGAAACGACCGGCGCGGCTGACAGCGTCACCGTGACGCGCTGGATGCTGAATATTGAAGCGCCGCCCCTGTGGGCCTTTGCGCTGGGCAAACCCGGGCCGGTTGACCGCTGGCAGATCGTCCGCTACCAGGCGCCCTGCACGGTGAGCATCGATGTCGGCGTGGCGCCGGCCGGGACGGGTGCGCCTGCGGGAGATCGATCGCAGGGGGTCAGCGGCCATGTCGTCAACGTCATAACCCCGGAAACGGCGCGCTCGAACCATTACTTCTCCCATTTCGTGCGTAACTACAGAGTTACGGACCAGCGCCTGACGCTGCAGATTGCGGAGGCGCATCGTCCCGTCGTGGATGAGGACAAGGCCGTCCTGGAAGCGCAGCAGCGCTCGCTTGAGAGGCATGCCGGGCGCGAACTGCGCAATCTCACCCCCGACGCCGGCTCGGTGCGCATGCGCCGCATCCTCTCGGAAATGGTGGCTGGGGAAGCCCAGGCAGCCGCTGCACATCACATCATTCGACGCAAAACCAGTACGACAACCCGGGAGGAACAATGAAAGTCATGGCATCGATAAGAGGCATTCTGGCAGCAACGGCCTTCACGCTGTACGCGGCATCTCCAGCGGCGCAGACGATCAAGATCGGCTTTATCAGCACCTTCTCCGGACCCGAAGCCTTCTGGGGCGAAAGGATGGAAAGGGGCATCAATCTGTACATGAAGCTGCATGCCGGCAGCCTGCCCCCGGGAGTAAGGATCGAGGTGGTCAAGCGCGACGACGGCGGACCCAATCCCGACAAAGCCAAGCAGATCGCGCAGGAACTCATCGTTCGCGAGAAGGTGCAATTTCTCACCGGGGTAGTGTGGACTCCCAACGCCATGGCGATCGCGCCGCTCACCGCGGAATCCAGGACGCCGTTCGTGGTCATGAACGCCGCCGCCTCCGTGATCACCACCCGCTCTCCTTACATCACCCGCCTGGGCGCCACCCTGTGGCAGTCGGCGTTGCCCATGGGCGAATGGGCGGCGAAAAAATACAAGCGCGCCTACATCGCGGTGACCGACTTTGTCCCCGGCCATGACACGGAAGCGGCGTTCGAGAAGGGTTTCGCCAGTCCTGGGCGGGAGATCATCGGTAAGGTGCGCATGCCGCTCGCCAATCCCGATTTCGTGCCGTTCATGCAGCGCGTCAAGGACGCGAAGCCCGATGTCCTGTTCACCTTCGTCCCCGGCGGAAGGCAGTCCGTTGCGTTCCTCAAGGCCTATGTCGATCTCGGTCTGGAGAAGGCCGGCATCCCGCTGATCGGAACCACCGTGATCCTCGACGAGGAGTTGCCCGAGGAGGCGCTGGGCATGACCACGGTGTTCTACTACACCCCTTCGGCGGAACGCCCGGCCAACAAGGCGTTCGTGGCCGCTTTCAACAAGGAGTTCGGCGTCAATCCGGAGTATGTGGCGGTGGTCGCCTGGGACGCGATGGACGCGATCTATCACGCCATCCGCGAACAGAAGGGCAGGCTGGATGCCGACCGCACCATGGAGTTGCTGAAGAACTACAAGAACCCGAACAGTCCCCGCGGTCCGATCTCGATCGATCCGGCGACGCGCGATATCGTCCTCAACATGTACCTGCGCGAAGTTCGAAAAGTCGGCGGCAAGCTGATGAACGTGGAGACCGAGACCATCGCTACCGCCATCAAGGACCCGTGGAAGGAATTGAACAGGAAATAAGCCCCGGTCACGCCATGGCGGGTTTGAATACCCTTGGGCGCCGCGCGCAGTGAACGCTGTCCGGTGCTCCGGAACAGTTTCCCGCCCGATCCGGAGGGGACGTGAACACTCCCTCGAGCCAGACGGCGCCTTGTGAAGGCGTTCGATTTCATTGTCGTCGGCGCGGGTTCCGCCGGGTGCGTCCTCGCCAACCGGCTGAGCGAGGATGGTGACGCAACGGTTCTTTTACTGGAGGCCGGCGGTCCTGACAGCGACCCTTTGATCCATATTCCGCTGGGATGGGGAAAGATCCGCCAGGAGTTGCGGCACGACTGGGGATATTTCACCGAACCGGAGCCGCACGCCGCGGGAAGGCGGATCTTGTGCGCCCGGGGCAAGGTTCTTGGCGGAAGCTCATCGATCAATGCCATGGCCTACGTTCGCGGCCATCGCGGCGATTACGACCGATGGCATCGGGAGGGCCTGGACGAGTGGTCATTCGCCGGGGTCCTGCCGTATTTCAAGCGGGCGGAATCGTGGGAGAGAGGCGGCGATGAATTCCGCGGTCATGACGGCCCCCTCGGCGTGCGCGAGAATCGCCACGACGATCATGCGCTGGTCGATGCCTATCTCGCGGCGGCCGGCGAAGCGGGATTTCAAGAGACCCGGGACTACAACGGCGCGCAGAATGAAGGCGTCGGCCGGCTGCAATGGACGATCAGCAACGGCCGGCGCAGCAGTACCGCGAATGCCTATCTTCGTCCGGCGATGCCGCGCGCCAATCTCACCGTCCGATCGAAAGCGCTGGTCTGCCGCATCGGGTTGCAGGGCGGCCGGGCGGTATCGGTGGATTTCGAGATCGATGGCGTGGCCGAAACAGTGCATTGCGAGCGCGAGATTCTCCTTTCGGCCGGTGCGTTCAACTCCCCGCACCTGCTCATGCTTTCGGGCATCGGACCCGGGGATCTGCTCAGATCGGTTGGAATCCAGCCGCGCGTCGACCTTCGCGGCGTGGGCCGGAACCTGCAGGACCATATCTCCGCGCTGCTGTGGTTCAGCCGGTGCGCGGCGGGTCCGATCCGGGGTCAATTGCGCATGGACAGGCTGGCGCTCAACATGGCGCGGGCATATTTGTTCCGTTCAGGCCCGGCGACTGACCTGCCCGGCGGCTTCGTCGGGTTTGTCAGGGCCGGGGCAAACGCCGGCATACCCGATATCCAGTTGCTCGTCTCGCCTGTGCCGCCGAACGCCACGCCCTGGCTGCCGTGGTCGCGTCCCGCGTGGGAAGACGCATTCACCTGCCGCGCCATTCTTCTGCATCCGGAAAGTCGTGGTGAGTTGAGAATCGTATCAAACGATCCCCATCAAAAAGTGAGAATCCACGGCAATTTTCTGGCGATCGACCGTGACGTGCAGTGTCTGCGCGAAGGCGTGCGACTGGCCCGTGAAATATCCGGGCAAAAGCCGCTAGCTGCGTTCCGCGGTGATGAGATCGGACCCGGCAAAAATGCTGTCGATGACACGGACATCGACGCGTTCATCCGCGCAACCTGTGCCACGATTCAGCATCCCTGCGGCACGTGCCGGATGGGAAGCGGCGGCGACGCGGTGGTTGATCCGGTCCTGAAGGTCAATGGCGTCGAAGGACTGCGCGTTGTCGACGCTTCCGTGATGCCTGACATCGTCGGCGGCAATATCAACGCCGCCGTCATCATGATCGCCGAAAAAGCAGCCGATCTGATTCGCGGCCGCTGGACACCTGCTCGAAAGGGATGAGGCGCCGCCGTGTTGCCCCCAGCTACATTGTTGACACCGGCTTGTAACAGATAGCATCGATCTCCAGCTTCATGCCCGGCAGCGCCAGCGCATTGGCGCCGAACAGCGTGCTCGCCGGCCGCGAATGGCCGAAGTACTTTCTGCGCACCTTGTTGACGGCCGGGTGCTCCTCGCAGTTCTCCATATAGACCGTCACCTTGGCGATGTCCCCGAAGCCCATGCCGCCGGCCTTCATGATCCTCTTCAGGTTCTCGTGCGTCCGCACCGCCTGCTTGATGATGTCGCCTGCGCCGACCAGCTTCAAGTCCTTGTTGAACGGTGCCTGGCCCGATACGAACAGGAAGTCCCCGCACTTCACCGCATCGGTGTAGTGCGAGATCGGCGCATGAATGCCCTCGGCCTTGATTTCCTTGCGCCTGGGCTTGCCCGGGTCCCTGGGCTTGTAGGCGATCGCCTCGATCTCGTGATTCATACCGGGGATCGCCAGGCGCCGGACGCCGAACAGCGTGCTGGCCGGCCTGCTTTTGCCGAAGAACCTCCTGCGCGCGGCGTTGATGTGCGGGCGGTCGTGGATATTCTCCAGGTAGCACACCACTTTGGCGACATCCTCGAAGCCCATGCCCACGGCATCGAGCATGACCTGCATGTTCTCCATGGTGAGGTGCGCCTGGCGCGCGACGTCCCCGAAGTGCATCGACTTGCCGTTGGGGCCGATCGGGCCGGTGCCTGAGATGAAGGCGAAGTCGCCGCACTCCACGACGTCGATGTAGTGGCTGGGAGGCTGGAACAGGTTCTCGCAACGGATCTCGCGTCTGGCCGGTCCGCCGCTGAACGGCTTGTAGGCGACGCATTCGACCTCGATCAGCATGCCGGGATGGACGAAGTGGCCAACGCCGACCCGGGTGCTTCCCGGCTTGGACGCGCCGTGGAATGCCTGCCGCACCGGATTGATCTTCGGTCCGTCATAGACCTCCTGCATGAATACCTTGAAGTAGACGACATCCCGGGGCGACATGTCCACGGCCGAGAGCATCCGGTCGATGTTCTCGCAGGTCTGCTCGCACTGCCGGACGACATCGCCCGCGCCGACCAGATTGCCGTCCTTGTCGAACGCGGCGGCGCCGGACATGTACAGGAAGTCGCCGCACAGCACGGCGTCGGTGTAGTGGCTGATTGGCCGCATCAATTCCTTGAGCCGGACTTCCCGGCGTTGCGTTGCTGTCACAATTTCTCTCCAGGTGTTTCAGGTACGGGTAATCCCGAGCGGGGCCACAAAGGACTGGTTGTTTTTGGCTAGTTTTTGACTTTCTGCCGCCTGAGAAAATCAAGCGCCACCTCATTCAACCGATGGGGCATCATGACCAGCAGCATGTGATCGGCATCATCGACGACGACCAGCTCCGAACGGGCAATCCTGTGATGCACGGCCTGGGCGTACTCAAGCCGCGTCAGCGGATCGTCTGACCCCACCACGATGAGCGTCGGGGCCTCGATTTGCCCCAGCCGGTCCGCCGAGTCGTGCGTGATATCGGCTTGATAGTGCCCCAGCAAAGCATGCAGGGGCGTGCGTGGTGCGGCAGGATCGTCGGACGCGTACAGCCGCTTCTCAAATGCACGGATCTCCTGTTCGTGCGCGTTGATAAATTTCGCGCTCAATAGCGTCAGTACGGCAAAAGCGGTCAGCAGATCCGGACGGTTCAGCTTTGCAATCTCGGTCTGCAACTCAAACCTCCGGCGAAAGTGCGGGTGACACCGGTCCCAGGTGCTGTACAGGGACAGACTGCGGACCTTCCCGGGATGCTCGATGGCCAGTTCCTGCGCGATCACCGACCCCAGCGAGTAGCCCGCCACATGGGCAGAGGCGATCCCCAGCGCACCGAGCAGCCCGGCGGCATCATCGGCCATGCTGCCTGATGAGTAGCCCGTCTCGGGTTTGCTGCTTTTCCCCGTGCCCCTGTTGTCGTACAGGATGCACTGAAACTCTTTTGAAAACGCCGGCAACTGACCACCCCACATCGTGTGATCATTCCCGGTTCCCATGATCATCAGCAGCGGTTCGCCCGCGCCATGAAGCTCGTAGTAGATGTCAAGATTATTGACCTTGGCGATTGGCATAAGCGTTCCCTCGATCTACGGCGGGCAATTGCCGGCTGCGAGCAGGGATACCACCCCCGGTTCGTGGAATGAATCCGCGGCGCCCCCAAATTTTGCGACGGTCTCAACAACGAAATCCCGATCTGTGCCGGTTGACATGGAAGATACGGGAATATCCGCTAATCCGCCTTGATGCCAAGCATGCGCACTTGCGCGCCCCGCGACGCGTGTTCGCGAGCCAGCCGCTCGGCAAACGCCTTGGGGCCAAGATTGGTGATCGTCAACCCGCGCGCCTCGATGAGCCTGCCGGTCTCGGGGTTGCTGAGTACGCGCGAAATACTTTCGTTGATTCGATTGACTACGTCAGCGGGTGTCCTGGCGGGAGCGGCCATTCCCCACCAGATGGTGGCGTCCACTTCACCGTAGCCCAGCTCGGCGGTGGTCGGAAGATTCGGCAGCTGCGGCAACCTGTCAGAACCGGTGACTGCCAGCGCCTTGATGCGCCCGGCGGCAATCTGGCCGCGGGACGTGCCGTAACCATTGGTCATGACCTGAACCTCTCCGGCAACCAGAGCCGCAGTTGCCGGCGCGACGCCCTTGTAGGGCACATGCAGCATGTCGAATTTTGCCAGCGACTTCAACATTTCCATCGTGAGATGGGCGCTGCCGCCGCTGCCGGGCGAGCCGTAGCTCAGCGCCCGCGGATTGGCCCGGGCGTAGGCAATGAGCGCGGGAAGTGAATCAGCGGGTACTGATGAACCGGCGAGCACGAGCACCGTGATCTTCGCCATGATATTGATGGGGACCAGATCCTTCAGCGGGTCGTACTGCAAATTTGGCAGCAGGTGCGGGATCGTGGTGAAGGTGTCGCCGGAGGCGAACAGCAGCGTATACCCGTCCGCTTCGGCCTGAGTGACGAGCACCGTGCCGATGACGCTGTTGCCGCCGGGACGATTGTCAACCAACACCGGTTGTTTCCATAGTTCCGACAGCGCCGCTGCGCTAATGCGGGCAGTCGCATCCGCGGCGGCGCCCGGAGCATAAGGGACGACGACCCGCACCGGGCGGGTTGGAAAGGCTTGTGCGAACGCAAAGCTCTGGCAGCCGGCAAGAACGGCAAGCAAGACCGAGGCGCATCCGGTCCGCAGCATGCCTCTCCGACATTGCAGAGAACTTCCTGCCGTTTCCGATCCGACCACGCCTTGTTCTCCTTCCGTGAACTGAAAAAACAGAACCTGCTGCGCTACGCGGCCGCAATCGCGTCTGGCGCGCCTGTCAAATCGTCTCCCACGCCGGGGCCGAAGACCTGCCTGGGAGCGATTCCAACCGCTCCCATGATCAGGCTGAGGCGCTGCGCGCCAAGGGCTGATGGAGCCGGGCCCGAAAATCCTGCGTATGGACGTCGTTCCAGAACGAATACGACCTTTCGCCCAGGGCCGCCGTGACATTGCCGGGCAATTCGAACCGCACCTTCCGTCCATCCTTGTAGACAGCGGCAATATTGGCCTTGTCCTGAAGGGTCCGGATGTTTTCCAGGGGATCGCGCTTCAACGCGACGAAGTCTGCATATCGCCCCTGTTCGAGCATCCCCACCTTGCCGTGCTCACGCAAGAAACCGGCATTGTTCAGTGTGGCGCATTGGAGGGCGTCCGCAGGCGAGAATCCGAGTTCCTCGACAAACAGCTGAAGTTCCCGGGCATGCCATTCGCCGTAGGGTGTGACGGCGAAACCGCTGTCGGATCCCACAAGGAATTTCGCCCCCGCCTTGCGCGCGCCGGAGAGGATCCGCACGGCCGAATCCAGCTCCCTCCTGTGACGGTCCACCATGCCGCGGGAGGACGGATCGGTGGGTGTGCTGAATTCAACGTTGTTGGCGGGAAAGGTGAGCGAAGGGCATAGCAGGCAGTTATTTTCGAGGACCGCGTCCAGGCCCGCGCTGTCCATCCACGAGGCGTGGAAAATCACATCCACTTTCGCACGCGCCGCGTACAGGACGGCCTGCGCGCCGCGCGCGTGCACCACCACCTTTCTGCCCAGGCGGTGGGCTTCCTCCACGATCGCCGTCGTTTCATCCTGGGTAAATCCCGCAACCAAGCCGTCTGCCGGGTGCATGGTGATGCCGTCGAGCGCAATCTTGATGAAGTCCACGCCGTCCTTGGTTTGCCGCCGGACTTCCTCGATTCCGGAGGCCTTGTCGGTGACGAGGACGCCGACGGAGGTTTCGGGAACGCCGATCCACGCGGGATACCAGTCGGAGATCCCCTGCCGGTTGGTTATCTGCCGCCCGGCGGTCGTTATGCGCGGTCCCTGAAACAGGTTGGCATTGATGGCGTCACGAATCCCCGCACTCACCCGCCCGGTGGTCCCCGGATCGGCGATCGACGTGAAGCCTGCCGCCATGACGCGCTGCGCATTGTGCAACCCGCGCAGCGCCCGGAATTCAACGGATCCGAACAGGTCGATGTCCTCCTCGGTCCTGGCATT
>ORMF010527975.1_pt1 | contig 11808 bp, 4 predicted proteins | sample 1779871 | NCBI WGS metagenome assembly ORMF01 (sample SAMEA104232316, study PRJEB22302) | groundwater metagenome | biome: forest; feature: aquifer; material: groundwater | place: USA | collected 2011-08-07 | depth 5.4 m | reverse complement strand
CCGGTCGAGCTTGCCGCGCGCCTGGCCGTCGACGAGCACCGCATTGACCACGGTCGCGAAGCGGTAGCCCGTGGTGCCGTGCACCGCCCAGCGCGTGGGAACATGCTCGTGGCGCGCGGCGATCTTCTCCACCAGGACATACAGGGGCCTTGCCGGCCGCCCGCCGGCCTCGTCGGCCGGTGCGTCGATTCTGGCCAGGCGCGCGTAGTGCTCCTGGAGCCGGCGGAAGTATTGCGCCGGATCGTAAAGGCCGTCCGGGTGGTCGATGCGCAGTCCGTCCACCTTGCCCTCGGCGGCCAGCCCGAGCGCGAACCGGTGGGTCGCGTCGAACACCTCCTCGTTTTCCATGCGCAGCGCGGCGAGGTCGTTCACGTCGAAGAAGCGGCGGTAATTGATCTCGTCGGAGGCCACGCGCCAGTAGGCGAGGCGATAGGCCTGGGCTTCGAGCAGCGCGTCCAGCGCATCGAAGCTCGCGCGATCGCCCGGCGTGCCGTTCAACGAGCCCAGCGTCTGTTCGATCGCCGCCTGAACGCCGGAATGCTCGCGGGCAAGCTGTGCAAGGCGGCGCTTGTGCACTTCCTTGTCCCGGTTGCGCTCGAGGACCTTCTCGGGAGCGGCGTCTTGGCGCGAGGGAAGATGGCCGAACGCGCCGGCGAGGCCCGCCAGCTCCGCGAGCACAGGCCCGGGGACCCGCGTACCGCCGGGGCCCTGGAGCAGGGGATCGAGAATGCGCGGGTACTCGCGCGGATCGACCGGAAACCGGTGCTCGTGGTAGTACACGCTGAACGATCCCCGGTCCGCCTCGAACGCGAGCTTCAGCTCGCCGGCTTCGAGGACCAGGCCGTAGTGCTCGCCCAGCACCGGAACGAGCACCCGGTTCGCGAGCTCCGGGTTGACGGGCGCCCAGTCGATGTCGAAGAACTCGCCGTAGGCCGAGGCCGGTCCGTTCTCGAGCACGTCCATCCACCAGGCGTTGTCGGCGCCCATCACGCCCATGTGGTTGGGGACCATGTCGAGGATCTGGCCCATGCCGTGCGCCCGAAGCGCCGCACAGAGGCGCTCGAAGCCCTCCGGTCCGCCGAGATCCGGATTGAGCGCGTTGTGGTCGATGATGTCGTAGCCGTGCGTGCTGTTCTGGCGCGCGCGCAGGTAGGGCGAGCAATACACGTGGCTCACGCCGATCGCCGCGAGATAGGGCACGAGGTCGGCGGCGTGCGCGAAGCTGAAGTCGCGGTTCAGTTGCAGGCGGTAGGTCGCGCGCGGTATCCTCGCGTCGCCCGCGCCGCCGCGAACGCGCCTGGCGCGCGCCCGCGGGCGCAATTGCCCGAGCGTGTGCGCGAGCTCGGTGAAGCGCTCGTCGCCGGGCCAGCGCTCGAGCGCGAGCGGAAGCTTGCGGAGCCAGTTCGGGTGCTCGGTGGTGGTTCCCGGGAGGTTCACCTGGTCGCGCGCGCCGAGCACGTCCTCGAGCTGCACCACCAGCACGCACGCGGGACTGCGGGCGAGATAGGCCTGCAGCAGGCGCAGCAGCGCGGGGGTCGCCTCCGGCAGCGTTGCAGGGTCGGTTCCCTCGGGAAGGAGCCGTTCGCGCTCGAGCGCGCGCAGCAGGCGCGCGCGGTCCTGCACCCGGGCGGCGCCCTGGCCCCGGCGCGATTCCTCGCTGGGAAACTGCCCGAGCGCCTCGCGCGTCGCGAGGTCGCGACCTTCCCAGTAGCCCGCGAGCGTGGGCAGGTCGTGGGTCGACGCCGTCACCAGCGCATCGGCCGGATATTCTGCCGGGGGCTTGAATTCCCCCGATTGCTGCCGCTCGAACAGGAGCACGCGGTAGGAAAGGACCCCGACGCGCGCGAGCGCTGCCCGAACCTCGTCCGGCACGGTGCCGAGGTCCTCGCCGATCACCATGCAGCGGTTGCGCTGGCTCTCGAGGGCGACAATGCCGAGCAGCTCGTCGAACGGATAGTGCACATAGGCACCGTCGCGGGGCTCTCCGCCCCGGGGCACCCAGAATAGGCGTGCAAGCCCCATGACATGGTCGATGCGAAGCGCGCCCGCATGGCGCATGTTGGCGCGCAGCGTCGCGATGAACGGGGTGTAGGCGGCTGCGCGCAGCCGCTCGGGCGCGAGGGGCGGCAATCCCCAGTCCTGGCCGCCCAGGTTGAAATCGTCGGGCGGGGCCCCGACGCTCGCTTCGACGGCGTACAGGTCCTGGTTCGCCCACGCCTCCGCGCCGCCGCGGTCGACCGAGACCGCGAGGTCCTCGTACAGTCCCACGCCCAGCCCCAGATCCAGGGACAGCCGGCCGATCGCGGCAAGCTGCAATTCGGCCTGCCATTGCAGGTATTCGTAGAACTCGACGCGCTCGGCGTGCGACTCTTCGAATTGCGCGACCTCGGCCGTCGCGGGATCGCGGTAGGCTTCGGGCCACGCCGGCCAGCCCCAGACTTGCGCGTTCTCGCGATGGAAATGCTCCTGCAGCGCTTCGAAAAGCGCCTGGCGCCTGAGTGCCGGGGCATGCGCCGCCTGGTGGGATCGGAACGCGCGGGCGCGCCGCGTGCCGGATGCGAGGTGGCGGCTGCGGAAATCCGCGAAGCAGAGCTCGAGCACTGGCAGTTTTGCCGCCGCGACGCCTGCGTAGTCCACGAACTGCGCTTCGCGCAGCGCCTCGAGGCGCGCCTGGAATTCGCCCGAGCGGGCGAGCGCCGCTGCCTCGGCGCAATCGCGGAAATCCTCGATCGCTTCGACGTCGAGGTAGAGCACGTCGAGGAAGCAGCGCGACGAGGGGCTGTAGGGGCTCGCGTGTTCCGGATTGTGGGGAAACAGCGCGTGCAGGGGATTAACGCCCACCACGCCTGCGCCGCGGCTGCCCCATTGGCGCAGTATCGCGGCGAGGTCGGTGAAATCGCCGATGCCCCAGTTGCGCTCGGATCGCACTGCATAGAGCTGCACCGCTGCGCCCCACACGCGCCGCGCGCCCTCCACCGCGCCCGGGCGGTAGCAGCGGGCGGGTACGACGATGAAGGCCGCGTCGGCGAGCGCGGCGCCCTCGCGCAGGATCGCCAGACGATGATAGCCGCAGGGCACGCCGTGGGACAGGGTGAAATCCCGCGCCGCGAATCGCTCGCCTTCCAGCTCTGCGGATTCGACCGCCTGCAGCGCGGCGGGGTCGAACCTGCCTTCGTGGCGCGTGCCGTCCTCCTGGCTGATGCGCCAGCCGAGCACAGGCGTGGCGGCGGGCAGGTTCAGCCGTATCGTCCACGGTGCCGCCGCGTCGCGAACGACGATCGCGGCGGGCAGCACCGCGCGCCAGCGCTCGAGTTCGGAGGCGCGGATCGCGTCATCGACTTCCCGCGGCGTTCCGGCGCGTACGCCCAGCGCGCCGAGCAGCGCGCGCAGGCTCGCCTCGGGAACCTCGTGGCGCGTGCCCCAGATGTCGAAGTAATCGCGGGCGATGGCATGGATCTGGCCCAGGCGCCGAAGCGCCTCAAGCTCGCTCATTCGCGCCCTCCAGCGTGTACGCGACGCAGTAGGCCGGCAGCGGGCGGAAGCCGGAATCTTCCCCGGCGAGCGAAGGGCTCGCATAGACGAGCTCGCCCGGCGGTATCGTCTCGGGGTGGCTCGGAGTGTCCGCGAAGTTCGCGAGCAGGTGCAGCCGTGAGCCGTCGCCCAGCGTCCAGCGCACCCGAAGCACGTTGCCGTCCTCGATTCCGAACGCGCCTCCGGGCTTCATGCCCGGGAGCCTCGGTGCGATCAGCCGCCGGCGCAGCGACAGCAGGTCCCGGTAGAGGACGAGCCAGTTCCTGTGGGTCGGGTTGGAGATTTCGTTCCAGTGCAGCTTGCAGGCGGGGAACGTCGACGGATCGTTCGGGTCGGGGATCGTCGCTTGGCCGGCGGGGTCGCGAAACCGCCCGAAGCGCGCGAACTCCTCGCGTCTGCCGCGGGTCACCGCGGCCGCGAGCTCAGTACCGAAGTCGCAGAAGAACAGGAAGGGCGTGCTCGCGCCGAATTCCTCGCCCATGAATATGAGCGGCGGGGAGGGCGCGAGCAGCAGGCACGCGACCGCGGCCTGCAGTGCCTGCGGGTTCGCGAGGGCGCACAGCCGCTCGCCGAGCGCCCGGTTGCCCACCTGGTCGTGGGTCTGCAGGAAAGAGACGAATGCGGTTGCCGGGAGATGGGCGCTCGGCTCGCCGCGCGGCGCAGCCCCCCGGTAGCGGGAAGCTTCGCCCTGGTAGGAGAAGCCCTGGGCGAGCGAGCGCCCCAGGCACCACAGCGGACGCTCGGCGTAGTCGCCGTAGTAGCCGTCGCGCTCCCCGGTGACCAGCACGTGCAGCGCATGGTGCACGTCGTCGTTCCACTGCGCGCTCGCCTGCACGGGCCGGTGCGCGGCGTCGCGCGCAAGGTAGCGCGCCTGGTTCCTGTCGTTCTCCAGCACGAGGTGGATCCGGCGTTCGCGCCCGGGACCCTCGCGCAGCGCGCGCGCGATCTCGGTCACGATGTCCGGATCGGAGTCGTCGGTGATCGCGTGCACCGCGTCCAGGCGCAGCCCGTCGAAGCGGAACTCCTCGGTCCAGTACAGGGCGTTGTGCACGAAAAACTCGCGCACCGTGCGCGAACCCTCGGCGTCGAAATTGATCGCGTCGCCCCAGGGCGTGCGATGCCGGGGATTGAAGAACTGCGGCGCATAGGCGTGCAGGTAGTTGCCCTCGGGACCGAAATGGTTGTAGACGACATCGAGGAAGACCATCAGGCCGCGCAAGTGCGCTTCCTCGACCAGGCGCTTCAGGTCCTCGGGGGTTCCGTAGGCCGCGTCCGGCGCGAAGGGCAGCACGCCGTCGTAGCCCCAGTTCCGCAGGCCGGGAAAGTCGGCCACCGGCATGATCTCCAGCGCCGTCACGCCCAGCCCGGCGAGGTAATCGATCCGTTCGCTTGCCGCGGCAAACGTTCCGTGCGGGGTGAAGCTGCCCACGTGCATCTCATAGATGACCGACTCTTCCCAGGGGCGGCCGGTCCACGCGCCGTCCCTCCAGTCGAACTCGAGCGGATCGATCACCATGCTCGCGGCGTGCACGTTCTCCGGGTTGTAGCGCGAGGCCGGGTCGGGAAACGCGTCCTCGCCGGTCCGATACCGGTAGCGCGTGCCGGCGGGAGCGTGTGGCAGGACCGCCTGGAACCAGCCGTCGCCGAGCAGCGTCATCGGCGTCTCCGAATGCGCCGTGCCGATCGCGGTCTCCAGGGCGAGGCGCCGGGCGCCCGGCGCCCAGATCCGGAAGCGCGTCGTTCCATCTCCCAGCAGTTCCGTTCCGAACGGCATGGCGTGGCGGCATTTCATGCCTGAACGCTCCCGCGCATCAAGGTCATACCTTCAACTGCACCAGCAGCGCGAGCGACCGCCCCTTGAGGGGATACTCGGTGCCGGCATCGAAGGTCCCGTCGATGGCGAGCCCGTCCTCGTACGCGGTGTCGAACAGCGCGTGCCATCCCGCGCCGCCATGGTCCGGAAGCTTGAACGGGATGGGCTCGTGGTGGGCGTTGAACAGCACCAGGAAGTTCTGGTCGCGCACGGGCCGGCCGCGGTCGTCGGTCTCGGTGAGCGCTTCGCCCGCCAGATAGACGCCCAGGCAGCGGGCGAAATGCTGGTCCCATTCGTCGTCGCTCATCTCGCCGCCCTCGGGCTGCAGCCAGGCGATGTCCTTGATGTCGCGGCCGCGCAGCGGATGGCCCTTGTAGAAGTCGCGGCGCCGGAACACCGGGTGCGCGCGGCGCAGTGCGATCATGTGCTGCACGAACTCGAGCAAGCTGCGCTTTTCGCCGTCGAGCGTCCAGTCGGTCCAGGAGATTTCGTTGTCCTGGCAGTAGGCGTTGTTGTTGCCGAGCTGGCTGCGCCCGATCTCGTCGCCGGCGAGCAGCATCGGAACGCCCTGCGACAGGAGCAGCGTGGCGAGCAGGTTGCGTTTCTGCAGCGCCCGGAGTTCGCGCACCGCCGGCTGCGAAGCCGGACCCTCCACGCCGCAGTTCCACGACAGGTTGTGGTCGTGCCCGTCGCGGTTGTCCTCGCGGTTCGCCTCGTTGTGCTTCTCGTTGTAGGACACCAGGTCGTTCAGCGGGAAGCCGTCGTGCGAGCAGATGTAGTTGATGCTCGCGTACGGGCGGCGACCGCTGCGGCCGTACAGGTCGCTCGATCCGGTGAGCCGCCGCGCGAATTCGCCGATCAGGCCGCCGTCGCCCTTCCAGTAGGCGCGCATGGTGTCGCGGTACTTGTCGTTCCATTCCGCCCAGCCGATCGGGAAGTTGCCGACCTGGTAGCCGCCCTCGCCGAGGTCCCAGGGCTCGGCGATCAGCTTCACCTGGTTGAGCACCGGGTCCTGCCTCAGCGTGTCGAAGAACGCGCCGAGGCGGTCGACCTCGTGCAATTCGCGCGCGAGCGCCGCCGCGAGGTCGAAGCGGAAGCCGTCGACGTGCATTTCGGTGACCCAGTAGCGCAGCGAGTCCATGATCAGCTGCAGCACGCGCGGATGCACCATGTTCAGCGTATTGCCGCAACCGGTATAGTCCACGTAGTGGCGCGGGTTGTCGGCTGCCAGGCGGTAGTAGGAGCGGTTGTCCACGCCGCGGAAGCTGAGCGTCGGGCCGAGGTGGCTGCCTTCGGCGGTGTGGTTGTACACCACGTCCAGTATCACCTCCATGCCCGCGGAGTGCAGCGTCTTCACCATGGTCTTGAACTCCGCGACCTTGCCCGAGGCCGAGTAGCGCGCGTCGGGCGCGAAGAACCCGATCGTGTTGTAGCCCCAGTAATTGCGCAGGCCGCGCGCGGCGAGATGGCGGTCGGTGATGAACGTGTGCACGGGCATCAGCTCGACCGTGGTGACGCCGAGCCGCTTGAGATACTCCACCGCCGGGGCGCAGGCGAGCCCCGCGTAGGTGCCGCGCATCGCCGGCGGCACCTCGGGATGGCGCATCGTGAAGCCGCGCACGTGCACCTCGTAGATCACCATGTCCTTCCAGGGAACGTCCGGGCGCCGGTCCTCGCCCCAGGTGAACGCCGGGTCGAACACCTTGCATTTCGGCATCCCGGGCGCGCTGTCGCGGCGGTCCATCGCGAGGTCGTCCCGCCCGCTGCCTATCGTGTAGCCGAACAGCGCGTCGCTCCAGCGCACCGCGCCCTCGATGTTCCTCGCGTAAGGATCGAGCAGCAGCTTGTGCGGGTTGAAGCGGTGTCCGTCCTCGGGCTTGTAGGAACCGTGGACGCGATAGCCGAACAGCATGCCGGGGCGGGCTTCTGGGAGGTAGCAATGCCAGACCTGGTCGGTCTGCTCGCGCAGCTCGATGCGCTGCAATTCGCGCCGGCCTTCGTCGTCGAAGATGCACAGCTCGACCTTCTGCGCGTTCTCGGAGAAGATCGCGAAGTTGACCCCCTCGCCGTCCCACGTGGCGCCGCGCGGATGGGGACGGCCGGGCCAGACGGCGGTAATTGGTATCATTTTGTGTGCCTTCTGGAGAAGCGGATACGGAAGCGGGGTACGACGGCAGGGTCCGAACCGAAATCGTCGAAGCCCGAAATGCGATTATAGGGCCGCGCGACGGCGGTGTCGGCGCCTCCGGGGGAATGCCTAGCGTTGCGTTGCGTCCCTCCTAATCATCGTAACGGTCGGCGCGCGCGGTGATCGGCGCGATCGGCAGCACGACGATCCCGGATTCGGTCACCGGATAGCGCAGCCGGTCGGTGTCGAGGTCATAGCCGATCCGGGCGCCGGCTTCGACGACGTTGTAGCGGTCGACGATCGCGCGGCGCAACCTCGCGCCCCGGCGAATCACGCAGTAGTCCATGATCACGCAGTCCTCGATCACAACGTCCTCCCCGATTGTCACTTCGCGGCGGATGACCGAATTGCGCACCGTCGCATTCCTGATGATGGAGGCCGCGCCGATGTCGCTCGATTCGATGCGCGCCGTGCCGACGCGCGCCGAGGGTCCCTGGTAGTTGGTGGAGCGGATGGGCCAGCGCGGATTGAACAGGTCGAACCTGGGCTCCAGTCCGAGCGTGTCCATGGTCGCCGCGTAGTCCGCGTGGAGCGCCCCGCCGCCCCGCCAGTAGCCGCGCTCCTCGTACGCACGCACCCCCGGCACGCGGTTGGTCGCGAAATCGTAGGCATACAGCCGGTGCGTGTTGACGAGCCGGGGCAGGACGTGCCGGCCGAAGTCCTGCTCCCCGCGCTCGCGCGCCTGCTGCACGGCGGTGACGAGGACGTCCACGTTGAAGACGTAGTTGCCCATCGACGCGTAGGCTCGCGCCGGATCGCCGGGAAGGGGATGGGGCTCGGCGGGCTTTTCCTGGAATTCGCGCACGCGGCCCGCGCTATCCACCCCGATGACGCCGAAGGCGCGGGCCTCGTGCAGCGGCACCGGCAGCGCCGCCACGGTGACATCCGCGTTGCGCTCGCGGTGGAAAGCCACCATCTGGCGGACGTCCATCCGATAGATGTGGTCGGCGCCGAACACGACCACCAGCGTCGGGTCCTCGTTGCGGATCAGGTTCAGGTTCTGGTAGACCGCGTCGGAGGTGCCGGCGAACCATTCGGGCCCTTCGCGCATCTGCGGCGGCACGACCGTGACGAAATGATTGGAGATGATCGGGGCGAGCACCCAGGCGTTGCGGATGTGCTCGATCAGCGACTGGGACCGGTACTGAACCAGGATATACAGGGAATAGATCTCGGAATTGACCAGGTTGGAGAGCACGAAGTCGACGATCCGGTAGCGGCCGCCGAAGGGCACCGCGGGCTTCGAACGCTCGGCGGTGAGGGGGGCGATGCGCGTGCCTTCGCCGCCGGCGAGCACCATTGCGAGGATCCGTTCTTTTGCCATGGCAGCCTTCCGTGCCGGTTGGGGAGTTCGTCGGTGCGGCCCGCCTCGAGGCGGCTAGCCGGGATCGTTGTTCCCTTTCCCCGGCCACCAGCGCTCGATCAGTTCGGCCGCCAGGCGCTGACCGCCGAGCCCGAAGGCGAGCGCGAGCGCGAACACGACGCCGGCCAGGATGATGAGGAAGCTCTGGCGCACGATGTCCCCGCCGACGTTCACCTGGTCCAGCGCGATCAGCACGACGAAGGTCATGATGGCGTACTGCGCGAACTTGCCCAGGATGTCGGCGTCCTGGATGTCCACATTCCTGCAGTAGGTCACCACGGCGTTGCCGACGAAGCGCGCGAAATAGGCGCCGAAGGCGAGAATCAGGAGGGCGACGATCACCTTGGGCACGAACAGGACCACCTGGCCCAGCAGTCCGGTGATGTAGGTGAGGCCCAGGCTGTTGAACCCGATGATGAGCGCGGCGAGGATCACCAGCCAGTACACCAGCAATCCCAGGATCCCGGTCGTATCGGTCTCGATGCCCCCCTGGTGCAGGAAGCCGTCCATGCCCGCGCGCTCGGTGAGCACGTTGAAATTGATCGCGCGCAGGCCCTTGACGATCGCGAACATCGCGACCTTGGCGAGCAGCCACCCCGCGATCAGCACCGCGAGCGCGAGCGCGAGCCTCGGCACGAACTGGCCGAGCTGCGCGAGGAACGCCCGGATGGGCTCGAGCATGATGTCGACTTTTTCCATATGGCCTCCTTTGCCGTCCCTTCAGGTCGTCCCGCGGTCCGCCGGGACGATACCGGTGAGCGAGAGAATTCCCCGCAGCGCGATTCCGGCCCAGCCCGGCCGGCTGTTGATCTCGTAGCGAAGTTCGTAGAGCGCCTTCTCCAGCTCGAAAAGCTCGATCAGGCCGCGCACGCCCTCGAGCGCGCCGCCGGCGAGCGCGGCCTCGGCGTAGGCGCCGAGGAAGGTCGCGCGCACGTCGGCCTCCCAGGCGCGCGCCAGGGGCTCGAGCCGGCCGGGGTCCGCGCCGGCTTCCGCGGCGTGCCCGAGCGCGCTCCGGCACGCGTAGTCGAAGGAGCGAAGCATTCCGGCGACGTCGCGCAGCGGCGAATGCTTCATTCGCCGCTCGGGGAGCGAGCGCCCGGGTTCGCCCTCGAAATCGATGATCACGAAATCGTTGCTGCGAATGAGCACTTGGCCGAGGTGATAGTCGCCGTGGTAGCGCGTCTTCAGCACCGGCTCCGCGGGCAGGGGACAGGCGTCGATGCATTCCAGGACCCGCTGCCGCCGCGCAAGCAGCGCCTGCGCGTCGCCGGCCGCCTCGGGCCGCAGGCGGTCCAGGCAGGGCTCGAGCATTTCGAGCGTGGCGAGCGCATCGCCCGTGACCCGCTGCTTCCATTGCTCGAGGTCGTCCGCGGTGACGGGCTCCGGGTCGAAGGCCGGGTCCCCGGTGCGGCGCGCAAGCGCCCGATGCAGCTCGGCGGTGCGCGTGCCGAGCGTGGCAATCAGCGAGAGATAGGCGCCGTGCACGTCCGCGGGCGGCGCTTCGGGCGCTGCGCGCTGTGCCTCGAAGAAGCGCTCGAGGTAGGCCTGCGTGTAGCTCCAGCCGTCCCCCTGGTTGGGAATGCAGGCCTGCAACAGCGCGAGGGTCGAAACCTCGCCGTCGGATGCGGTGTATTCGATCGCGCCCGCCACCGCAACGCAGTTGGGGAAATGCGCGACCTCGGTGAGGAAGCGGCCCACCTCGAATTCGGGATTGATCCCGGCGCGAAGCTGCCGGTAGCCCTTGAGGAACAACTGCTCGCCGAGCGTCACCACGGTGTTGCTGCTTTGCATCTGCGCGCGGCCCAGGGGAAGCTTCGCGACCGATCCGCCCGCCAGCTCGGCGAACCTGCGCGTGGCGACGAAGCGCAGCTTGCCGTGCGTGCACGCAAGCTCCCGGTTCGCGCCGATCGCCTCGACCGCGGCGCGGCAGAACGCCTCGTCGGCGAAGGCGGCGGCGAGAATGCCGACGTTGGACTGCTGGCGCACCCGCGCCACGGTCGATCCGGCGAGGTTCTTCACCCGCTCCTCGTCCACGTCCTCCCAGGCGAGGGCGAGGGGCGCGAAGTACCTGGACGGGCCGGGCGCCGCGTCGACATCGAGCAGCGCGATCAGCCACGCCTGGCCGCCCGACTCCCAGTGAACCCAGTCGCCGAGCGATGCGCGCCTGATCGGCTCGCCCTTTGCCGCATACCAGCGCTGCGAGGCGATGAAGCGCGGCAGCGCCTGGGTCTCGAGCTGGGCGCGCAATTTCTCCGCCATGCGGATGCGCCAGGGCACGACGCGGTCGCGGAAGAAGCTGGTCCAGCCGTCGAACAGCACCAGCACCGGCATGTCCTCGGGAGCGAGGCGCTCCTCGTGCCACTTCGGCACCTCGACGTCGGCGGCGAGGCGGAACCAATAGAAGCCGCAGGCCGGCAGCGTGAGCAGGTAGGGCAGCTCGCCCACCGGCGGGAACGCCGTGCGGCCCATCATCTCCACCGGCACGCGGCCCCGAAAGCGCGCGAGGTCCAGCTCTACCGGCTGCGCGGAGCGGCCGAGGTTGGCTACGCACAGCACGGTCTCGTCCCCGTACTCGCGCAGGTACGCGAGGATCTTGCGGTTGCCGGGGTTGAGGAAGGTGAGCCGCCCGCGGCCGAAGGCGTGGCTGAGGCGGCGCACCGCGAGCATGCGCTTCATCCAGTTGAGCTGCGAGTAGGGGTTGCGCGACTGCGCCTCGACGTTCACCGCCTCGTAGCCGTACATCGCGTCCATGATGGGCGGCAGGTACAGCCGCTGCGGGTCGGCGCGCGAGAAGCCGGCGTTGCGGTCCGGGGTCCACTGCATCGGCGTGCGCACGCCGTTGCGGTCGCCGAGGAAGATGTTGTCGCCCATGCCGATCTCGTCGCCGTAGTAGATGATCGGCGAGCCCGGCAT
>ORMF011987834.1_pt1 | contig 11809 bp, 10 predicted proteins | sample 1779871 | NCBI WGS metagenome assembly ORMF01 (sample SAMEA104232316, study PRJEB22302) | groundwater metagenome | biome: forest; feature: aquifer; material: groundwater | place: USA | collected 2011-08-07 | depth 5.4 m | reverse complement strand
GTTCATGTCGCCCGAGCAGGGCGTCGGCGAGCCGGTGGACTACCGTAGCGACGTCTACGCGCTGGGCGCGATCCTGTACTGGATGTTGACGGGCTCACCGCCGCACGAGGGCAACACGCCGCTCCAGCTCGTGTACCGGGTGGTGAACGAGGAGCCTCGCGACCCGCGGGCGATCGACCCGTCGGTGCCCGCGGAGCTCGCGGCGATCGCGCTCCACGCCCTCGAGAAGTACCCGGGCGACCGCCACCCCTCGGCGGCCGCGCTCGCGGGCGCGCTCGAGGCCTGGCTTGCCGAATCCTAGCGTCCGGTGCGCCGCCACTGCTGGAACCGAAACAGGCCATACGCGACGAGCCCGAAGGCGAACCCGCCGAGGTGGGCCGCAACGCCGATCCCCTTGACCCCGACGTTGATCATGACGAGCTGGAGCGCGACCCACAGCATCGCGAACACCGCGAACGGAATGCGCAGCGGCATGAAGAACACCAGCATCGCGATCTGGGCGCGCGGGCAGGCGATGAAGTACGCGGCCATCACCGCCGCGATCGCGCCGCTCGCCCCGAGTGAATTCGTGGCCGCACCGGAGTGCATCACGTAGGTCGTGAGATCGGCCACGAGGCCGCCCACGAGGTAGAACCCGAGGTACCCGGCGTGGCCGAGGTGATCCTCCACGTTGTCGCCCATCATCCACAGCATCACCATGTTGCCGAACAGGTGAAACACGTTGGCGTGCATGAACGTCGACGTCAGCGACGTGCCCACGCTTGGGTCGCCCGTGTTGAACATCAGGGCGATCACTTCGGCGGTGTGGCCACGGAGGATCATGGCCATCTGAACCGCGAAGGCCACGAGGTTGATCGCGATTAGGCCCCAGTTGATGACCGGCGCGCGCCGGGGCTGCATGTTGAATTCCTTGGGAATCCCGAGGAACAACATGAGGAGGTAGTCGGTGCCGGTTACGTCGTCCCCAACTTCCTGGTCGTAGTGATCGAGGATCGAGCGGGTGTCGTCACAGATCGGCTGGCCATCCGGGGCGATGCCGTGCACGTCGCGCGGATCGGAGCGAGCCGCCAGGCGCTTGGCTTCGCTGGCGACGTGTGCAAACTCCCCGTGATCGAGCCAGACGCCGCCGCAACCCGGGCACTGGTCGACCATCACCTTCTTCCCCGCGGCATAGGGGCGAACGTCGCACTGCACGCGACATGTCGGACACGCGAGGCGGCTCCCCTTCACGCGAGATCCGTCCGGTAGCGCCGGCAAGTCGCGCTCGGCCTTGGTCGCCCGAGCCAGGACGCCGGGCTCGAACCACACGCCTCGGCAGCGCCGGCATCCCAGGAACGACACACCCTGGTGAGCGCCGCGTTCGAGGGCGTTGCCGCACGAGGGGCAACGGACGGCGGAGGCAGACGGGGCCGTTTTCATCGAAGAGCTCGGAGGACGGATCGGGACGGTTAGTGGACTATAGCCACCGGCGGTCCGTTCCGTGACCTGGATCCGACGGCCTACCTGCCCCACGGACGCGAGTGGCCACAGCGGTGGGCCGTTGGACGTATACCTGTCGAACTCCCACGGGACCGTGACGAGCACCCACCCGATGACGATGACGCTCTTCGCGGTGATCGCCGCACTGATGCTCTCGATCACCACGATCCAGACGATCTCCGAGACGCGGCTGCCGTTCACTCGGCAGTGGGAGTGGTGGGCAGCCGTCTCGCTCCTCGGTGGCGCCGTGTTCTTGCGCACCAGCAGCAATCGCCGTTCGTCGCGACCATCGGCCTCGGCGGAGTCGTCGGATTCGTCATCCTCCCGTGGGCCCTCTACCAGGCGACCTGGCGACGAGTCGAGCGCGGCCTCGCCCGGGCCGCGCGGTTCCGCGCCTGGCTCACGTTTGCGCTCCATCCGGCGCCGTCCACCGTGCGGACGCTCCGCGTCGTCTTGGCCCTCACTCGCGCCGAGAGTGGAAGGTCAGAGGACGCGGAGGCGCTGGTCGTGGCGACGACCGACCCGCTCGCGCGTCTGTCGATCCTGGCGTGGCGCCGCGAGATGGCCGGGGTCGAGGCGTTGCTCGCGGACGAGACGACCCGGCGCCAGTTCATCGCCCGCGGTGGCGGCGCGGTCTACGTCGAGGCGGTTGCGGACGCCAGCGGACCCCTCGCCGTGATTCCCGCGCTCGCCGTCGTGGACGACGCAGGCGCAGCGATGATGCTCCTTCCCGAGGGCGGTCGAGCGCTCGCGAGTGTGGGGGCACATCTCGGGGCGCCCGAGGTCGTGACCCTCCTCGCGGACGAGGTCGAGGCCGCGGGGCTTGCGGGCGAGAACGCGCTCCTCCTCGCGATCGCTCACCAGCGGGCGGGCGAGCCGGACCGCGCGCGAGAGGTCATCGCTCGCACGCTCGCGGGGACGCCGGCACCCGTGGTCCAAATCGCGGCGCGCCTCGCGAGGCACCGAGACACGCCGCTCGCGCCGTGCCCGTCCGGCCCCGATCGCGACGGTGCGCTGCCCGGCCTGCTCGACAGGGCGAAGGCGCGCAGCGCAATGAACGAGCTCATGCCCGGGCGCTCGATCGGCCCGAGCGACGCGCGGACCTCGCCAGCGACCTACGGAATCGTTGCCGTCGTCTTCGGCGCGTGGATCCTCCAATGCGGGGCGATGCAGGGCGAAGGGCTCGCCGCGATCGATCGCTTGGGGGCCCTGCACGTGCCGCTCGAGCCGGCCGAGGCGTGGCGCCTCGTCGCGTACGGGTTTCTGCACGTGGGGTGGTTGCACGTGATCTTGAACGTGCTCGTGCTCATTCCGATGGGGCGATTCATCGAGGGCTACTTCGGGCGCGCGCACCTGCTCGCGATCTACGCGTTCACGCTCGTCGCGGCCGGCCTCACCGTGGTCATGCTCTCACCGGCTGGAATGACGGTCGTCGGCGCGTCTGGGGCCGTCTTCGGCCTGATGGGCGCTGCCCTGGGAACCCTCCTCCTGGACGGGACGCTCCGCAGGAGCCCCGAAAGGCACGCCAAGATCCGGGAGATGGCGAAGGGCGCGGCGATCCAGCTCGCGATCGGCTATCTCGTGCCGATGATCAGCGGCGCGGCCCACGCGGGCGGATTCGTGGCGGGCCTCGTCCTCGGTGCGGCGTTCGCGGCGACCGCCGGCGGTCGGAGGCGAATCCGCAGCGGATCCGCGTGAGCAGGCATCGTAGGGGGCGAAGCCCCCCCTACGCGATAGACTCGGGCCATGGTGCTCGATGCGTTCGGACCCTTCGCCGCGGTCTTTCCCCAGGGCGAGCTCGACGTGCCCGGGTACCTCGAGCTGCTGCACCTGGCCGAGCCCTCGGCTCAGATCGTGCTCGATCGGATCGAGGTAGCCCTTGCCGCTGGCGATCCCCGCTCGTCGCTGGACGCCCTGTTCGACGATCCGAACTGGCGTCCCCACCTCGTCGGCGCCGTTGCCCTGGTCCTGGACGGCGGACGGCACCTCTCCACGGCCAGCCTGTGGCGCGCCGTCGACGCCGGGAGCTGGGTCACCCCGCAACTGATCGTCAGCGCGTACTTCGTCGACCCGGCGTTTCCTGCGCACTGTCGCCTGCGAGTCGAGCGGGGCGCACCCATCGCCGTTCCGGTCGGCTCGTCGCCGGCCGAGCGGCACTCGGCCACGGGGCCGAGCGGCACCACGCGTCGGTCCGCCAAGCTGATGGCGTCGCTCGTCGCCGTGGGCCTGCGCGTGCGCGTCCTCGCGCCGTGGCTCGAGACACACCGCGCGACGGCGGCCGTCGCGGATCTGGTCGCGCTGGACGAGGACGGAAGCGCCGACATCGCGGATCGCTGGCACGACGCCCTCGTGCGCCAGCTCGCGCAGCGCGGCCGGGCGCTCGTGCCGGTCGCGGAGTAGGCTCGCCCCGCGACGTTCGGGCCCGATCGTGCCCCGAGCACGAGGGAGCGAACGGGGAGCGCGACGGGCGCTACAATCGCCCAACGACGCCACGCGCGGCGGACGATTCTGCGCGCAGCGGCGGCATTGGGAAACACACCCAGCGGAGGCCGCATGAATCGGAAGCTCGTTGCCATCGTGGCGGTGGTCCTGACCACGGCATCGCCTCGCCCGGTGCTCGCCGACGATCCGCCGGTGGGTCGGCGTTTCCGGTACGCGGGCGGGGCGGCCGAGGAGGTGCTCGCCGTCGGCGCCGGCAAGATCACCCTCCGCCTGGCAGGGTTCCTCGCGGAGCCCGCATTCGGCGACGAGCGCCTGGTCGCGCTCGATGTCCTCCGCTACGAGCGAATCACGGGGCTCTCGCCGCGCGAAGGCCAGGACCTCTCGAACCCGCTGAAGGACGTGCGGTTCGCGAAGATCGTGCGTGAAGAGACGCTCACGATCTCGGGGCGCGCGCTCCCGTGCACGGTCCTGCACGAGCAGGCGATGCTGATGGTCGAGCGCGGGGGACGGCGGGTCTGCGAGGAAGTCGACCGCAGCATCTGGATCGCCGACCAGTTCCCGTGGCGCGTACAGGTCGTCGATAACCTCGCCAAGTCCGTGGAGCTTCGGCTCGAGGCCATCGAAGACGCGCCGCACGCCGCCCCACTCCCCCGGATTCCGCGCCCAGCGGAGCAGCCGGCCGAGTCTCCCCGGCAGAAGCCGGAGCCCAAGCCGTGGGAGACCGTCGAGCTCGACATGTCCCTCGATGCCAAGGTCGACGGCGCCGTACCCTACCCACCGTCGCACCCCCTCGCCAAGACGACCGACGCGCGGACGCGCTATGCGTACCTCGCGGAGGTCGCGAAGGGCCTGCCGTCCGACCGCTCCCGCGCCGAGGTCGAGCTACTGCTCGCCGATCCGGTCCCACTGATCGCGACGCAGGCGGCCGAGCGGCTCCTCTCGTGTGGATTCCCGATCGCCCGCGACAAGCTCCCGCGCGGATATGGCGGCGTCGATCGCGACGATCCGGCCAAGCTCGAGGCCGCGCTCGCGGCGCTCCGCCGGGCCGTCGACGCGGTCGCGGACGACTCCCTCGGCGAGGATGACGGCCGGGGATGGTCCCAAGGGCTCGGGGCGTCCGACGCGGCGCCGGCGCGCCTGCTCGGCCTTCTCGGCGACGAGCACGATCTCCCTCGCCTCCGCCGTCTCGTGACGCATCGGAACACCTACGTGCGGTATCTCGCGACCAACGCGGTCCTGGCGCTGGGTGACCGGCAGGGCGCGGCCGATGGCTACCGCGGGATCGGACGGCTTCCGCTCCGCGGGACCACCTACTACTTCCGGCAGGCCGCGCTCGCTCGGCACCGTCTCGAAGGACGGCCGATGCTCGTCGAGTTGGTCGCGGAGCTCGAGAGCCCCCAGGCAGCGGGCCGCGCGCACGCGATCCTCGAGGTGTTGCGCGACATCACGGGCGTCGCCGGGTCGGACGCAACCGCGTACCGAGCCTGGCTCGCGGAGCACCCGGAACGCTGATTCGGTCGCACCCGCGTCAGTTCGCGAGCGGGTCGAGGATCCCGTAGCCCACCGCGGTTATGTCCATCAGGCGCGGATCGGAGGTGGGCACCTCCTCGACGTGCCCGTCGAGAAAGCACATGACGCACGCTTCCTCGTGGTTGAACACCGCATACCCCTCGCTGTCGTCCGAGACCGTCGTGGTCTCGGACGCACCCTTCGCCGTGTACACGCCCGGGTACGAGGACTGGGTGGCGTTCTCCCGACCCGCGTAGCTCGTCAGCGCGCTCGTGTCGCCGGTGGTCGTGAACACGAGGCCGGCGTTGTCGTCACCGGAAGATGGGCAGATGAACTGGTCGGCCTCGGTGTTGACACCCGTCACGTACAGATGGGTGAGGAACGCCGCACCCGAGTGGTCCGGGAAATTCACGTTTTTGCCCTGGCTGTCCCGGTACATGATCGCGGCGAGCATGAGGTTCTTCTGGCTTCCCCTGCAGTTCGAGCGATTCGCCTTCTCGCGCACGTTGGTGGTCTTCGCGTGCACGATCAAGAACAGGCACGCCACCGCCCCCAAGGCAGCCAGGAGCTCGATCAAGGTCATGCCGCGCGTCCGGTTCGTTCGCATGGAGCACAGCCTGGGACGCGCGCGGCCCCGCGGCAAGGCCGTCGCCCTCGGCCGACCTATCCCAAGGTCTCGACGGTGACGACCAACGGTAGGCACAGTCCGACCACGGCGCCGATGACGAGGGCCCCCGCGAGGACGATCGGCACCGCATCCGAGACGATGAGCACGTCGGGGCGAGCCCGGCTCCTCGCGATCAGGCCCGCCGACGCGAAGCCCCCGATCAACGCGAGCGTGCTCGCCAGCGGCTGCACCGTCGCGAGGCGAGCGGCCTCGAGGAGCATGGCGGTCGATACCGGCAGGTCGAGACCGATGTCGCGATAGATGTCCTCGCATGCGGGGACGATCATCGTGAGCAGCACCACGACGGTCAGCCACGCCAGGCTCCAGGCGACGAGGCCGACGCGATTCGTCCGTCCGTATCGTCGGAACGCCCACGCCGCGGGGATCAGCAGCACGAGCCACGCGCCGAGCTCGAACGCACCGGCGAAGATAGCGCCCGACACCAGGACGTCGACGGCCGACGGCGCGCTCGCCCAGCGCCGCCGGCTCCAGTACCCCGGCTCGACCTCGTCGGGCGACGTGTCCGGCCTGGGCGCTACCCACGGCACGAGCGCCCCCGTCACGGCCGCGTACGCACGGAACGCGTCGCCGTACGCCGCCTCGAGCGCGCGATCCTCGCGGCGCACGCGAACCAGCACGAGCGGCACGAGCAGGACCGCAAACACCGCGAACCCCGACGGGCTTCCGAACAGGAGGCTCGCCCCGAGCCCGCAAGCCAGCGTGCCCGCCTCGGACGGGTGCCGCAGCACCGCGTGGAGCCCGCTCGTGGCGAGGGGCCGCCCCGCATCGGGGTGGCGATCCGAGACGAAGCCCGACCCCAGCGCCAACACGGCACACGCACGCATCACGGCTCCGCCCATCATCAGGACGAGCCCCAAGAACGGCACCAACCCACCCGCGCGGTCGGGCATCGCGAAGGCGTCCTCGGTGAGCGACGTCCAGAACACTGCGAGGAGCGCAAGCCCCGTTCCGCACGCGAGGCCGACGTCCTGGCCATCACCGGCCCGGTCCGGCTCCGCGAGCTGGTCGGCGAGCACGAGCGCCGTCGCCGCCACGTAGAACACGAGGAAGCGCACGACGAACCCGCTCGTGACGAGCGAGGGCGGAAACACCGCGAGCGGCGCCGCCAACACGATCCCGTTCGCAACCACGGCCGCGCCGGCGGCCAGGACCTCGAGCCGGCGCCGACCGACCACGCCGTCCGGGCTCCCCACGCTCACGCGGTGCGGGCGCCGTTCGTGAGCTCGGCCAGGAGGCCGCGATAGTGAGCCGGCTTGAGCTGCACCGCGCGCACGATCTTGTTCATCAGCGCCTGCTCCTCCGCGGCGAACTCTCCGTCGGCCAGCGCAACCATCAGCGCCGCTTTGACCACGAGCTCCTTGCCGCTGTCGTTCAGGCTGCCCGCGAACTCCGCCAGGTGCTTCGCGACGTCCGTGCCCTCCCGCTTGGCGCGCGCGATCTCCTTCGTCACGGCCTCCTCGGACACGGCCCGCCCGGACAGCTCGCCGTAGATCTTGCGGATCGTGGCGATCTCCTCGGGTTTGATCTCGCCGTCCGCCATCATCATCAACACCATCACGCGCTTGAGGCCGCGCTGGAACTCGGCCTCGAACGCCGCGTTCTCGGCCTCGGGATCGTACTTCAGCACGCGTAGGTCGAAGGTACCCCGGCACCGGCTGCACTCGATGTACTCCCCGAGCGTGTCCATCGGGATCACCGGGATGAAGTACAGCGTGAAGAACCGGCGCACCCGCTTGTGCGAGTGCCGACGACGATCTCCGCACTGCGGACAGTGGAACTCGCCCTGGTTCGCGGTGTACGTGACGCCGCGCGTTCCGAAGATGATCACGTCGTGAGCTCCGCCGGGGAAGTGGGCACGCCCTCATGGCACGCCAAGGCGCTACGGTACCAGACGTTCATCCCGTTCGTCGGACTCGCGACAGTCGACGTGTGAACTCCGGTCGTTGAGGGCGCCACGTCGTTTGACATGCGTTTCGCATGCGAAGATCGTTCCGCTGGACCCGCCTGGCACTCGATGGTCGCGGTGCACTGACGCAGTTCCTTCGCGGACCTGACACTCGTGGTCGTTCCGCTGACCGCGACCACGGTCCCGCCGCGTTCAAGCGTCTGCGAGCGAGACCACCAGGCGCTTTCCGACGGCCTCCGCGTAGCGAACGAGAGTCTCGACCGTGGGATTCGGACGTAAGCCCGTCTCGAGCTTGGAGAGGGACGAGCGGTCCATGCCCGTGAGCGCGGTGACCTCGGCGAGGCTCATCCCACGAGCCTCGCGAGCCGCGCGAAGTTGCAGGAGCAAGTCCTGCAGGCGATCCAACGTAGCCTCGTGAGCCTGGTGCCGGGCAATCAAGCCCGGCAGATCTCGCGCGACTTGGGCCCGAACATCAGCGTGGCGCGCGGCCTCGTCGGGCGTCAGAAGGCGGTGTCTCGTCGCACGTTTCAAGCGTCAGCCCTCCTCGGAACATCGTAGGCCGTCACGGGATAGATCGTGTCGGCATCGAGGATCTCGTAAACCACCATCAGGTGCCGCCCGTGTCGTGTGTCCCCGAAGATCACCGGGCGACGGACGACCGGCTCACGTCGGCATCAGTCGCATTCACGAACACGTCCTCGATCTCCTCCTTCGTGATGCCATGCACCGCACAGTGCGACATGTTGCCGTTGGGATCATCGTCGAGATCCCAGAGGATCGTCCCGAAGGGCCACACCGACGATCTCCTCGTCGCGGTATTATAATACCACAGCCCGTCGCGTCCACCCGCGCGAGCTCAGCGGTGCGTCCGCCCGCGCACGCGACGCGTGCGGAGTCAGGCAGCGTGGCCGCCGTTCCAGCACGTCGCGAGCCAACGACCGGCATGAGTACGCCACGGCGACACGCAGGCCTCGTTCCAGGCCGCTGTCGCGCGATCCGATCACCGGTCGCCTTGCCCGCCGCGTGCCTCGCGAGCGAATCCACCCGCCAACACGAGCGACGCCGCGTCGGTAGACGGCGATCGCGCGGCATGCGCCACGCATGGCGTCGCGCCGAGACGTGGACGGCCTCCCCGAATGGGCACCCGGGTTCGCCCCGGGGGCCACCGACACACGCTTACGGCGACACGGTGCCTCGAACCGCGCCGTCTACCGCGCGACCACGAACACGTCGGGCGGTAGCTCGCCCGCGCCGACCGACGACGCGCGGCGGATGATCGCGCCGAGCGACTGCCGCGCCACCCACGCCCGCCACGCCGGCGGAAGCACACCCTCGCGCTCGTGCCAGAACGCGTCGCCCGCGCGCAAGCGCGCGAATTGGTCGCTCAGCACGGCGTGGAACGTCGAGCCCACCATCGCGTCCGCGACGTGGTCCTCGGCGAGGCCACCCACCCACAGGTCGACGAGCTCGACGTCGCCATACGCGAGCGCGAGCGCTTCGCGCACCGCGTCACTCGCGGTCACGGACTCGAAGCCCAGGTGCGGCGCCAGACCCATCGCGCGCCGCATCCCGTTCAACGTGGGCAGCCCGTGGTCGCGGCCCCGCTGGATGTTGAGGGACGCGAGGTCGAAGCCCCCCGCTCCGGGTGGGCCGAACAGGAAGTTGCGCACGTCGTCCACGACCTTCGCGTCGATCTCCTGCGCGGCCTGGCCGGCGAGCCCACGCAGCACGGGCTCGAGGCCGTCGGTCGCGATCAGGTCCCCGCGGAAGAACGCGTCGCGCAGCGCGACGTCCCCCGCCGCGATGCTCGCGCCGTCCGCGCCGAGACGCCGAATCGACGGCGAGAGCAGGGTGTGCCCGACGCGGAACGCCGCGGTCGCGAACTCGTTCGACACGCGCGGATCCGCACTCGGGTCGTAGCCGCGATACGGGCCCAGGCCGTGCCGCCGACCGAGCAACACGCCCAAGAAGTCGCGGTACGTGATGACCTGCAGCTCCGCACCGACCAGCGCGCGCGCGATCTGATAGAGCTCCTCGTCTCCGAGGGGCGCGGGCGCGCGACGCCCCTCGCGACGCGCGAGCTCACGACGCTCGCCGTCGAGCCGCCCAATCAGGTCACACAGCGCGTTGTGCTCCCGCACGAGCAGCGTGTGCACCGCAACGAGCCCGAGCTGCTCGTTCACGCGAATGTCCCCGGCCACCCGGAGCGCCGCCGAGGTTCCGCCCGCGTTGGGGAGCCCCATCGTGTTGAACGGCAAGAGCTCGCCCTCGCCCGTGAGCAGCTTGCCCGACCCGTCGAGCCGCCGTAGGGCGCGAGCGCGCACGTCGTCCGACCCGTACACCTGGCTCGCGTCCACGAACGCCGTCAGGGCGTTGGTGTGCTGGCGCGCTCCGTCCTCGACCTCGAACGCCGACCGCGAGAACGGCATCACCGCGACGCTTGGTGGTCCGAGCGGGTTGAAGAACGGATCGAGGAACGCGATCAGGATCGGAAACGGCTCGGATGGCGACGAGCCCACGGTGAGATCCAGGTCGTGGTCCACGAACTGGCCCCACTGCCACAGCCAGTCGCTCGCCCCCCGCGCATTCAGGATCGAGCCGTCCTGGTCGAGCACGAGGTTGCTCACGAGCCGCGCATTGAGCTCGGGCTCGTCGTGCGGCACGCCGGGGAGCGCCGCGTAGTTGGGGACGCCGCGCCGCAAGAGCCGTCCACCCGCGGCCCCGTAATCCCGGGGGTGATTGAGCGTGCCGTCGATCGTGCGGAATCGCGCGAACCGGCCGAGCTCTCGCGCGAGCGCCGCCATCTCGCCCGCATCGAGCCGGGCCCCCGGGTACACGCCCGGCGCCGGCCGCGGAGGCGCCCGGTCACCTGCCCGCGCGCGGCCGAACGCCGCCGCGGCCTCGTGGAATCCATCGTCGCCTCGAGCCCAGGGCGCGATCGGGAAGATCGCGGCGAGCGCCACGGCGCTCGACCACCTTCGCACCAGTCCGTGCATGTGTGGCACCTCCGTCACGGTATCGTCAACCGCCGTGAGGTCCATGAACGGCGAGGTCGGGCCCGAGAGGACACGAACGCTCCACAAAGGGCCGCGCGACCACGGCGCCGAAAGTTCGGCGAGCCGCTGGGTGCTGCGCTAGACTCCGACGGCGGAACGGAGGTCGATGAGCACCGACGATGACGACGAGCTCGCGGCGCGGATGCGCGCCGGCGATGCGGAGGCGCTGGCGAGCCTGTTCGAGCGTTCGAAGGACGCCCTCAAGCGCATGATCGCGATGCGCATCGACGTGCGCCTGAACGGACGCATCGCGGCGTCGGACGTCGTGCAAGACGCCTACCTCGAGGCCGCCAAGCGCTTGCACCACTTCGCCGAGCAGCCCGACGTGCCCGCGCGAGTCTGGCTGCGGTGGATCGCCGCACAGCACCTGGTCGACCTCCACCGCCGACACCTCGGCACGCGCAAGCGCGACGCGGGCCGCGAGCTCTCGCTCGAGCGCGGCGCCTGGCCGCAGGCGAGCTCGGGCAATCTCGCCAACCTCCTCGCCGGCACTGGGACGAGCCCCAGCCAAGGCGCGGCGCGCGAGGAGGAGAAGGCCCGCGTCCTGGCCGCGCTCGACCACATGGAGCCGATCGACCGCGAGATCCTCGCGCTGCGCCACTTCGAGGAGCTCACGAACGTCGAGGTCGCAGAGGTCCTCGGCCTCGAGCGCTCGGCGGCGAGCAAGCGCTACATCCGCGCCCTCGCCCGCCTGCGCACGGTCCTCGCCCCGGCCGCCCCGCCCACCCG
>ORMF011177361.1_pt1 | contig 11811 bp, 2 predicted proteins | sample 1779871 | NCBI WGS metagenome assembly ORMF01 (sample SAMEA104232316, study PRJEB22302) | groundwater metagenome | biome: forest; feature: aquifer; material: groundwater | place: USA | collected 2011-08-07 | depth 5.4 m | reverse complement strand
GAGCAGCGCCGAATAACCATCGGGATTTGCAACATATTTATCAAACTCGGACCGTAAAAGTTCGAGAGAAGCAAGATTTTTAAGAATTCTCAACTTCCGGTAATCTTCAACCAGTTGCTTCGCCTCTTTGCTTGACGAAAGATCATTTTTTCTTTTCTGAATAAATGCTTCAAGCTCATCAAAAAGGTTTGTCCCGCGGATAGAAGTAAGCGTTTCTGTGTGCTGAAGCAGTTCCTTCATTGAGGAATTTAACTGAACCGGCTGGCCGGAAGTTTTTGAAAGTTCTACCAAACGTTTTAAAAATGTGCCCGCATCTAATCGATTGGTTAAAAAAGCTTGGGAATCTTCATTCCATTTGAGACGAGATTCCTTTGAAAGTTTTTCAGCATACGGTTTAAAATTTTCAGCAAGTTTCCGAATGGAACTATCGAGACTTTCATGGTCCATCTCCTTCTCTCGACCGATGGAACGGATAAGCGCGTTCAGATTAGGATATTCATTGGATGGTTGATAGGCATCTGCAAGATATTGGATAAATTCAATTAAAGAAATTTGCTCGCTATAAAAGGCTTCTGTTTTTTCATGAAGCTGGTTTAATTCAGCCGAATAAATATTTTTTCTTTTTTCGTCGAAGGCTGAGCGGATCACCTGCAGTTTTTGAAGAGCGTCTTCCTGCGCGCGAGCGGCATATAGATACGCCATATAATCTTCTTGATAGAGCTTCCAATCTTCGATTCCATAATACGCAGACTGTTTCAAACCTTCTCTTCCGCCAAAAACCGCGGCTATTTCAGTTCCGGTGATTTCCCCTTTTTGTAAATAATCTGAAAGAATTTTCTTTTTGATTGTTTCATCCGGAAACATCCGGTAAAGGGTTGTGTCAAATTCCCCTTGAGCGCCCTCTGCAGCAACTAAAGAGACCCCATAATCATTTTGAAAATAACGAATGAGCTCATCAATATGGCGCTGAGCATCAAAAATAGTGTGTGCATCTTGGATGAGAACAACAAAATCTTTTGAATCTGCCGCTTTAAAACTATCTTGAATGCTTCCAAGGCTGTCAGGAATTTTCACCCCATCAAAAAGAGATTTCACCTGAACAGCATTTAAATCCTGAATTGAGACCGCCGGAATTTGTGCGATTGCAAGATTGTTAGCGCAGAAGAAAAGAAGAGTAACCAACGCAACGGTACGGATCCATGGCGAGAAGGTTTGTTTCCGGCTCATATAACCACCTCTCCATTACCATTTCCGTGCCCATTTCCATTTCCGTTACCATGACCATTACCATTTGGAATCCCGAGCAAATGATCATGAATCTCCGCTTCAATATAACGCCAGTGTTTGCCAAGTTTAATTCCTCTCAGCACCCCGCGTTTTGTCAGCGCATAAACGGTCGACAGAGGGAGTTTGAGAAAATCTCCGACTTCTTGCGCAGTTAAAATTTTACAGTTAATTTTTTTCATTGGTTATCCTGATTACTGCTCGTTATCACAAGTCTGGAAGTGAAAAACATGGTAAAGTATACCTAATGAAAGGTTATATATCAAATATATGTGGTATATAAGTTTTTGATATAAGCTATTGATAATAAATAGCTTACGTTAATTTAGAGGACTTTTCGACTTAAAGAAAAGCTAGGCTTCTAGTTCTGAGCGGGTAAAAACGGGGGTAAAACGATACTTGCCGAGAGACTCGGTTCCGCCTTCTTTGCGGTCTACAAGACAAGCTACTTGGGCAACAACACCGCCAGCCTGCTCCACCACTCGAATGGCTTCAAGAGTAGATTTGGCAGTAGTGACGACATCATCCACCACTAATACACGATCTCCCTTTTGAACATTGTATCCCTCAATTAATTTCTGGAGACCATGCTTTTTAGGTTCTTTTCGGACAATAAAGGCAGGAATTATTTTTTTGTGATCGAGATAAGCCGCTATGCTGATTGCTATTGCAATTGGATCGGCACCAATGGTAAGCCCACCCACACAATCAATTTGGTTGATATCCACCATCTCGAGAACAGCTCGTGAAAAAAGAAGCGTGCGATCGGGGAAAAGAGTAATCTGCTTTCCGTCAAAATAAACGCTGGTCTGCTTACCTGAAGTGAGCGTAATCGGTTCTTTCAATTTCAAAAACGCGTGCTGTTTAACGAACGGGAGCAGCTCTTTCTTCAGTTTGGCTAATTTTTCAGAATTCATAGTTTTGATTATAAAGCTGAGCGAAAATTGGTCAAGGAAATGTTTACTATTTCCATCTGCCCCTCGAAAACATTCGAGCCGCTAAAAATACACTCCGGGGTGTGCGCCTCTCATTCGACTGCGCCTCGATTTTTCCATTCCCATCGAAAAATCGGGCTTAGACGTTTCTCAAGGCAGACGGAAATATTGGGAAGAAAGCGAAAGAAACTTAAAATTTTCTTATTGAGCGGCATCAATTTCACGAAGTCCTCTAGTTCGAGGCAGAGTGAAATTGCTGCAGTGAGCACGGGTTATTTTCGCTTCATCGGCTAGTTCGCCAAAAATAATCCGAGCGGAACGTAGCGAGATGAGAAAGTTTTAAGTTAGAACGAATGTTTGCGAAAGAAAAATAGAGAAGCTCAAATTACGCAGCTTGAGCGAAGAAGAGCGCTTGCTGAACATCTTTGATCATCGATTCAAATTTGGCAAGAAGCCCACTGATTTGCCAATCTTTTAAAACAATAACTTTATGGGAAACCCCAAGGCCGTCAAGTCCTTCAGGAGTCTCATCCTGTTCTGAAAGAATAAAATAAAAATGGGTATAACCCAGCTTTTGGAGATTTTTAATTGCGCCTTGATAACTTTGGGCAACTGAAATTTGATCGCCCGCATGGCGATTTGCTGATATTGAGTTGATAAAGGGCTGATCAAATTCATTGGTTCGAATAACAGCCCCCGTCCCTCCGTACGCATGGATCAGTTCCGGGGCAACTGCAAACACACCTTTATTAATAATGAGGTCATGTCCTAAAATTACCGCCACTTTTGTAGTTGCATCGGCATGATTCGGAGTTCCGACAAAATGCTGAATATCTTCTTTCACTTCCGCGCTTTTTCTTTGAATTGCTTGAATCGTATCATCCGCTTTATTCTGAAGTTCACCCGCATGAAGAAGCGCGGGGATTTTGCCATCTAATTGCGAAAACATTTTTTCATCTTTTTCTTGCTGGCGAACTAATGGGACACCCAATGGACGCCGCACTTCCGAACGCTTCTTTCGCGTTTGATCAGGCAACTTCGGTACGGAATTAGGTTTACTCGTAAAATAATTTTTCCATATCTCTTCCCATTTATCTTCGTCATGCTTGGATGCTGACTCAACTTTTTGTTTTATCTCCGAAGAATTTTGAGGTTGCACCTTTCCATCGCCACTTCGTTGCTGTCTAGCTTCAGAACGAGTGGATTCAATTTCCGTTTTCAATTCTTCCAAGTGGGAGACTATAGAATTCAGACTTTCAGTGAACTTCCAATAATCTATCGCTTCATCAGATTTTACAGCATTTTCAATTCTCTCAGGCATTCTCTGAATAACTAGCTGAAGAAAGGCAATTCGTCCGGCAATATTCGCCAATCGCTTATAACGGGGAATTCCTTTGAAATCGAGCGGTGACAATGCTTCGGAAACAAAACGCACGTATCTGGGTTTACGTGTTTTGAAAAAGCGCAATTTCCGGAAAGTTTCTGAAGCCGTTTGGAGAGCTGGATTAATTAAGCTTAATTTATCGTCCTTGGGCACCTGATAAACTGGACCGCCGGCTTCTGCATTCACCGGACCCACTGTAAAATTATATTCTTTCAAAATGTCCAACGCTTGATCTCTGTCCAATGAATCTTTAATGCCGTAAACTTCCATGAGATGCCCTAAATAAATAGGTTCATCTCTTTTCCCGATCTCAGCAACTTTTGACTCAAAACCTAAAAAATCAGCTTGCGCTTTATTCCGCACTTCAGAACGGGAAGAACTGGAATCTTTCGGTGGTTCAATGACACGCAGATTAGATTTTGAGCGGATCAGTTCGCTGATTTCGTCTTTTCTCAGTTTAAACTTCGACTGAATATTTGGCAGTTGATCGTAAACATGAATTTCAGCGTTTAGCTCAATACCAATAACGGCAAGTTGAGCAAGGTTTGTATTTTCAAGCTCTTTCCAAATGTCTTCGGAAACTTCCTCGGATGGATTCTTTAAAACTTCTAGAATTTGATCCAATCGTTCCCGCGAAATCTCCCGCGCTTCCGAACGAGCGGTGGTTTTGGCTTCTAGTACATCGGCCAGAATCTCGAGAGCTTCGGCAAGTCCGTCCGGACTATCGAACGGGGTCAAGTAAGTGTCTTGGGGAATATCTAAACGCTCAAATCCCGAATAAAGTTTCAACACATCGGGAATTAAAAACATACCGTAATCTCCGCCAAAAGGATAGGCACTATCGCCAGACACCATGGCTTGACTTGAACTTAAATGAAGCTCCTCGATCCTCTTTCGGACCCAATCCTCTTTGCGGGACAGTGAAACATCAATAGCAACGTTAGAGAGAGTTGCGCGGAAAATAAATTTACCCGAAAGTTGGTCCTGTTTTCTAAGCTGGCCATTTTGATCAAACAATTCATTAAAAATATCTACTAGAATTTGATAATCTGCGTTGTGGTCCTTGAGGGTAAGCGCCACCATGGTATTGCGATTTTGCCGAATGTTAAAGCGTTCATGTTTGCGTGGATCTGAGTTTTCGTTAATTTGGTCAGCTGAAATTTGACGAGCAATAAGCGCCTCACGAAAGAGGTGAGCAATTTGATTTCGGTCATTTAAGAAATTAGGCCGATCCTTTTCTTCAATTACAAATCCCGCTGCTGGATTAATTTCAAATTTTTTAGTTGATGGGTTCCATATAAAAATCTCGCCTCCCGCTTCCGCTGCCAGATGGACGGGCTTTTCCAGTCTACCTTCTCCTTCCAAAAATGGCTTGAGATAATCACCTGAGCCTGAACTGGCAATATCTACAACAACATTTTGACGCAAAATTCTGTTGAGCGCATCAAACATGCGTGGTGACGGCGAGCGGCGCGAAACCGCAAGATTTCCATCATAGTCAAACACGATGTATCGAATATCCCAGTTTTTAAATACTTCCCGTAAAAGTTTTCTTTTGTCTTCCGCTGTTTGCGTTCGTGCTTCGGAACGGCGGCCTTTTCCATCTTCTAAAAGCTTGCCTGAAAAAATATTCCACTCTTCTGACTTTTCACTTGATAAATCAATGACATAATGAACATCTCTTTTATCAGCATAGACCTCAAAGCTCGGCGTTAAAGCCAAATGATAAAATGCCGTTCGATCCGCTTCCGCATCTGAATTCTGGACATTCCCTGTCCTTTTTACAAAAAATGTTCCTGTCCCTGCATCGAGGATGCGGTAACGAAGGTCTGAGACATGATTTTGATTGACGTATTTACCTTCTATCACGACAATCATATTTCTGGTTAAATGGAACCGTCGTGTTTTGTGGGATTGGTTTTTACGGTCATACGCATCTTGAACAACCAGCGTCGTTTCTTCGGCAGTTGAATTGCGAAAGGCTTCAATAGAAGCAAAAAAATCATTGATTTTATTCCACTCAAAAAAATTAATTTCAGCCGTATCCGGTTGATTTTTTGCAATAATTTCGGCAATCATCGGTTTACGTTCCGCGGAATCTTTTAAAAACATATCAAGCGAAGGTGTCACACCCTCCTCATCCACCATTGTGGCATAACCTGATTGATGAAGGTTTTCAATTAAGAACGCAGTTAATGTGGTTTTTAAAGAACCTGAATTCCCATCGATGGTAACAACCAGCGGGCTTTTGTGAGAAAACTGTTGTGCGAAACTTACAATTTGTGAATTTATTGTTGGAACAATAGATTTGAAATCCGAACGCGCTTTCAAACGGGCACTTGAATCAGGCCCCGGCTTCTCTTGGATGCTCGTATCAACTAGAAAATCATAATGAGGTTCAGAATCATATTGTTGTACGTTACGAAGCCATTCATCGACGGATGCAACTTCATGAGGGAAGCCGCGTTTTAAAATAAAACTCCTTCTCGTTCGAGCATCTGCGGAAACATTGACTGTCATATCCGCCGGCATCTTGTAATCTCGGGAAAGAATCGATGCGACTTTGATTGCTTCAAACCCTTCAATAATTATCAATTTTTGTTTTTTCTTTTGAAATGCATTTTGAATGGCGATATATACGCGTTCTGCCCAACGCTCCCAATCCTCCTGTGTCACAATCCCGTCGAAATCCCCATGTGAAAATCGGTCTAACGAAGCCACAAACACAGAGCCATTAATTGAATCTGAAAATTTACGCGCAAAAGTAGATTTTCCAACTCCGGAATCTCCGTCAATCACCATAAAAACGGGTCTTTTCTGTCTAAGCTGAGCATATTTTTTATCAATCTGTTTTTGAATCAAGGGCAGCACCTCTTCAGAATTCATGGGGACAGGAAGTTCGTTTTTTAAGAGTGGCTTTGGTCTAAAAGCCAAAATAACATCCGTTGCGGTTGTAAAATCAGTTTGAGGGTAATCTTTAGGAGGCCTAAATGCACCGAGAAAATCAAAACCATTGTGGAACGCATCGAGCATGAAAGTTTTTAGTTTATCGCCGCGATTAATCTGAAGCAACACAACGCCATCCGCTTTTACAATATACTGCGCCTCAGCAGCATAACGTTGGGCATTAGCTGCATAAGGTGATTGGACAAGAACCACATCCATTTTTGATTTAAATTTTTTTAGCCGTGAGACTGAAATATTAAATTGATCGCGGGGTTTCCATTTGACGGAATGAGCCATTTCGATATGCCCGCTTCTCATTTGATATTGTGTATAAAGTCCAGGGTTAAGCGTCACTCCTTCCGTAATTTTTCCATCCATTTGTTGCATAAGACTTTTGAGCGCGGAATCATCAAGCGTACCGCCCAAATCCAAAGCATGAATTGCGGATTCTTTCTGCAAACCTAAAAGATCGGTTAATAATTCCTGAACGGTTTTATTGACATAATCATTTCGAACCGAAACTTGTTTCATCCGCGCTTCGGAGCGAGCTACGGCGGAGGTTTGTGGAATATTCTGCGTGCTAGCGGCGGATGAATTCTCAAATAGACTGGAATCAAATATGACAAAACTGGTTGGCTCAAAAGCCTTGCCCTTCCCATTTTGGACTTGTCTGAATTTTGATGTTGTCCGAGCTACATATCCCTGCAATCCATTAAAACTCTTACCGTCAGGCCCAACCAGAAGTTGAAGTCCTGACTTCCCTTCTTTGTTTACGAACGGAGGAATATTTTGACTTAATGTTCTCGGATCCAAAAGCCAGGCAAGCGCTTCCCATTGTTCGCGGCTTGATTCATCCGTCGGCATTTCTAAAACGACTGACAAATTTCGATCAGCTAAAAACTGCCTGAGACCATTTGGAGGAAAATAATTTTTTTCCGGTGCACGCCAAAAAGGATAGAGATCCGTTGCAAAATAAACTCCATCTTTTGAAAGTTTCATTGCGATAGGCCTGCGATTGTTCCTATATGATTGAGAATCAAGACGTCCAAAAAAGGCATGATGTCTTTTTGCGAATTCAGGCAGATTGTGTACAAAACCTGCATAATCATCATTCGGCTTTTCCGTACCTGCCGGTACGGCAATAAGTTCCAACCCCTTTTCTCCATAGGGACGAAGTTCCATGCCCCAAACAACCTGAATTGGTTTTCTAAGATAATTATGAAGATAATTTTTATCATGCGCCAAATAGTCATACATAAAGCCCCAGGCGTGAAGACGAAACGCAGGGTCCGACAGAATTCTAGGATCAATTCGAAGCTCGTTAATCCCATGTTCTTTGGCAAGCGAGATAAGCTTTGCCTCCATTAAGTCTGGCTTGATTCGCGGCCCAATACTAAACGAGGGGTAGATACTCTGGTCATAATTCAAGGCCAATCTTTCGTGTCGGTAGTATTGCATCATTGCACCTTCATAGACCTCATAGGTTCCATCTTCTCGCCAATTAAAATGATCGATGGCAGGAAGGTCAGACGTGTAATCAAGCCATTCCCTAGGATCGTGCTGTACAATCCTGTTCGTGACAAGAAGATCCGGAAAGCTCTGCGCACCTTCTGCCATCATTCCAAAAAGCACTTTTAAATAATTATAAAACTTTCCCCTGAGCGCTGGATTGTTCGTCGCCGGAATCATTCCCGTCACTTCAGTGCGGAAATAATTGAATCCCTCTGTTCCTCTTAAATTTGATGACTTTGCAGGCCGGAGAGCCCAATTGACATACTTTTGAACCGGGGTAGGTTCTAAAACTTTTTGAAGAGCTTCCGTTTTCGCGAATTCAGCGTTTAATCTAAGCCACCTGAAAACAAGCGCGTGCATTCCCGGCTTGTTGCGATCTCCATTAAAATTAAAATGGATCCACGCGTCTTCCCAATTCCCGTCGATATCACCCATCAAATCAAAACCTTCGGCACGCGCAAGCTCATCCCAAATTTTCCATAACGCCAGAAGCGTGTCAGGGTGCGCCACAGGAAGCGATTGAAACTCTAACCCACCGTCTTCAAAAAGCGTTGAAACCTTCAAACGGTGTAATCCATCCAGATTTCCTTCCACTCTCATTCCAAGCTCAAGCAGTTTTTGAATCTCAAAAGAGCGTTTGATAAACTTCCCTTTTAAATCCTTTTCCTGAATAGCCGAATGAATCTCAATCGCAAATTGACTTTCTAATCCATTCTGTTTGATTGCTTTCGATTCCTGCATTTGCAGTTTCCGAACTAGTTTTTTAAGACTATCTAGAGTTTTAAAAGGACCTCTTTCAATATAATATAAGTAAACTGCAAGCATAACCGCCTGCTTGGCACCCATCGTTGGAAGCGCGTTAAATTCCGCTTCAATTTCAGCCGGAACAAAAACTCCGACCTCGGCCAGCGTATAAGCCGTATTAACACGCCTTTGCAAATTTTTCTTTAAAAAATGTTTACGTTGTCCATCCAGAAAAAACTTTTCCGGCCGGAACATATTTTCAATTATGTTTCTAACTTCCTTCTTTTCAGCTTCCGAAAGTTTTGTGCGCCATTCTCCGCTAAACTCTGCCAAACGAGTAATGAGCTTAAATTCCCAAAAATGAATATTGCCTACGTTATCTACAGCTCCTAGCACCGAATCGTCCGGACTAAATGCTAATTTAGTAAGCAGCACATCTTTGTCAGCTGGTAAAACCGCGAACAGTTTTCTTGTTTTGACGTCCCAAATCTTGATGAGATTGCGTTTATCAATAGAAGCTAAAAATTGACTATCGTGACTAAAAAGAATGTCTTCAGTATGGGCGTTTTGTCCACCTATTAAATTCTTTAATGTTAATTTGTCAAAATCGCCAAGAAACGCCGTACCTTGAAACGGAGCTACTGCGAAATTTTTACCATCAGGGCTGACGGTCACCAATTTAGAGCCGGAAGAAAATGGGTCTAGGGTTTGCTGTTCGATTGTTTTGCTTTCTAAATTCAAAATGGCAATTTTATTATCTTCCGTCACGAGCAGCATTCTTTTACCATCAGGATGTAAAGCAAAGTTATGATTTGAATTAGGAATATAGTCTATGAATTGGCCGGTTCGCCAATTCCAGAGTTCAATGGTCGGGTTCCGCTCAAAATACGAAACGTATAAAACGTCATTGAGAGGATCAAAAACAATGTCTTTGATCGCCCCTGCCGCTCTGGGCCCGAAACGGTTAATCAGCTTTAATGATTTTGGGAAATCAGTTCTGTCCCAAACGCTAATGGAATCATCGCCATCCACGGAAGCAAAAATAGATTTTTGAGTTGGGTGCGATTTTAAAATGATTGGCACATCTTTATTCTCATTAGGAACACTCGATGCAATGAAAAGGTCTCCCGGTGCTCTGACAATCGACCCTTTGGGTAAAGGATCTTTGTCCATTAAGTGAGGGTTCGGCCAAAGGGTCAGCCAATCTTTCGCGGTTCCTATCAGCGCCGAACCGTCAGAATTAAAATCAAAAGCTCGTTCAAGCGGAGAATCCGACCCGCGAACTGTTAAAAAAGGCAGAGACCATACAAAAGGTTTTGTTGTTTCTGCCCCAACCGTATCAGCTAAAGTTCCATCATCCATTCTGATGACGATTTTCTGATCTTTATTTTGATTCCGCGCTTCGGCCCTCTTCGCTGCGCTCGAGGACACTGGTTCGTCTTGATTAGTTTTATTTTGGAAGCGAGCTTCAGAACGGGAAGGGGGAATAAGAGTCTTCAAGATGGCGTTTTGAAGTTCTCGATCGCTCAGATGATCAACTGCCAAGTTAACCGCAAGCACTCCATTTGGTAAACTCCAAACCGGAACATCGGTTGGAATATTGATGGCTTCTCCTGCAGCATGCTCAAATTGATGAATTCTTGATTCGGAATCCTCATAAAAAAACAAAATACCCGTAAGCGGAATTCGTTCCCGACTGAATTTTAAAGGCCGGTAGCGCCTGAATTGAATATCTTTATTCCCTTCATTTATTTCCACGTCAGGTTTAATATCCTCAAGAAGTAACTCTGAATACGGCTGATCCAGGCGTTTGATTTCTTTAGGAAGGGTGATGTCACCATAACGGAACTTTAGGTTCCGTACGAGTGATTCCAAATTCAATTTAAGAAGCAGATTTGAAAGAGAATATCGGGGTTCGTGATCAGCATCAAATCGATAACCGCTATACTGAATAGAAAAGTCGCGGCCTAAAACACTTTGGGCTGTTGCTTCAATTGATTCGATTTGCTCTTTCAATTCCTTGGCGAATTTTTTCCATGATTCAGACGGATTAGATTCATCCCGCGCTTCGGAGCGGACAGGCCCTTCGATCCGGTGAATCACAAATTGGTTCTCAACGGGCTTTTCTCCGAGAGTCAAACGAGATCCATTTCGTACGATTACTTCATATAATTTTTTGGATTCTTCATACTCTGACGATTGAAGTGCAACAAAAGAGATCGTTTTAACGGACTTTTCTGGGTTCTCTTCAAATTCATCCGCAATCCTCCCGATGACCGTACCGCGCACCTTTTCCCCTTGAAATTTCGTTTCCAGTTGAAATCGATACATTTTCCCATTCAACCGGGCTTCTTCAAGCTTTTCCGAAATACCAGTTTTCTTCGGTTGTCCGGAGGGAACGATGGTGGAGGGGGGAGTCTCTTTACGAGAACCATTTCCGTAAGGCCGAGCATACCAGTCCATTTGTGCTCGAGTGAATTTCCGAGGTTCTGGTTTCTGAGAATTCAAATTTCCTGTTAAAGCTCGGGATCTTTCCTTGAGCGCTTTGAGATCATCTACAAAATCGGTTCTAAATTTGTCTGCTTGGTAACGGACTGAATTTAAAGGATTGTTTTTCGGGGAAACGTCAAAACCGTTTCCAATTAAAACGAGTGCCAAATCTTGATCAGGATCAAGCCTCCTAATTTCCTCGGCAAGTTTTGGATAAGCCAATGCGTCAATCACAACTCCGATGGCCGCAATTTTTCTTTCTCCGCTGCTCTTGCGCTTTGTAGAAAGTGCGGTTCGTATTGTATTTAAGTGGCCGATGAACTGTTCCGGATTCTCAAAGGTTTGAACTTCGACGCCTTTTGCATCACTAAAAGTTTCTTTAATTTGCCGGCTCACTTGGCTTTGGGAATCTAAAATGGCATAGAGCTTTAGAGCACTGGTGTTGATTCGAAGCTTAAGAGCTTTTAACGGATTTTCATCTTGCATCCGCGCTTCGGAGCGGGTAGAGCCGTGCTC
>ORMF010584799.1_pt1 | contig 11811 bp, 10 predicted proteins | sample 1779871 | NCBI WGS metagenome assembly ORMF01 (sample SAMEA104232316, study PRJEB22302) | groundwater metagenome | biome: forest; feature: aquifer; material: groundwater | place: USA | collected 2011-08-07 | depth 5.4 m | reverse complement strand
GTGGCCCAGCGGCGGCCCTGGAGGGTTTCGAGGTCCAGCCGTCCCGCCGGCCGTGCGCCGCCCTTCGCCGGTCCCGTCACCCGCCTCTCCGCCGCTTCCCGGGCACGCAGCGCCTGCTGGCGGCCCGGGGCTTCGAAGAAGTCGATGTCGGCCAGGCGATCCAGCTCGCGCGCCAGCCGCGCCAGCTCTTCGGCCGCGCGCGGCTGTTTGGCCGAGCCGAGCTTCCTGTAGCGGTCCGTGAGGGACGCGTAGTCGGCGTTGCGGGCCTCATGGAAGAGCCGGACGACCTCGGGCTCGTTCATGTTCTCCACGCGGTCCACCTTGAGGAGGGTCGCCTCGCCCCGGTCCTTCTGGACCTCCTGGGCGAGCCACTGGAACTGCTCGTATCGGTCGGGGGAGAAGGGCAGGAGGTAGGCCCCGCTCTTGAGCGCGACGGCCCCCAGTGCCTTGAGCCTGCGCCATGCGCGCACGCGCAGGCTCGATGGGCGGGGCGGCAGGCTCAGCAGGAGAAGCAGCCATGGCTGTAACATGTGTTGCCGACCATAACAGATGTTTAACTCACGCGCGAGAGGGAAATCCTGGCGCCGTGTCGCCTGGACCTCGAAAGTGGAAAGAGCTTGACGTATAACTCGTCGTATGTTTAGTATAGCGGTGCATCATTAAGATAAGGGACGGGAGGGACACATGAATCGGCTGGATTGTCTGCTTCGTGATGAGCTGAATCGGTTGCTCGACCGCATCGCCGCTTCGACCCGCGCCGGGGTCGTCAAGGTTTCGGCCAGGCAGTTACCAGATCTCCGTGCCCGCCTCGACCAGGCGGAGGCGCGGCTTGCCACGAAGCGCCAGGCGCTGCTGGAGCAGTACGCCGGCTGGCAAGAGGCGCTGGATGCCTGCGAGGATCTCTGGGCCGTCGCCCAGCTCGAACTTGAGGAGACGGGCGCCGGGACGCTGAGGGCCGCTTAGGGGTTGAACAGGCGCTTCAGGAAGCCCGCTGACGGCAGCGGCGAAGCGAGGTGCACCTCGGTATGGGCCGCCCGGTGGATTTCGAGGCGCTGCCAGTAGTCGGGCAGCTGCCGGGCGAGGAAGATCTGGCCGCGCAGCTCACGCGCGCGTTGATCGGCGCCCCCGGCCCGCGCCCGCTCCAGGCCCGGGCGGCGCTCCGCATCGAGACCAGCTTCGAAGGCCCGCCCCAGATACGCGAGGAGGTCAGCGACCAGGGCCTGGAACTCCCCACGATCGGCACGGCTGTCCGTCTCCGGCGCCGGGCGGTTGTGCCGCTTGCGGAGATCGACGAGCAGGTGGAGCGCGGCCATTTCCACCGCCTCTTCGATACGCTCGGCCAGCTGCGCGTCGATGCGCTCGATCAGGCCGCGCGGGTCGTCCGTGCCGTGGCGAAGCCCGGTGGTCTCGAGGGGGTGGTCCGTCACGGCGTCTCGAGCATGCGCTTGAGCCCCTGGGCCAGCGGCTCGGGAGTGATCCCGAAGTCGGTGTAGAAGCGGCTGGGATCGGTGACGTTGCCCTCCTCCAGCATGATCAATTGGTCTGTCGTCACCGGGAAGAAGGGCAGCCAGCCCAAGGCGGCCGTCATCGCCTTCACCACTCCAAGCGGCACGTAGACCTTGCGGACCCGCGGCAGGCCGAGCGCCGCGCCGATCAGATCGAGGAGATCCACGAAGCGGCAGGGCTCGGGCCCGCCGATCTCGTAGGTCTGCGCCGCGGTCGTTGGGAGCCGAAGCGCGCGCGCGAAGCCCTCGGCGACGTGCTCGACGGCGATCGGCTGCACGCGGTACCGGCCGTCGCCCAGCACCGGTACGGCGGGCAGGCGGCGGACCATGCGGGCAAGCACGGAAACGAACTCGTCGCCCGGACCGTAGATCAGCGAGGGCCGGATGATCGTCCAGTCGAGCGCGCTCGCGCGCACGATCTCCTCCGCTTGCCACTTCGTCTGGTGGTAGCGCGACGTTGCGCCCGGCCGCGTGCCGACGGCGCTCATCTGGATGTAGCGCTTGACCCCGGCCTCGTGGGCGACCGCCAGCATGTTCGCCGTTGCCTGGGTGTGCAGGCGGTCGAAGGTGATGCCGCGCGCGCGGTGCTCGCGGATGATGCCGACCAGGTTGACGACCGCTCCGCACCCTTCGACGGAGGCTGCGAGCTGGTCGGGCTCGAGCACGTCGCCCGGGACGCGGTCGATGGACTCGAAGCCCTTGAGCGCCGCCTCGGAGCCCGGTCTCACCAGGCACCGCACGAGGAAGCCGTGGGCGACGAGCGCCCGCACCACGGCGTGCCCCACGAAGCCCGTGGCGCCCGTAACGAAGATCCGTTGCATGACGGTCGAATCCTAGCACGGGGGCGGTGATTTTCCCCGACCGTCGTCCGGGGCGCGCCGCTATCATGGAGCCATGCTGAGGCGCGCCGCGGCCCCCCTGGCCGCCTTCCTCCTCCTCCTCCTCCCCGCCGCCGCGGCGGCGCAGAGCTTCGACTGGTCCGACCTCGATCGCGCCGCGCGCGAGTCGGTCGCCGGTGGCGACACTCCCGGCGTTGTCATCCTGGTCGGCCAGGGCAACCGCGTGCTCTACCGCAAGGCCCTGGGCTCGCGCGCGGTGACGCCGGCCGTGGAGCCGATGACGATCGACACCATCTTCGATATCGCCTCGCTGACGAAGGTCGTGGCGACGACCCTCGCGATCCTCGCCCTCGTGGACGACCGCAAGCTCGACCTCGACGCGCCACTCGGCCGCTACCTCAAGGAGTTCCAGGGTCCGCATCTGGCGTGGCTGACAGTGCGGCGGGTGCTGACCCACACGGCGGGATTCGCCGACCTGCCGTCCAGCGAGGCCATGGCCAAGGGCCTCCCCGACGGGGTGCGGCTGCTCGCCTCGGGCGTGTCGGCGCCGTCGCCGACGGCGCCCTTCCGCTACAGCGACACGGGCTTCATCGTGCTCGCGGAGCTCGTGCGCCGGGTGAGCGGCGAGTCGCTTGACGGCTTCACACGCAAGCGCTTCTACCACCCGCTCGGCATGCGGGAAACGACCTTCAACCCGCCGGCCGACTGGCGCGCCCGCATTGCGCCGACCGAGGTCTTCCAGGGCCGGATGCTTCGCGGTGTGGTCCACGACCCGCGCGCCCGCCAGCTCCACGGCGTCGCGGGGCACGCGGGGCTGTTCTCGACGGCGGACGACCTCGGGCGCTTCTGCCGGATGCTGCTCGGCGACGGCATGGACGGCTCGCGCCGCTATCTCTCCAGCGCTTCGGTCCACGCCATGTTCGCGCCGAACGGGGCGGGCGAAGCCACACGCGGGCTCGGCTGGGACATGGCCTCGGGTTACTCGCGCACCCTGGGCTCGTTCTTTCCCGTGGGGTCGGTCGGGCACACGGGCTTCACGGGCACGTCCATCTGGTTGGATCCGCCGACCCGCACGTATGCCATCATCCTGGCGAATCGCGTGCATCCGGCGGGCAAGGGCTCCGTTGTCGAGCTGCGCCGGCGCGTGAGCGCCATCGTGGGCGCCAAGCTCTTCCCGCCCAATACCGTGCCCGCGGCCGACGAGGACGCGACGCCCCCCGCCGGCGCCGCGAAGGCCGACGGGCTGCCGCGCATCAAGACCCGCACAGGCCTCGACGTACTCGAGAGCGAGGATTGGGCGCCGCTCAAGGGCAGGGTCATTGGACTCGTGACGAATCAGACGGGGGTGGACGGAGAAGGGCGGCGGGGCATTGAGCTTCTTGCCAAGGCCGCGGGCGTCAGGCTTCAGGCCGTCTTCTCGCCCGAGCACGGACTCGACGGCGTGCTGGATTCGCGCGTGCCCCACGGCACGCACCCCGCAACGGGCCTGACCGTCTGGAGCCTGTACGGCAATGATAGGCGGCCCACGGCCGCCATGCTCCACGGCCTCGACACCCTCGTCTTCGACATCCAGGACGTGGGGGTACGCTTCTACACCTATCTGACGACCCTCGTGTACATCCTCGAGGAGGCGGCGCACCACCGCATCTCCGTGGTGGTGCTCGACCGGCCGAACCCGCTCACCGGGGTGATCGTCGAAGGCCCAGTGATGGACGCCGACCTGCGCTCCTTCACGGCCCCGCACCCGATCCCGGTCCGCAGCGGGATGACCATGGGCGAGTTCGCCAAGATGGTCGCGGCCGAGCGGAAGATCCCCGTCAAGCTGACGGTGGTGCCGCTCGAGCACTGGGAGCGGGGCACGTGGTTCGACCAGACGGGGTTGCCCTGGGTGAATCCCTCACCGAATATCCGCTCGCTGACTCAGGCGCTGCTCTATGCCGGCGTGGGGCTCCTCGAGGCGACCAATCTCTCCGTGGGGCGGGGAACCGGCACGCCGTTCGAAGTGGTGGGGGCGCCCTGGATCACCGACCCCGCGGACCTGACGGCTGCCCTCAACGCGGCGGCCATGCCCGGCGTGACCTTCCAGCCGGTCAACTTCCAGCCTGACGCGAGCGTCTACGCGGGGCAGATGCTGGGGGGCGTGCGGCTCGTGGTCACTGACCGCGACGCACTTCGCCCCGTGACGGTCGGCCTCACCATCGGGCGGGCGCTGCTCGAGCGCTACCCGAGGCAGTTCCGGGCGGCGTCCATCCAGAACCTCCTCGTCAACCGCTCAACGATCTGGGCTCTCCTGCGAGGGGACTCTCTCGCACGCCTGAAGCAGTGGGCCGAAGCGGATCGGGCGAGCTTTCTCCAGCGGCGCGCGTCGTACCTCATCTATAAGTAGCCCTCCTTTACGGCCGCTCCACCACTTTCGCTCCGGGTGACCGCCGGACCTTGTCGAGCGTGCCGGGCGGTACGGTGATCACCGACGGATCACCGTCGCTGACGTAGCGCTCCTGCGGATTTCGCTCGAAGTAGCCCAGCCAGTGGGCGAGCTCGCTTTCGAGCGCCTGGATGCGCGGCAGGTGGTAGGGGTCGAAGACGCGCGCGTGCGGCGACGGGGCCGCGCCGCCCGCGACTTTGAGGACGGCATCGTGGCGGTAGGAGGCCTGCCCCTCCGCTCCCTCGATGGCCCAGCGAATATCCTGGGGGTAGGCGCCCATGGGCAGCGCCAGCGTCCGGATGCGGTAGCCGGGCACGTGGCGCTGGATCCACTCCTGCGCCGTCGCGAGCTGCCGGCTCACCACGCGCACGGGATACTTCGCCAGATTCGCGTGCCAGAGCGTATGGTTGCCGATCTCGTAACCGTGGGCCGCGAGATATTGGAGCTTGCGCCCCGCCAGGTCCTTTTGGTCGAAGAGGCGGTTGGGCGGATCGGCCCCCGGCAGGACGAAGAAGGTCGCCGCTCGGCCGAACTCCGGGTGCCGGCGCTCGAAGGCCTCGATGATGCCCACCGCGCAGTCGGGGTCCGGCACCCAGTTGCCGTTCTGCTCGATCAGCCTGAACTGGCCGGGTGACGAATCGTCGAACGTGAGGACGATGGGCGTCGTGCCCAGCGAGACGGCGATCCTGCCGTCGAGGAGATCGTTGAGCGCCACCAGCCGGTAGCCGCGCTTCCAGAGGCGCTCGAGGTCGCCGCGGAAATTGGCCGGGGTGCGGGTCCAGCGCCCCTCGGGCTGATCCACCTTGTGGTACTCGAGGATCATCACGCGCCCGAGCTCGTTCGGCTGAAGCGACCCGGCCGAGACAGCCGCGGGCTGGAGGACCGCGGCAGCGAGCGCGATGGCGCGGAGAGGGCGGAACACGCCTAGGGGAGGGCCTTCGCCGTGGCCGTCGATTTTGGGGAGAGCGCGCCGCCCGTGTAGTCGTTTCTGGGGTTCCACAGCATGAAGCCCACTGCGCCTCCGTCGCGCGCTCCGCGGATCTGGGCGCGGATCTCGTCGACGCCGAAGATGCGCTTGTCGAAGGCATAGTCGCGGAAGTCCTGGAGCCAGGGCCGGACCTTGACGGTGAGGGTGGCCGAGCGCTTCCGCGTCAGTCTCACGCTCTCCTTGACGATCTCGTAGGGCTGAGCCACTGGGTTGCGCACCCCGGGGATGCCCCGGTGATAGCCTGAGGGATAGACCATGGGGCAGATGTAATCGAGGTGCAGGGCGAGCTCCTCGACGCGCTGCCCGATGTCGGTGTCGTTGTCGTTGAAGGCGGTGTAGCCGAAGACGTCGGCGGCGAGGAAGGCCCCCGTCGGCCCCAGCTCGCGGCGCGCCTTGGCGAGGAAGCCGGCGATGGCGGGCAGCCGCGTCTGGGCGTTGTTGGGCTGGGAGTACCTGGCCGCCGAGAGCTTGCCGTCGGTCGGGAAGCGGACGTAGTCGAACTGGACCTCGTCGAAGCCCTTCGCCACGGCCTCCTTGGCCACGGCGATGGCGTAGTCCCAGACCTCTTCGCGGAAGGGATCCACCCAGGCGAGCTTCTCGTTGTCGAGCCACGGCTTGCCCGTACGCGTGTCGATGACGGCCCAGTCGGGGCGGCGCTGGGCGAGCACGTTGTCCTTGAAGGTGACGATGCGCGCGATGGTGTAGACGTTGCGCGCCTTGAGGGAGGCCATGAGACCGTCGAAGTCCTTGATGATGACCGGCCCCTGCGCGCCGGCCTCGAGAGCCAGCGGCACGGCTGTGCGGTAGGGGATGAGGCCGCGATCGCCTTTGACGTCGATGACGACGGCGTTCAACTCGGTGCGCGCCACGAGCTCGAGCACCCGGTCGCGGATGCCCTTGTCCGCCACGCCGTAGTAGGTCAGGTAGGCGGCGCGCACGACCTTGGGTGCGAGCGCCACGGTCACCTGGCTCGTGTCCGCCGTCAGGCGGCGAAGCTCATAGCCCGGGATCTTGACGAGGAATGAGGCGCCGGGCCTGAGCGGCTTGGTGGTAAAGCGGCCTTCGTCGTCGGTCCGGACCTCGGTGGGGCCGACCCACACCGACGCGCCTGTCAACGGCGCGCCGCTCTCGGCGTCCAGGACTTGCCCGCGCACCGCGCGCTCGGCGAGCTCGGCGGAGGGCGCTGTCTCGGCCGGCTTGGTGGTCGCCGCGGCGACCTGGCGCTGGAGGAGCAGGGAGGGCGACAGGAACACCCAACCCGCCGTGACGATCGCGACGAGCGTGCCCACCACGACGGCGCCGTAGAGGACGGGGCGCTCTGTGTGGTCGGCTGGCACCGGGACAGGATCCATTCGCACTCCTGAATCTACAGGGTAAGCGCGATCAGCCCAAAGTTTTTCTGCGCGCCGCGCTACAATGCTGCCCATGATCTCCCAACCCCGCTATGCGTGTGACGCGGCCGCGCGGCGCTCATTCACCGTCAACGGCATGACCCTCCGGGCTCTCGAGTGGGGGCAGCCCGGTCGGCCTGCCCTCTGCTTCCTCCACGGCGGCTCGGCCCACTCGCACTGGTTTGACGCCGTGGTGCCGTCTTTCGTCGACAGGTTCCACGTCATCTCCGTGGACCAGCGGGGGCACGGGGAGAGTGACTGGGCGCCCGATGCCCGCTACGGCACTGAGCAGTTCGCCTCGGACCTAGTCGGCGTCATGGACCACCTGGGCTGGGAGCGGACGGTGGTGGTGGGACACTCCATGGGCGGCCACAACTCGATCGGCTTCTCGGCCTGGCACCCGGACCGGGTCCGGGCGCTCTGCGTGGTGGACAGCCGCCCGTCGCTGCCCGCCGAGCGCCTCCACGCCATGCACAAGCGTGGTCACCGCGGGCCACGGCGCCACGAGACGCTCGACCTGGCGCTCAGGAGCTTCAGGCTGATGCCGGCCGAGACGCTGGCCGCACCCGACCTCCTCGAGCACCTGGGCAGGCAGGGGATCACCGAGCGCGAAGGGCGATTTCTCTACCGCTTCGACCCCCGGTGCAACGGCTCCCGGAAGCCGGTGGACGGCTGGGCGCTTCTGCCGCAGATCAAGGCGCCGACCTTGCTCGTGCGCGGGGGGCTGTCACCGATCATGCCCAAGGAGATGGCCGAGCGGATGGTGGCGGCCATCCCGAACGCCACGCTCGTGACGATGCCGGGCGTCTACCACCACCTGGTCCTCGACGCCCCCGACGCCTTCTCCCGCATCCTCGCCGACTTCCTGCGGGAACGTCGCGACTAGATGCTCGCGCGCCGGGTCGGAGTCCGCTGGGTCATGCACGAATTTCTTTCACGGCGCGCCGTCGCGTGCGGTGCAATCCACCCCCAAAGGAGATCCCTCATGCACCGCCTGCGCGTGCTCGCCATCCTGACCCTGGCCGCGTCCTCGCTCACGCTGGCCCCCGGCCCGCTCGCCCTCGCCTGGGTCGATCCCGAATCCTCCCCGAACGTCCCTCCAAAGAAGAACTTCGCGGCGGAGGCCACGCTCTCGGCGGACGGGCGGGAGGTGACCCCGACCGGGGAGATCGGCCTCTGCGAGCCCCGGGAGAAGACCGCCGAGATCCAGGCGACGGTCCTCCAGAGCGCGAGCGGGGCCTCCGCCACCGGGGTCACGCAGGACGCCTGTCCGACGGGCGCGCTCGTGAGCTTCACCGTGGTGGGGACGGTGCCGCCCGACAAACCCGCGTTCGCGGCGGGGCCCGCACAGGTCTGCGGCCTGGCCATCTCACGCAGCGGCAAGGGCACGCACATCGTGGACATCGAGTCCTGGTGCACGTTCGGCACGCTGGTGCAGCCGTGAGCGGCCGCCGGGCTCGGGTATCCACATCAGCCCGTGCGCTTATGGGCGCGTCTTGACAGGTGCCTCACCGGGTCACGAGCGGGAGGAGCCAGAAGAGGACCGTGAGCGGGGTGGCGACCCAGAGCGCCATCCGCTGGAGCCGACTCCCTCCACGCCGGCGGTAGGCGAGGTAGTACCCAGCACCGAGCGATACGACTGAAACCGCGACGAACAGCAGCCGAAGCTCCGCCACCCTGGCGGCCACCGCCCCGCTCGCCAGGCCCAGTACGCCGAGCCCGGCGGCGAGGAGCGTGGCGGGTCAGAGCAGCGCGATGAGTCCCGCCAGCGCTGAGGACCCGCTTGCCCACCCGATCGTGGTGTCGCTTTTCATGAATCGTCTCCTCCGTATCACGGCGTCCTCGTCGGCTCCGGGATGGCGTCGAGCCCGGACGGTTGCCCGAGACCGGACGGGCGAGCCACACCCCGGTAGAGGTATGCCATCGGCCTCGGCCCGTCGCCATAGCCCCGCTCGATCTCGCTGAGGAGGAACCCGGCACTGGTGATGAGGTCGTCGATCTTGCGGTTCAGATGGCAGCCGCCGGCCACGCGAGTCCAGAGCGGATCGAGCCGATTCTGCCACGCTATTACTCCCCGGTCGGGCGCGAGCCCGTGCTCCACGAAGAGGAGTCGGCCGCCGGGCTTGAGCACCCGGCGCATCTCCCGGAGGGCCCGGCCCGCGTTCGGAATCGAGCAGAGCGTCCAGGTCGTCACGGCGGTGTCGGCCGTCATGTTCTCCAGGGGGATGCGCTCGGCCGAAGCGCGGAGGAACTCGACCGGGAATGGCGCTCTCGCGAGCCGTCGGTCCGCCAGCTTCCAGAGCTCGAGCGACGGGTCAACGCCGTAGAGGCGCTCGACCGAGGTTCCATAGAAGGGCAGGTTCAGGCCGGAGCCGATGCCGATCTCGAGGACCACCCCGGCCGCCCGAGGGACGACGCTGGCGCGCTCGGCGGCGTTCGCCTTGCTCCGCATGGCGAGGTTGATCAGCCGGGGGAGGAGGTACTTGCCGTAGATGTTCAGCAGCGTCGTGTCCTCGTGCCGGGCAGCCCGAGATGGGCGAGGATCCTTTGAATGACGGCCGGGTCCTCGATCGTGGCGATGAGCTGCATCCGCCCGGCGCAGCGCGCAAGAGAGCGAATCAGTCGCGCGCGACCCCGGGCTACCCGTCCCATTCGAGTGAACTCTGGCTCATCGATCCAGGCGGGACGCGCGGCTGCCATGTTCTCTCCGGTTCTAACGTGACGAGGTAGGCGGGGGTGTTGTCGAGAAGCGAGTAATCAAGACGGCATCATACAGGGAACCATCTGGCGGCTATGCCGGCGATAGGTGCGGAAGTCGGAATCGGTGGTGAGAATCACCGGATCAGGAAGCGTTTCGGTCATGCGCACAAGGCAGGCGTCGGCGAGGCTCATGGGCACGTCTGCGTATTTCTGCAAGAGCTTGAGTGCTGACTCCACGTCGTTGTCTAGGTCGAAGGCGGCGATCAGGGCCCGGCGGCGAAGCAGCGCGCTGAGTCCAGGCGCCCCGCGCGCGCCGAGAAGGTGGAAGGCCTCAGACAGAACGGCTTCGCAGGTGCGCCAGGGTGGAGCGTGGACGGGCGCTTGCGTCACCGCCCACTGGTGGTGGGAGTCGCGCCGGCTGAGCAAAGCCACTAAGAAGCCCGCGTCAACGAGCACGTTTCTGGCCATAGCCCGTGGCTTTCAAGTATCGTTTCTTTCGTGCGCTCAAGTCGGCCGGCAAGCCATCCACCGAGCCGATGAGATCGGCAATGGCATCGAGCGGTGTGGATTGACGCCGTGTGGGTCGAGCGGCCCGCTGCAGGCGCTCGCGAACGATGTCGGACTTCGAACACCTGCGCCCACGCGATTCCACCTCGATCTCGGCTACGAGCGCCTCGGGCAGTCGCACGGTTAAAGTTTTCATGGGATCAGTGTATTACAGTGCTGCCAGGCATGCAAGACGAAGCTAGGAGGCGCGTTCGAGCCGCACCGCGCAGACCTTGTACTCGGGGATCTTGGACGTTGGGTCGTGGGCGGAGTTGGTGAGGAAGTTGGCGGCTGAGTCGGCGAGCTTGACGAAGGGGACGAAGATCGCGCCGGGCCGCACGGCCTCTGTCACGTGAGCAAAGCCCTGTAGCTCTCCGCGCCGTGAAACCACCCTGAGCGCGCCGCCCTCGTCGAAGCCCAGCCGCCGCGCATCCGCCGGGTTGACGGCGATCTCGAGACGCGGCGCCAGTTCCAGCAGCCCCTGGACCCGCCGCGTGAGCGTGCCGCCGTGCCAGTGGTAGAGCAGGCGCCCCGTGTTGAGGACGAAAGGGTAGTCGCTGTCGGGCAGCTCCGCAGCGGCCGCGCCTTGGCTCACGGGCACGAACGTGGCCTTGCCTGTCGGGAAGGTTTCGCCATAGAGAAAGCGTGTGCCCGGATGATCCGCAGTTGGGCATGGCCACTGGATGCCGCCTGCTTCCAGCCGCGCGTAGGAGAGCCCGCCGATCGCGGGCCAGAGCCGCGCCATCTCGTCGAAGATCTCCGAGGGGTGCGCGAAGTCGAAGCCCGGCGCCGGCGCGCTCAGCCTGCGCGCCACGCGCTTCGCCAGCTCAGAGGTGATCCACCAGTCGGCCCTGGCCTGTCCCGGCGGATCTATCGCTTTGCGCACGCGCTGGATGCGGCGCTCGGAGTTGGTGAAGGTGCCATCCTTCTCGGCGAAGGCCGCCGCAGGCAGGAAGACATGGGCGAGATCGGCCGTCTCGTGCATGAAGAGGTCCTGGACGATCAGGCAGTCGAGCTGGTTGAAAGCCTTCGCGACGTGATTGAGATCCGGCTCCGCCAGCATCGGGTTCTCGCCGACGACGTACATGGCGCGGATCGTCCCGTCGAGGCACCCCTCGGTCATCTCGGTAACGACGAGCCCCGGCGTGGCGGGCGGTCTCGCGCCCCACGCCTTCTCGAAGCGCTCTAGGCTCGCGGGAGAGTAGTCGGCGTAGCCGGGGAGATTCGTCGGGATCGCACCCGCGTCGCCGCAGCCCTGGACGTTGTTCTGGCCGCGGAGCGGCGAGATGCCCGAGCCGGTGAAGCCCATCTGCCCCGCCGCCAGCGACAGGTTCAGCAGCGCATGCGCGTTGGCAGTGCCGTTCACGTGCTGGGTGATGCCCATGCCCCAGATGAGGCAGGAGCCCGAGAAGGCCGG
>ORMF010723781.1_pt1 | contig 11812 bp, 9 predicted proteins | sample 1779871 | NCBI WGS metagenome assembly ORMF01 (sample SAMEA104232316, study PRJEB22302) | groundwater metagenome | biome: forest; feature: aquifer; material: groundwater | place: USA | collected 2011-08-07 | depth 5.4 m | reverse complement strand
CTTGCCAAACTCTCCCAACAAAACCTCGGTCTTCAGCCACACCGGAGCTGTGGACTTGCCGATCATGGCGCCATAACTGCTCCACGCCCACTGCTGAGGTTGCTTCACCATGCCAGCCCGGACCGGATTGAGCACTATGTAGCGAGTCAGTTCTAAAAAGTAGGAGTCCCGATCGACGAGGATGGCTTTATAGCGGCCCTGAAAGAGATGACCGCTGCGCTGGTGGCGGCGGTTAGACCGCTGAGTGAAGACGCCGTTGAGTTGTCGCATCCCCATGGTCAAATTGCCTTCAGGGGTCTCGATCATGAGATGGTAATGGTTCCCCATTAGGCAGTAGGCGTGGCACTGCCACCGAAACCGCGAAACAACGTCGCCCAGGATGTTCAAAAAAGCCGTGCGATCTCCATCGTCGTCAAAGATCGCTTCCTGACGGTCGCCACGAGAGGTCACATGATAAAGAGCGCCGGGGTATTCGATTCGTAAGGGGCGGGCCATAAGGGGAACCTACAACAGCTGCCCGAGTAATACAATGCTAGACCTGACCCTACTGGCTACTGGCTCTTGCTACTGGCTCTACTGGCTATGCTACTGGCGACTGGCTGACCCTGCTGGTGACCCCACTGGCAAAAGCTTCAACCGGTGCGGGTGGCTCTGCCCTCGACGCCGACGCACATGACGCTGCTGTGGGTGGCCAGGGATAAAAGGTTGTTCGAGAATCACGTCTCAACGTTCAGTTGAGCTAGTCGTGGCCGAAGGGAAGTTCTAACTGCGCGGGCGAAATTTCTTCCCGCGGGCGCTGCGGTAGGCGGCGGATTTCCGCTTCGAGCCAGCGGATGTAGAGGCGGTGGCTCTTTCTTTTCTCGATCGCGGCGATACAGAGGTCGCGGACGGCTTCGGCGTAAGCGGGCCAGCGCTCGCGTATGACCCGTGGCATGCGAATATAGGTCGGCGCGTCGTCGCAGAAAATTTTATCTCGGGCCAGCGTCCAGATGTCGCACTGTTTCTCGCCGGACGGGATATGTGCTCCGCGCACCGGCGAAGCGGAGCGCCGGTCGCCGCCCGCCAAGCCTTGGACCAGATGCGTCAGCTCGTGGCCGATGGTTTGATAACTCAATTTGCGTATTTTGAGCCGGATGACAAGCTGAGAAATAATTCCCTTGCGATAGACGACCGTTGCGCTGCCGAGGTGTTTGCGCGTGTAACCAACGGTGATCGATTTGCCGTCGAGCTCCGGGAAATAGGCAAGCGAGCTCTCGATCATGGCCTGAGCGCGGGGCGTAAGCCGCTTTCGCAGCAAGGGCGTCAGTCGTAGCGGCATGTTTCAGCGATCTCGGAGCGATTCCCCGGATATCGACCCTTCGACTCGAGCCCCGGCTTTGGCCTGGGGCTCTCGCTCAAGATTCCACCCCACGGGGGTCGTGGAAGGTGCCACGGGCTTGTCCGTGGGGCACCACCTTGAACGGCCGGTCAAGAGTGTCATAATGCTCCATCGATTTTATGCCAGAGACACAAAACCAGAACAAGGAAAAACCAGCGCTGCCGTTTCGCTCCGGCACCATTGCGATCGTTGGCCGCCCCAACGTCGGCAAGTCGACGTTGCTGAACCAGATTCTCGGGGAGAAAGTTGCCATCGTCAGCCCCAAGCCGCAGACCACGCGCAATCGCGTGACCGGCATCAGGACCAGCGAGAGCTCGCAGATGGTTTTTTTGGATACGCCGGGCATTCACCAGGCGCGCTCGCTGATCAACCGGCGCATGGTGGATGTCGCGCTGGCCACGCTGCACGAGGTCGATTGCGTGCTTTGGCTGCTCGCCGCGCAGGAACGGGTCGGGCCGGAAGATGAAAGGATCGCCGAGACGCTGGCGGCGGTCGCGAATCCGGTCTTGGTGCTGCTGAATAAAATCGATCTGGTCTCCAAGGGAAAACTGCTGCCGCTGATCCAGCGCTGTTCGGAAATGCTGCCGGGAAAGGAAATCGTGCCGATCAGCGCGCTCAAGGGTGACAACCTGCCGCTGGTGCTCGAGCTGATCGAGAAGGGGCTGCCCGAAGGGCCGAAGTTGTTTCCCGAGGGAGAATACACCGATCAGTCCGAGCGGTTCCTTGCCTCGGAGATCATTCGCGAGAAGATTTTTCTATTGACCCGGGAAGAGATTCCCTACGGCGTGGCAGTGACCATCGACGAGTTCACCGAAAAGGAAGAGAAGAACTTGATCGTAATCAACGCGACGGTTCACACCGATCGGGATTCCCACAAGGGCATCTTGATCGGCAAGCGCGGAGCGATGCTAAAGGAGATCGGCACCAAGGCGCGCGAAGAGCTGGAGGCGCTGCTCGGCTGCAAGATTTTTTTAGAACTTTTCATCCGGGTGGACGAGGGCTGGACGCGGGACCCGAATGCATTGCGGGAAATGGGGTTGTGAAATGGCCGTGCCGGTTCCGCTAAGCCCGCCACCGGAGCGCAAGCTGCCGCTGCTCGCCATCGTTGGGCGCCCCAACGTCGGCAAATCGACATTATTCAACCGGTTGATTGGCCAGCGCAAGGCGATCGTCGACGATCATCCCGGCGTGACCCGGGACCGAAATTACGCCGAAGCCGAATGGGCGGGGCGCAGATATTTGCTCGTCGACACCGGCGGCCTCGACTCCGAGACCGGCAACGATCTCGGCGAGCGCGTGCAGGAACAAAGCCGGCGCGCCGTGGAAGAGGCCGACGTCGTGCTGTTTCTTTTCGACGGCAAAGACGGGCTCAACCCGCTGGATCGCGAGGTCGTGGACACGCTGCGCAGGGTCGGCAAAACGGTTTTCTTCGCGGTGAACAAGCTCGATTCCAGGCGGCGGGGCGACAACCTCTATGAATTCTACACTCTCGGCCTCGATCCGCTCTACTCGATTTCCGCCGAGCATGGGCTCGGAATCTCCGATCTCATGGACGACCTGGTTCAGCGCTTTCCCCAGCCGTCCGATGACGATCCGGAGGCCGGCGCCGAAGAGCGCGAACCGTTGCGCGTCTCCGTCGTCGGCCGTCCCAACGTCGGCAAATCGACCTTGATCAATCGCCTGCTCGGCTTCGAGCGCGCCGTGGTCGATGCGACGCCGGGGACGACGCGCGATGCATTGGATACTCCGTTTGCGCTCGGCGGTGCGCCCTGTATCCTGGTGGATACCGCCGGCATTCGCCGCAAGGCTCGCATCGACGACCGCGTCGAGCGCTTCAGCGTCAACTTCGCGCTCCGCTCCGTCGACCGCGGCGATCTCATCATCCACGTCATCGACGGCCCTGAAGGAGTCACGGACCAGGACGCGCAGATTCTGAGTTACTCGGTGGAGCGCGGCAAAGCCTTGCTCCTGGCGGTGAACAAATGGGATTTGCTCGCTAAAGGCGACGCCGCCGCGCAGGCATACCGTGCCGAAGTTTATTACCGGCTCTCGTTCCTGGACTATGCGCCGGTCGTTTTCATCTCCGCGGCGACGGGCTACGGTATCGGCAAGATGCTCGAGACCGCCGCGCGAACAATTAGAGTTTACCAGCGCAAGGTCACAACGTCGCTCGTCAACCAGGCTCTGCAGCGGATCGTCTGCGCCCATACGCCGCCGCTGTGGCAAGGCAAGGCGGTGAAATTCTATTACGGCACGCAAACCGGGACCTGCCCGCCGACGTTTACGTTGTTCGTCAACCGGCCGCGTGGAGTAGCCGAAAGTTATCGGCGCTATCTGGCGCACCAGTTGCGCGAAAGTCTCGGCTTGGAAGGTTCACCCCTCAAGTTGGTCCTCCGGTCGCGGCGCGAGGAAAGAAAAAAATCATAATGGCCGATGGGTTTGTTTATGCTTCCAAACCGCAACGTTGGCCAAAGCGTCGGCACCTTTGGCGGTGTTGCACCCGCCAATGAGCAGAAAAAGAAATTTTAAATTTGGGAAAAACTTTCGTGAAAACAGAAGCTTCTTCAATCAAACATGCCTGCCGCTTAGCGCCCTTGGAGCGCTTGGTTCTAGCCTTCGTCGGGAAATTGCCTTATCATCTGTGATTCGTGCTTAGGGTCACCGCTGCTCGGACGTCGATCGGGCCGGGGTTGACAACACGCGAAGGACTATGATTGAGGCTTGCATATCTTTGACGGAGAGGTGTTCATTGCCGGCGCCGGCAGGAAAAGAGCGCGCGCTTTGGATCGCGCTCGGTCGGGTGAAAGGGTTGGGGGGCGTGAGTTTTAAGAAACTCGCCGCTCGCTTTGCCGATCCCACCCAGGCATTTGCCGCATCGGCGCGGGATTTGGAACAGATCCAGGGATTGGACAAAGACGTCGTCAACGGACTTTTGAATTTTTCGGCGTGGAAGGAAATCGACGAAGAAATTCGCCGCGTAGAGGATGCAGGAGCTACGATCGTTTCGTTCAATGATGCCGCCTATCCGAGCCGGCTACGCATGATTCATGATCCGCCGCCGTTTCTTTACGTCAAGGGAGAGTTTCGCGCCGATGATGAAAAAGCGGTCGCCATCGTCGGTTCGCGCAGCGCCAGTGAATATGGCTGCCGAGTGGCGCGCGATCTCGCCCGCGGTCTCGTCTCGTTGGGGTTCACGGTGGTGAGCGGGATGGCGCGCGGCATCGACGGCACGGCTCACGAAGCGGCGCTGGAGGCGGGCGGCAGGACCATCGCGGTTTTGGGCTCGGGCGTCGATCGCGCCTATCCGCCGGAGCATGATCGGCTGTATCGACGGATCACTGAAGGCGGCGCGGTGGTTTCCGAGCAGCCCATCGGCGCGAAGCCTATGGCGTTCAATTTTCCCGCGCGCAACCGCTTGATCAGCGGCCTGTCGTTCGGCGTCGTGGTCGTGGAGGCGACGGAAAAAAGCGGCTCGCTGATAACCGCCTCCGTGGCTCTCGAACAGGGACGGGAGGGCTTTGCCGTCCCCGGCGAAGCGGGGGGGAGCCGTAGCCGCGGCACGCACCAACTGATTCGGCAGGGAGCCAAGTTGGTCGAAAGCGTAAATGACATCGTCGAAGAAATCGCGCCGCAATTGGCAGTCCGCGCGGGCGCGTCTGATCGGCCGCCGCGGCAGTTGCCGCAGAATGCCAGCGAAGCGGCGCGCAAGATTTTCGCTTTGCTGCAAGAGCGCACGCTGCAAATCGACGAGGTCATTGAAAACAGCGGTTTTTCTCCTTCGAAGGTGTTGGAGGTCTTGTTGGAGCTCGAGCTGCAAGGGCATCTTCAACAGCTTCCCGGAAAAAGATATCGAGCGGAACGGTAAAGTCGAAATCGAGCATTTATAAAGTTTGGCTATTCAGGGTTTGCCGTGGAGGAGTATTCACCACGAAGGACCCAGCGTGGCTACGCCGCAACCAAAAAGAAAATGCAACTTTTACCACGAAGGTCACGAAGAGCACGAAGTTAAGAAGTTTAAAAATGTCAATGTCCGAAACCTTCGTGTCCTTCGTGTGCTTCGTGGTGAACGAAAACAAAGAAATAGTACCAGGTTGCTCACAGGGACACCTGGAGTTCTATAATTTTCAGCACTGAGTTCAAACCTATGGCAGCGAAAAATTTAGTCATCGTCGAATCTCCGGCCAAGGCCAAGACCTTGGGGAAATATCTGGGCAAGGATTTTCAAGTCAAGGCGTCGGTGGGGCATATCGTCGATTTGCCGAAGAGCAAGTTGGGGGTCGACGTCAAAAATAACTTCGCGCCGGACTTTCATGTGATCCAGGGGAAGATGAAGGTTGTCGAGGAGCTTAAGAAGGCCGCCAAGGGCAAGCAAAATATCTATCTCGCTTCCGACCCCGATCGCGAAGGGGAGGCGATCGCCTGGCATATCGCCGACCAGGTGGGAAGAAGCCGCAAGCGCGTGCACCGGGTCTTGATCAACGAGATCACCAAGAAAGCGGTGCTGGAAGCGATCGCCAACCCGCAGGAGCTCGACCGCAACAAATTCGACGCCCAGGTGGCGCGGCGCATTTTGGACCGCCTGGTCGGCTACAAGATCAGTCCGTTGTTGTGGACCAAGGTGCGGCGCGGACTGAGCGCCGGCCGCGTCCAGTCGGTGGCCGTGCGGCTGGTCTGCGAGCGGGAAAAAGAGATCCGCGCCTTTCAATCGCAGGAGTACTGGTCGGTGACGGCGCAGTTGGAAGGGCGCGTGCCGCCCTCCTTCAAGGCCCGGTTGGTTCAGTGGCGCGGGCAAAAGATCGACAACAAGAAATTCAGCCTGGAAAACGAGACCATCGTCGGCGAAATCGTCAAGTCGCTGGAAGGCGTCTCCTGGACGATCGCCGAAGTCGAAAAAAAAGAACGGCGCCGCTATCCCACTCCGCCGTTCGTCACCAGCAAGCTGCAACAGGAAGCGGCGCGCAAGCTCGGCTTTCAGCCCAAGCGCACGATGCAAATCGCACAGCACCTCTACGAAGGGGTGGAGTTGGGTGCGGAAGGCTCCGTTGGGCTGATCACTTACATGCGAACGGATTCCACGCGCGTTTCCAACGATGCGTTGAGCGCCGTGCGCCAGTTCATCGAGGGTCAATACGGCAAAGAGTACGTGCCGGAAAACCCCAACACCTATCGCTCGAAAAAGGGCGCCCAAGACGCCCACGAAGCGATCCGGCCGACGGCGCTGGAGTACACGCCGGAGCGGGTGCGCCGTTACCTGCGGCGGGACGCCTTTCAACTCTATTCCTTGATTTGGGACCGCTTCATCGCCAGCCAGATGGTGCCGGCGATCTTCGATCAAACCGCCTTCGAGATTCCCGCCGCGGAGGCGCTGTTTCGCGCCACCGGGCAGCAAATCAAGTTTGACGGCTTCATGAGGGTCTATATCGAGGGACGCGACGAACGCTCCACCCCGGCGAACGGCGAAGAGGAAGAAAGCGGCGATGAAGCCCAGAGTACCGATGGCATCCTGCCCGATCTCCAAAAAGGCGACGCCTTGAGGCTGCTCGCGATGGATCCGCACCAGCATTTCACCCAGCCGCCGCCCCGTTTCACCCAGGCGTCGTTGATCAAAGATCTCGACGAAAAGGGCATCGGCCGGCCCTCCACCTACGCGGCGATTATTTCCAACATTCTCGACCGCGAGTATGTGTCGCAGGACGAGCGCCGGTCGCTGGTGGCGACGGACCTCGGGTTTCTGGTCACCGATCTTTTGGTCGAAAGCTTTCCCGATATCCTGAACGTCGAGTTCACCGCCAGCATGGAAGACGAATTGGACAAGATCGAAGACGGCACGGAAAAGTGGACCAAGGCGATGAAGCGCTTCTACACCCCCTTCGCCCAGGATCTTAAAAAGGCGGAGAAGGAGATGCGCGACGTCAAGCGCCAGGAGGTGCCGACCGACATCGCCTGCGAAAAATGCGCCGCCCTGATGGTCATCAAGTGGGGACGCAACGGCGAATTCCTCGCCTGTCCGCAATATCCCGAGTGCAAGAGCACGAAAAATTTCAAGCGCGACGAGGCGGGCGCGATTCAGGTCGTGGTTGAAGAGGAAGTCAACGAGAGCTGCGGGCAGTGCGGCCGGCCGATGCTGTTGCGCTGGGGCAAGTTTGGCAGATTTCTCGGTTGCAGCGGTTACCCCGAATGCAAGAACATCCAGCCGTTGGAAAAGCCGGTGGATATCGGCGTCAAGTGCCCGGAGTGCAAAGAGGGCAATTTGAAAGAAAGAAAGTCGCGATGGGGCAAAGTCTTCTACGGTTGCGACCGCTATCCGGAATGCAAGTTCGCTTCCTGGGGCAAGCCCTTGCCGACGCCTTGCCCCGATTGCGCGAGCCCGATCCTGGTCGAAAAAATCACCAAGCGCGCCGGCAAGACGCACCATTGTTACAAAAAAGAGTGCGGCTACTCGATCCCGGTCGTGGAACAATAGCAGGCCGCTGAAAAAGACTCATATGCCGATTGCCCTGAGCATGGTCGAAGGGTGCGCTCAATCGACTCGCTACAACGTACCCGCTTGCAAAGCGCAAGGGGCAAAGAGCAAAGTGTAAAGAGTAAAGGAGAACGCTTTGCGCCATGCCCCTAGCCCTTAGCGAACTTTCGCGCCTCGCCTCTGAGATCTTTTTGAGCAGCCTGCAACCGAATTTTTCAACAATCTGCTAGTGGCCTCATGGAAGATCTTGTCCGCATCGTTGGCGGCGGGTTGGCGGGCTCGGAAGCGGCCTGGCAGCTCGCGCGCCGGGGCGTGGCCGTGGAGCTCTACGAGATGCGCCCGCAGCGCCGCACCGAAGCTCACGCGACTGCGAGTCTGGGCGAGCTTGTTTGCAGCAATTCATTCCGGTCGAATGTTCTTTCCGCTCCCGCCGGTCTCTTGAAAGAGGAAATGCGTCTGCTCGATTCCGTGGTGATCCGCACGGCGGAGGCGCATCGCGTGCCCGCGGGCACGGCGCTCGCCGTGGACCGCGAAAAATTCGCCGGCGCATTGACCGAATCGATGGAAGCTCTGCCGAATGTACGCATCCTTCGCCAGGAGGTCACGGACATTCCCAACGGGCTCGTCATCCTCGCCACGGGTCCGTTGACCTCGCCGGCGCTTTCGCAGCGTCTGATAACTCTGTTGGGCGAAGAGCATCTCTATTTTTACGACGCGATCTCGCCCATCGTTACGGCCGAAAGCTTGAATATGAACGTCGCCTTCCGGGCTTCGCGCTACGACCGCGACGGCGACGATTACCTAAATCTGCCGCTCAGCCGCGACGAGTATTATCGCTTCGTCGATGCGCTGTTGGCGGCAGAGCGCGTCCCGACCCATAGCTTCGAGCGCTTCGTGCCTTTCGAGGGCTGCATGCCGATAGAAGAGATGGCGGACCGGGGCAAAGAGACCTTGGCCTTCGGCCCGATGAAGCCGGTGGGTCTTAGCGACCCGCGCACGGGCCAGCGACCCTACGCAGTGGTGCAACTGCGCCAGGAAAACCGCGAGCGGACGCTTTACAATCTCGTCGGCTTCCAAACCAAGATGACTTATCCGGAGCAGCGCAAGGTGTTTGCTTTGATTCCGGGTCTCGAGCAGGCTGAGTTCGTGCGCCTGGGCAGTTTGCACCGCAATACTTTTATCAATGCGCCGCTCCATCTCCAGCCGACGCTCCAGTGGCGCCGCCGGGAGACGCTCTTTTTCGCCGGACAGATGACCGGCGTGGAGGGCTACATCGAGTCCGCCGCCACGGGGCTTCTGGCCGGTATCAACGCGGCGCGTTTGCTCGCGGGCCAGGAACTCATCGTTCCGCCGGCCACGACTGCGCTTGGCGCGCTGTTGCGCTACATCAGCGATCCCGAGCGCAAGAGATTTCAACCGATGAACGTCAACTTCGGACTCCTGCCACCCCTGCCCCTACCCCTGCGCGGCAAAGCCAAGAAGGAAATGATGGCACGGCGTGCGCTGGCGGACATGGCCGCATGGGTGCGCGACGCCGAAGGCGCCGGTCACGCTTCCGAGTCCCCGCCGACGATCGCCGCAGAGACGGCAGCCGCGCGATGAGCCCGCGGCGGTGCGCCTTCATCGACATCGGCACCAACACGATTCTCTGCCTGATCGTCGAGCTCAGAGACACCGGCCAGTTCAGAGTCCTGGACGATCTCGCCGAAATTCCGCGGCTGGGCGAAGGCGTCGATCAAACCAAGCGCATCGGCGCGGCGGGAGAACGGCGGAGCACCGAAGTGATCGAGGGCTATCTCAGCCAATGCCGGAATCTCGACGTCGAAGAAATCATCGCCGTCGGCACCAGCGCCTTGCGCGACGCGCGCAACAGCGGCGAAGTGCGCGCGCGCCTGAACGCGCGGCTCGGATTTGAAATTCGCGTGATCAGTGGCGACGAGGAGGCGGCCTACTCCTTCCTCTCGGTGCAAAGGGGACTACCACTCGAGGGTCGGGAGTTGCTGGTTATCGACGTCGGCGGCGGCAGTACGGAATTCATTCGGGGCAATGATTCAGGCATGGCGGAAGCGCTCAGCGTCGATCTCGGCGCGGTACGTCTCACGGAGCGCCTGCTTCGTTCCGACCCGGTGAAGCCCGAAGAATATGACGGAATGGTGGCGCTGATCGATCGGGAGCTCGCGCCCCTCCGTGAGCGCTGGCGCAAAAGCGGCTCTTCGTTGACCCTTCGACTCAAGCCCCGGCCAAGGCCGGGGCCTTTTGCTCAGGATTCCGCCCCACGGGCGGACTGGAAGGTGCCGCGGGTTGGCCCGTGGGGCTTCACTTTGGTCGGCATCGCCGGAACTTTCACTACGCTCGCCGCAGTGGAGAAAAAACTCACGCGCTATTCCCACAGCGAAGTTCACGGCAGCCGGTTGACCTTGCCTGAAGTGCGGCGCCAGGCGCGCCTTTTCCTCGACAAGACGATTGCCGAGCGCAAAGAGATTCCCGGCTTGGAGCCCAAACGCGCCGACGTGATTCTCTCCGGCGCCTGCTTGATCGAGAGGATCATGACTTTCTTTCACGCAGAGGAGGTGATCGTCAGCGATCAAGGCGTGCGCTACGGCCTGCTCTACGAACAGCTTAGTCGAGCAAAATTACTGTGAGGCCCAAAGACAGGGAATGGCTGACCGAGAAACAGTAGCGCCCGTTACGATTCAAGAATATTCTTATTGACAGGAAGCTACTGTCTACCACCATCGGTGACACCATCGGTGACTTTCCGTCATTCCACGCTACCCCTGCGCTTTACAATCCGCATCGTCGCGGCGGGCGCGTGGCTCCGTGGTGCAATTCATGGGGTGGGGAAAAAGGGGACATTCTGAATTTGGTGTGAAAGAACCGTTAGGGGTTCGGCGTGATTTTTAAAATTTGGGTGGCGGCCACTCGCCGACGCCGCGGTATTCCCTCTCGCTGCGCATTTAAGAGGGGATTTATCGCGTCGGGAATCTTTTCTCGCTTCGGGACAAGCAAGAGTGCCAGTGACCGATTGGGAAGATTGTCAGAAGACTGAGCTTGACTCCTGAGTTGTATACGGAGGCGATCGACTGCTTGACGCTCGGCCCTTGACAGTGCCAAGATAATGATGGGAAAGGGAGGGGTAAGTATGCTGGATCAGGAACTTCTAAAAAGGATTACTGCCAATCCGGAAATTTTCGGCGGTAAGCCAATCGTTCGAGGAATGAGGATATCTGTGGAGCTTATCCTGAGCTTGCTGGCGCAGGGGGAGACGGTTGACTCCATCCTATCCGATTATCCTGGCCTGGAGGCCGATGACATTCGCGCGTGTTTGGCCTACGCGCATGCCATAGTTGCCCATGACCGACTGGATGACATCCAGATCATTGGTCGGTGAAATTTCTTATTGACAGGTGTGCGGGCCGGCGTCTGGCCGAGTGGCTGCGACAGGTGGGACATGAAGTTGTTGAGTCGCGCGAAAGGGGCACGGATCCGGGGGACCGGGCGCTTTTGGAATGGGCCGCGACTGACGGCCTGATTTTGGTAACCATCGACAAAGACTTTGGGGATTTTATATTTGTGGAAAAGGCCCGGCATTGTGGCATGGTTCGGCTACCTGATGTTCCAGCGGGGAGACGTATAGAGTTAATGGAAACAATCCTACGAACTCGAAGCCGCGAGTTGTCAGAACATGCTATTGTAACAGTGCGGGGCGGTCGTATTCGCATTTCCCGTTCGCCATCCTAGGAGTTTTAAGGCAGGAAAATGGGGATAGGTCGAAAGCGCCGGGATACCCCGGCATGGAGTAGCGGATGCGAGAGCCGTAGGAGAATCGGAAATCGGGTCACCCATTAGCAGGCAGGTCAAGTAGGCACAGACGTTTCCCGTGAAAAAGAATTTTCTTCTTTTCCCCTTCTTTCCTTCTCGCACAGTCCGTGATCTTTCGGTTACGCGCCCCTGTTTTCTTTTCATGCGGT
>ORMF011716338.1_pt1 | contig 11815 bp, 8 predicted proteins | sample 1779871 | NCBI WGS metagenome assembly ORMF01 (sample SAMEA104232316, study PRJEB22302) | groundwater metagenome | biome: forest; feature: aquifer; material: groundwater | place: USA | collected 2011-08-07 | depth 5.4 m | reverse complement strand
CTCAAATGAAAAGCAGATACCTCGTCGAAGACTCCTCGGGATGACATCGTCCTTTAATATTTCAGGACGATGTCATCCTGACGACCAAAGCGAGGAAGGATCTGCTTTTTCTGTCGGGGGTGACTCCCACTTCTAATTGCACCCGGGAAAATCACCTGCCGCTCAGTACCTCACTCCAGAACTTCTTTTCGTAGCTCAGCGGGTCGGGCGCGTAGTCCTTCATATAATCGCCGGGCGCGTTGATGCCGGGGATTTGGGGAATGAATTCCTCCCGCAATACTTCCTCCGCCTTGCCATAGCGGGCCGCGAGGGCCTGGATTTCGGGATCGTCCAAGGCAGTGAGATGGCCCTTGTCGGTGATTTTTACTTTTCTCCGGTCGCCTCGCAGCGTGACTTCAAATGTGGGAAAGAACGTGTGAATATGCAAGCCGTGCTGCGTGGGTAGGTGATTCTTCTCGGCGTATTTTTCCATCTCGGGAGTCACGGCGTCGATCCCGAATCCCCAGTAGATCATTCCGGCACGCCCTGCCAGCGGACGGCCCATCGTTACCATCTTCGGGTCCAGGCCCAAGTCTCCCTGGAAAAGATAAAGGAATCCAGGCTGCGGAGTGCCCGGATAATGGGCCTCCTGAAGCGTTTTGTTTTCGAGATAAAGCCGCCACAACTCACCGAGTTTCCCTCCGCCCTCCGCCTTCCGCGCCACGCCGTGCTCGACGGTGACCGTCAGCCGCGGGTAGTAACCGGCATGTCCGGCGTGCCCGGCTATAACACCGTTGGCATCCGGTATAACGATTTTGTCCTTGTTCTCTTTCCAATGAAGTCCGATGGTTCCCGCAAAGGGGCTGAGTTCGATTTGCGGAGGCTCGAACGCACCCAGGTACCACAATTGGGCCTCCTCGGCGGTCAGCGAGAAGCGAAGGTCGGTGCCCTCCGGTTCGGTTACGTGAACTTCCTCCGCCCAGGGAAGGATTTCGAGCGTACGGTCTTCCAGCAATCTCGTTATTTCATCAGGGAACGGACTGGTCGAGACGACCAGATCGGCGAGAGTCTCGTAATGCCAGTTGTTGAGATATTTTTCGCCGATCTCCTGCTCGGCAAACTCCCGGAACCCCAGACTGCTTCGGCCCAGGAAGACTTGGTATTCGGGATGCTTTTCCAAATATGATTTAGAGGCCAGAACCTCACGATGCTCGGTGCCCGAGTGGCGCGGACCGGAAGTTTGATGGTCTGCGGGAAGGAACTGGGGCCATCCCCAGAGATAGGCTTCCAAGGAGCCGTCTATCACGCCTCCATCGCGGTGCAGCAGCGCCCCCAAGGCCGTAGCCTGCGTGAGGTTTGCCGCTTCGGCTTCGCCGAAAGAGTCTTTAATAATGGGGTACTCCTTAATGAAATCCACGTCCACGCCACGCTCCTTCAAGGCCCGGCCGATAGCCGTCACCACGGACACGTCCTGATTGGGCGGGACGATGATCAATGCCTTGCGTCCCGGTTTGATCAGACCCAGACGTGTTTCGCTCCTCGTCTGCCGCGACGCGATCCGGGCCAGTTTCATGAGGTCGTCGTCGCTGAGTTTTTTGAAACGGTGAACGGGAATTCGCGGAGCCGGATAGGCGAATTGATGCGCGCTTCGCTGCTTGGCCCTTCGAAGATAGACGAAGCCGCAAACTCCGATGGCAATCAGTAACAACGTTATGAGTTTTTTATTTCGGGTCATCTTTCATTCACCGGAATTGTCGGCGCGCTGCAACCATACTCCGAAGCTGTTGCAATACCCGTTTAAACGGGTCGTCAGGGCACGGCTTTAACCGCGCCGAAAGCGTACAGTGAAGGCAGAGGCTTTAGCCGCTGAGGGCCAACGACCCACCTCAGGGGCTAAAGCCCTCTCCTTATCATCCTGCAATCGGCACGACTGAAGTCGTGCCCTTACGGGGTTCCGAAAGATTTTGCAACAGGTTTCCCGCATCATTCCGCCGCCAGGCTCTCCCTGGCCGTGCGCCGGAAGATCCACACGCTGAACGAGATCGCCGCCGCCGCAAAGAGAAGCAGCAGAGTTCCGACGATGGCAAACACGGCGGGTTTCAAAATCAGATGCACCGGCAACAGCTCCAGGGTCGAAAGGACTCGGGGGATTTTGAACAACTCGCTGGTCATACCATATCCCGCGAGTATCCCGACCAGCACTCCAAAGATCATGCCGCAAAGGACCGGGACAAAGAAATCCGATATCAGAAGACGCATCAGCCACGGCGGCGAGGCTCCCCGGATTCGCAGCAGCGCGAAGGTGCGCCTGGCCTCCATGAAGTTTGTCACCGAAATGGCGATGATCCCGGCGAAGGCCACCAGAATCCCTCCCACCATGTATACCGCCAGGTTCTCGAGCGCGAGCGAAACGAACATGTCCTTGCTGAGCCGTTGTGTTTCCTCGAAGCGGGTCTTGATGGAAGCGATTTTCGCCGGCAGCGCCAAGCCTTCTATCTTCTCCTTGATCTGGGCGGCGTCCGCGTTCGGACGAGTGGTTACGAGCAGAACAAATTTCGAAGGCAGCGCTTCGAGGCGTTGCAGACGATCCGCGCTCCCGATGGCAAACGCATTCGTGCGCCCGATATAATTGATGAATTCGATGTCGCCGCCGACGTACGCTTCGCGGTTCTGCATCATCAGGTCCGGCGCGCCCGGCAGCGCGTGAACCACTCCAGAGACGGTTTCCTTCAGCGTTCCTCCGGGTCCGGCGCGGCCCAGATCATAGTTGTCCCCCGTGCCGATTCCGCCCAACGTCACCAGTCCCTGTGAGACCACCACGCCGTCAGCGAGTCCGTGTATCGTTTCATCAAAGGGCCGGCCCTGCCCGAGTTCCTTTTCGAAGTAAACGGCGTCCAAGTAATCCTGAGGGCGCTCCAGAATGTAGAGCGGCACATTCGACTGGCCGCGAATATAAAAACTACCCGGTATCGTGAACGCATAGAGAGAGGAGGCCGATTGCACGCCATCGAGCGCCTTCACCTGGGTGGCGATGGCCTGGACCTTCGGCTGCATGCGGCTCAAATTGGCGCTGACCGGCTCAGCCTTGATCTCGCCGCCCGTCACGTCTGCGGCGTCAAACACGAGCGCAAGGTCCGATCCCGCATTTTCCTTCACCGCACGCGACGTCTTGTCGTAGAAGGAATCGGAGGTAACCTTGGGATAGAGGCTTATGCTGAACATCATTGCCGCAATCAGGATCGCGCTCAGGACACGGTGCGGACGCATCATCATATTACGCACGGCGAACCATTCCAATTCTCCCGCGATGGGCCCGGCGAAGCGGCGGAGAAATACTTCGATCACGCCGGACCGCGATACGATGAACGATACGAAACCGTAGATGAATAGCGGAACGGCAACAAAACTCAGCGCCTGATCGGCCTTTTGCAACTCCTCCATCCCGGGCGTATATCCAAAAATCCACGCCAACAATTTATACGAGCCTAACAATAGCGCGAGCAACTGAAACTTCGTGAAACGAAATTCGAACGCCTTCGCCTCCGTGCCGGACACTCGCGCCGAAGATTCGCGCGGCGTCATTTTAGTCACGTAATCGGTGACCTTTTTCCCAGCGAGCAGTCCGATGACGCACGCTACCACGATGAACAGCGCGAGAATCCATGGCTCCTGAATCTTGGGGAGCAGACCGAGCGGAATATCCACGCCGCTCAACCAATGATATGCCGCGAGCGGAAAGGCGGTTCCAATCACGACGCCGGCGAATCCTCCGGTGAGGCCGCCGCTCGCGATGGCAACCGTGAACGCGCGGCCGATTGCGAGACCCGAGCCTCCGCGCAGGCGCAACAATCCGATCAGCCGCCGCTCATTCAAAACCACCAGGTTCGCGAGACTTCCGGCGAACGTCCACGCCATCCACAGGATCGGGAGCGAGATCAAGATACTCACGAGGCCGATGAGTTGGGAGCTTTTGAAAACTTTTTCGAGCGTCATCAAGAGGTCGCTATTGGTCACCACGGTGAAGTCGATTTCCTGAGCGGCGCCGCGGATTTGGTCCACGATTCCAGACACGCTGTTCCGGGAGCCTTCCAGGTCCCATCCCGAAAAGAACCGGCTGCGGTCGAGCGAAACCAGATGATCGATCTCGGGTGTATAGGTGATGCCGACTTGGCGCATGGTTCCGCCTTGCAGCTCGGCCAATCCGGAAACGTCGTGCTGGCGGAGGAGCGAATCGAGACGCGCAACCTCCTGCTGGAATTGTTCCATGGGCATCACGACAATCAGGCCCAGCTCCGGAATGAACGTGGCCGAGCCGACCTCTCCCATCACCCACTTCACGAGTTCGAGCCGGTCCACTTGTGTCACGCCGCCCAGCTCCGCGCTGAAAATCTCCGTGCCGGGGCGGTCGATGGGGAGCGTCTCTTTGCCCGGACGGCCCTCCTTCACCTTGATGCTCATGCGGCTGCCCTTGCCCATGTGATCGAGATACGGCTGAATCACCCGCTGCGGTCCCAGCAGCGCCAGCAATACGCCGCTCTCGGGACGGAGTTCCGGCGGCAGGATTTTCGGGTCCGAGGCCGATACGATGGAGAGCCAGGGAATGTATACCGGCTGGCCGTCGATCTCGATGGGCAGGTCCGGCGTCAGGCGGACGCGCAGCAGGCCCAAACTTTCGGCGCGACGCACTCCCGAAACACCGGCGATGCGGCGGTTCATCTCCTGAAATTTGGGCAACTCGTCCGATTGATACAGCACCGCGTCCCACGGCAGATGCTGCAACTGGTCTTCGGTATAAACCTTGATGGCGTATTTCGAAACGATATTGGTCGCCGCGAGCACGCCGACGATGAGCAGCGTGACAAGGAAGAAGCTCCAGTAGGCGCGCTTGCCGACGAGGCGGACAAACGTCGCGACCGGCTGCCTGGGAAAGGCCGGCGGGCCGCTATTTGTAGGTGTCGCGCTCATCGGGTCTCCTGCTACGCGCTCGTGTCCCCGTTTTCGATTGCCATGCGTCGCCTCTGCGTTCCGCGATTGTACAACGGCGTCGACAATCAGGCCAGATCAATCAGGAGGGAGGGACCCTGAAGGAATCAGCCGTGAAATCGATCCGGATTCACCGGCCTGTTCAGCGGTTGATGCACCGAAGCCCCCGGCGTTATGATGCAGTCAGAAGGGCGGACTCGTCTAGTCCGTTTGGTCTCATCCTTCATGAAGCGATCGGGACAGAGATTTGCTTGGTTCAAGTTTGCGGTCGGGCTCGGGACCGTGCTGGGCATATTGCTGCTGGTTCAATCGGTCGTTACCTACTATCAGGTTTCGAAGGACTTGGTTACCGCGGAATTGCAGAGGGAGGCTCGGTGGCGGGTGACTGAACTCGAGCGCGAAGTCCTCCGTCGGGGCACCCAGGATACGGGCGAGCTGAGCCGGGTGGTTGAAGAAATCCGGCAGGAAGAGCCGAAAAAAATCGCCTGGATCCGGGTCATCGACATGGCGGCGCAGACGCTGATCCAAAGCGGGAATCCCATTGGGCCGCATTTCAGACCCGAGCAATTACAATTGGCAAATCAGCGGGGAGCGCCGGTTACGGACATTCGCACGACGGAAGCCGGCAAAGTGCTGGTGGCCGCCTTTGCGGTACGTTTTGCGCCTCGGCGGGTTGGAGAAACGGCGGAGGAAGAGCCGAATCCCGCTTCCGTTCCACGCTTTAGCCGACGGTTTGTGGAAGTGGCGCTCTATTGGGACAGCGCTTCGGAAGCGTTTACGCGCCTGCGGTCCGACTTGATTATCAGTTGCCTGGCAGCGGCGGGGCTGGTGGGAGCAATGGGCCTCCTCTGGTCCCGCCTTCCCCACTATCAGCAGGGAATCCAACTGCGGCAACAGACGGAGCTGGCGCGCCGGGTCCAGGCCGAACTGCTTCCCGCGAAGGACTCCACGTTTGAGAATCTGGATTTCGCCGCGGAGCTCATTTCGGCCTGGCAGGTTGGAGGAGATTTCTACGACGTTTTTTCCGACGAGCGCGGACGCCTCGCCATCGTGGTCGGAGACGTTTCCGGCGACGGCTTGCCGGCCGCGGTGATGGCCGGGATGGTCCATGGCGGAGTGCGCGCCAGCGGCTGGATGGAGGGAACCGCGGAGCACGAAGCGGCGTCCCGCAGTCTCAGTGAATTACTGCGCGGCCGGACATCGTCGGAAGAATTTGTCAGCCTGTTCTGGTGTTACTACGAACCAGGCGAGCGCGTCTTGCGGTACGTAAACGCCGGGCATCCTCCGCCCCTGTTGCTGAGAAACAATCCGGCCGGCGGCGGCCGCGTGGAACGCCTGGAAGAGGGCGGGCCGGTGCTGGGCGTCGTGCCGTCGGTGCAATACCGCCAGGCGTTGGCGTCGATTTGTCCCGGTGATTTGCTGGTCCTATTTACCGATGGCATCACCGAGGCCACGAACGCTGCGGAGGAACATTTCGGCGAGGAGCGCCTGATCGAACTGCTCCATGAAATGCCACGGGCAACCGCCGCCGAAATTCGCAATGAAATGCTTCGTCGCGTCCGTGAGTTCGCCGGCCAGGAACCATTCCGGGACGATCTGACGTTACTCGTGGCCCGGTTCCAACCTCGCTTCACAGCGTGATGGGAAGGCTTCGCAGCCTTCCAGGGCATGGAATTCAGAACGTGCAAGGACTCACCAAAACTGGCACAAAAGAAAGAAAGCGTATTTTCCTCTGAGTTCTCCGCGCGCTCGGTGGTAAACAAACTTTGAGGCTTTGAAAGAGCGGGAGAGAACCCTTCAGCCCTCTCCTACGGAGGCTCTCCCCAGCTTTCCTGCAATTCACCACCCGCCATTGCCATAAACTCCTCCCGGCAATCGAGCTGTGTTGGATTGCTGGCGGAGTCCTGCCGTGCCTGCGTCTGAGCGGCGGGCAAGGGAGAAACGGGAAGTGCCGCTTGACTTTCAATATATAGTCGTGTATTTTTTTCTCGTTCTTGTTCCCAAGAACCTCCCGATTAACTTTGGGAGCTTTCAGACCGGCGGTTAATTTGTCGCAATTGACGGTGATTTGACCCTTGATTCCGGGGGATATTTCTTTCTTTCAACGAAGGAGAGTCCTGGATGACGAGCCGCTTTCCGACGCTCAAACGACCATCAAGCTGAATGAAAAAGCTCGACCATCTAGGATGGGTGGCAGGATTTGCGTTCGTTAGCCATGGAGTCAGAATGGGGGTTCGCGTGACCGACACTTCCCTTCTGGAACACCTGGAGCAGAGGCTTCCTCCGGCGTCGCGCGTCTCCGATACGCCGAGCGTGGAGGGACTCTTTTCGGTACTCGGCGGGAGCGCTTCGAAGAAATCAAACGTGCGGCGCTACCATATTCTCTACGCAAATTCGGTCATGCTGGCCAGGACTTTGAACGCCGCTGAAGTTCTCGATGAATTCGAATCGTTTCTTCATTTGTATGTTGCTGCACGGTCCCGGCAAAAACTCTTCGTGCATGCAGGTGCGGTTGGCTGGAACGGCAGAGCGATTCTGTTGCCGGGTCCGAGCCATTCCGGGAAATCGTCTCTGGTCGCCGAATTAGTGCGCCGGGGCGCGACTTACTACTCGGACGATATGGTTCCCCTCGACCGGCACGGCCGTGTGCACGCCTACCCCAAGCCGCTCATGTTGCGCTCGGAGAGCGGACGGCAAAGGTTGCGTCCCGAAGATTTGGGCGGCGTTGCCGGCCGCGATCCTCTTCCGGTGGGAGCCATCGTACTGGCCAACTACAGGCCGGGAGCGCGGTGGAGGCCGCGGAAGTTGACTCCGGGCGATGCGATGTTGTCGGTCCTCTCCAATACGGTTCCGGTACGGAGACGTGCCGGCGACTCGCTCTCCATCTTGGGGCTGGCCATAGCGAATGCCTCGAACGTGTGGAAGGGAGCGCGCGGCGAGGCTTACGAAATGGCTCCAGCACTCTTATCCAAAGCCATGTCTTCCAAGGAGGTTTCATGAAGCCGAAAGCGCGAAAACAAAAGCTGCTCGTCCAGGAGGCCGGTGAGGAACTCGTAATTTACGACGAGGAACGGCATCGATTCCACCGCCTCAACCGTTCGGCAGCTCTGGTATGGAAAGCGTGCGACGGGAAAAAAACGATTGGGGAATTGTCCGCCATGCTGCATGAGGAGACCGGAGCGCCGGACGACGAAAACCTCGTCTGGCTGGCGCTGGACTGCCTCGACAAAGCGCAACTCCTCTCGGAACCCCTGAAGACGAAGCCGGCCCGCGAATTGATTTCCCGCCGGGCTCTGATGCGCAAGCTGGAGCTCGCCCCTTTCCTGCTGGCGGCGGTGGCTTCGATTGTCGCGCCAACTCCCGCGCAAGCGGCGCCTCCGCCGCCGCCACCACCACCACCTCCACCTCCACCGCCACCGCCTCCGACTGTGACATGTACCTGCATCGGTGCGATTGGCATTACTCCGGGTGTTTGTACACCGGCGGAGCGATGCACCAGCACGAGCAGTTCGGGAAGGTGCCTTACAAACGCCGACTGCATTCCGCTTTAAGGTCGGGAAGTTTCTAACATGGTTCCCGACTATCCAGAGGAAAGCGACGGGGCGCGCCGCCTGCTTGTTGTGAAGGCATACCGCATCAGCCCCGTGGAGATGTCTTTGGCGCCCGCCGGAGTCCGACGGGATTGGATGGAAGGCACCAGCGGGCGATACGCCTACCGGTGCCTTCCGATGCTGATCGCCAATGAGTCTGGATGGTTCCTGAAGAGCGCGCACCGAGTGCGAGCGTCCTGGAACGGTTCGTTCGACCCTTCCGGGGTGAAGATCGAAGTTCTGGACGGACCTTTGCCGTGCCCCGCGATCAGTTGTTTCGGATGCGGAATTGTCACCTGGAATATACCGTACCTCTTCCGGACGCCTCCGGGATACAACCTGCTCGTTCGGGGGCCATCGAACTGGCCCAAAGACGGTATCAGCCCGCTGGAAGGGGTTGTGGAAGCAGACTGGTCTGAAGCGTCGTTTACGATGAACTGGAAGCTGACGAGGAGGAGGCACCGGGTGACCTTTGAGATCGGCGATCCCGTGTGCATGATAGTGCCGCAGCGGCGCGGGGAACTCGAATCGTTTACGCCGGAGTACCGGGCGATCGAGAGCGCCGCCGAACTGAACCGGAACTATCTCGCGTGGTCCGCCAGCCGGCGCGCATTTAACGACGAACTACGCCGCGACGGCTCGGATCAGCAACGCGAAGGATGGATGAAGCACTATTTCCGCGGCCAAACCATCCAGAACCAGTCCTCGGCTGAGCACCAGACGAAACTATTCGTCAAGCCGTTTGAACATCGCGCCGAGCCGAAGGAATGAGCGCGCAAAGCTTCACGCTCCGTCCGGAACACGAACTCCTGCTGTGCTGCGCTCGAACGGGCCAGGAGTCCGAAAATGCCGCCCGAATCCGGTTCCTGGCCGGCCAAAAACTGGACTGGCCTTACTTCCGAACCATCGCCCAACGGAATCGCGTCGTCCCGCTGGTCTTCGAGAGTCTTCGGCAATTCGCCGGCACGGCTCCGGCGGAGGATCTGGAATGGTTCCGCTCCGCGTACTGCGAGAACGCGGGGCGGAATCTGTTCCTGGGCAGTTGCCTTGTACACATCCTGGCGACGCTCGAGGCCGCCAGCATTCCGGCGATCCCCATCAAAGGGCCGGTATTGGCCGTCACCGCCTATGGCAATCTCGCACTCCGTCAAATTGCCGACCTCGATATCCTGGTATGCCGCGTCGACTTGGACCGGGCCATCGACGTGGCGGTATCGAACGGATATCGGTGGAATCATCCTTCCGGGAAGAAAGTCCGCCCGATCTGTCTTCCGAACCAATATCACTGTACCCTGATAAACGACAGGGCCAACGTCATCGAATTGCATTCCGAGCTTACCGGCAAGCACTATTGCTTTCCCCTTTCGACCGATGAATTGTTCCAGCGGACGCATACCGTCAGGTTTCTTGGCTCCGAGGTCCGGAATCTATCGCCCGAGGATCTGCTGGTATATCTGTGTATGCATGGCGCCAAGCACTCGTGGAGCGCGCTCGAATACGTCTGTAGCGTCGCGGAAGTAATCCGGAACTCGACCGGTCTCGACTGGGAGGCTGTGGAACGCCTAGTGCGGCGGCTGAGAACCGAACGGATAGTCGCGCTCGGCCTTCGCCTCAGCGAAGACCTGCTGGGAATTCAACCGCCCCGGAGCGTGGGCGCACACGCCAGCAAAGACCGTGCGCTGGAACCGTTGGTGGCTCAAGTGAAGCGGAACCTGTTTTTGATGGCGGATAAGACGTCGGAATACGTCGAAGCTCCCTGGCTGTATATGCGCAGCCGGGAACGGTTCGCCGATCGCCTCAGATACTGCGCTCTGGGGCTCTGTCTGCCGGACGACGAAGATGTGGAAGCCCTGTTGCTGCCAGGATGGCTGGCGCCGCTCTATTGGGCGATTCGGCCTCCCAGAGTCCTTGCGGCGTACTGGGCTTCCGTCATCAAGCACACAATCAGAACCGCATCATAGAATCCGTTCGGTATCGCGGAATACCGACATGGACACGATTCCGGACGAATCGTCGCCGACCCGGAAGCAATCCCCCGCCCCTGATATATAAAAATCTCAATACGCGACATACAATATATTTGCATTTTTGACGGCTTGCGAGTATAACCCATGGCATATACCTAAGATTGAGGAAGAGGAACGGGATGTCGCCTGCGATGGGTATCGGGCGGCATTCGGTCAAGTCGGGAGGCACGTTCACTTGGGCGGCTTGGTGGCGCCCATGGGCTGGGCAAGAGCGGAATCCGTTTCACTCGGGTGGGGCAAAGTGTGGCTGTAAGGAATTCATCTTGAGCTTCCCAGGAAATCCCGGGAGATCGTCCGGCGGGCGAGCGCATTCCTTGCAAGGTTTGTACGGCCACATATTCTTTTGGTCGTGAGGATATCTTCACCTCCCGGAGTGCAGCGGGACGAACTTTATTCATAGGCGCGTGGGACTCATTTCCGGCAGCAGTACGTTCGATCCGGACCGGCCAACGGAAGGGACCTGAATTCAAGCGAGAGACCAGGAGGAATCATGAGACGAGCAGGCCACACGATGCGCCAGAGTATCATCGCAAAAATGTTCGCGATCACCGCCGCTTTGTTGATGGTTTATCCGGCGGTGGCGCAGAATCCTACCGCCACGATTTCGGGGGTGGTGAAGGATTCCTCCGGGGCCGTGGTTCCCGGCGCCACAGTGACGGTGACCAATACGGACACCGGATTGAACCGTAGCGGAATGACGGCGGCAGATGGCGCTTACAAGTTTCCGGCCCTGCCCGTGGGGAAGTATGAAATCCGGGCCGAGCATCCCGGCTTCCAGTCCACCATCCAGAGCGGATTGACGCTGGGGCTGGGCCAGGAAGCGGTCATCAACATCACATTGCAGGTCGGAGCCGTGGAACAGACCGTCGCCGTCACGGCCGAGGCTCCCATGATCGAGACCACCAGCGCCAACGTTTCCGGCCTGGTCAGCGAAACGCAGGTCCGCGATCTGCCGCTGAACGCAAGGAACCTGGTCGAGCTGGCGACGCTGTTCCCGGGCGTCACGATAGCGAGAGAGGCCGGGCAGGGCGTGCCGAATGGCTTCGCCACCAAACTGACCATCATGGGCACGCGCTATAACTCCAGCCTCTTCCAGCTCGACGGCGCCGACATCAACGACGCCACCGGGTCGGCGGGCGGCGCGGCGGGCATCCTCATGGGCGCCGAGACCGTCAAGGAGTTCAACGTCGTCACCAGCGGCTACAGCGCCGAGTACGGCAAGCACACCGGCGGGGT
>ORMF011025662.1_pt1 | contig 11817 bp, 13 predicted proteins | sample 1779871 | NCBI WGS metagenome assembly ORMF01 (sample SAMEA104232316, study PRJEB22302) | groundwater metagenome | biome: forest; feature: aquifer; material: groundwater | place: USA | collected 2011-08-07 | depth 5.4 m | reverse complement strand
TCAGAACGGCAGAGGGGAGAAGAAATACGAGCAGCGCCACGGCCAGCATCTTGACCGGTACTACGACGAGGTGATCAGTCAACTGGGGCAACTTGAGTCGGTTCTGATCTTCGGGCCAGGTGAGGCCAAGCTGCAACTCAAGGAGCGTCTGGGCCGCAACAAGTCTCTGTCTGAACGTATGCAAGAAATCGAGACAACCGACAAGCTCACCGATGCCCAGATCGTGGCGAAGGTAAAGGAGCACTTCGGGATACCGCTGAAGGGAAGGCTTAAAGGAAAAGCCAACGTCAGGAAGGAAGAGTAGACTGGACCTCGCGAGGATACTTTGACCACCCCTGGTCAAGTGACCTTATTGGGTCAGTGGTTGATGACTTTGGCGTGACGGGTGCTCTGGGAAGCGTGTCGTGAAAAGGAAGTTAGAAGTGGCCGGGCCGCGGCTCCGTTGACCTTGCGCTTGGGCGACAACTGGCCGCGCCCATCAACACAGATCAGGCAGGGCGGCGGCACCGGACGCACCAAGCTACGCCTATTGAACTTCGCCTAATTGGGTGACAAGCCAAGTGGGGCAAACTTCAGTTTGGGCGGGGCTTCAGCCCTGGCTCCGGCGTCACTGTATTGTGCGAGCCTTCAATAACTGAGTCTTCAACGTGCCCTGACATCGCAATCTTTGGTCTTGAAGTTGCACAAGTCTTTTGGAAGGTTCTTATGAAATATCTTGGCGCCTGGTTGTTGGGTGTTCCCGTAAGTCTGATCGTAGTATGGTTTCTCTTCAATCAAACCGGATGCTGAATCCCGGCCTGCGTGACTCAACAAGTTTCCATGACCGTTGGACCGGTCAGGGCTCAGGGAGTTGCACTTGCCTATTGGCTGGCCGTTTGACAGGATACTTTGACCACCCCTGGTCAAGTGACCTAATGTCGTCTCTCGCTGCTGCTTCCAACTCCATGCCGAGTGTGCAACTCATGGGTGAGTGAATCTCGGTTCAACTTTTTTATGACGTTGGCCCTAAGCGTGCTCTTGGAAGCGTGCCGCCGGATGAAGATAACCAACTAAATTCAAGGCGCGCATCTCAATAAACGATATGAAGGAGAAAGCATTTATGGCAGGAAAGAATACAGCAGCATTCGGTATCTATTCCGATCGGGTTCAGGTCGAACTGGGAATTGACACCCTGCTCGCAGCAAGATTTAGGAATGAGGACATCTCTGTGCTGTTCCCGGACAACGTCGGGACCAAAGACTTCGCACACGAAAAGAACACCAAGGCTCCTGAAGGCGCTACTGCGGGAGCGGGAGCGGGTGGAGCCATCGGCGGGACGCTTGGCCTTCTGGTTGGGATAGGCGCTCTGGCGATTCCCGGCCTCGGTTTATTTATCGCGGCGGGACCGATTGTGGCAGCGCTGGCCGGCGTGGGGGTTGGAGGTGCTGTCGGTGGGCTGGTTGGTGCCATGATCGGCATGGGTATCCCGGAATATGAAGCGAAGCGCTATGACGGCCGGGTAAGGCAGGGCGGCATTCTGGTTTCCGTTCACTGCGACAATTCGGAGTGGGTCGGGCGGGCGACGGACATTCTGAAGCAAACCGGAGCCGAAGATATCGCCTCGTCCGGAGAGGCTGGCTCCGACTACGGAAAAACGGACAAGCCGCTCCCGCGATCCGATATCAGCGAAAGTTTACGAACGGGTACTCGCTAAACCGCGCACCCCTACCGATGCGGCTCAATTTAGATTTATGCTATTGGGCACTTTGCTTCAGCCGCCGCCGGAGGCGGCGGTGGCTGGTGGCGCCCTTGGTCAAGGGGGCGTCGGTTCAACCGTTGGTTTGCAATTTCGACATGGAGAGTCTATGAACTACTTATTTATCGCAGTTTTCGCGTGTATGTTTGGAGCAACGTCCGCATCCGCCGCTGACCAGACCTGGACTGGGAAAGTCAGCGACAGTATGTGCGGCGCGAAACACAACACTTCCGCCGAGCATGGCGGGAAAAAGATGTCTGATCGTGACTGCACTTTGGCGTGCGTGAAGGACCACAAGGCCAAATACGTATTTGTCAGCGGCGGCAAGGTATACAATGTCGCTAATCAGGACTTCGGGGCTTTGCAGACGCACGCCGGGCACACCGTGAAATTGACGGGTGGGATGAACGGCGACACGATCACAGTCTCGAAAATTGCCATGCCCGCCAAGAAGAAGAGCTGATTCCCAGGCAAATTGGGGCAAGTTGGCGTCAAGCCGGTGAAAGCCGCATTGCTCCTCAACGAGCTAGTTATGAAGGAGAAGGTAATGAAAACAGTTAAGTTATTCTCGATGTTGTCCATTGTTGGATTTGTTTTAGCGACGGGAGCAGCGGCGACGGAGCACAAGGGCAGTAAGAAGAGCCTTGGTTCGCCGATGAAGGCGAAGTTGACGGGCGCCTCGGAGTCGCCAGGACCAGGAGATCCTGACGGAAGCGGTGAGGTGACGATGAAAGCCGAAGCGGGACAGAACCGACTCTGCTTCAAAGTGAAGGTCTCCCGCATCGATGCCCCCACTGCGGCTCATGTTCACAAAGGCGTGGTCGGCCAAAGCGGCCCTTCCGTGCTAGTCCTTTCCCAAGTACTGGCGAACGGTTCGTGGAAAAATTGCGTGGACGCAGACCCTGAGTTGATAAGCGATATTTTGCGCAGCCCTGAGGATTACTATTTCAACGTTCACAATGGGGCGTACGAGAAGGGTGCCCTGCGCGGGCAGTTCGCAAAGTAGCGGGCGTGTCGCGGAGGTGCTGTGGAACTGAGGCTAGTGGCCTGGACAACCATCTATAGACTATGATGGGACACGGCAAATGCCCTTAGCTTGACGAAGGCAGGAGAACCGAAAGCAGATTTACAAAAGCGGCTTCGCCTCGAAGAAGGAGGCACAGGAGGCCGAGGCCGAGCGCGGCCTGGCGCACCAGTTCCTCTGTGCGGCGCACCGCCTCGGCGGCGGTCGCCTCCTGTTTCGTTGCGAACCCAGATTCGGTGACAAGATTCTGGTTCTGGCGTGTCGATCCTGGCCGGGCGAGTTGGTAGTACCACACCACTTTCCCCGACCGCTACTTCCGTTTGTAGACGGGCCGTGTTGATGGGCTTGGTTTGAGGTCCGGCTCCGCTCTTAAATCCAGCGATAGGAACACTCGAATGCTCCGCTGCGAGGGATTGAGTTGAGCGACTGCGCTCCCGGGGCCCGCTTTGAACGTCGCCCAAAACTTTGCCTCGGTGTATTTCAGATGGGGAATCCGTTCCCGTAGATTCTGCAGCCACAGTTTGGTGGTTTGGCTTGCGCGAACGAGTTTCTCAGTCGGTACCATGGCGAGCTTCGAGAGGAACGTAGCAATTGTATCGGATCGATCCGCATCGACGCTCCTTCTCTCCAAGCGCACCGATAGTGAAATCGACCCCCCGATGAGACACTTTCCACGTTCACTGCTTATATAGTTAACGGACGCGGAAACAGCCTGCGTCGATAACCCCACCAGACGGCGCATCGACCGCAAAGCGGAGATCGTTGTGGGTGCGGGATATTGGGTCGAGCAACCAGGGCGGCCAACTCCATTCGGGATTTGTGGTGGTTACGCCACCGTTCGCGCACACGTGGCGCACGTTGCGCCCTGGCGCGGCGAGACGGCGGCCATACCAGGCCGCGGCAGAGCCGGGGTTTCGGCTGGTGCGTTGCGCGTCACAGCGCATTGCCCGTAAGTCTATGAGGAATTGGTAGCGCTAACGGGAATCGAACCCGTATTTAAGCCTTGAGAGGGCTCCGTCCTAACCGTTAGACGATAGCGCCGCCTTGGAGGAAAGTCGATCGAAACCATTATAATACGAAACATCATGAAACGATCCGTCTTGATTTTCCTGACCGCCGCGTGCGCCCTTCTTGCGCAGCGGCCGGCTGACGGTCCCTATGTCCCCACCGGTGAGGAGCGGACCCAACTGGTCGGCAAGATCACCGAGCTCGGCAAGCGCATCTCCCTGCTGCGCGGCGGCAAGCAGGATGCCCGTTTGCTGGCCGACGTCGAGGTCTATCACAAAGCGGCCGCCTGGCTCATGCGCCATCCAGAGGAGTTCTACAACAAGAGCTACCTGGCCAACGCCATGCTGGTGGTGGATCGCGGCCTTGACCGCGCCAGGCAACTGGAATCGGGAACGCCCGGGTGGGTGGCGCGCTCCGGCCGCATCGCACGCGCTTACCGTTCCCGCGTGGACGGCAGCCTGCAACCCTATGCCGTCGTGATCCCCGATGGGCTCGACCTGTCCAAGCCGGCGCGGATGGATGTGGTGCTGCATGGGCGCGGCGCCACGTTGAGCGAAGTGAGTTTCATCGCCGCGCAGGAGAACGCCAAGGCTCCCCCCACCTACACGGACCGCATTGAACTGCACGTTTTTGGACGGACCAACAATGCCTACCGCTGGTCGGGCGAGACCGACGTTTTCGAAGCCATCAACTCCGCGCTCATCTGGTACAAGGTGGATCCGGACCGCATGGCGCTGCGCGGGTTTTCCATGGGCGGCGCCGGAACCTGGCACATCGGACTGCATCACCCGGACCGCTGGGCCGCCATGGAGGCCGGAGCCGGATTCACGGAAACCAAAATCTATGCCAAGCTCAAGCAGATTCCTTCTTATCAGGAAAAGACCCTGCGGATTTACGATGCCGTCGAGTATGCGCCCAACGCGTTCAATCTGCCCGTGGTGGGCTATGGCGGCGAAATCGACCCGCAGCTGCAAGCTTCGGTCAACATCAAGGAGCGCCTCGCCGCGGAAGCGATCACGGGCTTGCGAGCCCTCTTTCTGGTGGGCCCCAAGACCGAGCACCGGTTCCATCCGGACAGCAAGAAGGAGTCGGACGCCTTTCTCGATTCCTTCCTCAACCGCCCCCGGCCGGCGCGGGACCAAATCCGATTCGTCACCTACACCACCCGCTACAACCGCTGCTCCTGGCTCACCGTGGATGGGTTGGAGCATCACTATGACCGCGCCGAAGTGGATGCCCGGCGCAGCGCGAATGCGGTGGAGGTCAAGACGAAGAACGTGTCTCGATTCACGCTGGCAAGCCCGGGTGCGGTAACCATCGACGGCCAGAAGATGAAGGAGACCTCGCCGGTTTGGGAAAAGACCAACGGCCAGTGGGGCAGGGCACAGGCGAGACCCGGTCTGGCGAAACGCCATGGCCTGCAAGGTCCCATTGACGACGCGTTCATGGAGAGCTTCCTCTGCGTCCGCCCCACCGGCAAGGCGGCCAACCAGGATGCCCATGCCTACGCCCTCCAGCGGCTGGAAACATTTTCCACCGACTACGACAAGTGGCTGCGCGGCGATGTCCGCACGGCCGACGATCGCGAACTGACTGATGACCTGATTCGCAACCATCATCTGGTTTTGTTTGGCGATCCATCCAGCAACGCCTTCCTCGCGCGCGTGAAAGACAAGCTGCCCATCGCCTGGGATCAGGACTCCATCCGCGTTGGGGGCAAGACTTATTCCTCCAAGACGCATGTGCTGGCCATGATCTATCCGAACCCGCTCAACCCGGATCGCTACATCGTGCTCAACACCGGGCACAGTTTCGGAGCCGATGCCTTTCGCGGCACCAACGCGCTGCTCTATCCGAGAATGGGCGATTGGGCGGTGTTGAGTCTTACCGGCGAAGTGGTGGCCGCCGGTCTGTTCGACGAGGGTTGGAAGCTGCCCTAGTGCGCAATGGCCGAATCGGTGTAGACTGACAGATCAAGGAGAACAACAGAATGAAATTTCTGATCGCAGTGACTTTCCTGACGGTGGCCCTCTCGCCCAACCTGGCAAAGGCGGAGTCGGCGGTTACCTACGTTGGCCATGACAAGGTGAATGCCGCTCTCGGTAAAGGAGGACCGCTGGTCAGCGCGCCGGATCTTTCGGTACAGGGCAGCCATCGCGACAAGGCCGGGCAAGTGGAGGTGCATGAAAAAGAGACGGACGTGATTCACGTCATCGATGGCGAGGCGACTTTCGTGACCGGCGGGACCATGGTCGGCGGCAAATCCAACAAACCCGGCCAATGGCTGGGGTCGGACATCCAAGGCGGACAAACTCACCATCTCACCAAAGGCGACGTAATTGTGGTGCCCGCGGGCACTCCGCACTGGTTCAAGGCAGTGCCGCACACCGTCAGCTACTTTGTCGTGAAGGTGATCAAGCAGTAGATTTTAGGGCGACACCACCCGTCAATACACTTGGAAGCAGAATACCTGGTTGGAACCGGACGGCGTCAGGCAGTACTCGCCGTTTTCCAAACCCTGGTCCGCCTCCAGCCGGAAAAGGCCCGGCGCAGCGCGCGAAATCGACAGCCGCAGCGGGCGCTGGTTATCTTTGCGCTTCTTGGGATTGTTTGGCAGGCTGACCTCCCGGTTCCCGTTTTTTACCTCCATCCTGTACAACTCCATCTTGTTGGCCAGCTTTTCTGACTCCATCAAAAAGATCGGCTCGGCAAGAGGGGTGCGCGCGCTGGAGGCTGCCCCGGCGACGATATTCGCGGTCTCGTCCTTACGCTGCTCTTCCTTGGCTTCGCCTATTTCGGTGGGAATGAGGTTGGCGCCATGCAGCAGGTAGGGCAAGTCCGGCTTCGGTGGACGAGGGCCGGTGTACTTCTTCTGCCCCCACATCGGCGCGGCCATGGATCCCATCGAAGTGAGGAACACGAAAGTTCGACGGTTCATTGCAAACCTCCTCTAGGTCTTTTTCGAAGCCGGTGCCGGCGCCGCTGGTTTTGCTGCTGGCGCAGCCGGTTTTGCTGCCGGAGCCGCGGGTTTTGCTGCTGGAGCCGCCGGTTTTGCTGCTGGCACTGCCGGTTTCACCGCCGAAGCCGGTTTGGGAGCCGCCGCCGGCGCCGCTTCGCGCTGAATGGCCACCTTCACAATTACGACCGGCTTTGCAGGCTTATCGTTACTGGTTGGCGTCCGCGCGATCTCGTTGACAAGCTCCTGCCCGCTCACCACCTGACCGAAGATGGTGTGCAAACCGTTCAAGTGCGGCGTTGGAACCTCGGTCAAGAAGAACTGGCAGCTTCCCGTATTCGGACCCGCATTGGCCATCGCCAGCCGCCCGGGAACATCAAACTTCAGCGCTGGATCTATCTCGTCCGGTATCGGCGTAGTTCCGCCGCTGCCGTTTCCCAATGGATCGCCCCCCTGAATCATGAACCCTGGAATCACCCGGTGGAAGGTCAACCCGTTGTAGAATTGCTTCCGCACCGGAAGGCCATTTTCCGGATTCGTGTACGTCTTGCGGCCCAAGGCCAGGTCCACAAAATTCTTCACCGTCACCGGAGCCTGCTTCTCGAAAAACTTCACCGTGATGTCGCCCATGGAGGTCGAGATCACGCCGTAGAGTCCCGGTTCGCGCTTAGGCGCCGGGGGCTTGGGGGCCACCGCCGGTTTTGGGACGGCCGGTTTAGGGGGGGCGGTTTGGGAAAAGGCCGCCGAAGCGGAGGTGGCGAGCAGGATGGAAATAGAACCAAGAAGCCTCATCAGCCAAAATTATAGCTCAAACGCGGCTTGACTTCTTCTATATTTCTATTATTGTGGAAATATGAAAACGCGCGAGTCCCCGGACGTCGCTCTCTTCGCCGACCAATTCGCCGCCCTTGGCGCTGAACCACGCCTCCGCATTGTCCGTCTGCTGCTTTCGGCTCACCCCGAAGGCTCTATTGCCGGTGATGTACAGGCCGAACTCGGTATGGCTGCCTCCACGCTTTCCCATCACCTGGACAAGCTCCGGAACGAAGGGCTCATCGACGTCCGGCGCGACCGCCAGTTTCTTTGGTACTCGGCCAACACGGAGGCGCTCAAGGCGCTGCTCGCATTCCTTTGGTCGGAGTGCTGTACCCGTAACACAGTTATCCCAGTCAAGGAGATCATGCAATGGAAACCGAACAACTGAAACAAACCGTGAAGCAACGCTACGGCGCTGCGGCGCGCAAAGTGTCCACCGACATGACGGGCTGCTGCGAAAGCACATGTTGCGACCCCATTACCGGCAACCTCTATAGCGAGAAGGAGGCCGCCCTAATCCCCGATACCGCCGTCCAGGCCTCGCTCGGCTGCGGCAACCCCACAGCGCTGGCCGAACTCATCGCCGGTGAAACGGTACTCGACCTCGGCTCCGGCGGGGGCATCGATGTGCTGCTTTCGGCGCGACGCGTCGGACCCACCGGCAAGGCCTATGGTCTGGACATGACCGATGAGATGCTGGCCTTGGCGCGCGAAAATCAGGCCAAATCGGGACTCATGAACGTCGAGTTCCTGCGCGGTGAAATCGAGAACATCCCGCTGCCGGACAATACGATTGACGTGATCATCTCCAACTGCGTGGTTAATCTCTCGGCCGACAAGGATGCCGTGTTGCGGGAAGCCTTTCGCGTTCTCAAGCCGGGCGGCCGCATCGCCATCTCAGACGTCGTAGTGCGCGGCGAGGTCCCGGCCGAGATCCGGCGCAGCGTCGAGCTATGGATCGGCTGTGTGGCCGGCGCCCTGGAAGAGTCTGAATACCAACACAAGCTCAGCAGCGCCGGATTTACCGCCATCGGAATCGAGCCCACCCGCGTCTATCAAACCAAGGATGCGCAATCCTTTCTGGCCGCCGCCGGCATAGACGCTACCACCATTGCTCCGATGGTCGACGGCAAATTCATGAGCGCCTTTGTCCGCGCGCGCAAGCCCAACTGAGATGCGCGTTCTGTTCCTGTGCACTGGGAACTCCTGCCGCAGCCAGATGGCGGAAGGCTGGCTCCGCCATCTGGCCGGCGCCCAGGTCGAAGCTCTCAGCGCCGGCACCAAGCCTGTAGGCGTCAATCCAACCGCCATTGCAGTTATGCGTGAGGTCGGAATCGACATCTCGAACCATCAATTCAAGCACATCTCCGATTTCGCAGCGCTCCGGCTCGACTATCTCATCACTGTCTGTGACCATGCGAAAGAGACCTGTCCGGTCGCCCCCAATGCCGCTCGCGTCCTGCACTGGTCTTTCGAGGATCCGGCCGGGCAACCGATTCAGCAGTTCCGGCGCGTGCGCGACGAAATCGGCGCGAAGCTCCGCGAATTTGTCACTGCATGGCCCGGCAAGCCCTAACCGCCCACGACGCGCAACACCCCATCCGCGGCTCTGACCCCGCGATACTGCGCCTCCTCAAACAAGGACAACCCGCTCAAGTCCGAATTCGCAAAGAAGAGATTTCGCTGCGGCGTCAACCATCGCTTCCTCTCGGTGGAGAACAGGAACCCCGGCGCGGGGCGGATCATCGCGTGTCCCATCCGCATCATATCCATGTGCTTCACACAGGACCGTATGTCCGGATGCGGGCGCGACAGGTCCGTCAGAATGGCCTCTTTCCACCAGCCCCAATCCTTGGCCAGCAACGCCCGGCGCTGCTCGGCCGGCGCGCCATCGGCCAGCGCCCAGTAGTAGGTCCAAACCGTCCGGTCAATGCGCGTCCGCAGCGACTGGTGCGTGGCTACCACATAGCCGAGCCCAGCCGAACCGTAGATCACGTTATCCCAGGCCGGCTCTATTCTTTTTTCGCGAGGCCAGTGGTCCAAGGTGAGATTCGCCGTCAACCAGGGTGAATATTGAAACCCGTCCGCCCGCGGCGATCCCTCAATCACGTAGGACGCCAGGTATGTCGGAGCCGCAAAGATCACCGCTTCAGCCAGATACTCCACAGTGCCGGCCGACACGCGCCACCGGTTCGCTTCCCGCGCAATCTTGTGCACAAAGGATCCCGTCCGCACAAAACCACTCAGCTTGGCCAGCAATCGTTTCGCGATCCAGCCGTTGCCCTCCGGCCACGTCAGCGGACCCTTATCCTCCGAAGGCCCGCGCGAGGCAAAGTAGTGTATCCCCGCCCACGCCGACGTATCCCGCGCATGGGAGCCAAAATCATCGCGGCAGGAATAATCCACCAGCCAGTGCAGATAAGGAGAGGCGAACTGCTCCTGCCGCATCCACTCCTGCATGTTCAGACGGTCCAGATCCGCCCGCCGCCTCGCCCCTTGCTCCATCGGAATGTGGAACTCACCGCTCGAGGCAAACTCCCGCATCCGATCATTGAACCGCTTGTACTCGCTCCTGTCCTCTGCTTTTACCCCGACCTCCGGCTCCAGCCCATCCTGCCATCGCCCGTGCAGAAACAAGCGTTCTTGCGGTGAATGGCATAGATGCCGCTCCTCCCATACTCCATCCCGCAACACCCCGAACTCTTCCATCAACTCGCGCACTAACGCGGCGCTCTTTCGCGGCACCGGAACATAGTGGGCCGCCCACGGATAGGCGCTCACCTCGTTCTCACCCCACCGCGAATTGCCGCCCGCCCCGGCCTCCATCTCGAGGATGACAAAATCGCGGAAGCCCTTCTTTTCCAGCCGCCACGCCGCCGACAATCCCGCCATGCCTCCGCCCACAATCACCACCGAAGACTTCAGGAGGCGCGAGGGAGCGGCGAAACGCCCCACATGATCCCGCAACTTGTGCCCGGCAACATGCGACCCGTCAACAAAAGCGCCGGTGATGGACCTCTCCCCTTTGAGGGAGAGCCCCACCAAGCCGGCGCTCAAAAACTGACGTCGAATCAAATAACTATTGTCCGCCTTGGAACGGCTCGTCCGCGCTGCCTCCATAAATCGACGGCACCTTGGAACCCATCGGCCGCAGGTAGGTCGACAACTGGCCCCGGTGATGAATCGAGTGGTTCACCATGAAAACCAGATACGTCGCGGACGGATTGTTGAACATGCCGAAGAAATTCACATTCTCCAGCAAATGAATGCCGCTCAGTTTCTTGACTTGCGCCACCAGCGGCGGCAATGTCTTTGCCGCATAGGCCCCGATATCGGCGATCGTTTTGACCCCATCGGGTAGCTTCTCTGCTCCATCGCCATGCATTTCGAACTTATTGGTCAGCACCGACTGCAGGAACCACTCCTCGGCGGCCACGATGTGCCAGGCCAGTTCCTTGGCTGTCTTCGCCTTGGGATCCGGTTTATAACCGCTCTTGTCCTCCGGAATGGCCGCGATCACCTTTGCGGTGGCCGGCATCTCTGTCTCATAGCCGGCCAACGTGCTGTGCATCAGAAATACTGCTTGTTCACCAGTCATTTTGTTTCTCCTTCCAGACTATTGAATCACTATAGGGGGACTCAGGCAGAATAGTATAAATCTATACACCAGTCAAGAGAATTTTGCAAAACTTGCGCCTCCCCCCCGTTTGTGATCTTCTCTATAGTTTCATCCTTCATGAACCGGGAACTTAAGGATATCGACTTTGAACGCTTCTGGCGCCGCCTCCAACAGGTGGGGCTCAACGCCTATGAGGCCCGCGCTTACATGGTTCTGGTGGGCCACCCCAGGTTCAAAGCGCTCGAGCTGGCCGCCCGCGCCAATGTCCCGCGCCAAAAGATCTACGAAGTCCTGGACAGCCTGGCCGAAAAGGGCTTTACGCAAGTGGTTCAGGAAAAGACAAAACTATTCTCCGCCGTCGCACCCGGCCTCGCCATCCCCAACTACATCGCGCAGCGGCTGGAGAAACTCCAGCGCGAAGTCAACGAGCAGAACCGCGTGGCCGGCGACCTGGTGGAGGATTTGAGCGCCGCCTATTCCGAGGGCCAAGAAGGCCGGGGCACGCTGGACTATCTGCGCATCGTCAACGATCCCAGGCAGACGGCCACACAGTACCGCCGCATGATCGCCGACGCCACCGAGGAGTACCTGGAATTCTCCCGCCCTCCCTACGCGGTGGATCCGCTGGACGAAAAATCGGTCAAAGACGCTCGAACCCG